>Ga0172379_10003263_pt1 | contig 26266 bp, 26 predicted proteins | sample GrowelOW334metaG_FD_119756 | JGI IMG/M metagenome (GOLD analysis project Ga0172379, IMG submission 119756) | Groundwater microbial communities from an aquifer near a municipal landfill in Southern Ontario, Canada - Groundwater well OW334 metaG | ecosystem: Environmental > Aquatic > Deep...
CTTTATGAAAAATAATACATTATTGTTTATTAAATACGGTTTATTTTCAGGAAGTATTATTTTTGCTTCATTGTTTTTGTTTTCTCAACCAACTCTAGCCGCGTCTTTATTGTTTTCATCTTCCATACCAGATGGACATGTTGGCTTGCATCAAATGTTTAAAGTTAGTGTAAAACTTGATCCGGAAGGAGAGGTTATCAATAGTTTAGAGACTCGCATTTTCTATCCTCATGATTTATTAAAGTTATCTGGCATAGAAGACGGATCGTCTTTTATATCAATGTGGCTAGAACGAGCTCACGAAGAAAATGGCGTTATAAGCCTATCCGGTATAGTGCCACGTGGTTTTAATGGCAACATTAGCGATTTGGAATATTCAAAATTTAGTCCAGGGGATGTTGTGACTCTGACATTTGAACCAATAAAAGCTGGTACGGCAGTTATTGGTGTTTCTTCAAGCACTGCTCTTTTAAATGACGGTCTTGGGACAAAAGCTTCTTTAAAATATGGGTCAGCAACAATCTCAATTGGAGATTATATAAATAATGTCGTGATTGATAACACAGATGTAACCTCACCTGATTTCACATATGCCGAAGCTCACTATGACACAACACTTGGTGGGCAGTATTTGTTCTTTGTTGCTTCTGACAAGGACTCAGGCATTGATCATTATGAAATAAAAGATGGTGATATTTGGCGTATTGCCCAAAGTCCTTATTTAATAACACAGGATGTGGGAGTATACTACATAAAGGCAATTGACCGAGCGGGTAATGAAAAGATAAAAGAAATACAGACACCTGTTTCGTCAAATACTTTTTCTAGTTTGATTTTATGGTTGGTTGTCATTGCTTTGGTTTTTCTGGTTGTTTGGAGAATTTTGATAAAGAAAAATAAAAAATATTAATCATTATGAAAAAAAATATACCCATTTTCTTTTTTGTAAGTATAATTGTGGGTATATTTTTTTGTTCGACGGTAATTGTTTTTGCTGCTAGCCTGTCGCTCAGTCCTGCATCTGGCTCGTATTCTGCAGGCGATAGCTTTTTGGTTCAGGTGGTTGTTTCAAGTAAAAATGAGGCAATCAATGCTGTTTCTAGTACGATAACTTTCCCTACTGACAAATTACAAGTCGTTTCTCTCTCAAAAAGTTCCTCAATCATAAATTTTTGGGTAACAGATCCAACCTTTTCAAATAGTTCTGGGAAAGTTCATCTTGAAGGAGTTATTCTCAATCCAGGTTTTCAAGGAAGTAATGGAAATATTTTGACATTGTACATGAAGGCTAAGTCTGCTGGTGAGGCGTCTTTAACTTTTTCTTCTGTGTCTGTCCTTGCCAATGATGGTCAGGGTACAGATGTAACGCAAGGTGTTACTGGTGGAAGTTTTTCTATAAAAGTTATGAAGATGGAAGAGTCAAAGGTAGAATCAAAAGTGGAGCCAAAAACTGTTGCGCCAGAATTGGCAACAACCACAAATATATCACCAGAGATATTGCCTGAACCGGCTGAGATTGTGGTTGGTACTAAATATGGTGCATCTGCAATTATCGGAACATCGTTGTATGGCAAATCCCAAGTACTTCTGACGTTTGTTGCATCGGATGGCACAAAGATTTTTATTACAGGAGCGACTGATGACAATGGAAGTTTTTCACTTTTGGTTCCAAAGACGCTTAAACATGGTATGTATACAGTAACAGCTGTTTTGATTAAAACCGACGGGACACATAGTGATTCTTCAAACAAAATTTCAATTCAAATAGGTAATATTTTTTCTGACATAGGTTGGGAGGTTTGGTCGGCAATCGTATTATTAGTTGTCACTGTTATATATTTGTTACTGAGAGTTTTCTTTCATGTGCAAAAAATTCAAAAAGTTCGGGCAAGCAACAAGCGGGAAGTTCGTGAGGCCGAAAAGATTTTACATAAGACATTTGATGTATTACGTGAAGATTTGTCCAAACACGAACGTTCGCCTGAATTTAAGAAAGATATTGATGATGTTGAGAAGGTTATTGATGGAGAAATAAAGGATCTTGAGTCATAATTTCAAGTAAAAGGGGACTCTTAAAAAAGGGAAGGTTTTGTGGTACAATGCATGGAATGGATTACAGGGCTTATTTTAAGGGTAAAAAGATAACTATAATGGGCCTCGGCCTCCTAGGCCGAGGCCTTGGTGTTGCCAAATTCCTAGCGGAATGTGGCGCTGATTTGCTGGTAACCGACCTCAAAACCAAGGAACAACTCGCCTCGAGTTTGGTAGAACTTAATGGTTTCCCAGACATTAAATTTGTTCTCGGTGAGCATCGTTTAAAAGATTTTAGTGACAGGGATTTGATTATAAAAGCTGCAGGAGTCCCACTTGATTCGGTTTATATAGCTGAAGCTCATGCAAATAATATTCCTGTAAAAATGGAATCATCTCTTTTTGCTTCGCTCACATCTGCAACGCTAATTGGTATTACTGGTACGCGGGGTAAATCTACTACCACGCATTTTATTCATGAATCCCTCCAAAAATATTATAAAAATGGAAAAGTTTTTCTGGGTGGGAATGTTAAAGGTCTTGCGACGTTGCCGCTTTTAAAAGAAGCGCGTGAAAACGATCTAGTTGTGTTGGAGTTGGATTCATGGCAATTGCAAGGCTTTGGAGACGAGAAAATTAGTCCGCACATTGCGGTATTTACAAATTTCTTGCCTGATCATCTTAATTATTATATGCGAGGTGGACATTCGCAGGCACACGCTATGGAATTATATTTTTCTGATAAAGCCAATATTTTTAGACATCAAAATAAATCTGATTATCTCATTGTTTCCGGAGAAATGGCTCATTGTATTGTAAAAAAGTATCCATTATTACAATCTGAAATTGTCACAGTACATAAAAATGATTTGTGTAAAAGTTGGCATTTGAAAATTCCTGGTGAACATAACAAAGAAAATTTGACCACTGGTGTCGCTGTACTTCGTGCGCTTGGTTTCACGGAGAATGAAATAAAAACAAGTGTTGAAAATTTCAAAGGCGTGCCTGGCCGTCTCGAGCTTATCCAAGAAAAAGATGGTGTAAAGATATACAATGACACAACTTCAACTACTCCAGTGGCGACCATGGCCGCACTTGAGGCGCTTAGGAATGCAGATAATAAAAATATTGTTTTAATAATGGGTGGGGCAGACAAGCAAATTGATATGACTGAATTGCTTGATATTTTGCCAGAATTTTGTCACACGATTGTACTTTTACCTGGTACTGGTACAGATATTATTAGAGAAAAAATTAAAGATGACAATTTGGATGTAGTTGAAGTGCAAAGTTTGCAAGAAGCTGTCACAAAAGCTACGGGCTCAGCAAAGGTGGGAGATGTTTTGCTTTTTAGTCCAGGCTTCGCATCTTTTGGGCTTTTTAAAAATGAATTTGATCGTGGTGAACAGTTTAATGTTTTGATTAAGAAACTTTAATATGTCAGAAAATTTTGATATCACAAGATATAAAAAAGTGCATTTTATCGGTATTGGGGGTATAGGTGTTTCTGCGTTGGCTCGGATGATGCTTCATGATGGTAAAGAAACATCTGGTTCTGACCGAGATAAGTCGGAGATTACAGAAACGTTGGAGCAGATCGGCATTCGTGTTTGCTATGGTCAGAAGGCTGAAAATGTCCCTATTGGGACAGATCTGGTGGTTTATACCGTTGCGATAACAGATGACAACCCTGAATTAATGCAAGCCAAAAAGTTGGGTATAGAGGCCATGACCTATCCGCAGTTTCTTGGTGTGTTATCAAAAGATAAATATACCATTGCGGTTTCTGGGACTCATGGCAAAACTACGACTACTGCCATGATTGCAAAGATTTTGATTGATGCCGGCCTTGATCCAACAGTGATTGTTGGTAGTCTAATTAAAGGTGCTGATGGTAACCGTACGAATTTTATTCCAGGCAAAAGCAAATATCTTGTGATTGAAGCATGTGAGTATAGACGTTCTTTTTTGAGTTACTGTCCTCAAATATTAGTTATTACTAATGTTGATAATGACCATTTGGATTATTACAAAGATGTTGCCGATATTCAGAATGCTTTTAATGAGTTGGCAAAACGTGTTCCTCAAGATGGTTTCATCGTGACAGATAAAAATAATTCTGCTGTCGTGCCAACTTTGGAAGGTGTTGAAGCTAAGGTTGTAAATTATTCTTTGTACAATAATTTACCGATTACACTTAAGGTTCCAGGTCTTCATAACAAAAAGAATGCAGCCGCAGCTTTTACTGTTGCAACTACACTTGGCATTGATACAAAAATTGCGCAAAAATCGTTAGAATCTTTTGCTGGGACATGGCGTAGGTTTGAGTATAAAGGTGAAACAAAAAATGGTGCTAGAGTCTATGATGATTATGGGCATCATCCAACTGAAATCCGAGCGACACTGCAAGGTGTCCGAGAATTATATCCAAAAGAGCGTTTGATTGTGGCTTTTCAACCTCATCTTTATAGTCGAACAAAGTTGTTGCTAGATGATTTTGCTGCTGCATTTTCGCAGGCAGATGAAGTTATTCTTGCTCCGATTTATGCTGCTCGGGAAGTTGATGATGGTACTGTTTCCTCGGAAATTTTAGCTGCTAAAATTTCCGAGAACGGAATATTTACTCAATCTTTTAAGACATTAAAAGAGACAGAAGATTATTTGTCTGGGAAAAGTAAAAAAGGTGATGTTGTTGTAGTGATGGGGGCGGGGGATATTTACAAAATTGCGGAAAATATCGTATAATTCCTTTATGCACAAAAACCGAATCATCATTATTCTAGGAATTTTCATTTTACTTCTTGCTAGTTATTTGAATTTTACCCCTTCCACCAAAAGATTTCTCATTGAGCTTTCTGCTGCTGCGATTGTTGTTTTGGCTTTTCTTATAGAACGCAAAGGTTTTTTTTCTTTACAATGGCGAAAGAAAAGTACCACTACACCTATTGCTCGTACATATGTTGAACATAATGGCAATTCCATTGTCCCTACTGTTGAAGAATAGTGTATACTATATTTAGTATGTCACATCAAGATGAAGAAAAAGTAACGTACTTTGCCGAAACAGATTCTAGAAATAAACGTGTACCTTTTGGTATAAAAGCCAAAGATAGGACGCGTCATATTTACGTAATTGGAAAGACAGGCATGGGTAAGTCTACCTTGCTCGAGAATATGTGTATTCAGGATATAAATAATGGCAACGGTCTTTGTTTTATTGATCCGCACGGCAAGACAGCAGAACTTTTTCTTGATTATGTTCCAGAGCATCGCATAAAAGATGTTTTATATTTTGCGCCGTTTGACATGGAATTTCCGATTTCTTTCAATGTTATGGAAGACGTTGGTCCAGATAAGAGACATTTGGTGGTCAGTGGTTTAATGAGTGCTTTTAAGAAGATTTGGGTTGATGCGTGGTCGGCTCGCATGGAATATATTCTAAACAACACTTTGTTGGCGCTTTTGGAATATCCTGGCGCGACACTGCTTAGTGTAAACCGCATGCTCGCCGACAAAGACTATCGTAAGAAAGTTGTTGATCATATCTCAGATCCGTCTATTAAATCATTTTGGGTTGATGAATTTGCAAAATACACCGAACGTTTTGCTGCCGAAGCGACTCCTGCTATTCAAAACAAAGTAGGTCAATTTACTTCTAATCCGCTCATTCGTAATATTATAGGTCAACCTCACTCTACTTTTGATATTCGTAAAATGATGGATGAGAAGAAAATTCTCATTGTTAACTTGTCTAAAGGTTTAGTAGGGGAGACAAATGCTAATTTGCTTGGGAGTATGCTTATCACCAAAATATATTTGGCAGCTATGAGCCGTGCCGATGTGTCACAAAGTATTCATAAGTTACCGAATTTTTATTTGTATGTTGATGAGTTTCAGTCGTTTGCCAATGAGTCATTTGCTGATATTCTTTCTGAAGCGCGCAAATATAAATTAAACCTTACGATCGCTCACCAATATATAGAGCAGATGCCAGAAGAAGTACGCGCTGCTGTTTTTGGTAACGTTGGCACAATGATTACGTTCCGAGTAGGTGCTTTTGACGCGGAAGTCTTGGAAAAAGAATTTGCGCCATACTTTGAAGCGCAGGATCTAGTCAATCTCGGGTTTGTGCAGATTTATTTGAAATTGATGATTGACGGTATAAGTTCACAACCGTTTTCAGCACGCACTTTGCCGCCGATTGAAAAGCCGATTGTGTCATTTAAAAAAGAAATTTTGGAAAATTCTCGCAAAATGTTTGCAAAGCCACGTGCAGAAGTTGAAGAAAGTGTTCGTGGTTGGCACGATGAGGGACACACTGCCCCGCCAACAAAAAAGGTGGAAAAACCTGTCCAAACAAATTCAGCTACTGCACCAACCAATCATCCAATTTCAAATCCGATAATGGTATCCAGGCCCGAAGTTTCAAAGGTTTCAGTAGTGCTGCAACCACGGCCAGTTGAACAGGTCAAAACGGCTCCTGTGGCCCCTTTCAACGTGATGTCCGCTCCTTCTTACCGTAGGCCTGTAGTGGCTTATAAGGGGCCAGAAATGCACAAAACCCCAACCAACGCACCAATTAGTCACAATCACCGAGAAGTACACAATTTAACAAATTCTCAGCCAGCAGCTCCAAAGATAGCTATGTCTAGACCTCAAAACAACAGCTTTATTAAGCCATCTGATGTTCAGAATGCAATTGCTAAAGGTGATTTGATACCAGCAAGCTCAACTTCAAAACCAATCAAAAAAGATGATACTAAAGGTCCAAAACCAGAAAATGTGAATGCTTTACGTAATGCCTTGTCGTCAGTGCTCAAAGATGTCGCAACTGCTGGGAAAAACAAAGATTCAAAGATTGAAAATCCACATCCTGATCAAGAACTATTGCAAACTGAACAGAAAGATCAACATAAAAAAATAAATGAAGTTCCGGAAGATGTTTTGAGAAAAATTCTTGATACAAATCAATAATCACTTCTTAAGTCTATTGATATTTTTTAGTCCTATTGTTTTTAATAGGAACAATTTTAAATTCCATTTGATGTAGCCTTTGGTGTAGTTTGGATATAATAATTTATATTTTTTAATGAGTTCCAAACTGTTTTTACTTTGAACAAAGTTTTTTTGTTGAGTAACACTATCCTGATGAATTCGGTAAGACATTAAATATTCTGGTATGTTTGCGAAAGTGCCAAACTGTCCCATTCGTAACCATAGGCCATAATCTTCAACGTATTTTTCTTGTTCATCAAAACCTCCAACCTTCAAACATATTTCTTTGTTGAACACGATGCTGGGATGAATCAAACAGCATTTTGTTAGCATTTTAGATCTTATTTCTCGATCTGTTTCTGGGTATGACAAAAGTAAGGTTTCTGTTCCATTTTCATCAATTATATTTGCCCATGTTCCAAGCACTACGCAATTAGGATTTTCTGATAAAAATTCCATTTGTTTGCTTAATTTGTCTGGACTGGACCAAATATCATCAGCATCAATGCGGGCAATGTATTTTGCTTGGGATAGTGCTATACCTGTGTTAAGGGTAGCGATAATCCCTTTGTTCTCTTGATTTATGACCTTTATTCTTTGATCATGAAAACTTTCTATTATACTCAGGCTCTCATCTGTTGATCCATCGTTGATTATAAGTAATTCGAAGTTTGAAAAAGTTTGTTTTAAAACACTTTCAATTGATTGACTTACATATTTTGCCCCATTGTAAACAGGCAAAATTACTGAGACTATTGGTTTGTTTATATTTTGATCCATGAATCTGGCACAATATCTTTGTATGTGCTTGGTTTTCCATTAAACCATTTTGCTGGCGCAATTACCACTTTTTGTGGATTAGAATTAAGCCAAGCTCCCCACCAACTGAAACTACTATTGGCAATGATATGGTGTGCGCATTTACTCATCAGGATTAATTCTTCATAGTCGGGTATTGCTGGGTTTGAGACAAAAGTTATTGGATATGGGAAAGAAAGATTATTTTTTACCCATTCTATATCATCAGAGAAAATGAACAGATGTATTTTTTCTAAATCTTTTTCTTGAAGCTTTTCAGCAATCGTGGCCAGTGCTTTTTCGTAATAGTATTGTGCACAAACACCGTGATATTCGTTGGTTTTTGCATCCTGTACATAGTCTCCGCGGCGGACATGAATAGATACAGAAATCTTTTCTTTTTGTATCACATCAAAAACGATTTCTGCAACGTTGTTCATTTTACGTCGCAATTTAAAATCTTGTCGAATTATATCAGTTATATTATTAAAATATTTTTCACTTTGATAAAAATCTCCTTGTCCGAAACCTAGATTTCTTTTTATCTTTTTAAAAATATTCAGGACGGGTCTTTTTTTGTTTACAAACCCCGCTTTTGTTCCAAGATTAAAATTATTTAATTTAAAATTTCTGGCAGTATCTATTTTTGCCTTATTTCTATCAAAAAAAGATATATCAAAAACAATCTTTTCTCCGGAAAGCTCTAAATTTCTTCCGTAAGCATATTGGAAAAGCTGATTTCCTAGTCCTCCTTTAATAGCAATAATTTTCATTTTATTTTTTGATTGCCAATATGTGTAAACCGAAGCACAATACTTCCTCGGATCCTCTATTTTTTTTAGATAGTTTATTGAGCAGGAGTAATAATGGAAATATTGAGCACATTATCATAAACTTTACGAAAACATTTACCTTGGAATATTTGTCGCTCATTTTAATTATTCGATGAAGTTCTTGTGCTAAATATTCAAAATAATTTCCATTATAACTAATTTCTAAAATAGAAAAGTCGTTCTCTTTTAGAAATTTTTCATAGAAATATTTAGAATAGCCATTTGCGTAATAATATGGAGCAAAGTGAGTTAGAGAACAGAAGGGAGCCGTTATGATAAGTCTACCGTCAGATTTCAGTATTCTAGAAAATTCTTTTATGGCTAATTGCGGCTCAGGCAAGTGTTCAAAAACTTCAATGCACATTATATTGTCAAAGCTATTATTTTCAACTGGTATGTGAGTAATATCAGAAACGATGTCCAACTTGCTATTATCCCATTTACCCATTTGTAATCCCTCTTTGCCATCACCGCTATATTGACCAAAATCCTGTGAAATATATTTTAAATCAGTACAATACTTTTTATATTGGAGTTCTCCAGCTCCAGCATCTAAAATCGATTCTCCTTTCGGTATTTTTTTAATGGCTTCTTTCAACCAGATTTCTCTGTCTTTTAGATTTTTGAGACCGCAGTAGTTGTAAAATTTTGAAATAAACATGTTCGTATTATTTTTTTATGAACAAAAAACAACCACAGCCGTATTTTTGGTCAATTACCAATTTTGGGTCTGCATTTTCTATATAATCTCCGCTGTCTGTTATTAAAGTGAATTCTTTCAAAGTTAATTCTTTGAAAGAATCAATCACTTGTTCAAACGAGTATATTCTATGAGCATTGAATTCTATCTTAGACTTACCAACCGGTACAACAAACAATAAGGAACCGTTTACTGCAAGTATTCTTTTTAGCTCGGAAATGGCCTGTAAATCAGCATTTGGGTCTATTTTGTCGCCGTATCTGCCAAGCCCTATGTGCTCCACTGTGTGCATGCACGAAAGGGAGTCAATGCTTTTTTCAGCAAAAGGCAGTTTTGTGAGATCTGCATGTTTGCTGATAAGTCCTGAAAGTTTTAAATCTGCTGGTCGGTAGTCATAAAAATCTACTGGTACGAAGGCGGAGATTATACCTGAAAAAAATAAACTAGAGGAAATATCTATGTGTTTGATAGGATTTATTTCTTTTACTTTTCGAGCAGCCCATGAAGTATGGTAAATATAATGTGAATCGAAGTTGGTTTTGATTGTCTTATCTTTTATGCACGGATAAAAATCAAAAAATTTTAGACTAAACCTTCCATCGTTACCTCTTTTAAACTTTAGATAATCAAAGAATATAAAAGGGGAGAGGATATATCTTATTATTTTTTTAATAAGTTTCATTTTGATTTTGCGTTTCTTCTGTAATACTCTAAAGTCTTAGCTAGTCCGGTCTCAAGTTTCATCTTCGATTTCCAGCCGAGTTCATTTTCTGTTGCGTTTGTATCTATGGCGTAGCGAAAATCATGACCTTTTCGATCAGCGACGAATTCTATAAGTTTTTCATTATTGTTGGTAAGTTTCAATAGTTTTTTTACCATTTCAAAGTTTGAAAGTTCACAATTACCTCCAATGTTGTATATACTACCATTTTTTCCTTTGCGGAAAGCGATATCAATAGCATCTATGTGATCCTCAACGTATATCCAATCTCTTATATTTTCTCCTTTTGAATAAAGGGGGACTTTTTTGTTCTGAAGGAGTAAAATTATGAATTTTGGTATTAATTTAGTAGTGTCTTGATTTGGTCCGTAGTTATTGGAACATCTCGTTATGACTGTATCCAAGCCAAACGTTGAGTGATAAGCCATAACTAACAAGTCCGCTGATGCCTTTGAAGCACTGTATGGACTATTTGGTGCTAGGCTTGATAGTGTGGTAAATGCTGGCGCATTCTTTGAAAGTGAACCATAAACCTCGTCAGTGGATATCTGTAAAAATCTTTGAATGTTGTACCTTTTAGCCAGAAGAAGAAGGTTGTGGGTACCAATTATATTGGTCTCTACAAAAATTGAAGGCTTTTCTATGCTGATGTCTACGTGGCTTTCTGCTGCAAAATGAATTATGTGTGTTGGTTTATATTTTTTAAAAATTGCTTCTAATTTTTTAATATTCCGTATATCAATTTTCTCAAAGATATAGTTTTTTGCTTTTGAAACGAGAATGTTTTTTGGATTGGCTGCATATGTTACGCAATCTACATTTATAAAAAGATAGTCTTTGTGCTGTAAAACATATTTATTCAAATAATTACTGCCTATAAAACCGAGTCCTCCTGTTACGACAATCGTTTTATTTTTTTTCATGAAAGAATTTTTTTATGTGTTTACATATGTATTCAACTTCTTTTTTGCTGAGGTATGGGTGTATCGGCAGAGAAAGTATTTTCTTCGCTTTTTCCTCAGCGATAGGTAAGGGTTTGTCACTGTATTCTTTTAAGCATTTCTGCTTGTGTATTGGTATAGGGTAATGTATCAAGGTTGTCACTCCTTTTTCCAATAAATATTTTTGTAATTCATCTCTTTTTTCGGTTTCAATAACAAAAAGATGGTAAACAGGATCGGCATTATTTCTCTTTTTTGGAAGTGTAATTTGCTTAATGTCGACAAGTTCTTTTGCGTACGTCTCAGCTACTTTTTGCCTTTTTGTGTTACTTTTATCTAGTTCCGGCAATTCCACACTCAATATCGAGGCTTGTAATTCACTGAGTCGGCTGTTGATCCCGTATATCTCATGCTCATATCGATTTTTTTGCCCATAATTTCTTATCATCCTGCATTTTTCAGCTAAAACATCATCATTTGTGACTATCATTCCTGCGTCGCCAAAAGAGCCAAGGTTTTTTGTTGGATAGAAACTGAAACAGCCTGTATCTCCAAATGATCCGACTTTTTTAGATTTAAATTTTGCACCATGAGCCTGTGCTGCGTCTTCAATAACCGCAAGTTTGTGTTTTTCCGCGATCTTTATTATGGAGTCAATTTCTACAGCTTGTCCAAAAAGGTGTACGGGGATAATGGCTTTTGTTCGATCTGTTATCTTTTCTTCCATTTTGTTTTTGTCGAGATGATAATATTCATCAATATCGACGAAAATTGGTTTGGCACCAACAGCCACGATTGCAAGTGTTGTTGCTACTGCTGAGTGGGGAGTAGTTATGACCTCATCACCTTTTCCTATGCCCATTGAAAGCAGAGAAATTTGAAGAGCTTCTAGGCCATTTGCGACTCCTATTGCATGTTTGGTACCAATGTACCTTGCAAATTCCTCTTCAAACTTTTTTACTTTATCTCCAAGTATATAGTACCCTGATTCGAGCACACTTTTTATGGCAGAATCTATTTTTCCTTTTTTCTGCCTATATTTTTTTTTAAATTCGTTGAATGGTATCTCCATTTTATTTGATCTATTTTACCGCCTTGGCAAGTTGTTTAAATTCATCGTAATTTCTAATGTAGTCTTTTTCATTATAATACATACTGGCAACCACTAAAATAATGCAGTCTTTAGAAAATTTCTTCATGTCATGCCACAACATGTGTCCAAGTATTACACCATAGCGAGGATTATTCATTAATATGTTTTGTTTGTTTTCTCCGTCGTCTAGCTCTAAAGTAAATTTGCCATTGATACAAAAAATACATTGTTCAAGTCTGTGGTGAGCGTGTTTGCCTCTAACCGTTTTTTTGTTAAAAAGATTTTTGATAAAATAGAACCTTTTAATATTAAATGGAATATTTTTTCGAGCTTCTCCTATGGCTAAATAGCCATCTGGGAAATTATCAAATGATTGGATTTCTATTATACCTGAATTTTTAACTTTAATTTTTTTCATGTTTTTGTTTCATATGTATTCCTGCCTCGAATAGACTGTCGTGGCTACCAATGTCAAACCACTCATTTTTTAAGACGACTGAATGTAAGGATTCTTCTTTTATGTATTTATTGTTGATGTAAGTGATTTCGTATTCACCTCTGGCAGATTTTTTTTGGCCAATCATTTTGTTGAATACTGTATTGTCGTATAAATACAGACCAATAACAGCTAGGTTTGATTTTGGTTTTTTTGGTTTTTCTTCAATATTGAGAACTTTCCCTTTTTTGTCTAACAGCGCAACCCCAAATTTTTCAGGATTCGACACTTCTTTTAGGAAGATTGTTGCTCCATTTTTAAACTTGTTTATGTGTTCTGATATATCATCTTCAATAATGTTATCTCCGAGACACAGAATACAACTTTCGTCACCGATATATTCTTTGGCAATATATAATCCATCGGCTATACCGCTAGGTTTATTTTGAATACCATAAACAATCTGGATTTGTTTTTTTGTTTTAAGCGATATAAAATTTTGGCCAGATCCCAATAGACCAACGAAATCGGCTACATGTTCTGGAGATGTGACTATCATTATTCTGTCTATTCCAGCTGAAACCAACTTTTCAATTGAGTAATAGATGGCCGGTTTGTTGTATATGGGCAAAAGATGCTTGTTCGTGACAAGAGTGAGAGGGGATAATCGTGTTCCTAAACCACCAGCTAAAATGACTCCTTTCATGTTTTTGTGGCTAATTATCTAGGTAATTGTTTGGTAAGATTTTTATCTTATTCAGAAAATTTACCACAAAATGTCTTATTTGTCCAAGGGAATATTAGCTGTTTTATTTAATTTATAACAACTGTATTTTGTATAAAAATATTCAAAAGTTTTGCTTCTAAAAAGTGTTCTAGCAATATATGCTTTTAGAAATTTACTTTTAAATCCAAAATTAAAATTTTTATCAGATTCAGAAACCAATTCGATGGTTTTCTTGATTTCCTTAACATAATTGGTATATACGTATTTTTCGGCAGTTTTAGGAATATTATATGCCGTCACTGGTATGTAAAAATTTCTGTTTATCAGGGAAAAATTATGAAAATGATAAAATATTAAAGGTGCATTTCCAACAAAAACTTTTTCATTTTTGTAAGTTATTTTTAGATTATTTACATTCCATGGAGCAACGTCGGCTCCTTCGTGTCTTATAATACAAACTTTATTAAATTTTTCTGACCAGTCGTTTAAATAGTGTTGATCCCCAATCATTCCATTTTTAAAATAAGCAAAACACCATTCTAGCACTTTGTCTTTCCACCACTGTGAAGCCTTAATCCCCTCATCATCTTTTCTGAAGGACACCCAGCCAACGTTGTATTTTCCAACGTATTTTTCTAGTTTTTGTTTATAGCCCTTAAGTCTATGTTCTACTATTGCAATAGAGGAATCACCAATTTCTTTAAAAATGTCTTCAACGTCAGAAAAAAAGAACATGTCTGCATCTAAATAAGTAACTAATTCTTCATTTCCAATTTTGTTTAACATAAACCAACAAAGATTTGCAGCACATGTCCATGAGTACTCTGTAACAGTTCTTTCTTTTTTTACTTCTTTTAATTTTTCATTTTCGAATTCTTCTAGTTTAATTAATCTAATATTAATCAGATTCATTTTTTTAAGTAACTCAAAGGTTTCATTATCCATACACAAGATCCATAAATTGAAGTTGGAGCAATGTTTAAGAAGGGAAGAATATAAGGTTAAGCCCCTATAAAGATAGTTTTTATCAAATAATGTACAGAAGTTATGCATAACGTTTTTTCTAGTATTTTTTGGCAGGTAAAAATATTTCTTTCATTTTTCTAACAATTTTTTTCAATAGAGGTTCTTTGATTGTTTTAAAGAAATCAATCATCGTCTTTTTTGCTACCAAATTTTCCTTAATTTCTATTTTATTAATTTCAACTTTCATATTTTCTACCTGGTTTGTCTTGTTGAAGACACAACCCGAGCCACCATGAGTACCAGATCCATCAAAACCAATATTATATACCAATGATTCTCTTGGGTACAAAGTTAGTTTGTTTTTTAAGAAAGCAGAGGCATACCAACGTATCGCCCAAGAGCTATTTTTCCCTTTGGTTTGCGCCTTTAACATCTTGGAATATGGAAAAGAATCGGAAAAATTAAATTCTCTTGTTAATTTTTTATCGTTTATTTCTTTTAATAATTTCTTGCCATCTGATTCAAAGATATCCCAACCTCTTTTCCAAGTTGCCCAGCCTTGGCAATCGGCTCCTTTTATTAAAAAAGTTTCTGGGAGTATTCCTTTTACTGGATAAATATAGCTATGGATGCTGATAACTTTATCCTCGTTTTCATACAAGTCTAATCCACGATTCATATATTCTAGGAAATAACGTGAAGTTATTATGTCATCTTCTAGTACTATAATTTTCCCGTATTTGTTTATAACTTCGGTAACGCCAACAATAATACTATTTGCTAACCCACCATTCCTTGTTCTCTCTATAATAGTGATTGATTTAAAACCATCGATAGTTTTTAAATATTCTCTAACCTTCTCAACTTTTATACTGTCTTTTTCATCTTTCCATCCATCGGAATATATTATTAGGTCGCTCTCATTAGATAGATTGTTTTTTCGCAACGCATCAACAGTTTCTTGCGCGTGGTATAGGCGATTATAAACAAATAAGGTAATGGGGGCTAATTTCATATAACTTTTCTTAATGATTTATCCAATGTTGCCAATTATCAGAAAAAGGAACAGTTTCATCTGAAGCCCAAAAATATAAGCTGTGCCTTTGAGGGTGAATTGTTTCAAAAACAGTAACTTTCTTAAAGAAGGGTGTTAAAAAACGTCTAAGGTCAGCCATGTTTTTGAACTCATACTCATGTTGCTCCAAACTCTTTCCTGTTTTCTGTTCAACAATTGTTGAACCACTTAATATTCCGTCAGGTGCCAGACGTTTTTTTATGTCCAACATAATGCTGTTGATTTCATTAGGAGTAAAATGTTCTATGGCCGTGTCCCATACAATATTATCGTAGAAACCATCCGGCATATTTTTTCTTATGTCAGCCAAGACGAACGTTATGTTTGGAGCTCCATTTTTTTTGTTGGCGGTAGATAGAGCTTTTCTGTCAAAATCACAAGCGATTATTGATTCGCATTTCTCGCTGTAAAAATTTCGAGCATTAAAGCCGTCTCCACAAGCCAGTTCGAGCATTTTACCTCCTCTTTTTAGCGCAAGATTGCCAAAAACACCTCTTTCTAACCAAAATGATGATCTGGTTTTTTGCCACAGATAAAACAAATCAATCTGATGATCGAAAAATTCTGGATTTTTTGGAATACCCCAAGTGGCAATAAGGAGCTTTCTGTGCGCTGCAGATGCCCATTTTCTGGCAATAGCTGACTCTATTTCAAAAAGGTAAATTAATATAGGCTTAAAAATTTTCAAATTATTGAGAATATTTTTTTTCATACTATATGGTAACCTTACATTTTTTTAATATTAATATATAACCAGTGGGTTTTGATCTAGGCAACCCTATGATTGTCCAAAGCGACCTAGAAAGTAGATTGACTGCTCTAAGGATAAAACTATCAGTATTATAAAATATTATAGGTATTTTCCTGTACCATCGGGCGATTTCCGTAATTTTGCATGACCCCATTTTTTGTTGTTGTTCATTATTAAAATAATTCAGTATAGATTCCGGTGGATATGGTCTTACGTGATCTATGTCAAAATAAAAACCAGGATACATTAATGGGCTGCGGATTATTACGTAACCTCCTTTTTTCGTGATTCGGAATATTTCATCGAGTACGTGTACGATATCGGGGTATCCTAGGTGTTCTATGACATGCGAACAATGTGTTATATCAAATTCTTCATTTTGAAAAGGCGAATTAAGTATATTGCCTTGGATTGTATCAAGACCTTTTTCTCTTGTTATGCTTACTAAATTATTATTAATTTCTAAACATTTGATAGATAAATTCGAAAATTTCTGCTTGACAATTTCTGGGAATCTTCCAACACCGGATCCAACTTCGAGATAATTAATTATATTATTTTTAGCATTAAGATTGTTAATAAAACGTAAAATAACTCTATCCTCATTTTGGGAAGTTTTTTTATTGTAATCTGTGTAAATCTTTTTCAAAATCTTTTCAAACATAATTGTTATCTAACACTAGAATCATACAGCTTGGCTAGGTGTATAACCATTGGTGACATTCTACGAATCATTTTGCCCTTATGTATCAATATAGCATCTAACTTATCCTCTACCAATATTCGTAAACTTTTATCATACTTAGTTTTTTCGCGTAATTCTTCTAAATGAGAAATGTCTGTGGTAAATTCCAAACAATAATCTGCAAAATGGTGCTTTGTTGAATTCAATATAAATACCTTTTTGCCGAAGAGATGAAGTAAAATTTTACGAGCTTTTCGATAAACTCGAAAGAGAAAAACTATTTTTTTATTATATACAACTGGTGGATAAAAAGTTTTGTCCAAAAAATAGCGAATCCATTGGCGCATGGCTTCAGATTCTTGAGTAAGGGCATCTTTCGGTAAGGAAGCTTGCCATTGTTCGATATTGTATTTTATTAAATCTTGTTTACCAGACAATATGTCATTTATTAAGCTTACTTTGGAAGATGGAGCTTCTGGCCATATTGTGTCATCCATGATATCCATTGGAACCGTTTCTCCCAAATCTAACGACGGTATAAATGTCCGCCAATGGTAAAGTCTGATTGCTTTTACTAAATGTTGCCAAGTATAGGTCATGGACAATAGGGAATCCAATCTTTTTTTGTATTCTTCTCTAGTAGTGGCAACTTGAATAAAATCATCATCTGGATATGACATATTACCTGTGTAAGCAAGTACGGGGATTCCCAATCTTGCTGCCTCCTGTCCCACGGTCGACCAGGAAACAAGGCATATATCCGCTAGTTCCATTAGGTCATAACTTGATATTGGGTCATCTGGCCAAATAATATAAAAGTTTGGAGTATTTTTTGTAAATGCAGATTTGAGTTGTTTTAGGTGTGGTGAATCAAAGCCAAATTGCCTAGAACCTTCACGAGGATGAATTCGCACTATAATTTGAACATTATCCCTTTTTGTTGCATAATCGCGTAACATTGAAAGCCATGCGATTTGATCAGGAAATGCGTCTATAAAAGGTGTTCCTTCTCCCCAAGCTTTCATCAAAATATCCATACCATGACGTTCATCACTGCTGCTGGTATAGGCTACAACAGTTTTTTTGTTAGGATCTAGTTTTAGTTTATTAAAAATAAGAGCAGGGTTACCATTCTTTCGACTAGAAAATATATGTGATCCACCTGTTCCAAAAAAACGAAAAACACTATCATCCCAACACTCTCTTACGAATTGCGGGGTTATAGGTATTTCTTTCACATCATTCCATTTTTGACAATGTGGGTAGAAAAAATAACCAATTGCTGATTTTTTGATTAAAAATCTTGAGGTATCTATACCAAAATGAACTGGATGTGTTAATGCTACCCGTGGTATGTTATTTGTTTCTGCGCTATATCGTACAGCTTGGCACTCCGCATATTCGTTAAAGTTTATTATCAAAGATGGATGAAAACGTTGGCAAATCTCGTCAGTTATAGCAACAGCTAAGGCTGCATTTTTTATATATGTTTTATACAAGGCTTTGTATTCCTCGGAAACTTCTGAAGAATACGGAGACTTGGTTTCAAGTATAAAATCGTATTGTGCTATTTTTCCAATAGGGCATTCTTTGAATGTTATATTTTCTAAATCTTTATCTGATACGTTAACTAAATTATCGATTTCTTTCATAAGCTGACTATCTACCAAATCAGAAAGCTCAATTGTTGAGAATTTATATTTTTTTTGGGCACTTTTTAGAATTTTATTGTTGGCTCTATTTATTTTTGCTCTTTCTTTTTCAGAAGCGTTTATTGGTGTTCTGTTCATTGTCATGATAGGACTACGTAACATTTGTCCTGTATCGCGAGTAACTAAAACCTGACCGCCTTGTTTTTTTATGGCATCACCCAAGACGGCCAGTCCTCTCATATAAGGGTATATACCAGCTTCAGGGATAAAAAGAACTACTGGATTGTTTGGATTTAGGATGTCATTCATTTCTACCCATTGTGCTTTATTTTCAAGGTTTTTTCAACCCACTTGACACAGCTTATGAAAGGATGTACAATTTAAAAAGAGTGGAATTTGGACTCATTGTCCTAATTCAGTAAAAATTTAGAAAAATTAAACAAGAAAGTGGAGGTGTTCTTTGAAAGATAGTAAGACTATAGATGTATGTCTTGTTGGGCATGATGTTCAACCGAGTATGGCGTTTACAGCTCTGGTTTCAGAATTGTCCTCACGTGGTTTACGAGTTTTGCTTGCTGTGATGAACGGTAAGGAATACCCGACATTGCAATCCGAGGTCATCAGTCTCAGCCGATTTGTTTTAATTGGCATGTCGTCGTTGGATAATGCAGTATCTGAGATTGAAGCTGCAACCATGGCTAACAAACTTGGAGTTCCATTTGGTTTTTACGCAGGGGAAACTTTCCTTTGTTATCGACGGTCATGGTTTAGTTCTTTTTGGGAGACAGCATCGTTAGTGTTTGCATTCAATCAGTCAGAAGTGAATGAAGCACAGCGTTATTTTCCCAACGCTAAAATCGTGCCGACTGGTAATCCAACTCATGCTTCATATTTCACATTTGATTCTAAAATAGATGTGGAAAGGAAGCTTGGACTATCGCCGAAACATTTTGTAGTATTTGTCGGTGGCGGTGGGTCTCTCCAGATTAATCAGGAATTACTTGCGGCGACGGTTTATGCTTGCGGTGATATTCCGGAAGTTCGAATTATTTTCGGTCTTCATCCTGGTGACAAAAATCCTGTCGAGAAATATCGCGAGTACACGAAAGATTTTGCGGTTCCTGTTACGATGACGACCAGGTCAATTGTTTCTGGTTCTTCGGTGTTATCACGTGCTAATCTATTGATTACGAGTGCTACTAGTTTGGGAATTGAGGCGGCATGCAAACGCGTGCCTGTCATAAATTTTCTAACTACACTTGGGTGTGATTCTTTGGAACAGGTGACAGGAGGTCGAGTTTGGCCCCCTTGTAAGCATGGTGTTTCGATGAAAGTCGAAGATCCAATCTCTCTGCGCAAAGTTATTCAAGAGAAGTCCTACGAAAAACTGCGCCAGCGACAAGAAGAGGTTTATCCTGCCCCAACCGAGCCAGGGAAGTCGGCATCGCTTTCGTTGATGGCTGATGCGGTCTGTAGTTTCGTTAACAAATAGTGTTCTTTCTATGGGAGCACAAAAACCCACGAGCAATATATTGTTCGTGGGTTTTTTTATCACAAAACTACTTTTTTATAAAATTTAACATTGTGGTAAAATACATGTATATGCATTCAAAGTTACCAATACCATTACCTAAAGCAATAATTTACGAAGATCAATTATTGTGTGTCTGTTTGGCGACACACCCCATTGCTCGAGGTCACGTTGTGATCGTGTGGAAAAATGATGTGTCTGATTTGCGTAGTTTGTCGGAACGTGATTATGATTATCTTATGGACACGGTCAATTCTGTGCGTAACGCAATGCTTGAAGCCCTTAAGATCAGAAAAGTATATCTCATTTATATGGATGAGGTACAACACGTGCATTGGCATTTGGTTCCACGTTACAACGAGAAAGGATTTGATGTGTTTTTGCATGAACCTACGGAGATCGTGGACTTTTCTTTAACTTCAGAGATTAAACAACATTTAGTTTTTAAGTAAGTAGAATCTTATTTAATCTTTTTACTTCACCAATAAACTATTCGCAAAATCCGAATTTTATGGGGAGGGTCTCGCATTCTGGTTGTAGCGGGATCAGTAGTTTTTTTGTTCGGCGGTCATTGTGGCAAGTGTTTATTCTTTGACAATACCAGTCATCCACGAAGAGCTCGAAGTTACGAACGAATATCACGTATGTTTATTTTGGGTGTCATGGAATCTTTTTTTAATGGAGTCCCTTTTTTTAAATCAGACTTTGCTTTCTTGCCTAAAACATCATAAAGATATTTTGGATGCAGACCGTGTCCTGGACGAACTGAACGAAAGTTTTTATCTGTTAAAAGCTCTCCTTTCTTTATGTATTCTGTCACAAACAAAGATCGTCTTCTTTGTTTATCTTTTTCCTTTATTTCATACGACATCTTTCCAAGAGCTTTTTCGGTTAATCGAATATCATCAACCATTTTTTTGAACTCATGCGGTTCCATAGAAAATGCTGAATCTGGGCCATCGAGTTTTCTGTCTAAAATAAAATGTTTTTCAACAATCTTGGCGCCCAAACTAACAGCGACCACTGGGACGATTGATCCAAAAGTATGGTCTGATACACCAACGTCAACACCAAATCTTTGTTTCATATCAATTAAAGTGCTCAAATTAGCTGCTTCAATTGGTGCAGGATATTGCGATGTGCATTTAAGAAGTGAAATATTATCATTGCCGGCATCCCTACACGTTTTTAATGCAAGTTTTATGTCATCTATATTGGCAAGACCGGTCGAGATAATCATAGGTTTGCCTTTTGACGCTACGTATTTGATTAAAGGAATGTCTGTTATCTCAGGTGATGCAATTTTATAAATGGGCATACCTAGGGTCTCTAAAAAATCTACCGCTTTAAAATCAAAAGGACTGGAAAAACATAATAAACCAATTTTTTCAGCTATTTTTTTTAATTTAGATTGCCATTCCCATGGCATTGCTGCTTTCTTATACAAATCATATGGCCTTATCCCTTTCCATTGTCCATTTTTTATTGGGCCGAAACGTTCATCATCCACGTCTAGTGAAAGGGAATCTGATGTGTATGTTTGAAATTTAACTGCATCTGCACCTGATTCTTTCATGGCCTTTATCGTTTTTACCGCCAAATCAAATTTTTGATTATGGTTAGCGGAAAGTTCTGCCACGATAAAGGTGTGATTATTTTTACCAATTGTTTTGCTGCCAATTTTCATAAATTATTTCTTTTATAATTCAATAAATCCAACAGTTTCTTTCTGGTCTTTGCTGTGCAAATATAATATCCTAATCTATCTAATGAGCTTTTTAGTTCGACTTTTTTATATTCTTTTAATTCTGATCTAACAAAACCAGACTTCAGGCTTATCTCTTCCAAGTGTCTTTTAACAGAATCATAATTTTCTGAATTAACAAATTGAACTCCTGCATAATTCCTTTTTGTTATTTTTGTGTTTATTTTATGTCCAATAGAAATATTGATTATGTTTTCTAACATATTAACATCTGTTGATAATGGGACTAAGTCAGAAGTTATGTAGTCTCCTCCTAATCTTGCGCCAATTTCTATGATAATCGGTCCTTTGGACGTAAGCTTTAATTCAGTGTGGGTTCCGCAGTTGTTAAGTCCAATTGATTTTATTACTTTTTTGACTAGCGACTTAACTTCCTTTTCCTCTCTAGAGGTAATATTAGCTGGAATTATGTGTCTGACTTCAACGAAATAAGAACTACTTGAATCTGTTGTTTTTTCTGTGATGGCTATTACTATTGTTTTTCCGTTTTGGGTTAACGATTCAACGCTATATTCTGGTCCTTCCAAGAATTCTTCAATTATCACATCACCGCTTTTACTATAAACTAAGGCTTCTTTAACTGCAGTTTCAAGCTGATTGTAATTAGAAACTTTTGAAACACCTCTACTGGCAGAGGAATCAACTGGTTTAACTATTAATGGATACAGTAGTTTTTTTTCAATTAGAGTAACTTCGTGCAGATCTTTTATTTTCCAGTATTTTGGACAAATAATATTATGCTTTGATAGATTTTCTCTCAGGAGGTATTTATTTGTACAAGTTTTTGCGGCGTCTTCAGAAAGTCCTTTGAGTCCAAGTTGCTCACAAACATAGGCCACTGTTCGAACAGGGTAATCAGAAGTTGTAATTATGCCATCTATTTTGTATTTTTTAGCAGCATCTAGTGTTGCTGTTTTGTCGAGGGTATTAATTTCCAATGCAATATCTGCTATTTGCATTCCAGGAGCATTTTTATCGGCGTCCGTTGCAATTGATTCGTATCCTAGTTCTTTGCACTTTTCTATTACAGGTATCTGCATTGTACCCGCGCCAATAATTAATACTTTTTTTAGTTTTTTTCCTTTCATTTTTTTGGATGACTTTTGGCTAGAAATTCAAATTTTTTACTTTCTATTTCTTTCTTATAATCCAACAATAGTTTTTCAAATGAATACTTGGGATTGTAATTGAAATCCTTTCTTGCCTTTGAGATGTCAAAGGCGTAAGAACTGCTATTGTTCTTTTTGCCAGGTAAAAGTTTTATCTCTGATTTTTTGTCTTTAGATGAAAAAACTTTTATAATGTTTTTGACCTGGCTTTCTAATGTTAATGGTTTCCCGGATGCAATATTGTACAATCCTACAGCCTTGCCACTTTTTATTGCAGAAATAAACGCATCAGTTACATCTTTTACATAAACAATATCTCGACTAACGTTTTTATCACCATAAATTTCAATAGAGTCTCCACGGATTGCCTTCTCTAGAAACACCTGAAAGCCTGACTTGTAATATTTTCCATTAACATATATCTCTGAATGTGGACCATATCCATACACTGGTGGAAGTCGGAACACTGATCCAGACATGTCATATTCTTCGTTGTAATGCAAAATGAAATCAGTTGCCGCATTTTTTGATATCACATAAGATGCATGATCTCCGCTTAATCGGTAGTTTCTAGGATCACTTTCTTTAATTTTGTAATCTTTCTTCCATAAGTTTTGAACGTCAGCGTAGGACGTTGTAGAAATTATTTTTTTTATATTATTTTTTCTACAATATTCTAAAACATTCAATGTTCCTTTGATATTAATATCAACATAGTCATATGGGTTGTTGTAACCTTTTACATTCGCCGGTAATAATGCTGCTAAAAGAACAACAGCCTCAACGTTTTTTGTTGGTAGCTTTTTGAAATCATTTACATTCGCAATGTCAAGATGCAAGAATTTAATTCCTGTTGATTTGTAATAACTTTCACTGGAATTGGTTCTTCCTGTCGCCAGTACCTCGAATTTATTTTTTATTAGTTCATCAACTAAGTATGTCCCAATAAAACCTGATGCTCCGATTACTATGATCATAATTTTAATATACTATTAATAATTTCATCTTTTCCTTCTCCTGCTTGTATCAGGTTTATTCCTGCTTTGTATTTATCAATGTTGATATATATTGAATTTACAAGTTTTCCGATATTATCAATATTTTGATACTTTTTTGTCATAAAAAAATTTCTAAATACTTTTTCTTGGGAATGGTTTTGGAATAGTCCAAGGATAGGGATTTTAAGACGGAATCCTTCAAATAAGGCCGTCCCTGGCGAAGTTATAATAAAATCAGATTTTAACATGACTGTTGATACGTTTGATATATTTTTATATAACTTTACTATGGCATTCGGGTGTTTCTTTATAAGCTCATTTAGCTCTTTTTCGTACTTGAATCCGGCGCCAATGACCAAAGTTAGTTTAAGTTTTTTATCGTAATTTAATAAGTCATTGAAAATTTTGCATGTAAAATTAGCTTGATCGGAGCCACCAAACAAAAGTAATACTCTTTCTAATTTACCTCTGTAAATATAGTTAAGACTTTTTTTGGCGAATTCGTCTCTTAGGACTAGGTATTTTGGTCCCTCAAGATAAAGAGTTTTATTTATGTAATGTTTTTTATTTTTGAATTTGGTTCCTACGATGGCATTTATAACTATGTCAGCGTATTTATTGGCAGATGTATCGTTGCCGATTATTACTATTTTTGAATTTGTCTTTTCTTTTATTTCTTTTACGAAGCTTTCGTCCAGTCCTAAGAAATCGATTATTAATATCTTTGGGTCTAATTCAATTATTTTGTTTAGTAGTTTCTTTTTAGTGTAATACAATGAAGGATATTTATGTTGACGAATCAAATCTAATACATATTTTTCATTACTCGTCGTGATAAATTTAACGTTCTTTCCACCTCTTTTTTTTAATTCGTTAGCTAAGGAGATTGAACGGTAAATGTTGCCCATTCCCAGTTTGTGTCCACCTTCGGTGTATATTAGGATGTCAGTTTTTCTTTTCATTTTTCTGTTTTAGTTGGAATTTTTGTTCCGCAATCTGCCAATCAATTTCGGAATCAATATCTTGCGCTTCTAATTCCGATAAAATAATGCAACTTGTGTTTTCATTCATTATCCTGCCGTTTTTTAAAAAACTTGCTATTTTGAAAAAATAAAATTGTCCAGCATCGTGAAATGTTTTCTCTGTGTCTTGTGAACGGTCTTGTGAACGAATCTCTGCGTATTGAGGAAAGCAATATGCAACTTTGTTGTTTTCGATTTTCAAAGATTTATGCGTGGGATAGCTAAAGGGGACAACAGGGAACACTGACTCTGTTTCCGGATCTTGAAGTTTTTCAAAAGCTTCGATCAGTCTCTCTGGTGTAACAAAAGGGGCTGTCGGGTATAGGCAACAATAATGCTCGTACTCCTTGCCGATCTTTTTATATTCTAATGATACTTCTCTAATCACATCAAGAGTGGTGGCATAATCATCAGAATTTTTTTCCGAACGAAGAAATGGCACTTTGGCTCCATATTTAATTGCCATGTCAGCTATTTCTTGACTATCAGTGGAAACCATCACTTCATCGAATATACCACTTTTCAAAGCAGCTTCAATGGAATAGGCGATAATTGGTTTACCTAAAAAAGGACGAATATTTTTTTTGGGGATTCGCTTGCTTCCTCCTCTGGCGGTTATAATGGCGATGGTGGACATTTTATTTCCTTAAAAGAAAAGCTGAGTCGATATTTTTTTCGTTCTTTAGATAAGGGTAGCATTTAACTTTTAATAATTTTAAATCAGGGAAACAGCTTTGATAGGCTTTGGCAAAATCAGTCTTCCATAGACGATCTTTGTGTCCGCGATAAATTATTTCCTGATAGTGATTATTATAATATTCTAAGCCGAAAATATATTTCTTGCTGACACGATAGATTTCTTTCATAACTGCTTTTAAGTCATGTGGGTGAATGTGGATGAGAACACCAGAGGTAAAGACTAAGTCGAAGTAGTTATCTTTAAATGGGAGTTCAAAAGCGCTACCCTGAATGATATTGATGCCCTTGGTTATTTTTTTCGCTCTTTCCACTGCATCTTTTTGGATTTCAATTCCATAAAGATTTTTAAATTTATTTATTTGCAGTAAACGTAGCTGGTTACCGACATTACAACCAACTTCCAAGGTATTATTAATTTTATGATTGGCCAAAAAATCAGCGTTTATTTTGGAACGAGTCACTCCTAAAGTTTTTTTATAAAATTTGTCTAAAGTTGATGGACTATAGATATTACGATCAGTATACTTTTTTCCGAAGCTTGAATCCCAAAATTTTTCTTGTTCAGTTTTAGCCATAAATTTATTTTTAGATATTATTTTTAAAAAATTCCAATATTTTCTCGATGACAAATTCCTGGTCATTTTTTTTCAACGACGGATACATTGGCAAACTCAAACATTCCTCATAATATTTTTCTGCCACCGGCATGTCTCCTTTTTTGTGACCAAGTGATTGGTA
>Ga0172379_10003264_pt1 | contig 26258 bp, 28 predicted proteins | sample GrowelOW334metaG_FD_119756 | JGI IMG/M metagenome (GOLD analysis project Ga0172379, IMG submission 119756) | Groundwater microbial communities from an aquifer near a municipal landfill in Southern Ontario, Canada - Groundwater well OW334 metaG | ecosystem: Environmental > Aquatic > Deep...
CCGTCAGTGACCGCCGCGACCGGCATCGCGGCGACGCATGTCGGCGGTATGACACTGCACTCGTGGAGCGGTATCGGCATAGCCGAGTCACTTTCGAAAGCCGATGTCGACCGCATCGCGGGTAAGGAACACATCGCAAAACGCATCGCGAAAGCGAAGGTGCTCATCATTGAGGAGATATCCATGCTCTCGGCGACGACGTTTGAGATGGCGGATGCCATCTGTCGTGATGTGCGCCGCGTCGACCAACCTTTTGGCGGGCTCACCGTTATTCTCGTCGGTGACTTTTTCCAGCTCCCACCTATCTCGCGCGGTCGCGACGTCGGCTTTGCCTATACCTCGAAAGTTTGGCGCGACCTCAACCTCATCACCTGCTACCTGACCGAGCAATACCGACAAGATGATGCGACGTTTCTTGAAGTACTCTCGGCGATACGCTCGGGGGAGGTCGAAGAGCTCCATCATGAGGAGCTCATGCGGCGACACGTGGAGCCGTCGGAGCTCCCCGCGGATGCGCCAAAACTTTTCTCGCATAACGCGGACGTCGACCGCATCAATGCCACCGAGCTTGCGAAACTGCCGGGCACGGCAAAGAAATTTCGCATGAGCTCGAAAGGCAAAGACTCGCTCGTCGACGGCCTCATTCGAGGCTGTCTCTCACCGGAGACGCTCGAGCTGAAAGAGGGTGCTGCGGTCATGTTCACCAAGAATTCGCCGCAAGGGAGATTCGTCAACGGCACGCTCGGTGCGGTGATCGGTTGGGATGCGAGCGGAATGCCGATAGTCAAAACAAAAGACGGCTTGCGCATTTCGACCGAGCCCATGGAGTGGCAGCTCGAAGAGCAGGGGAAAGTGAAAGCGAGCGTCTCACAGATACCGCTCCGGCTCGCGTATGCCATGACGGTGCACAAGAGCCAGGGCATGAGCATGGACGCCGCCATCATGGACCTCTCAAAAGCATTTGAATACGGGCAGGGATACGTCGCGCTCTCGCGCGTGCGCAGGCTCTCGGGCGTGTATCTCACGGGGCTGAATCAGCGTGCGCTTGAAGTGCATCCGGAAATCCTCGAGAAGGATCGAGACTTCCGCGCCGCGTCAGACGCGGCGCGCGAGGCGTTCGCGGAAATGCCGGAAAAGGAAACGACCGATATGCAAAAGAAATTCGTCAAAGCGATGGGTGGGGCATGGATGGAGAACACCGTAGACAGTAAGCAGGAGGCAGGAGGCAGGAAGAAGAATACAAAAGTAGCGGGGTTGCCGGGAAGGCTCGCGGAGACGCTACAGACCGTGCGAGATACCAAGAGTCTGAAGGAAGCGGCAAAGGCGCGCGGGCTCGTCGCGTCGACCATCGTGCATCATCTCGAGGAGCTCGCGGAAGTAGGGAAACTAACGCGCACTGATTTCGCCCACCTCGTGCCCATCGACATCATTGATGAAATACACGAAGCGCTCGCGGGTACGACTGGCGATAAACTCTCGCCCGTCTTTCATGCGCTTGGTGGCCGCCATTCCTTCGAGACCATCCGCCTCGTCCGCCTTATGAAGCAGTAAACGACATTCTCATATTCTCAAGAATGTGAGAATGTTCACAGTATAAAAAGATAAGTCCCGCTGCATTGGTCTATACTTGTCAAGCGTTTTTAAAAATGGCCTAGAACCTAAGAAAGCATTTTCTTAATCACTTCTGCGGTTTCAGAGGGGCCTGCAACTTGCTTCGTTTCGATACCGGTTTCTTTCACGATCTCATCATTTCCCCCCGGGAATAACGCATCGCCGACATATAGCATGGCGGAGATGGGCTGGTCGATGATTTTTGAAAATCGGCGTATACCGTACGCCTTCGTCATACCATCGCGCGTTATATCAATTGAGTTCGCCGCATTCACGCGAACCGAGAAATCAGGAAGGCGCTTCAAGAGAGCCTCTTGAAGCGGTGCGCGTTTCTTCCGGTCGGGGTCCCATTTTTGTTTTTCATCGATAGGCGCCTGCTGTCCGAGCGCCGACCAGGTTATCTGCGTTTCGCGATCTTCCGTTTGTTCGCCCCAGAGTTGCGGCGGCGGCTGGTCGAGGCTGGTCTCGTGAAGCGATTCGGTGAGTGCCTGAAGCACGCGCGACTTCTCTTCAGGCGTGAACGGGAAGTTATAGAGAAATTGCCAACGGGCGTCCTTCCACGTGTAGCACTGCGCGGCGCTCGTGGGGAATAGGTAGAGGTTCTCGAAACTCGCATCGGCGGGTATATTCAGCAACAATTGTTTTTGGAATTGCGCATACGAGCCGCCGGACATGACGGCGACTGGCATCCGTGTCATCAGACGCGCGAGCACGGCTCCCATCTCCGGCGTGAGTGCCGCCTTACTCTCCGTGAGCGTACCATCGAGATCGAAAATGGTTGCCTTTGGGATCATGAGAGCGCGTTGATGATGTGCGAGAGCGAAGCGGTCGCGACACCGATCACCTTGTCGGCTCCGCCATAGTAGAGGAATAATATGTCATCGCGAACGACGGCGCCGCAGGAAAAGACGACGTTTGGAATATCGCCTTTTTTCTCATATTCCTCTAATGGTTCGAAGATGGGATCGGCAGTGCGTGCGAGAAGCGTTGTCCCAGAAGAATCCAAGAGCGCGCCGCCGAGGCGATAGGTTCCATGGCGCGAGACGGCGTGATAGATCATGAGCCAGTTATTGCCGACCTTTATCGGCGGTGCCGCCCCACCGACCTTCGCCTCATCCCACATGCCGTGGCGCGGGCCAATAATCTCTATGCATCGGCTCACGCGTTTCCCCGAAGTTATTTCGGGCAAGAGGTCCGCGCATATAATATTGTTCACGCGATGGTAGAGCAGGTAGTTCCCCTTGGTTTTTTCGGGCATGAGGGCAAGGTCCTTATCGTCGACGTTATCGGGCGTAATGAGGAGGGGAGTACTCCACCGCTCAAATTTTCGGGCAAGAAAGTCCTCGACGCTGATGGATGAGATCGCTCCGGCGGGTGCACGTACGCCGTCGTAGGCGGTGTAGGTCATGTGGAGCATGTCGTCGATGCGAACGATACGCGGGTCCTCGCAACCGGAGTTGCCGGTTGGCGTTCCCCGCTTCATCTCGAAGTCGGCACGCGGCACGTAGACGGGCTCGCCCAGGCGCTCATCAATCGTCGTGCCGTCTTTCGTAATCGCGAGGCCGATGGTGGAGGTGTTCATCTTGTCCATCGCGCGGTAGAGAAGATAAATAGATCCATTGAGGTCAACGGCGGCGGTATTGAAGACGGAGCGGCTCTCAAAGCCATCTCCCTGCGGGGTAAGGATAGGGTTTTTTGGCGAGCGAATGAAGGTGCGTGCTGGTTGCTCGGGGTCGAGTGCGCGCAGGAGGTCGTAGAGCTTCACGCTCGCTTTAGCGCAGACCGTATCGGCCGCACCATACCAGATATCGAGCTGGCCTTCACTCCCCAACGTCGCGCTCGTGGGGAACACAATGTTCGGTACGAGACCGTATTCCTCGTAGATCTCTTGCGGCACGAGAACGGATTCTGTGCGGGAGACGAGCTTCTGGGGATTCTTCGCGTCAAGGATCGCCGCCTCGATCGAGAAGATGCGCTCAGGTTCACTGTAGTAATTTTGAATATACGAATAGATGAGCAGCCAACCTGCTTCAGTCAGAATAGGCGACGCGCCGACCTCAATGTGGTCCCCGTCAGCACGGCGCAGTTCGGGGAGCGCGTGATCAGCGAGATGTGCATGCCAGTTGTTCCAATAGTTTGTATCGAAGAAATCTTCGATCCGTTTCGCGCGCGCGATCGCGATCGTCGGTCGCGGATAGTCGCTCGTCCAGTCGGTGTGCGCCGTTAGCAGCATCACGATATCGCCGTCAACGCGCACGGGGAAGAGAGTCGCAGCCTTCGCGTTGAATGGCGTAATGAGATGCCGTTCGGTGAAAACACCTGGCGCGTCCCCGATGGCGAGGGCGACTTTTATGTTATCGGGACCGAAGGGGTAGCCGCCGAGCGCCGTGTAGAAGCAGTACCAGCGCCCCTCAAAGAAGGTCGCGCGCGGATCCTCGCAGCCGAATATCTCCCACGGCTCTTGCGGCGCAATGACTTGCTGCCGTGAGTGGAAGTGGATGCCGTCTTCGGCAAATGCCATGCCAATGGTCGAGAGCCCGGCGGTCGGCGTCTGGAGCGCATCGGGATTCCCGAGCGCGCGATAGAAGAGATACACGCCATCCTTTGTGTGAACGACAGAGGGATTATAAGTGGCGACCGCCTCCCACGGTCGCTCGCGTCGCGGTGAAAGGATGGGGTTATGGGGTTCTCGGTGGATGACGAACATACGTTATGTAGTTTGGGCGGGAGTTATTGTTTCGAGTTCGGGCTGGCTGCCCGTAATGAGCTCATCAAGGAAAGCGGCGAGCGGCGCCGTTGCAACGCACACGACCTTATCCGCACCTCCATAATACACGAACAGTGTCCCCTCGCGGACGACAGCTCCACAGGCGTATACGATACCGGGCTTGCCGTGGTTCTCGTAGTGTTCATCGGGCGAGAGGATCGGTGCGGCGGCGCGATGAAGCACTTTTGATGGATCATTGAGGTCGAGCAGCATCGCGCCGAGCTTGTAGCGGCTCGGCTCGCGCGCATCGTTTGCGTGGTAGAACAGGAGCCATCCGTGGTCGGTTCGGATGGGCGGCGGTCCGGCGCTTCGGACGAAACTGTCCCACGCGTCCTCTCGTGCGGGGAGATCGCCGCGCGCCCCGACCCAACTTTCGACAAATGGTTCGATCGTGCCAATGTCTTCTATCGAATCGCGATATGCGATTTCTACGTTGGGCACAATGCTGTGGAGGATGGCGTACTTTCCGCCAACTTTCTCCGGGAAGATAACCCAGTTTTTATGGCGTTCCCCGGGCTTCGATAGAATGTGCGGTCCGTCCCACCTCCAGAATTGTTCCTTCATAAAATCTTCTTCTGCCATTGAGATAGCGGCGACGCGAATATAATCCCAGCCGTCAAACATATTGAAGGTGATGTAGACGCGCCCTTCTATGACGACCATACGCGGGTCCTCGCATCCGCCCCAGCTGCCGCCCGAGGGATACAGCACGGGAGAATAACGGCGGACATGGCCGGGGAGGTTGCGCGGCTTCTGCGCGACGTAGACGGGATAAGGGAACCGCTTGTCGAAGACGATGCCATCTGCACTGCTCGCATAGCCAAGTCGTGAGACACCGTCCATGCCGATGGCGCGATAGACGAGGTGGGTGCGGCCGCCGAGGACGGCGGCCGCCGGATTCAGGACCGCTTCAGCGGTCCATGGTGTTGTTCCCGGCTTCAGAATCGGATTGTGGTCGGACTTGACGAGTAAGAGGCGTTTGAAACGTCTCAAGCGTAGAAGCGTGGTGAGTTTCTCTCGCAGGGGTTTCGAGAAGGCAGCGCCAAAAATCGCTCCGATGACGAAGAAAGAAATGAGCAACGCGAATATATTCACGAAAAACAGAAGACTCATATAAAATAGTGCTCCTCCATGATAGCACTTGCGCCGTGTCCATGAGCGATATATATTCACCCTATGTTAGTAAATGTCTGCATTGCGAAGCTCCACCGGGCGACGGTCACCGACGCCGATCTCGGCTATATGGGCTCCATTACCATTGATGAGGCATTGATTGAGGCGGTTGGGCTTCTGCCGGGCCAGATGGTGATGATAAATAATGCCTCAAATGCCGTCTCGTGGCGCACCTACATCCTGAAGGGAAAGAAGGGTAAGGGCGAGATAATCCTCAACGGCCCGCCCGCACGGCTCTTCCAGAAAGGCGACAAGGTCATCATCCTCGGCGAGGCGTGGGTTACGCCAGCAGAGGCAGCAAAAATGAGCCCAACGGTCGCGTTCTTCACGGAAACGGGCAAGAATCCGAACAAGATCAAGTCAGTCAAGAAAGGTTGGCGCCCGGAATAAATTAGGAGTATTGTGCCCCCAGAAGCCCTTTACAGCATGAGGGCATTTCCCTATTCAATCTCTGAGGAGCATCCAAGTGAGCACACATCAGAACCTATTGCGGCACCCTTTCTGGGAAGAGTCGGATCCATCGCGTATGCGTCTGGTCCGGGTCTCCCGAGAATTTCCGCCGGAACTCAATCCCTTTGTCCGGCAAAATGTCGTCATCAAGGCCGCTGGCGTCCCAGGCGAAGCTCCGCACAGTAAGTGGATCGTCGCACGTGAAGGTATTTTGGACGGCATCAGGCACGGTTTCATCACGCCCGGCATGAAGAAAGTAGTTGAAGCGACAAGCGGCAACACCGGCAATGGTATGGGCATCATGTGCAACATTCTCGGTATACCGTTCGTTGCAATGATGTCCGGTGATGCGCCGCAAGAAAAGATAAATGCGATACGGACACTCGGCCGCGGCACCAGTCTGCAACTTCTTTTCGATTCTGAAGAGACAACGGTTGCGTGCGCTCGTCGTCTGGGGAGACAAGATGGCTGGTACAATCCGTGCCAGTACGATGGTATCTGGAATCCTTTGGCGCATTTCCAGTATCATGCTCCACAGTTGTGGGCAGCGCAGGGCGATATGGCGCTTCTTTTTGTGCCGGGAGGAACCATGGGCACACCGATAGGGCTCAGCATGTATGCTCGGGAAAAAGGGCATCGCACTAAGGTCATCCCGGTACTATGCGCCGAAGGGCAGGAAGTGCCCGGAGTTCGCACGCTCAGCAGTATCAATGAAGATGTCAGGCAGCCGTGGAAGGAGTTCTTTCGAGAGGAAGACCTTCAATTCGGCTCACGTCACGCGGCATTTTATTTGAGCTTCCTGACGTGGCCGCACGTTCCGCAGATGCTTGGGCCCAGTTTCGGCCTTGCCTTTACCGGCGCATTGAAATTCCTTCGGAAGCACCGCAACAGCGGCACTCTGGATCAATTTCGAGGGAATGACGGGAAAATACAGGTCATCATTTTCGGGCCGGATGACTACAAGCCCTACATGGCGCTCTACATGGGCGTACTCAATCGCAAAACGGAGCTTTCGGCAAAGACCATGCCAAATCTCATGCACATCATCGATTGAAATAGTTCGTTTTACTCGGCTGCGCTAGCGCAGCCGAGTTTCTTTTTATACTTCACGCACGCGATTTGAAGGCCGCGCGAAGCGCGTTTAGGATGACCGCCACGTCAATGCCTTCTTGAATGACCGCGCCTTCCACTGGCGCGATGAAGCCGCCCGCCGCGAAGAGCATCCCGGCGGTCGAGAGTCCGATGCCCGTGTACACGCTCTGGCTCGCGACGCGCACCGAGCGTTTCGAAAGTGCGAAGAGCTCGCCGATGAGCAGGACATCTCGTCCGAGGATGGCGACATCGGCCGCTTCGATGGACGCGCTGTTCTCGGTGCCCGAAAATACGATGCCGACGTCCGCTTTTGCGAGCGCGGGCGCATCATTGAGCCCGTCGCCCACCATCGCCACCTTCTCGCCGCGCTTTTTTGCTTCCTCGACGAGGCGATATTTGTCTTCCGGTGTGCAGTCCGCACAGATGGTGAGCGAGAGGTCCGCGAATATCGCGTCGGCATGTTCTTTCCGATCGCCCGTGAGTATGGCGACTTTGTAGCCGGCACCTGCAAGTCCAGAGAGAAATTTCTTTGCATTGTCTTTGAGCACGTCATTGAAGTGGAGGATTGCGAGCGGGGTCCCATCGCTCGTGAGCAAGAGTGAGATGCCGCCTTCTTTATGTTCGCCTTCTGGCGCTTGCTCGAGCGTGAGGTATCTTTCGTCGACGACGCCGGCGATGCCAGTGCCGACTATTTCGCTCGCGTCCTTCGCGGGCATCGGCGTAAGTCCGCGTTCTTTTGCTGTCGCAACGACGGCTCGCGCGAGCGGGTGTATGGAGTGGAATTCAAGCGCAGCTGCGAGCGAAAGGGCCTCGACCTCGGTTATGTCCGCCGCCTTGAGCGTGATGCTGGTAAGCTGTGGTTCGCCGAGTGTGAGGGTGCCCGTTTTATCAAAAAAGATGGTAGTGATGCTTGCAATCGACTCGAGAACCGCCGGCGTCTTCACGATGATATTCCGGCTTGCGGCGCGGGAGAGTCCGCCGATGAACGCGACCGGTGCTGCGATGATGAGTGGGCAAGGGGTCGCGATGACGAGCACCGCGAGCACGCGCTCAACGTCGCCGGTCAAAAGATAGGCGCCGCCCGAGATGAAGAGCGTAAGGAGCGTGAACGGCAGGTTCGCGGCAGTCGTGAGACGAACGAAGGGCGCTTGATTTTGTTGTGCGTTTCTCACGAGGTCGACTATCTTCGCGTACGTCGACGTCGCGAGCGAGCCAGAAACCGTGAGTTCGAACGCTTCACCCTCATTCACGCTGCCGCTTTTTACGACCGCTCCTTGCGCGATCGTTTCCGGCAGTGGCTCGCCGGTGAGGTTTGCGAGACTGAGCACCGCACGCGCTGAGGCGAGCAGTCCGTCGAGCGGTACGAGCTCGCCGCCGCGCACGACGATAGTTGCGCCGGCGGCAACTTCCGCGAGCGGCATTTCCTCAAGCTTGCCGTCGGCACCTTTTACAAGCGCGTTCTTCGGGATGCGCGAGAGCAATGCCGCGAGCGAAGCCTCGGCACGCCGTCCAGCATACGCCTCGAGCGCTTCGCCGCCGGTGTACATGAGCGCGATGACGGCGCCCGCAAGGTACTCGTGCGTGAGGATCGCGAGCACCATGGCGAGGAATGCGATGTAGTCAAGCGAGAAGCTGCCGACACGGATAGTGCGATACGCAACAACCAGTATTTCGGCGATGCCGATGATGATGGCGAGGAAGAAGAGATTTGGTAGCGCGAATAGGAATTCTGAAGCAAGGAGCAGCGCGACCGCGCCAGGAAGTATGAGGGTCGTGACGTTCAGATAGCGCATGAGCGTACCGATAGTATATAGTATTCAACATGATGGCATTTGATACGCAGCTTTTTTTCCTGCTCAACGGCTTGGCGGGGAAGTCACCCGTCTTTGATGGGCTCATTGTATTCTGCGCTTCGTATCTGGCGTATATTTTGGGCGCTCTTTTTTTGGCACTCGTATTCTTCTCTTCGTATTCAAGGTACAGAAAGCTGGAAATACTCGTGGTAACCGCCACGTCGAGCATCATTGCTCGCTTCGGCATTACCGAGATCATCCGCGCCTTCTACCATCGCCCGCGGCCTTTCTCCGTGCTTCAAACTCACCAGCTTCTCACCGACTCCGCGTGGTCATTCCCTTCGGGGCATGCGACCTTCTTCTTCGCGATGGCGACCGCGCTATACCTCTACAACAAGAAATGGGGCATCGGCTTCTTCCTAGCGACTATCCTCATAACCGTGAGCCGCGTCATCGCCGGAGTTCACTACCCCTCTGACATTCTTGGGGGAGCAGTTATCGGCATCCTCGTGGGCTACGGGACCGTCTATTTTGTCCGCAAATTGGCACCACAAGAGACTCATCAGACCTATTGACAGAATATTGTCAATATGCTAATATGTAAATAACGAGGTAGCTACTGGCTATTTCGGTAACAAAAACCAATGACTATATTAGGAGCCCTTATGGGCTTTTTGCTTTTTTCTGGCGGTGCCATGGCATTGCCCGCGCATGCGCAGGCGCCCAAAGCGCTCTCGCAGCCGAGCTATGAGGTGGCGCTCACGGCGTATAACGCCGTGCCAGAACAGACCGACGGCAATCCGTTCGAGACCGCTTCAGGCGCGTATTCGAACCCGGAAATCATCGCGGCTCGTTCGCAGGACCTCGCGGAGGAACTTCCGTTCGGGACTATCATTGAGCTTGACGGCTCGGATACCTCGTCCGGAGAGACCTGCGGCTACAGCGTCGTCGCCCACAAGATCGGCTATCGCGTCATCGAGGACACCATGAACGTAAAGTTCACGAACCGCGTTGACGTTCTCTTCGATACGAAGGCGGACTTCGCTACGACCGATAAAGGCATGAAGAACGCCGCGCAGGTGCTCGGCATCTGCAAGGGCATCACGATTCGCGTCGTCGGGCACGTTGGCATCAACCACCTTCCGAAGACGCAGGCCGAACTCGCCGCAATAGTCGGTGGTACCGGAAAGAGCCTCGCTCTCAAATAACTAAATAAAAACGCGCCCCGCTTTCGCGGGGCGCGTTTTTGTATCGCGACGCGTGCTCCGAAATCACACTGGCGCTCCGCTTTTGCGCTATGCTTGTGATATGAACCGCCTCACCCGCGCCGCATCAGGGCTTACGCCGCAGGAATATGCCATGCTCGCGAAGCTTTCGACGCCCGCCAAGATACAGGATTTTCTCGATGCGCTCCCCATGAATTTCGAGAAGAGGGGTGATACGCACCGCTCGCCGCGTGCGGTGCTCCGCGCACGGAAGGCGCACTGCATCGAGGGGGCGATGCTCGCCGCGACAGCGCTCTGGATAGCTGGCGAGCCGCCCCTCATCATGAACCTCTCGGCGCGCATGGGACGGGGCGACGTTGACCACGTCATCACGCTGTATAAGCGGAATGGCCACTGGGGTGCCGTCAGCAAGACGAATCATGCGGTGCTCCGGTTCCGCGACCCTATCTATCGCACGCTCCGCGAGCTCGCGCTCTCGTATTTCAACGAATGGTTCCTGCTCCCTTCGGGCGAGAAGACGCTTGAGTGCTACAGCAAGCAGCTCGATATGCGCCGCTTCGGCACCAAATGGATCACGACAGAAAAAGATTTATGGGAAGTTGCCGACGCTTTGAGCGTCTTGCCGCACTATGATCTCGTCCCAAAAGGGAATTGGCGCTATGTGCGCAAGGCAGACTCGATGGAGCTCAAAGCAGGTTCTTTTATTGAATACCAAAAATCCGATCCGCGTACCTGATGTAGGACATCGGAAGTCCTACATCACGTTACGCACGACGCACGAGGAAGAACGGCGTCATCTCGCTGTCCTGGCCGGCGGGATTGTCACGGAGGAGTTCCCGTATAAATTTCTCGGTGATAGCGGACGTCGATTTCCCAAGTGAGAAAGCGCCACGATAGTTGGCATCCACGATGACGGCCTCGACGCCGAATTTCTCTTTGAGTGCGCGCGCCACGCCATGAGGGTCTTTCGGTGCTTTCTTGGCGTAATCTTTGAATTCCTCAATGGTCCACGACATGGGGCAGTCTATCGATTTCGCCTGCTTACCGACGAGGTAATAGAAGGCGCCTTTGATGCCGAGTGGGCGCGTGAGCGCTGAAATGAGCGCGGCGAAGAGGACGCGCAGGTAGCCCGCCTCTTCGATAAGGAGCTGCATCGCGGGCGCTGTGCCGTGCCCCATACCGCGGAATTGCGGCGTGCCGACGTGGTTCTTCACTTGCCGCGAGAGAAGCCGCGCGAGCCAGGACGTCTTCACCGCGTCAGCGCGAATGATGCGACCTTGCGTGACGCAGACGACTTTCTCGCTCACGAAGAGCACGTCGCCCGGCACAATATGGGGCGCGGCGTATTCGGTGAGAAGCTCCATAAGGTCATCTCCGACTTGTATGAGCCGTGTCTTGATAGGGAGTCGCAGATAACGCACGCCTGCGACGACCACGTCGAGATTCTTCCCTTCATTTGGCACAAGTTCGGAAGGCATGATATACCAGTATAACGTCATGGGTACCACAAAAGCTAATTATCCCGAGGGAGTTCGGGTGGGGAGGTCGAGCGCCGGGCTCGGGCTCTTTGCCGCGCGTCCTTTCAAGAAAGGGGAGCGCATCATCGAATACTTTGGCCGCACCCTCACGACCGCCGAGGAATACACGAGCAAGAGCAAGTATCTCTTTGAAGTGAGCAAGCGGAAAACGATAGATGGTGCGACGCGCGAGAACATCGCCCGCTACATCAATCATTCCTGCCACCCCAACTGCGAGCCGGAAATAGTGCGCGGGCGCGTTTTTATCGATGCCATCAAAAGTATCAAAGCGGGGGATGAGTTCGCCTATGATTACGGCGAAGAATATTTCAATGAGCACATCAGACCGTACGGCTGCCGTTGCGCGAAGAAGCATCATTAAAAAGAAATCGCCCCGCTAAAGCGGGGCGATTTCTTTTGCTTGATCTACGTATTAGATCTTGCTGACGTTGAGGGCGTTCGGGCCCTTCGGGCTGTCGCCGACCTCAAAGCTAACCTTGTCTCCTTCCTGGAGCTCGTCGAACGAAATGTTCTTGAGCTCATTGGAATGGAAGAAAAGATCCTTAGAACCAACCGGGTCTCCGTCGACTTTGATGAAGCCGAAGCCCTTATCGTTCTTCTTGATGACTGTTCCTTCTTTCATGCTAATGATAGATAGATTGTGTGCGTGACTAAGGTATCAAATCAGAAGCCGAAGATAGAAGCTCGATCCCACTTCTCTGGATCCAGCACTGGTTGATGCCCATAGAATAGCAGACACGCAGTTTTTTGTCAACACGAAACCGCCAGCCTGAGCCAGCGGTCCGTGGGCAGCTATCGTTTATTCACTTCTCTGAAAATTGCCAGAGACAGAAGGAGTTATGCATTTCTTGCGAAGCACATAGGCCGATAAGAGCCGATGGGGATACTCAAGTTCCCACTTTTCTTAGTGTACACTATCATGAAGGAATAGAAGACATGGATCGAGAGGATTTTTTTGCGTTTAGGGATATATTCGGGCCGGAACACCGGGCTTCGCTTCTGGGCGCGTTCGTCTTGCTCGGTTTCGCCTACGTGTTCGAACATTTTGCCAACCTGTATGAGCTCGCCTACTCGATACGCCCGACGTCTACCTATGTAGGTGACCTGCTCCTCGACAATCTCCCGACCTTCAATCTGAATCTCATTACCATCGAGGGTGCGCTGTTCGCCATCGTCTTCAGCACCCTCTTTGTTGCTTCCAAGCCGCGCTACATCCTTTTTTCCCTCAAGGCTCTGGCACTCTTCGTCGCGATACGGGCTCTCTTCATTTCTCTCACGCATATGGGCATTTATCCTGGCACCATTGGTCCGGACGGTATGGGGATTTTCGACAGCATTTACCTGTATCTTAATTTCCAAACCGGGTTCTTTTTCTCAGGGCATACGGGCCTACCCTTTCTCATGGCGCTCATCTTCTGGGAAAAGCCGCTTCCGCGTCTCGTGTTCTTGCTAATGTCTGCCGTGTTCGGCACGGCGGTGCTTGTGGCCCACACGCATTACTCGATAGATGTGTTTGCGGCGCCGTTCATGGCCTACAGCATATTCAAGATCGCAGAACGCTTCTTCCCGCGCGATCATAAGCTCATTCAGGATGCGCTCTAATTGGAAGAGGGGAATTTCTGCGCGAAAAGGGCCATTGTCGTAGGAGCATTCAGAGCGTCGAGTTCGTAGAGGCGGCCTGCAGACTGGTCTCCCTTATAATAACGATCCCCCCGAGCGGAGAGGTATCCGGCTTCTACCACGGTCGCCCTGATGTCGTCATCGTACATCCCGAAAGGATAGGCGAATTCATTGATGGTAACGCCGAGCTGCTTTTCAAGTACGCGCTTGCTGCCGTCGATCTCGTTCCAAAGAACGGCTGGACTATCGATGTGGGTCAGATAGGGGTGCGAGCGGGAGTGGCTGCCGATATGCATGCCGGCGTTGAGCATCGTTCTTAATTCGTCCCAGGTGATGAATCCCTTGGTGCCTATCGGATTGGTGAACACGAAGAACGTGGCCGTGTAATGGTATTTCTCGAGAATGGGGAACGCATATTGAAACTGATCGCTCCAGCCGTCGTCAAACGAGATGATGATCGGTTTTTCCGGCATCGCCGCGCTGCTCCGGAAGTAGTCTTCGAGGTCGCCAAATGACACAATGTGATACCCGGCATCGCCCAGGTATTTCATCTCTGCGTCGAATACCTCTGGCGTATGAGCGATGGCTTGTACGGCCGGACTATCGCTCGGATAACTTGGTCGGACGATGTGATAGACCAGGATGGGGAGCCGAAGCGTCTCTGTCGAGGAGGCAGTGCGCTGCTGCGAGGGCGCTGCGGGGACCGACACCTCGGCATAGAGCGCCTCATCGTTCGGAGAAATAGCGCCTTTCGATCCCGGGGAGCGGGCGTGGCTTTCCGCAAAAAAGAACGTGCCACCGGCGACGGCGATACAGGAAATACTGATCATCAGGATTCTGGCGTGGCGACGCATATAGCGCAGAATACACGTTTCGTTTCGTGTATACTAGGTACTATAAATGCGATTATAAAAATATATGAATGATAACGATATGCAAGAAGACATGAAAGGCGGCAATTGCTCGATGTGCGATACGCATGGGTTCCGGGGCGGCATGTGCCGGCAGCATCACTGGATGCATATCATTATCAAGATCCTCGTCGCGCTCTTTATCTTCTGGTGCGGCGTCCAGTTCGGGGAACTCAAGAGCCTGCTACATTCTGGCTATTACGGCATGATGAGTTCGCGCGGAGAGTGGGGTCAGATATATCGGACGCCCGGCATGATGGGCGGCTGGACCTACACAACGGCTTCGGGAACGACAACAACGCAAAAGCGCTGATAGAGATAAGCCAAAAACCCGCCGAAGTATCGGCGGATTTTTGCTACGCATGGTCGTAGGGTTCTTTACGAATCCTGGTTGCGAGGCGGGAGCCAATCGATTATTTTCTTGCGGTGTTCGTCGAGCGACCAGAGGTCTCCGTGCTTGAAAAAAAGCGGATGGGTCTCTTTAAACTTCTTCAAAAGGGCAACAGAAGCTTTCGGGAATCCGTTAGGCAGGTTCTTATTATAGGATTTAAGGAATACGACGAGCGGTATTTGCATCTCGCTTATCTTCAGTTCTTCGCCGTATTTCTTCATTACTCGCAACAATACCATGAATCATTGGATAAATCAATGTTTAGGGGGTCGCGACCTCCGCTCGGTGCCGTTGGCCAGGAACATCAGGAAAGGAGTGAGTAACGTTATGGGATGACAAAAAATCTGCTATGCTTAGGAAGTAATTGATTATTGGAATAAGAAATCGGATATGAAAACACCGACGATAGTTTGGGCGCTTGTTGTGCTCGTAGCGCTTCTTGGAGGCTGGTATTGGTGGAGCGGCACGCAGAATGCTACTGCCCCTTCCGCTGAAACGCAGACTTCCGTAGAAAATACGCAAGCTCCCGCAACTGCCACTCCGATCCTCAACCTCAATTTGGATTCGAAGCTTGCGCAGTATCTCGCGGATGCAAAGAGCATGACGTTGTATACCTATTCAAAAGATACGGCGGGCGTGAGCAATTGTTCGGGCACGTGCGCTACTAATTGGCCGCCGTACACCGTTGCTGCTGGGGCAGCGCTTACGACCGCGGCAGGCATAAGCGGGGCAGTCGGTACCATCGCGCGCGCCGACGGCACGAGGCAGGTGACCTACAAGGGTATGCCGCTCTACCTCTGGGTAAAAGATGTGAAGCCGGGAGACGTGACCGGCAACGGCGTGGGTGGATTCATCACTGCCAAGCCGTAACGCAGGTATTGCCGCCGCGTAGCATGTATGCTATGCTGTTTACAACAGCCGGAAAGGGCGACTCTTTCAAGTGTCGCCCTTTTGGTTTGTTATTTCGAAACTTGATCTTTGGAGGAAAGAAATTGGATAGAGAATTGTTCAAGATAAAGGCGGCGATGCTCGGTTACGCACAGCAGCCGAGCAAACAGCCGCCGGATTCGGAGGAGGAGAAACCTTCGCAAGAAGGGAAACCGACGAAGATCGCGGAAATCATCTCGATCACGAAGCGGCACCTCGACCTCGCGGTGCAGGAGCGGTAGGAAGTGAAGAGGGGGGGGGGCGGCCATCGCGGTCGTCCCCTTTTTATATTGAGGGTCGCCGCGGCGCACCTCTTGGCGGGAGTCAGTTGGCGATAATCTTCTCGATGTCTTTGACGATCGTTTCTAGGTCGGTTGTGGCTTTTACATAAAAATCCTTCGCGCCAAGCTTCTTGCTCTGCTCGATCTTTGCTTTGTCGTCAAGGTTGGAGAACATTATGATGGGGATGTTCTTCGTGCCCTCGTCACTCTTTAATTTCGAAAGCACCTCCATACCATCCATGCCCGGCAGAAGGATATCGAGAATGATGATGTCGGGCTGCTTTTCATGAGCGAGCGCGAGCGCGGCGACTCCTTCGGCAGCGGGGATCAGCTCCCACCCTTGTTCCACAAGCTTTTCGGCAATGATCTCATTCAGGAATGCATCATCTTCGACCCACAATATCTTTTTAGGCATGGCTAGACGTTAAGAGTGAAATAAAATGTCGTTCCTTTGTTTTCTTCGCTGGTAAACCAGATGGTTCCGCCATGTCCCTCCAGTATACTCTTTGCGATAAATAGTCCAAGACCACTTCCATTCGGGTCAGCGGCCATGGCGTTCCTGGCGCGCAGGAAGCGGGAGAAGATGTAGGGCTGCTGATCAGCGGGGATGCCGATACCGTTGTCGGCAATGGAGCATTGCACCTGCGTACCTTGTACCTTGATGTTGATCAAGACGGTGCTAGGAGAATGGCTATACCTAATGGCATTCTCGAGCAGATTCTGGACGGCAAGGCGTATCATCTCTCGGTCGATCATCAGGCTTGGGATGGTGCCCTCATGAGTAAAGGTAATGGCGGTCTCATGCTCCGCCGCCGTGAGTCGTGATTCGTTGATAACATCAGAAATAAGCGCGACAATATCCGTCGCCTCAAGGTTGATTTCAGATATCCCGTTTTCGCCGATCCGAGCGGCGCGCAGCATCTGATTGACGATAGCGATCATTCGCTCATTTCCTTTCTCGCACAACAGGATAAGTTTTTTCTGGTCAGCGGAGGGTGGCTTCAGTTTGCCGCGCAGAAGCATGGTGATGGCCCATTTTATTCCGGAAAGAGGGGTGCGGAGCTGGTGCGCCACGATCGAGAGGAACTCGGTTTTGCGCTTATCGAGCTCTTTGAGCTCTTCGTTCGCTTTCTCGATCTCTATGCGGGCTTTCTTCTCCGCTTCATAGGATGCTCTGATCTTTGTGGTCTGCTCGACCACCTTCGCATTGAGGTTTTCGTTCAGATCTTCCAGCTGTTCCTTCTGCGCTGTTTCTTTGAGGATGCTCTTGATGAAGAGATACCCGAGAAAGATGAAAGCGAAGAATATGGATACCTTGCCGGCAGTGCCGAACGCCGATCCATCCAAGAATATGTTGGCGAAAAGCATGATGGCCATCATCAGGACGAATATCTCGGAGGTCACCGCTTTCACATCCATTTGCTGGTGCCTAACTATGGAATAGAAAATGACCGATATGCAGGCGAGGACGGTGAAGGGGCTGATCCACTCGAAGTCCGGAAATCCAAGATGCGGCAGTACGAAGATCACCAGGCCGTTCGGCACGAGGGTCGCAACCATGCCCCAAAATATAAATCCGAGATTCAATCGGGCTTTTTCATCTGAAGCCCTCCGGTATTTTCTGAAAAGAATATATAGTCCCGCTGTAGCGAACCCCACGAACGTGATGTCGCGGAGGAACCAAAGCGGTCCATCATGGGAATACCGCAGTCCGTTCGCGCCAAAATAAAAAGTTCCGTATCCGATAAGATCGAAATAATACAAAGGTATCAAAGCCAGTTCCAGCACAATGATACCCCCGGTGATCCATCGGCTCACGGCTCCGTCTTCCGGATACAGCAGACAGAAATAAAAGAAGCTTGCGGCGATGAGGCCGCCGAGGTAGTGGTCAACGAGAAATGAAGATTCCACCCACTTCGCGGGAGGGAGCACGCTCGAAAAGAACATCCAGATAATGGTAAATATCAGAAGCATGAGGAACGCCTGTGAAGAGCGTTTCTTGCTTCCCAGATATATGACCAACGCGAAGCTACTGACGATAACGGCCGCGATAAGCTGCCACGCGGTGGTAGTGAGGATAGTTACCATGGAAGAGTCCGATGCAAACCCATGGTAAAAAATATACCATGCGCTTTCGGTAGGTCAGTGGCCACTACACAAGTCGGTAAAAAGAGTCACTGGCCTTGGGGGCAGTGACTCTTTTTTGCAAGTAGAACGGTATGACGTTGGACTTAATTTGGTCCGCCATTACCCCCTCCATCACCCGGTCCCAGCAAGCAGCTTTCTACTGTGGTCCCTTGGGCAGGGAAGTCATTGGTATTTGCATGGCCGTCGAGCGAGTTCACCGATACGTTGATGAGGACGAACGGGTTTTTGGCTGAGCTCGTGTGGTGGCAGAGAAGTACCTTATCGGTCTTTGCAAGTGCAGTACCGTAGAACGCAAATGTAGCGAGCACCGAAACTACCGCGATTGTTCGTTTAAGCATATTCACGACAATTAGGCGAGTAAGCATGAACCTATAATCGACCACCACGAATTATACATGAACACGAGCGTACCGCCCGATGAGTTCTGTTTCCTCAATGAGGTGTGGCGCGAGCGCGGAAAGTATGTCTTCTTTGGTCGCGCCCGCAGGAAGTGAGAGGGAAGCGCCGAGCGCATAGAGCTTGAAAATGTAGCGGTGTTCGCTTGGCTCGTGTTCGCTCGGCGGACAGGGGCCGGTGTAGCTTGCACTCCCCGTGGTGTTTGCTCCCAGTGTGCCGACGGAGTCGCCCTCGGGGATCTTTCGCGTTTCCGGGGGAATATTGAAAAGTGCCCAGTGATCGAAGGCTTCAATACCATGCGAATCTTTTACTATCTGCGGAATATCGGGGTCGTCCATGATGAGTACGAGCGACTTCGTTCCTTCCGGCACGCCGCCGATAGCGAGCGGCGGCGAAAGCTCGCGGTCTCCGTCGCACGTGTATTTCGCCGGAATAGTTCCGTTATGTTCGAACGCTGGACTCGTGAGTGAGAGCGTACGCATGTTATGTATAGTACCCCAGCTTCGCTAGCTGAAGGATATTCGAACTGCTGTATAAACAAAAAGCCCACGAGAAGCGCGTGGGCTTAGTAAGCTGAGTCAGTGAAAGGTCATATATATTGCAGCATGACCCACTTCTTCTTGCGTCAAATAGCCGGTGTTTTCAACTCGGTATATGCCTCCTAATTGACGTCCGGAGCGGCAGCCGGTCACATAGAAATCACGGAACCCAAGCAGCATAGCGGTCAGATCGACAGCCTCTTCTTGTGCCCTCAATGGATGTCCGGTGGCGTCGAGCACTACATGGCAAAGCTCGTGCGCGATGGCAATCACCGCCTCTTCAAAATTACCGTTCAGAAGAAACGATTTTCGAAGATATACCACGACGACGAGTTGTCGAAACGCCGCTGAACCATAGCCAGGCATAACCTTCGGTCTTTCTATCCAGGCTGGTGCACTCGGCCCGCCCTTGTTGACAAGGCCCAGTCGGACCCTCATATCGAGATGAAGAATGTCTTGAACGTGACGAATCATGCCCGCGTAGTCCTTCGCGCCATACAAGGCACACAACTCTTCTTCTATGACTGGTGCTTTTGCCGGACCGAACGAAGCGCGGAGCCTCTCGATGTAAGATTCGACAAGATCTTTTCTCATAGCACTCTCCCGAAATTGAATGTTCAAAACGAGCTTAAAACCGCTCGTGCTGTTTTTTATATATCATAATATACACGCTCTGTCAATCACCTGCTCCGCTGGCTGGAGGATGTTCGAACGTGAGTGGTATAAAAGAAACCCCCAGAGTTTGTCACAAGAAAAGAAAAAGCGCCGGACAGCATGTCATGCGGCGCTTAAATTTTTTAACGGGGCTTCATGATCTGTCCCCGACATTGTTCGCTGGCGTTACTCCGACCCACTCTCTACCATTACCAGAGACGGGTCACTTTATGTCTCCGGGCATTCGACCTTCCTTAGCAATCAAGTCAATATCGTATTCAGGCTCCACTTTCCGCAGCTCTCTTTCCGCCACGCTGAGTCTGACCTGGAATCTCGACCTTCTAAGGGACTTCGGTACCCTGCGCACCAACTACTACATGCACTTTCCAAGTTATACCCAATCGCTATATTTGTCAATAGCTGCTAGCTCCGCGGGTAAGCATTGCTTGCACGCTTTCCTTGCGAAGCCTCGCTCGAAAACAAAAGAGCCCGAAGAGGGCTCTTTTGTTTTATTCACTCGGCTCCGCGGGTAAGCGTTGCTTGCACGCTTTCCTTGCGTCGCCTCGGCGAAAAAGAAAAAGCACCATCTGCTGGCGCTTTTTCTTTTTACCTGGGCTCCGCGGGTAGGATTCGAACCTACGACCAACTCGTTACACTTGTCCTTCAATTACTTGTAGGGGTGGACTATATCATCATCCGAATTTCGGATGCGAGGCGCTTCGTACCTTTCGGCACTACTCCCTTGCGGGATAGTCTCTACACCTTCCCCGCCGATTGCGGGACTTGGCTCGGGATTGCCCTCGGTCGTGACCGGTAGGGTTTCCCCGAATTCACCTCGTTTTTCAACTCGCCTTACGACGAGAAGCTGCCTTCGACAGCGAGCCGCTCTACCACTGAGCTACCGCGGAATATAACTTACAAACCATATCCTCAAACCACTGAGCTACTGCCAAACGAGCTGAGCGACAAGTGAATGTCCTCTTTCGCTTGTCCGAAGCGAGTGCCGGCAGAAAGCCGTTCTTACGGCTTACCGCGGAATCTGTTAGCCCTCTTTGCAGAGGACGTGCGAGCATTCTAGCTGAAATCTACTCAGAATGCCACTCAAATCTGGTATATACTTATGTTAGTTAGTGCGGTTAATCATACAAGAATTGTGTGCAAATTTTGGGGCCCAGGCCAAGAGAGACAAAAGAAAGATTCTGATTTTTCTTTTGCGAACGAGCGCAGGGAGAAAACTTCGTTTACCCGCGGAGAAAAACAAGTGCGGGAACTTTGGTATACTCATCATACGTATGAGTCTTGAGGGTAATAAGAACCGCTTACATCAGGCATATGAACATGCTGACGCCGTTGACATGGTGGGACAAAAGGAGATACTCACCGCAAAAGAGTTAGAAGAAGAGAGCAGCGAACAGGAAACAGGGGAATCGGCTGAACACTACGAGGCACAAGAACTTTTAAAGAAGATGCAGATTGAGCCGGATAATTCTTGGGCAGAGGAAACAAAAGAAGGGTCGGGCTCGGAAGAAGTACAGCTCCAGCCTTGGATGAAGTTTGAGGCACAATCTCTTGTTGAGAGACAGACAACCATCTCTTCGCATGAACAGATCATTAGAACCCATGAGGCACTGCAAGCATCAGACCTAGGAGGGGGAGTGAACAGAGTGGAATTTGTTGAACTTAAAGACGACGGCTCGGTCATTTTCAAACCTATTGACGGAGAAGTGCCCATCGGCAAAAAGACTAACGCGCATATAGAAGTGGGAACATACTACAAAAGAGAACGAGCCGCGTATTTGGTAAGCGAATACTTCGGCTTTCATTTAGTTCCGCCAACGATTATCCGGGAATTAAACGGTGAGATAGGAAGTGCGCAAGAATTTATCCCCGATGCCAAGCCGGCCTATGAGTTGTTGAAACGCGATAGATCCTCCCTACTGGAGAAGCTAAATGTTGTCGGCAAGCGACGGGATAAGAAGTATATAGACGCGCTAAACAGGCTGTTCATTTTTGACCACCTGATCTGGAGTCTCGATCGTCACCCCGGTAATTTCCTATTAAAGGAAGGGAACATTCACGCCATTGATAACGGACTTGCCTTCAATAAAAAGGGCGATGAAGAGTACCTCAAATGGAGAGCGCATATGCCGGGTTTTCAGTATACTAAAGTAGCGCCTGCAGACATTGTCGCACGCTTACAAGAGTTTGCCTCTCGGCCCGAACAGGAAGAAGACATACGTTCTCAGATGGAAGGTCTCCTTTCGGCTGAAGAGATCGATGCTCTTGTCTACCGTGCAAAAGAAATCGCGAAGAAGGTTTCTGAAAATGCAGTGATCTACGACGACCTTAGTGATAGGAACAGAGCGGCTGGTGGTAAATTGGATATAAAGTTCAATAAAGACTATGAAGGTTGAAATCTACAAACTGAATAACGATGGCTCACAATCGGTGGTAGCTACCTGTTCTCTTGAAAGTGACAAAGTCATGTGCCGAGGGGATTCAGAAACCCTTCGGTACCTAGAGCAGGGCATCGGCGATCCCGAGACAGACGAACTTCTCTATCCAAAAGATGGTGTTCGATTTCTGGCAGTACTCAAAACCCATTTCAAGAGCGGGTATCTCTCGGCGTCGGCAATACTGTCTTGAAGAAGATTATTGCCACCGGTACAATACAGCGGTGTTAGAATTTTCATATGGGTAGAATTAAAATGCCGTATTTCATTCTGGCAATATTGTGTGGGGTATTTCTAGTTATCTACGGTGGAATTGATGATAGCCCCGGGGGGCAGCTGCTCGGACTGCTAGCAGTTATTCTTGGTATTGTAGGTGTGGTAAAGAGTAGGAAGAAAAATCCTGACTAAACCAGGTTCGAACCCCCGCAGGACTTCCATTTCTATAGTCGCTCCACTCCTTAGAAATTAGGTCGCACCCTCCAGCCAGCGGAGCAGATTTGACATTCAGTTTTTAAGCAGTAATGTTTAGCTTGGTACGTAGAGTTTTTTTCCATCTGAATAAGGAGCAGATCATGCAAAACGTAGGTGATTACATGTGGGAAGATGATTCGTGGCCGCGGATTCCAGCCTCTCCTGTTGTGCATAGGATTGCTAAAGTCGAAATGGGCTTCACACCAGCCGACTCGGAATGCAAGGAGTACGAAGCAGTATGCGGTTACTCCGGTCAATCGTGGGGGATGCCGGCACAGCATATTTTGATGACGAGCACAGGCGAGAGATTCCCCTCCGGAAAGATACCGTGTCCGATATGCTTTCCCGAAGGATCTTCGACTACATCAAAAGATTCCTCGCAAAGTTGAGCCCGCCCAAGGAAGACCTCCTTCGGGCGGTTTTCCTTTTTGCATCAAACGCGCCCAAGTCCACTTTCATATTTTATAGGAAACAATCACGGGCAAGTTGACGAAACGAATTTATCGCTGTATAAATACGCATGGTTCGGGCTCTGTTGGAATTTGTTTCTTTCACTCTAGGAGAAGATCATGAATCCTAAGGAAATTGCTATTGCTGCAGAAGAGCTTTTTGGGGACGATGTCATGAAAAAGACCGTGTGCATGCGTAGTGTTCCATCGAGTGTAGCGAAGGAGGAGTTTATGAAGAAGGCCCGATTCATTGATTTCGAGGAAAAGAAATCTACTCCTTGGGACGATGACATATACTGGCTTTGCCAAAGTCCTTTCGATGACAAATGGTATCTATTCGCCCAATTCCATGGCTCACCTGGCTATCCTAGTACTCCTGCATCAATTACCGATGAGCGCCCAGAAGTTTTTGATGCGAAGTAGCCAAGCAAGCATGCCAACCCAAGACCCCGCTCCGGCGGGGTTCTCTTTTATCCCACCACGTCCGAGTCTATTTTTATTTCAAATAATTTACTATGTACGGCAAGTTGACGGAACGAATTTATCGCTGTATAAATACGCCGGGTTCGGGCTGTACATAGTCCGATTGCACTTAGACAACCGAAGGAGGTAGTACAGATGAACGTTCCAACCAAGCCGAATTACATCAGCAGGCGCGAGGTCATCAAGCTTTTGGGGACTTCGCTGATTATCCCACTCATCAGTTCCTGCGGCGGAGGAGGGGGCGGAGGTTCATCTCCTCCGGCCATTTCTACGGGACCGGTGGTTACCTACAAGCCCTACGGCCTGAATTTCGGTCCGTATATAGACGGTCAAAACCCGGCACAGAATCAGATTGTCAGTACCGACCAGATACGGGCACGGCTTCAAATCATTGCCGCGAATACGAGCTGGGTCCGTACTTTTGGATCTCAAAATGGGCTCCAAAATACGGCGGGTATCGCAAGCAGTCTCGGCTTAAGTGTCGCGGCGGGCGCCTATCTTAGCACCAACCTGACTTCTAACGAGGTCGAAATCGCGAATCTCATTGCGATAGGAGTTGCCAGGCAGGCTGGGGTGCTCGTCGTCGGCAACGAAACGCTTCTGACCAATGCGCTGACTGAATCACAGCTGATCGGGTATCTCAGAAGAGTCAAGCAAGTCGTACCGACGGGAGTCAAGGTGACCACCGCCGACACGTATGACCAATTGCTCGCTCATCCGGCAGTCATTGCGGAAGTCGATCTGGTCGCCGCGAACTTCTATCCCTACTTTGAAGGGATCGACTTGAAGTACGCGATAGCGTACCTCGACAAGAGATATGCGCAGGTCAAAGCTCTGGCCGGTAGCAAGGAGGTCATGGTTTTCGAAACCGGCTGGCCGTCGGGCGGCGTCAATATCAATAATGGCAGCGCGGTCGTCTCGCCAGAGAATGCCGCCAGTTATTTCATCAACTTCGTCTCCTGGGCCAAAGCAAAGTCCGTCAACTACTTCTATTTTGAAGCGATGGACGAGACCTGGAAGGCGGCGGTAGAAGGGCCTCAAGGTTCGCACTGGGGCATATGGGACAAGAACGGGGTGCTGAAGCCCGGAATGCAAGATGTCTTTGATGGGAAGACGGTCGCGGATAACTGGAGCGGAGCCACGCTCATAGGCGGTCCCGGGACGCCACAGGTAAGTCTGAACTTCGTTCCCGCCATTGGCGGTACTGATAACTTGCGCGGATCAGTCATCCACGTAATACCCGATAATTACAAGATGGCGGTCTATATCCAAGTGTTCGGCGGTTGGTGGACTAAGCCCATTTTTACGAGCCCTCTCACGCTGATCTTGCCGGATGGCTCATGGATATGCGACATCACGACCGGAGGATCGGATACGCAGGCCACAAGCATTGCTGCGTTTCTGGTACCGAACGGCTACAACCCTCCGCTCTTGTCTGGCGGCGGCGCCTTGCCGGCGGAGCTGAACACCAATGCTGTCGCGAAGGTTATGGTCACCCGTTAAGTCATGTGCGAATCGACACTCGAGAGCCGCCCAGTGTATTACCACTGAGCGGCCTTTTTATTACAAAACACGTTCGCACACCCGCTTCGGCTCGATGCCGAGTCGAGACGAGTCCTCCGCCAAGCGAGGCAAGACAGGTTTTAGAAAAGGCTTGACAGGGATTCTTTGTATACTATTATCTAACGCGGTACCAAAAGTATTTTCCGTGACACTTTTGAAGGAGGTAGTGAGATGACCAAGCCCAACGATTCCAACGGGTTCACTTTCAGGCCAATCCGAGACGTCAGAGGATTCCGGCGTCGGGCCGGGATGAACCAACTCGAGTTTTGGGGGCAGTTCGGCGTCACCCAGAGCGGAGGATCTCGCCATGAAAGCGGGCGCAGGATGAACAAGCCACTGATCGCGCTGATTCGTATCAGGTACCCCAAGATTCACTGACGCTCTTTTTACTTTGACCGCCACGACAGAAGACCTCCCTCACGGGGACCTTCTCTCGGTGAGGCGGTCTTTTGTTTTACCCAAGGAGCCGAGTCTTCGATGGCGTATGCTAGACTTACCGCATGCATGAAGGAATGCCGTCCGACGCGGAACAGCCGGCGAAACAAGAAATCGATCCGACTCCGGAGGTTCAGATCGTACCCGAGCAGACTCCAAAAGTTGAGCGCATGCCGCCCGCTGATATGCACGATATAGACGTCGATGGATTCCTCGAGCAGCAAGAAAAAGAAGATGATCTGAAAAGAGATGGCGGGAAGCCGAGGTTTTATTTGTGAGTCAGACTATCCTCCGCATAGGGGGGGCGGGGATTGACACGTTGTGAATATCGTGATATCTAAGTAAACAGGTGCGAGCTGAATATGCTCGTTTGTACGATTCGGTATTGACGTGAGGTGAAAGAACATGAGTCTACATCTAAGCATGATTCCTCTCGATGAGGAGTGGGAGGAGATTTCCAAGATAACGGGCGTAATTGACGCGGAGACGATCCTCGTCTTCAAGAAGGACTATTACACTATCTTTGCACAGTTGCACCAAGTGGGAGATTTTCCCCCTCCGAGCATCACCCCCCGTGCACTCCCTCCTTATAAAGCTTCCAGCCGTATTGAGTTGGCTTTGTACGATGAGGAGGGTGAACGAAAGATCGATGTGGATGATGTTTTCCACGAACCTCTCACGTTCGTGTACGCAGAGCAACTACGGGACTTGGATGTGGGGGACGACTCTCACCACAAAGCCATCAAGGCCTATCTCGACGCTTTGCCTGACACCGCCCGCATCCTTCTCTTTTGGCATGGAGCCTGGTGAAGCTTCGGACTATATATACCCGCCGTGGGAACACGGCGGGTATTTCTTTTGGTACTTTGTCGGCCATCAAATAACTC
>Ga0172379_10003265_pt1 | contig 26257 bp, 17 predicted proteins | sample GrowelOW334metaG_FD_119756 | JGI IMG/M metagenome (GOLD analysis project Ga0172379, IMG submission 119756) | Groundwater microbial communities from an aquifer near a municipal landfill in Southern Ontario, Canada - Groundwater well OW334 metaG | ecosystem: Environmental > Aquatic > Deep...
AGCGCGGGATAAATTTTTTCCTGCAAAAGGTATTTATCTTCATGGTTAAATTTCCGTTCGTGCAAAACATCATGCAAAGTTTCTGCGCCGGTTACTACGCCAATTCCTCCGCCGGTAGTATTGCATGGCTTGATAATAAAGGGGCGTCCCAGGATAGCTAAATGACTAAGTGAAATAAACAGTTCTTCTTTTTCCTTTACCGGGGGAATAATAATTGAGTAGGGAACGTTTAGTCCCGCGGTAATAAATTCAAGGTGCATGGTTGCTTTATCGATAGCGTGTAAAACTTTTTTGTAAGGATTGAATATTTGGGTTCGCCGTCTCATTAATAGGTTACCGAGTTTTTCAAACGACTCTTCAACATCCCAAGCTCTATCAAAATAAAAATGAAAATGGAGATGTTTCTCTTTAACTCTTTCTCTCACCTCTTCAACATTATGATAACCGATAATAAAAGTTGTTAAATTATTTGCGTGAAAAACCTCTTCAAATTTATGGATAAATTCTTCGTCATATTCCCAAACATAGGCTAAGCCAATGTCAAATTTTTCAATCATTTTTATGTATCTTTACCGTGAAAATTTTGATTCTAAAATAATTTATAACCAAGATAAAAAAAAATTTGTTCTAGATGAAGAAATACGGAGATCAACTGTATCATCAATAGACACAATCAACCTTTAATTTAAAAAGAATACTTAATGCGAATAGTTTTTTTCACCCTTTTAGTAATTGGATTTATCGGCTGTTCTTCTTCGGTTAAAACCGTTAAAGAGAATGAAGGCATGCAGCCACAAAAGTCTTTTAAAACAGACGCCAAAAGAAAAGCGCTTGACCTTTTTCTAAACGGCACTAACGCCGATGCGAAAGGCAATTACGCCGCGGCGATCCTGGAATACCAGGAGGCTGTTCTGTTAGACCCGTCTGCCGGAATATATTATGTGATTGCCAAAGATTATTTTTTCCTGAACAAACTTTCTTTTGCTTTACAGAATATTTCTAAAGCTGTTGCACTTGAAGCGGATAACATAGAATACCTGATGCTTCAAGAAGAAATTTTTTCCGCTGCAAAACAAGATGATGAAGCTATTGTCGTCCTTGAAAAAATAATTTCGTTAGATTCAACAAACATAAACGCCTACTACAAACTTGCGCGATTATATGAACCAAACAAACCCAAACAGGCAATCGAGGTTTATCAAAAAGTTACTAAACTTATTGGGAATGAATGGACGGTCTTAACCCGTGTTGCTGATTTGTACGAACGGTTGGGAGATAATGAGAAAGCAGTTAAAACGCTTGAATCGCTTTCGGAGATTGATCCTGCAAATAAAGAATTGCAAAAAGTAATTGTTGATTTTTACCTCCGTACAAAGAACTACGAAAAAGCGCTTCTGCAAGTTGATGATGTGCTTCGTTCCTATCCCGATGATTTGGAAGCCCGCGAAACTAAAGCCCGGATTTATGTTCAACAAGATAGCTTAGTTAAAGCTTCGAAAGAATATCAATTCATTCTTGAACAAAAAAACGTTCCGCTCGAAACAAAAATAAGTATCGGGGCAAGTTATTTTCAAAATTCATTTAAAGATTCAACTTTGCTGCCGATTGCAAAAAAACTTTTCATGACCATTGATAAAGATACCACAGATTGGCAAGTAAAATTACATCTTGGTGCAATTGCAACAGTTGAAAAAAATGATTCTCTTGCAACATCATATTATAATATTGTCATCGAATTAGCGCCGTGGCATCCCGAAGGCTGGATTCGTCTTGGCGGACTTTATTTCGATAATAAAAAATACAGCGAAACCGTAAAAATTCTTTCAACGGCAATTATTAAATTTCCGGAAGATTTTACAATTAATCTTTTGCTCGGCGTTGCTTTCGCTCAGCTCAATGACCATGACAGCGCTAAAATATATTTAAGCAAAGCTGTTGAATTGAACGGTAACGATATTAACGCTCTTTCTTCTTACGGATACACATTGAGTCAACTTAAAGAAAATGATAAAGCAGTTTCGATTATCAATAAAGCGATAAAACTCGATCCGGCAAACGTTGATCTGCTTGGAACGCTCGGATTAATTTATGACGGACAAGAAGCCTGGACTGAATGTGACAGCGTTTATTCGCTTGCATTAAAAAACAGCCCGGATAACGCGCTGATTAATAACAACTATGCTTATTCTCTTTCTAAACGCGCCGTGAGATTAGACGAAGCGCTTGCGATGGCAAAAATTGCAATAACTGCCGAACCGAAAAATTCTTCTTATCTCGATACGATCGGCTGGGTTTATTTTCAACTTGGTGATTATGAAAACGCAAAAAAATATATTGAAGAAGCTCTGCAAGCCGGTGGAGAAAAAGCTGTAATCCTTGAACATTTTGGAGATGTCCTGTTCAAACTTGGAAAGAAGGAAGAAGCAATTTCAACGTGGAAGAAGGCTTTTGAGCTTGATAATACTATCGGGGGACTGCAGTCAAAAATTGAACGAGGTGCGCTTTGAAAATAAAATATCTAATGCTTACATTTGTTTTGGTTTCAATTTTAGTTTCCTTTTTTTACGGATGTTCAACTTCTACCACTTCGGAAGAAGTTGAAATTTTACCGGCGGATCGATTAGTAAAACGACTTGAAGCCAACAGAAGAAAAATTCGCTCGTTTGAAGGAAGCGGAACTCTTACAATAAAAACGCCGGACTTTAGCAACTCTGCTTCGTTTAACGTAGTGATGATAAAACCAGATTCAATTTACCTAACGATTAATGGTCCGTTTGGGATTGAACTGGCGCAAGCATTGGTAACAAAAAGAAATTTCACTTTTTACGAAACCCTTTCAAATACGGTTTATATTGGCGAAATGAATGACGATGTGTTGCGAAATATTCTGCGCATCAATTTATCTTTTTCTGATTTGCTTGATGCAATAATCGGTGCGGTAAATTTAACGGATAGATTGTACAAGAATCCCGATTCTTACCAAGTACAAAATGATAAATATGTTGTGGCTTATAAAGACTCGCTCCAAAACACCGAATCAACTTATTCAATTGATATTAGAAATCTCGGCATAACGAAATACACATTAAAGTCTGCGAAAGGGAAAGAATTGTTCCTCGGAGAATATACAAATTTTGCACTCACTGAAAATGTTGCTACGCCAAAAAGAATTTCAATATCAAATAACAGTGAGCATCAATACCTTCAAATTGATTACAAGAATATTTCCGCAAATCAGAAGAACATTCAAATTGATTTTAAATTCCCAACCGATGCAACAATAATTAAATGGTAGCAGTCAAAAAGTATTTTCTTTTTGTTCTCGTCTTTTTTTCAATAGCAATTCCCCAGCAAAAAGAAATTTCTCAAAAAAAACAAGAATTGGATAACCTGAAAATGGAAATCCAATCTCTTGAAAAAGAAATTGTTGATATTACGAAACGCGAAAAAAAATCTTTTTCTGTCGTTGATAAATTCAACAAACAAAATTTCCTCCTTAACAAGCTCATTAATTCTTATAAGAATCAAATAGAAGAAAAGTTGGAACAGATCGATTTGCTTCAATCGCAAATAGAAATTCTCCGGCAAAAGACAAACGCGTTAAAAGAAAATTACGCAAGGTATGCTGCCGCTATTTACAAAGGAATTTACCAAAATGAATTTATCTATCTCTTTGATGCATCCTCACTTCAGCAAGCGTTAGCGCGGTATAAATATCTGCAACAATTTTCCAACAGCAGAAAAAGGGATTTACAACAAATAAAAGCAAACTCGTTACAGCTTGCGGTAAACCGTACTCTGGTTGAGAATGAAAAAAGTTTAAAAGAAAATCTGCTCGGTCAGAAATCTTTAGAAGAGATAAAACTTCGGGGTAAACTTGCTGAAGAGAAAAATGTGCTGAAGAAATTTAAGAATGATAAATCTGCAGCCGCAAAAGGATTGGCAAATAAAAAGCAGGCGGAAAAATCAATAAGAAATATTATTAACAAATTAGTGGAGAGAGCAGAACTTAAAGAAAGAGAACTTGCAAAAAGATTAGCGGAAAAAAGAAAACGGGAATCTCTAAAAGGAAAAACAAACGAAGAAAAACAAGCGCCAACTTCAACTGAAAAGGAAATGAAAGACTTCCCGACCGAAGGTTTTGCAACGGAGAATTTCAAATCTTTTTCCGCAATGAGAGGAAGAATGTTTTGGCCGGTTTCGCGAGGAGTAGTGATTAGAAAATTCGGTGAAGAGAAAAATGAAAAATTAAATACGGTAACGTTGAACTACGGCATTGATATTAAAGTAGCGGGTGATTTCAAAATAAAATCTGTAAGCGAAGGAATTGTTTCTGCAATTGAATGGCTGCCGGGTTATGGAAGCATCGTTATTATTACTCACAGCGAAGGTTACAGAACGGTGTATGGACATCTTGGGCAAATATCCGTGCGCGAAGGAAGTAAAGTAAGTTATGGGGAAATTCTCGGCGACGTTTCCGAAAGCATTGAAGGAAGAGTATTACATTTTGAAATCTGGAAACAACGCGATCATCAAAATCCGGAAGTGTGGCTGGTGAGGAAGTGAGAAGCATGAACTTCGGCCGCGAGGGTCTATAGGAAATGGAAAGAAAATTGAGAAATAGAAATCAGAATAGAGTTCCGGCAAAATATCAGTTTTATGCTTGTGTCATTTTGAACTAATGGAAAAATCTTAAAGTGGTAAAAGATTCCTTACCACTCGCTGCGCCCGGGATTCGGAATGACAAGAAGGGGGAAGGATTTCTTCCCGTATTGAGAGATTCCTCCTTCGAAATGACATTTTTTTATTTCGCAATAATTTTTTCTGACAACTGAGAACAATTTGGTTCTCGATTTGGCAGCTTCTGAGTTAGAAGATTTTAATCTAATCCGAGAACTAATCCCCTTCCTTCACTTAAAGAACAATCTGCTATTAGTAAAGTTATACATTTAGTTAGCAACTAAATATTCTACGCAGAATGGTAAGAATATTATCTTGAAATTGAATATCGAACTTGGATCAAGGAATAACGAATGATGAAGTTATTACAATTTAGGGCTTATGTAGAGGCTAATTCATGACCAGAGAAAAGGGAAAATTGAAACGCAATTAAATAAAGAAAATTATAATTGTTGAGAAATGTTAAGAAAAGTTAACCTTTTAAAAATTATTTTTTGTATTTGTTGCGATTATAGGCTAAAAACGGAATTTATAAAAAATGGACAATTTTTTTTATTAACTTTTCTTTAACTATTTAGCAAAATCGATCTGTTCGTTTTTTACTTTTCTTTAACTATTTTAAAAGCACAATCAATCATAATTTAACTTTTTTTTTACTTTTATCAAGTTTGTACGGGCGTTTTGAGGTTGTTCACGAAAAAGATGAATCGTAAAAACTTTACTTACAGGAGATGAACTGTAATGAGAAAATTGGAAATACAAAGAAAATTTATTGAGTTACGAGCTATAGGGTATACTTATGATGAGCTTTGTACAAAGCTTAATATTACGAAGCCAACTTCTATTGCATGGGGGAAAAAGTTCGCTTCTCAAATCGATGAAGCTCAAAACTATTACCTGGTAAAGAGGAGCGGAGTAGAAATTATTAAAAAGGAAGATACTTTTTTAGTTTACCGCGAACAATTTAGAAGGATGTTCGATAATCATGATAGTACATCGGCCGACAATAAATTTGTTGCCCGATTAATGAAAAGAATGAACACAATATTTGCTGCTAAAATTGAACAAATACAGTTTAAGTTTTCAAAAGAAGGAATAAGCGAAATCACGTTTAAATTTACGAGAGCTAAGAATAGTGTTAAAGCTAAAAACATTAGCGTTGAAAAAGAAAATGCCGCACCTACGAACAAACTTCTTATGCAAATGGAAAAGTCTTTGGAAAAGATTAATGATAGGAAACAAAGAACAGGAAGAAAAAGGGGATAGTTATTATTGATCAGATTTTGAGAAACTCAGAAAAAATGTTTGAGATACAAAATTTACTTGCAAAAGTTTATGGACATGATTGCAAAAACATCGAAGGAAGAGTTCTGCATTTTGAAATTTGGAAACAGCGCGATCAGCATAATATGGAAGTATGGAGGTGGAGACCAACTCAATGATATTATCCACAATAAAACAAATATTTTCTACGTTTAAAGACCTATTTAAATCCGGAAAATATTTTCTGTTAAATTCGTTAGTAGAAAAACTTGTTTATTTTGTATTCTTTGCCCTGTTAGCAAGAATGATGGTGCCTGAATTTTATGGTCAAATCATCGCTGTTAATGCATTCTCTAATATTCTCAGTTCTTTTTTTGAATTTGGACTTGGTTTTTATATCCAGAGAGAAGCTGCGATATCGCATGATAAAACAGATAAGATTGTCGCAACCTCCATTATCATAAAGATTATCGGGTTCTTTATAATAATACCAATAGTTATTATCTATTTCCATAATTCCAGTATATCAATACTTCTAATACTTGCACTTTCGTTGATAAACTATCTCGTTTCGTCTTTTTCGATTTTTACCGGGATGTTATTTGGGATGCAGAAATTTAATCGTGTGTTTTTGTCACTATTAAAAGCTCGCATTATCTTTCTTTTATTAATTGCTTTGACTTTTGTTTTATCACCCAGATTCGAATATTTAATTTCTGCCCTATTTATATCCACCATATTTTATGGTTATTATATTGTAAAAGAAGCATTTCAGTTTATTAAACCCGAATTAATAAAAAATATTGGATTAGCGGATATTTATTCTTTAATAAAACTTGCTGCTCCTTTTGGTTTAGGAGTTATGTTTGTCTGGATATATGATCGAGTTGATGTTCTTTTTCTCGAAAAATTTGTTGGATTAAAAGCTGTCGCTGATTATTCGGTAGCTTATTCTGTTTACAAACTCCCGATGATACTTTCCGGTATAATTTTAATGCCATGGTATTCCAAGATGTCAAAAGAATTTTCATTAAAAAAGAGAATTGAGATTACCGAAATAATAAATGTCGGGGGAATTCTAATATTTATTGCAACTGTTTTCATTTTATGTTTTGTTTTAGGAGGAGGGGAAATTATCGGATTAATTTTTGGCGGCAGATATGAGACTTCCGCTTGGATTTTAGCATTGTTATCAGTTACATTACCAGGACTGTTTATGAATAACTTGACAGGAGTGACTTTGAATGCTATTAAAAAAGAAAAATATCAAGCTTATGGCACATTAATTGGGTTAATACTTAATATCATTTTAGGAATTTATACGATTTATTATTGGGGGATTTTCGGTGCCCTCTTGACCACCATAATGACTGAATACATGGTTTTCTTTTCTCAATTTATTTTTTTATTTAAACATCGAAAATCATTTGTGTAAAAGAAGATCGCCATGTTGAAGTCAGTTAAAAAGTTGCTAATAAATTTCTTTCTGATGTTTTTAACCCTTGGATTTTGTGTTGTCCTTTTTGAAATTTTTATGAATGTAGTATCACCCGAGTCATCTGGGTATTTTACTCTTATTCCCAAAACAACCATTACTATGCTGCCAGATCCTTCCATATTTCCTGGTATACATGGGGCATCAGTATTTAAAACGAATAAATATGGGATTCGTGGACGGGAAATCACTGCAATGGATACCCTAAAAATTCTAACAGTTGGAGGCAGTACAACAGAATGTTTATATCTCGATCAATCTGAAACATGGCAGACGTTATTTGAGAATAAAATGAATGAAAATATATTTCAAAAAAAAGTTTGGGTTGGAAATATCGGAAAGAGTGGGTTGACCTCATTCGATAATTTTATACAGCTTAAATTTTCATATTCAAACCTTCCTCAGATAGATGTTTTGATGGTGATGGTAGGAATAAATGATATGTTTGCATTTATTGCAAAAGATAAAAAAAATGCCTTTATACATGACAATGAAATAATTAGGGATAGTATTGTTCCAAAGGTCTTTGCACGATATCCGAAATCGGGCGCGTTTTCAATAATTAAAAATTCTCGCTTATATAGATTAGTTAAGAATGTTTATGTTCAAATAAAATTCAATGATGTAATCCAAAACGATTCCGGAAAAATATATAATAAATGGAGAGCAAATAAGAAAAATTCGAAGCGGATTATTGACCACCCTCCCGATTTAAGAGTTGCATTAGATGAGTATGAGAGAAACATTGACTCGATAATTACTATAATGAATAATAGAGTTAAGAAAATTATTTTTTTGTCTCAAGCGTCAATATGGCGCTCGGATTTAACCGAATATGAAACCAATTTATTATGGATGGGTGGAAAAGGTGATTATCAAAAAACATCCGGGAAAGAATATTATTCGGTTAATGTTCTTGGACATTGTATTGAATTATATAATAACAAATTAAAGGAAATTTGTCTAAGGAGAAACGTTGAACTAATAGATATTTGTCAAAATATTCCTAAAGACACATCTGCTTTTTATGATGATGTACATTTCAATGAAAATGGGGCAAAACTAATTGCAGATAGAATTTATTCTAATCTGATAAAAAATAAAATTCTATATCCTAGGAAGTGATATAAGTATACTATTAGTATTTATCTTAGGGAGACTAAATGAAGACAATGAGTGTAAATGATGAAATCTGTTCAAATCTTCGCTGCCCCAAATGTTTATTTAAGGTTGCAAAAAAAGATGATTTTTATTTTTGCTTAAATACTGGATGTGGATCGATCTACCCAATTATTGAAGGTATCCCAATTTTTATTAATGAAGAAAAAAGTTTATTTAGAGTTGAGAGTTATACCGCTATAAATTTCTCCGAAGCGAAATCTACTAAAAAAAGAATAAGAAAAATTCTTTTTAAGCTAATCCCAGGAATAAGTAAAAATATTAAAGCCAAACAGAATTTTAAAAATTATTTAAATCATCTTTATTCCAAATCTTCAAAACCGAAAGTATTGGTAATTGGCGGGAGTACCATTGGTCAGGGGAGTAATGTCCTATTGACGGAAGTAAATATTGAATTAATTGAAAGTGATGTTGTATTTGGTCCCAGAACCCAAATAATACTTGATGCTCATAATATTCCATTCGCCAATGAAACCTTTGACGGAGTTGTTTGCCAGGCAGTTTTAGAGCATGTTATTGATCCATATATATGTGTACAAGAAATTCATAGAGTCCTTAAATCTAACGGAACGGTTTATGCGGAAACTCCCTTTATGCAACAGGTACACATGGGGGCTTATGATTTTAATAGATTTACTCATTTAGGACATCGCAGGCTGTTTCGTAATTTTTATGAGATAGAAAGCGGTGCAGTCTGTGGTCCAGGTATGGCTTTAGCCTGGGCATATAGTTATTTTATTCTAAGCTTTACTGCTTCTTCAAAAGCAAAAAAAATACTTATCCCATTTGTGCATTTCACTTCTTTTTTTTTGAAATACTTTGATTATTATCTTATCAATAAACCGAGTGCTTTGGACGCTGCTTCAGGTTTTTATTTTATGGGTGAAAAAAGCTGCGAAACACTGAAGGATAGAGATTTACTAAAGCTATATAGAGGAAAAACATTTACCATTTGAGACTAAAAGCTGTAAAGCATATTTTCTTACGTGATAATATTAATCCAGTGGAGATTTTGAATGGATGTTAAACATGAAAGAGGGTATTCATCAATTATGTATATGCAATTCCTTATTATGTGCATGTTTTATAATATAAAGATGTATAAAATAATAATTTGATAAATTACTTAATTAACAGTGTGTAATTAGTGATATAAAATTCTCATTCAGATATGAATTGATAAAAAATCATAGGAAAATATTATTAATCGAGCCACCGTTTTATAGATTATATAAAAACTCGTATTCTCTAAACCGTTATCCTTTATCTCTCGGATATCTTGCGGCTTCAATCAAAAAATTTACCCAATGGGATATTACAGTATTCAATGCTGATTTTAACCCCGAGAATGAGTTTATCAAAACCACTTTTCTTGCAGGGCAAGGATTCAATAATTACTTAGAAAATTTGAGAGATATCTCAGCACCTATTTGGCAAGAGATTTTCTCGAATATCGAGGAAGAAAACCCTGATGTAATCGGGATCAGTGTTAAAAGTCAAAATTTGGCATCTTCTTTAATTATAGCTAAACTGATTAAAAATTATGATGCTAATATTAAAATTATTTTTGGTGGTCCCCATCCTTCGATGGTCGGGAAAGAATTATTATTACATAAAGAAATAGATTTTGTTGTTATAGGCGAAGGTGAAATCACTATTGTGGAATTGTTGAATGCCTTCGAGGGTGATTGTGAATATGAACAGATAAACGGGATTGCTTATAAAAAAAACGGTGTGGTTATCCAAACTCCTCCGCGCACATACATCTCAAATTTGGATATTTTACCATTCCCCATTATGTATGCAACGGAGGTCTTAAAATATTATGAGCAATATCCACCAGATTCCTTCAAGTATATTTTTGCATCCCGCGGATGTCCATACGATTGCTTTTTTTGCGGTTCGGACAAAATTTGGAGTCATAAGGTACGGCATAGAACGGTTCAAAATGTAATTGAGGAAATAAAATACCTCCAGAACATCGGAATAACAACCATTCATTTCGATGACGATATTTGGGGGATAAAAAAATCTTATATATATGAATTCTGCGATGAACTTAAAGATAAGTGCATGGGTATCAAATGGAGTTGTGAATTACATGTAAATATTGTCGATGAAGATATTATCAAGAAAATGAAATCAGCGGGGTGTTATTCTATTCAAATCGGAGTTGAGTCGGGCAATAATGAAATATTAAAAAAGAATAAAAAAAATATTACGCTAGAAAAAGCTTTCGAAGCTGCTAGATTAATAAAGAAAAACAAGATTGATTTAGTTGCGTTCTTTATAGTCGGGTTCCCCGATGAATCCGCGGACTCTTTAAACGATACTATCCAAGCTATGAAAAAAATAAAATGTGACCAAATTGCTTACAGTATATTCACCCCTTATCCAGGGACCGAAGCCTTCATATACTGCAAATCCTTAGGAATTGTGAATGATTCTTTTGATGTATCATTGTATAATCATCAAAGTCCCTTGAACTATTTTTCGAAGAATATTCAGCCCGAATATTTCCGGAAAATATTATCGAAAACTGAAAAAATGGTGGATAGAAAAGTTCTCATGTATAGAATTCGACAAATATTTTCCGCGGGTATTTTAAATAAAATTAAAATGTTTGGAATTATTTATAGCTTAAAACGTGCGGTTCGAATTTTTACGGGGAAATAACTTTATTTATGAAATTAATAGCTAGTTAGAATGTGTATGTTAATCTGCCTATTATTCATTTATAAAATCAAATATTCATTAAAATCACAAGTATAATTTTTGTAAGAAGTTAGACAGCAATGAAAATAGTTTTACTAGGCAGATATAGTGCTGATGATATACTTACTGGTCCTGAAAAGGTGGCTAAGCGTATTTTTGAAAATTTGAATCGAGCTAACATTGAAGTTACATTCGTTGATTATTTTTTTAAAGAAAAACACTCAAAAAAATATTTATCTAGATTTTTCGGCAAACAAATAATCCAAAATAGTCCTTTAGTTCTGCGGCTCGGGATTATTCGAATGATATTTTTTCTAATTCGTGAAAAACCAAATATCATTCATTTGGTTACCGAAGAACGATTTATGTCCTTTATATTATTTCTAAAATTATTTTTCAAGGGCAAAATCATAACAAGTCTACACGGAATCTTACGTTATGAAATTGAAGAGAGTGAGCAAAGGATAAGAGGCAGATATAAAGATTTGATTTTAGAAAGACTAGTATTTCATAATAGCGATGTACTTATCGGGCTTTCTGACCAACAACTAAAAATTGCAAAACGGTATTATCCAAGCAAAGAGATAGCGAAAGCGGTGAAACTTTCTTTGGGAGTTGACAAAGTCTTTTTCGAACCGATACATGAAAAACCATTTGATTCAATAAAGATTGTCTTTTATAATGGATTTAATAATTTTATTGACAGAGGTTTAAATGAATTAATTCCCATCCTAGATGAAAGTTTTTTAGACCTTGAGGCAGAAGTAAGCTTATACATTATTGGTTGGTTCCCAAAAGAGACTTTTTTTAATCAAAAAATAAATATCGTTAAGGTGGACTTAATGGATTCCGCTAAACTAGCCCAGTTCTTTAGGGACAAACATTTTCTCGTCAAAGGAAATAAAGTTGATACATTTTCGCAATTTGTACTCGAAGGAATGGCTTCTGGACTTGTTCCAATAGTATCTTCCAGTGTTGGTGTTGCAGAACTTATTAAAAATGGAGAAGAAGGTTTTGTTTATAATGACTATAATGAGCTAAAAAATATATTAAGACAAAAAGAATTCATAAATCGTTTTCTGAAAACGTCCAAATCAGCACAGAATAAAGTTCAACAGTACAAATGGGTGAATGTTATCGAATTATATATCAATTTGTACAAGAATGAAAATGAAAAAAATTAAGGTCTGTCATTTTGCTGATCACTTAAACGGCAAAGTTGATGGTGTTTTTAAACATATTTTGTCAATTGTGAAAAATACAGATGCCAGTTTATTTGAACATTATTTATGTTTTCAGGGAAATGAATATATTGAACGAAAATTTATTGCAGCAAACGGAAAAATCATTTTATTGCCGTCCATAACTAGCAAATACCCCGTCCATTCCTTGATAATTTTTTATAAATTAATGAAAGAATATGAAGTAGATATTATCCATTGCCATTTCTTAAAACCATACATCGTTGCTGGCTTTTGCAATATCATTCTCAAAAAAAAAGTTATCTATAACTACCATGGTCTATTTATTGACCATCATTTTTATAACGTATATGAGAAAACACTTTACAGACTTTCACATTATATTATTAACAAATTGAATGCTGTCCAACTGGCTCTTACACCATCACAGGCTTCGAAATCTATGTTGATAAAAGAAACATCTTTATTTCCTGCAATAACAAGCTACTATAATGGTGGAGAAATAAAAATTGGAGCTGATGATGATGAAGAGTTCATTATGCCTTACTCTCAATTCACGAATTTTTTCAGCATCGTATTCGTTGGCAGAATTGAAGAACAAAAAAGAATAGATACTGCTGTAAGAATTATTAAACACCTCGCTGATGATAGTGTTGATGTGAAGTTGTTTATAATCGGAGGTGGTAGCGAAGAGGCTAAAATCAAATCTCTTATTCATAACCTCGAATTAGATGATAAGATTATCTTTCTCGGTGTAATTGATAATCCTTCCAAATGTTTTCGGTATTTCGATTTGCTATTACTCACTTCTGATTACGAGGGAATGCCGTTTGTGATTTGGGAAGCTATGTCAAAAGGATTACCTATTGTATCCTCAGCAGTTGAAGGGATCGTTGAAGTGGTTCAAGCAACGGAGTGTGGGTTATTATTTGAAAAGAATGATATTTCTGCTGCAGTTTCTGCGATAAAAAGGATAATTGAAAACCCAGAGCTTAAAAAGAAATTAGGAGAAAATGGTAAGAGTGCCATTAACTGTAAGTATAACGTGAATAATTTTGGAATAGAAATGCATAAAATCTATTCGCAACTTTCTAACGATATTAATCCTTCCGACTTGAGTGATACGATATATGGAGCTTAATCTTTTTAAGATTCGTTTAGAACAAATTTTAGATGATTTATCAAATGGAATTAAAAGTGCGATTATATATGCTGATTTTAATATTATAAATTATCTATATGAAAGTAATATTCAATTACCACCATTCTTAATAGTTTATCCTGATTCAAGCGCAGTCTATTTGGCTTTAAAATATATTTATAGTATTTACGATAGGAAAATTGTCAGTACTGATTTACAAGAAGAGATCTTAAAAGCTGCACTAAAAAGCAACATGTCTTTATTTTTTTTTGGTGATAAATTTCAAGTATTAGAGGGATTAAAAATTAAGTTACAAGTAAAATATCCTGGTATTCAAATAACAGGTTTACTCGAAGGGTATGATTTTAACAATATTGATGTTGTTCAGAAAATCAATTCTAGCTCACCGGACATACTTTTTGTTGGACTTGGTGCCAGTAGACAGGAAAGATGGATTATTGATAATTATAAGAACATCAATGCAAAGTTAATTATTTCTGTCGGGGGTTGGTTCAGGTATCTTTCAGGGAATAAAATTAGAGCTCCTCTGTTTATAAGGACAATACATTTGGAATGGCTTGTTAAATTACTAAATGAATTTCCGGTTGTTTGGAAAAGATATATTTTCGGTATACCTAAATTTTATTACCGACTATTTGCAAATAAAATTATTTTAAAAATTTAAAGTTTTTTATAACTATGATTACAAACATTTCAAGTCCTCTTGGAGAAAATGATAAAAACCTGTTTATTAAATTAACCGTAATATTTTACTTTGTTGGGTTTATTGTTTTACTGCCATTTGTCGTTCCTTTTAGATATTTATTACATTTTTGTTTAGATGATGCATACTTTTATTTTAAAATTGCAAATAACATAGCTTTAGGAAAAGGGTCAACATTTGATGGGCTCAATTACACTAATGGGTATCACCCATTATGGTTAATAATTCTATCGGGATATTATTATATACTTAATTTGATAAATATAACGAGCCCAATCTTGCTTGTTCGATTAACCTTTTTGCTAACCTCCATAATTAATTTTTTTACTCTGTATTATCTTTACAAATCTTTTAAATTGTTTATGGATACTGATAAAAGTAATCAAGTATTTTTATTAGCGTCTATACTTGTTATCCCATCGGTTCTTTTTGATTTAATAGGTCTTGAAATTCAAATCTATTTATTATTAATTGTAGTATATAATTATCTGTATTCCTTAACTGATAAAAAAAATAAATTTGTTCTAACTAGGGGTATTTTATTAGCACTCTTAAGTTTAGCCAGAATAGATTTTGTAATCTTCTTAATACCTGGATACTTTTTCTTTGAATATAAAAAAATAGATAGAAATAGATTTTTATTGTCGATAGTTCTACCCGTAATTACTATTTATACAATTTATCTTGTTTTTAATTATATCAATTATGGGGATATCAGAACTACGAGTGGTTATTTATCTTTTTCAAATTTCAAACTTGATTCTCTACATTACTCATTAAAAACATTTATTATTCATCCATTTAGAATGTTATTGTTGAGTATAACAATTATTACAGGTGGCAGTTATTTCATTTATATTAAAAAACGGTTAATATTATTCTCTGGAGCGACAAGTTATTTATTAAAATTAATTGAATATTTTTATTGCGCTGGAGTCGTATTCTTATTATTCCAAATACTATTTAACCATGACGGCGCTAAGGAATGGTATTTTGCCTTGTCAAATTTTGGTGGCTTGATATTGTTTTCATTTTTACCCTTATTAAAAATAAACTATTTTAAAACACTATTTATTGTTTTCATCGTTTTGTCATTGATTTATTTTTTCCCTTTCCGATATTATTACTATGAATTTGATGATGAATATGATTACGCGTTATTGTTAAAGGAGAAAGTTCAACCATCTGAATATATTTTTCAATTTGACTACTCAGGAATGATATCCTTTTACTCTGAACGAAATATTGTTAATGGGGACGGTAGAGTAAATAGTTTTAATTATATAAACATATATAAGCGAAAAGCACTAATGAAATATTTTAAATCAATCCCAATATCTTTTTATAGTACCTATGCTTATAAAGACTTAATTTATAATGAGTCCATAATTGATACTTTAAATAGAGATGGAATTGGTAGAAACATAATTCAATTTCCAAGAAATAATTTAGTATTAACAAAAGAAAAATTTAAAGGTGGGATTTTAAGCAGAGAAAAATGTTTATTCTATTTAATAAAGGTTGAAGAAAAATAAACCATGTTAATTAATCTCCATTATTTTTTCTGGATTGATAAATGCTCATTTCAGTTGTTTTAGCGGTAAAAAATGGGATGCCATATCTTCCTCTAAGCGTTAACTCAATTCTTTCACAAACTGAAAAGCGTTTCGAGCTTGTAATAGTTGAGAATGGTTCATCCGATGATACATTGGTTTATTTAACATCCATTGTCGATAGTAGAGTTAAAATATGTTCAATAGCCGACAGAGGATTAATTTATGCGTATAACTATGGTTTTTCGTTGTGTTCTGGTGACTATATAGCCATTATGGATTCGGATGACTATAGTCATGCCGAAAGATTCCAGTATCAACTTGAATTATTACGGAATAATGCTTCAATTGGTTTAGTCGGTACTTCTATTTTTTATTTTGGGAATAATCCTAAGCGGAAGTGGTTCGTAGGAATGCCGCAAAAACATTTTGAGATTATTAAGGCTTTGAAAGTTGGAAAACATGTAATGGTTAATTCTACTGTGATGTTTAGAAGACAGATATTGGATTCTGTTGGTGGTTATAGAGAATCTGCTTATCCTGTCCCCGATTTGGATTTTTATTTGCGTGTTGGACAAGTCACAAGGCTTGCGAATCTTCGTAACGTTTATTGCGGGTTTAGAATTCATGAGAATAGTTTTACTTCAAAAAATATGTATAGTATTTTAGAGAAACAAAATATTTTAATTAGTGATGGGCTGGATTCAAAACCAATTTATAAAAGAAACAAAATGTTTTATATGCTCAAAAGTTATATTATGAAGATAAAACTAATTTCATGGAAATTTTACCGAAAGGGTTTGCGTGAATATTTAAATGGTAGTAATGTGAAATGGATTGTTTGTTTAATTGTATCCGGTGTGTTAAACCCATCAAAAGCCTATTTTTTCATTAAAGAAAAACTAGTATTAAATCAAAACGATTAATAACGTATCTCTAAATTAATGCTGTAATAATAGCTCTCTCATTAAAAAGTAATTTCAATTATGAAAAAGATTGTATTCCTTTTCTTTTTAACTTCGATAGTAACTGCACAGGGAACTTCTAGTTCAGTTACTAAGACAATTGAAGAAAATGGTTTTGTGTTAAAAATTAAGAATGTAGTCCCTAAGTTTTTCGAAACAACTCAGGGGAGATTCCGAGTTCGTGATTACTTTGAATATACTGATGAATCTCATCCCGGGGATTGGAAGCTTCCAAAACAAATTGTAACTATTGCAATTCCTCCAAATTCTACCATCAGTACTGAAGTAAGATCAAAGACTATCAATGAAATTGGCTCGACTATTCCAAAATCTAATCCTGAAGTTGCTAGAATGGATGATTCCACGTTAAGTAATAAAGAATTTGAAAACTTTGAAACCTCTTCGAAAAGAAATTCTCGAGATATTGTGAAAGTTCTTTCATATTTCTGGTTAAGAGATTTTTATTGTGCTTCTATCGAAGTAAATTCTGTGCTGTTTGATGAATCCGAAAGCAAGATAATTGAGTATTCCGATATAGAAATTCACATTACTCTTAACTCACCTATTATTATTAAGGAATACTCACCAATAAAAATAGTTTCATCTTTTGATCAAGAGCTGTTTAAATTAATTGAGAATTCATTGATTGCAGAGCAGTTTAGATCAAACCGTATTTTTAGTCTACCAGACACAACCAACAACTGGATTAATTATAATAGTACTTATTTAAAAATCGGGGTATCGGAAGATAGGGTCTTTAGATTAAGTAAAAATGATTTAGAAACCGCTGGGATCAATACTTCCGTGATTAGTCCCAATACTTTTCAATTATTTGAATCTGGGAGAGAACAAAAAATATTTGTATCTGGAGAAAATGATGGTGTTTTTGATGATTCGGATTATGTTGAATTTTATGGAAGAAAAAATTATGGCAAAAAGAATTATAAATTAATAAACAGTTCAAACGACGAATACCACGAATATTTGGATCGGTATACCGACACAACTCTTTATTTTTTATCATGGGGAAAAACTCCAGGACTCAGAAGCGACAGTCTTTTAATCAACCAAATAAATATCTCCGATACTCTAAAATATTATATACAAACTTTGCACTATGAAAAAAACACAATGTTTCAAAACATGAATAATGATGAAGTCGCAAATCAAACACCTAATTGGAATAAAAATAAAACTTGGTACTGGGATTGGCTGTTTGTTCAAAAAAGAGATTTTCCTTTTACCCTCAACGATATTTACTTAAACAAGCCAGCAAAAATTTTCTTTAGGGCTACAAGTACTGCATCAAACCTTAGTTCTGATGCACATACTCTTTCATTATCATTTAATGGAACGGCCTTAGATTCTCAACATATAAATCGATTTGATCAAGTTTTATTACAAGGTAAGTTACAATCTAATTTACTATTGCCCGGATCAACTAAGTTTTCGGTTCAAAATTATGATAATGGAACAAGTCCTAATCAAATTGGAGTTGATTGGTACGATATAGAATACCCAAGACAACTAAAATTAATTAACGATAGCCTGCTCTTCAAACTGGATGATTCGATTTCCCCCGGATTTAAAATGATTAAGATTGAAAATGCTGATGCCTCCGTATACTTGATCTATAAAACAGAACCAGATTTCAAAAAGATTGAAACCTATCAAGTTAACGGGGGGAATTTAATCTTTGCAGATTCTGTTGCTGGTGGAGAATCCTATGTTGTAATAAAAAAAGATCGCACGCTAAAACCTAAATTTTATGGTCTGAAGCAGTTTAAGAATTTAAGAAACTCTTCAATGCAAGCAGAATACATCGCAATTACTCATCCAAAATTTTGGAATGAAGCTCAAAATTATGTTAATGAAATAGGAGGTTTATTTTCAATTTCTACTCAATTGATAAATGTTGAAGATATTTTTGATGAATTTGGATTTGGGTATCCTGATCCACACGCTATTAGATTGTTTTGCCAATCAGCTTTTGTAAACTGGCAAGCACCTAAGCCTTCATATTTAGTGTTACTTGGAGATGCAAATTACGATTATAAACAGTACCGCTTCAAGAATGACGGGGTAATTGGCGGAGGAAATTATGTCCCATCTTTTGGCGACCCCGTAAGTGATAATTGGTTTGCGGTATGGGATGAAAACGCTTTACCTATTCCCCAACTTTTTGTTGGACGACTTCCTATAAACTCCAGTTCAGAATTGCAATACTACCTTTCTAAAGTTAAAAATAATATAAATGCCCCATATAATGATTGGAACAAACGATATTTGTTTTTTTCAGGAGGCAGAGCAAATTATCCCGAGGAAATTCAACAATTAAAAAATGTGAATGATAACCTAATAAACAGTTTGATAGCACCTCCAAAAATTTCAGGATTCTATAAACATTTTTATAAGACAACTTCTCCTCAATCTGATTTTGGACCTTACACTTCAAATGAAATTCAAAAAGCTATTTCTGAAGGTGGAATTTTTATTTCTTATATAGGTCACAGCGGAACAGCTACCTGGGATAATAGCATTAATGAGGTTTCACAACTAAAAAATACTGTTGATAGAAATCCATTGATAACTGATTTTGGCTGTTCGACAAATAAGTTTGCAGAACCTGACATCGTTTGTTTCGGAGAGCGATTTGTTCTCGGTGAAAACGGCCAAGCCTTGGGTTATGTTGGAAATTCCTCATTAGGTTTTACTTCATCAGCCTATGCTGTACCTCAATATTTTTATGAATCCCTCGTTAAAGATTCTGCTACAAACATTGGGAAAGCTCATTTGGCCGCTAAAATAAAGATGTTTAATCAAAGCGGCAGTTCTGATGTTTTTAAAGTTTTTGCACTTACAAATTCATTGATAGGTGATCCAATTGTTTCACTTAAAATTCCACCGAAACCAAATCTTAAGATAACTCCAGCGAGCATCCAATATTCTACTGCAGAACTCAATGAAGGAACTGATTCATTAGCAGTAAGGATTTCAATTTCAAACTTGGGTCTGGCAATAACAGATTCATTCACGATATCGATAACACATATCTATAAGAATGAAGTGTTTGAAACTAAATCTCTTTCTCTTCCACGTCTTGAGCGGGAAGATACATTGACCGCATGGATTAAAATTAAGAGTCTAGCAGGGGAACATTCATTAAATATTATTTTAGACCCGGATAATAAAATCTCAGAAATTTATGAGAATGATAATCAATCAGAATTAAATTTCACTATCGTTTCTAATGTTTTAAGAGATAATTTTATCTCCGAGGTAGAAAATTCTTTACCTGATAATCTCTTTATTTTGAATCCAGTTGTTTCTAGTTTTAAAAACCTTAATGTTCGATATCAAATTTCTAATACAAAAGATTTCTCAACAGCCACTGATTACGTTGTCTCTGAAGATTCGGTTTTTACAAAAGTTCAATTGCCAAATTTACTACCGGATTATAGGTATTGGTTTCGTTATAAAGTTGATAATGAGACTGCTCAATATGCCTTTACCAAATCATTTAAAAATACTAAATCAGAAAAATTTTTAGTCTCTGATTCTGCATCTTTTTTCAATCAAGAGATGAATGGTATCCAATTTCAAAATTCGGTTGTGAAACTCTCAAATGATTCTATTAATATTTCGGTGCTTTCAGCCGGTTGGTATGCAGGAGCCACATGTTTACTTTCTAAAAATGGGACAAATCTTTTATCCAATACATTTTTTGCCGGAATGGGTATCGCAGTATTTAATGAGACTACTTTAGAAGTTGATACTGTTGATTGGTATCAATTATTTGGCAATCCTACTGCAGTTCAAAAATTAGCTGATTTTATTAATGCAATTCCTGTTGGAAAGATAGTTGCGATGGGTGTCGCAGATGATGCAAGAAATAATTTATCCGCTAATCTGATAAATGCCATCAAGAGTTTAGGAAGTACAAAAATAGATCAATTACAGTTTAGAGGTTCTTGGGCAATAATTGGTAAAAAAGGTGGAGCGCCTGGTTCTGCAATTGAAGTTGTAAAAGGACCTTATGACGGGAACATTATTATTGACACATCATTTTTCCCTTTAAGAAACCAGGGAACATTAACCACAACGAAGATCGGTCCATCGAATAAATGGAAATATGCGAAAGTAAAATATTTGAATAATGAAGATTCCAAAATTCTAATTAGGATTGATGGCAGTGATGAAAAATTAAATAGTGATTCTTTATTTGTTGTAGAACTAAAAGATTCTGTTATTGATTTAAGTAGTATTGATCAGAACAAGTACCCATTCCTTCAATTGAATATTGAAGAAATAGCATCTACGAATAGGATATCACCTGAATTATATTCGATTGGAGCTGAATTCACTTCTACCCCCGAACTTGCCATAAACTACCAAGTAGTTTCAACTTCGCGCGATACAGTTATTCAAGGGGATAGTCTTGATCTTAAATTTTATGTTTATAATGTCGGTGAATCTTCCGCAGATAGTTTTCACGTGTTGGTTGATGTGATGAAAGAAGATAATTCCTCACGGCAACTGCTTGATACGGTTATCGCTTCGCTTGATTCAATGCAAAGAAAATTATTTACTCTGAATTATAAAACTAACGGAACTGATGGCAAAGGCAATATGGGATTCAAAATTAAAATTGATCCTGAGAATCATATCAGAGAATTATACAAAGATAATAATGAATTCACTATTCCATTTTATACAAAACCAGATACAAGTGTTGTTTCAATTTCAGCGTCAACGGTAAGTGTTACTTTTGATAATACCGAAATTTTGAATGGCGATTTTGTTTCAAGCAATCCAAACATAAAAGTAAATTTGCAATACCCAACATGGTTTGCGGTAAGCGATACATCCTCACTTTCTTTGCTGCTCGATAATCAAAAGATCCCGTTCACTCAATTAAATATTAAAAATGATTCCGCAAACAGAACTTTAACATTCGAGATCGTTCCTTTGTTAGGCAGCGGTGAACATCAATTTAAGATATTCGGAAATAATGTTTATGGGAAATTGGATAATCAACCAGGATTTGAGCGCGTGTTTGTAGTCTCAAATGAGCTTGCAATTATGAACTGTTATAATTATCCGAATCCGATTAAAGATAATACTTACTTTACCTTCAAACTTCCACAATTACCTGAAGAGCTTACTATTAGAGTTTATACAATTGCAGGCCGTTTAGTAAAAGAAATAAAGAAATCATCTGCAGAACTTAGTATGGATTTCAATCGCATTTATTGGGATACTAAAGATGAAGACGGAAACTTTTTGGCAAACGGCGTTTATTTGTATAAAGTGATCGTGAGAAAAGATGGAAAATCAGAATCAATTACTCAAAAACTTGCAATCGTAAAATGAAAATATTTTTTGTCCTCCTTCTTTTCTTCTCTCTGGATTTATTTGCTCAAAAACCAGCCGGCACATTACCAGTCGAACTCGTTTATTTTAACGGCTACTTTACCGATGGGAAAGTAGTTTTGTTTTGGGGAACAGCAACGGAAGTAAATAATTATGGCTTTGAAGTTGAGCGAAGTATGCCGCAAACTCCATGGACTAACGTTGGCTTTGTTCTTGGAAGTGGAAATAGCAATTCACCCAAAAGTTATTTCTTTGAAGATTCAACCGATCTTCAAACTTCAATTTATTTTTACCGTTTAAAACAAATTGATAACGACGGGCAAAGTAAATATTCTGATACGGATACGATTTCCGTAATTACCAAACTTGAAAACGAAGTGAATTCTTTATCCCTCTTTTCGCTTGAACAAAATTTTCCAAATCCATTTAATCCAGCAACAGTAATCAGTTGGCGGTTGGCTGTCGGCAGTCTCGTAACATTAAGAGTGTTTGATGTACTTGGCAAAGAGGTGGCGACTTTAGTAAACGAAGAACAAGACGCAGGAGTACATAATTATGAATTAGTAATTAGGAATTACGATTTACCGAGCGGTGTATATTTCTATCAACTCCGCTCAGGAAAATTTGTAGAAACAAAAAAGTTTGTTTTTTTGAAATAAACAATGTTGTTTTTCCATTTAGTAACTTTGCATAAACAATTTACATTAATTATGAGAAAGTCATGAAAAAAATCTTACTCACATTATTCGTTTTACTCTTTTTATTCAGTGATACTTATTCTCAATTCAATCAATTCCCAAATCCAAATAAAGGTGATTTAACCGGCGGATTAGGATTAACATGGATTGATGGCCAACCTTTTTATGCTTTCCGATTTAGACCGGAAATTTCTTTTGCTAAAGTTGGTGTTGGATTAGACTTAAATTTAGAATTCAGCTCTCAAGGAAAATTGCGTAAAGAAAACTTTAATGAAACTTCGGATTACTTAAGCATTATTCGTTACGTTCGTTATGGACTAAAGAGAGATCCGGTTTACGTTAAAGTTGGGGCTTTAGATTTTTATACATTGGGACATGGAAGTATTATGTACCAGTATAATAATAGTCCTAGTTTTGACACGCGAACAATCGGAACCGTTATTGATTTGGATTTTGACAAATTCGGATTCGAATCTATCTACAGTAACTTTGCACAAGCCGGAGTTTTAGGAATGCGCGGATACGTTCGACCGCTTCAATACACGTCAGCAGCTTCTATTCCAATTATCGGTAATCTAGAAGTCGGCGCAACTTTTGCGGGAGATTTTAATAAGAACTCGGGAAAGGTTCTCGTTTTTCCAACCAACCCTTTCCCTACCAATCCTTTTCCAGACATTGAGGATAAAGGTTCCATAAAAATTATCGGACTTGATTTAGGTTTACCTCTTTTTAATTTTAGCATGGCAAATGCTTCACTTTATTTCGATTATGCAAAGATTCTTAACTTTGGAAGCGGCGCTGCTTCCGGAATTATTTTGGAGCTAAATGGGCTGGGAATTTTTAACGCCTCCGCAAAACTTGAAAGACGATGGAATAACGATAAATACATGCCGGCATATTTCAATTCACTGTATGAAATTGAACGCTACACGGATAGTGTTTCTAGCAAAGCCACCACTCTTGAATATCTAAATGCTGCAGAAAACGGTTATTACGGCGAGTTAGGAATTTCTGTTTTAGGAACCTTTAACGTTATTGGAGGTTTACAAAAGTTAGACAACCACGATGGAGGGATTTTACATTTAACCGCAGATGTAGCTCCAAGCGGATTGTCATTTGTAGCAAGAGCCGGATATGATAAAATATTTGTTAACGGCGCTGATGTCTTCAAACTAAATGACCGTTCAATTTTATTTACTGAACTTGGTTACAAACCTTATCCTTATTTAATAGTTTCATTGGTTTATCAATGGACTTTTACACCTATTAGAAATAGTGATAAAGAAGTAATCGGGTATAAACCGCAAAAGAAAATTGAACCGCGTATAAGTTTTGTTTACCCGTTTAATATGTAAGAAATTTTTTGATAAAATTGAAAAAGGAGAAAGTAACTTTTCTCCTTTTTTGTTTTAAAGAGTTTCCATAAAAAACTTTTTCAATTCATTAACTGTATGAAAAACAAAATCACTCTCCATCAACAACACTTTTTCATACGCGTAACTATCCCACACAACAGAGGCAACTTTAATTCCTGCTGCACGAGCCGCTTTAATGTCAGCTGGCGCATCACCAACCATTAAAACTTTTTCTTTGTCCAAAGAATATTTGTCGAGAAAGATTTCAATCCCTTCGGGCGAGGGTTTGTGCTCTTTCACATCGCTTCCCGTAATTATTAAATCGAAGTAATCATAAATTCCTAATTTCTTTAAGGTAATAAGAGTAGCCTCTCTCCCCTTTCCTGTATAAATTGAAAGCAACACATTTTTTTCTTTCAATAAATGAAGAAGTTCTTTTATCCCCGGATAAATATCAGCCATTGCATGATTGGCTTTGTAGAACGAATAATACTCTCTTCTCACTTTTTCCGCATCAACTCCAAACCAATCCTCAATAATTTGATCTTCGGTAGGACCAAATAATGAAATGATTTCATCATTCGTCATTGATTTGTTTAAATACTTTTTCATAATATGATTAAATGAGGAAAAGATAAGTTCATTTGTCGAAGTTAATGTTCCGTCAATATCAAAAATAACGCCGTCATATTTTCTCATGTACTAATTCACCTTAAAAACTATAATTTTTCCATCCATATTTGATGCGGCTATCGTCGATTCATCCAGCAGCTGTAGTGAATGAGTCCGTGCTGTTCCCATAAAAAACAAAGAAGTAAAATTGAATTTTGAATCGATTGAATAAATGTTTCCATTTTTCCCGCCAAAGTAAATTGTTCCGTTTACCTCAATCGGTTGAACCGGTCCGGTATCTAATCCAAATTTCAGATCAATCGTTTTTTGAAGCTTACCGTTTAAGGATGAAATGATATGCAATTTATCATTTTGACTTTTGATGAATAATGATTTCGAATTATTGCTAATACCGATTGATTCCCATGCGTCATAATCAGTTTTCCGCCATGATGTTTCACCAAGCAATAAGTCCACCGCAGTAATAGCTTTGTCCGGTGTCGAAAAAAAAACATTTTTCCCATCTGTCACAAGCGGAGTAGAACCGGGAGAATAATTAAATACTGGGTTTCCGTTCCATTTCCAGTTCAATAAACCGGTATTTGCATCGAGACAATAAAGATAAGTATCCCAGCTCCCGAAAATAATTTTATCTTTCTGAATAAGCGGTTTCGACTCAATCATTCCTCCGGCTGAAGAATTACTCCATAAAAGATTTAAAGAGGAAAGTTCATACGAAAAAATTTTTCCTGTTGCAGTGCCAAAAACGATTGCGAAGGATTTTTCTCCTTGATATTCAATCTCCATTGTGGCTATTGGAGAAGTAATTGCTTCATCAATCCCAATCACTTGGATAACGTGTCCGCTTGCTAAATCGATAGTGAATAGATCACCTTTCATGGTTCCGACAATTGCGATGTTATATGCCACTGCGGGTTTACTGAATATTGACGCGCCTAAATCGTTCCTCCATAACTGCTTACCATTTTCATCAAAACAATAGAGCAATCCTTTTTTTGTAGCGGCGAGGATTTTTTTTCCATACGTTGTTACAGGGGCGACCATTGTCGTTTTTAAATCGTTCTGCCAGAGAATGTTCGCCGAATAGTTTTCAAACTCTGTTGAATCGACATTTACATAATCAATCGGATTTACTTTTCCAATTGTATTCCATTTTTTAATAAGCGTGTCTTTCGTTATTTCAAAAAAGAAAAGAGAATCAACTTGATCATCCACCAAAGTATAACCCCAGCTTTTCCCCTTTGCTGTCAATGTTGATCTTCCCATAACACCGGGAAGTCC
>Ga0172379_10003266_pt1 | contig 26252 bp, 22 predicted proteins | sample GrowelOW334metaG_FD_119756 | JGI IMG/M metagenome (GOLD analysis project Ga0172379, IMG submission 119756) | Groundwater microbial communities from an aquifer near a municipal landfill in Southern Ontario, Canada - Groundwater well OW334 metaG | ecosystem: Environmental > Aquatic > Deep...
CTAGGTCTTTAACGTTTTTAGCGATTGTTGGCACAATCAGAGAAACCAAAAGCGCAATCGCACCAATAACTATAATATAGACGATTAATGCCCCGATGACTCGAGGTATTTTAATTTTTTCAAAAAAATTAACAACCGGAGCTATTGCCGAAGCAATAATTAAAGCAAAAATAAGCAAAACAATAACGTCTTTAATTAGATAAAGAAATCCCAAACCAAGAATTATCAAAACAATCCTGATTATTGTGTTTGTAGAGATATTAATTGTTTTTGTTTCTGTTTCTGGCATAACTATAGATCCAATAAGTTTTGAAATCTCTTTTTATCCTTAAATGGACCGATTAATGCTAAATTTAATTTTTCCTTTTTAAATATATCTTTGGCCACTCTTTGCACGTCTTCAGCTGTTACTGCTTCTATTTTAGCAAGTTTCTCTTCCAAGGTCAAAATTTTATTTTCAAATAATTCTTGATCGCCATAAAACATAGCCAATGCATCGGACGATTCCATACTTAGAATTGTGCTCCCCTTAATGTGGTCTTTGGCCTTTCTTAATTCCTGTGCAGAAATTTTTTCATCTCTGATTAGTCTATATTGATTTAAAATTTCCTTTATTGCTTCTTCAGTCTTGTTATTGCTTACTCCCGCACGCGTTACTACATACCCCGCATCTAGATCGGAATTTCCAAACGTACTAACATAATATGCCAAGCCCTTTCTTTCACGCACATTGATCCACATTCTTGAACTCATACCTCCACTCAAAATACTGCCCAGAACCCCAATAACGGGTCTGTCTTTGTGAAACATATCATACGCCCTAACGCCCAGACACAAATGAGATTGGTCAGTTTTTTTATAATGGATTAATGCTTCTGGCTTGTTTTGTAAACAAGTAACTTTCGGCCTGTTTTGTGGTTTTTTATTGTTTATTGTATTAAATTTACCCTTAATGTCACCTTTTAATCTATTGATACTGCCTATGTTCCCCGCAACAATTACAATTGTATTTGATGACGAATAATGATTTTTTAAATAACTCACAAGATTGTTCCTTTTAATGTCTTTTACTTTCTCTTTTGTACCAATAATATCCCATCCGGCTGGTTGATCCCCATACAATAATTTATTCCACAAAGTACCAATAACGTATCTCTGTGGTGAATCTAAATACATGTTAATTTCTTCAATAATCACACCCTTTTCTCTTTCTATTTCTTCGGAATTTAGTTTTGAATTTAAAAATATATCAGAAACCCAATCAACAGCAAGGTTTAAGTGTTTAGCATCGACTTTTGCGTAATAGCCAGTCATTTCAAAATCGGTAAAGGCATTATACTCTCCGCCAACCTTATCCAATCCCAAAGATATTGCTAATGTGTTTGGCCGTTTTTTTGTTCCCTTGAAAAACATATGTTCTAAAAAATGGGAAATGCCATTAATTTCTTTGGTTTCGTATTTAGAGCCAGTCCCGACTAAAACTAAAACAGTCACTGCCTGAGTATTTTTCATTGGAACAGTGACCAATCTTAGACCATTTTTAAATATAAATTTTTTGTACGGTTTAAGCATTTATTTTATCTCTTAAATATTCCGTCAATTCTTTAAGTTTTACCTTGTCTTGTTTCATGCTGTCTCTGTCTCTGACCGTAACAACATCTTTTTCTAGGGTATCAAAATCAACTGTTACACAAAACGGCGTACCAATTTCGTCTTGTGCAAAATATCTTTTACCAATATTTCCTCTGTCGTCCCACGCTGTACTAAATTCTTTTTTCAGATCTTCGTAGACTTTCTTTGCTTTTTTAATTAGTTCGGATTTGTTTTTTAATAACGGAAACACTGCAACCTGATAAGGTGCAATTTTGGGGTGAAATTTTAAAAATGTTCTATTATTTTCTTCTGTGTATGCCTCCGATAAAACGGCCAGCATTGTTCTTTCCAGTCCAAACGATGGCTCAATCACGTGAGGATAAAATTTTTCATTTGTTTTTAAATCGATATATCGCAGATCTTTACCACTTTTTTCGGAATGACTTTTCAAGTCATAATTGGTTCTATATGCCAACCCATAGAGTTCTTTAAACCCACCGAATGGAAAATTATATTCCAGATCTTCTGTCTTTTTTGAATAATGTGCCAGCTCTTCTTTTTCGTGTTCCCTCCAACGGATATTTTTTTTATTAACCCCCAATCCTAAAAACCATTTTTCAATTGCTTCCTCCCATTGTTTGAATATCTTCTCCCATCCCTTTTCTTCTATAAAATATTCTATTTCCATTTGCTCAAATTCTAACTTTCTAAAAATGAAATTTCCTAATGTTATTTCATTCCTAAATGATTTTCCTATTTGGGCAATACCAAAAGGAAGTGTCGGATGAAAACTATCCATTATGTTTTTAAAATTAACAAAAATAGCCTGAGCTGTTTCTGGTCTTAAGTAGGCTGTTGCAGAAGAATCTTCGATTGGTCCAATGAAAGTTCTAAACATCGGGACAAATTTTTTGGGTTCAGTAAGCTCTCCTGTGCAATCTGGACACTTTTTGGCTCCCTCTAAATGATCAACCCTAAATCTTTTGTGGCATTTTTTACATTCCACCAAAACATCTATAAATCCCGTTGTGTGTCCTGATGCTTCCCAGATTTTTGGATTCATTAAAATTCCGCCATCTAGGCCATACATATCATCGCGATCGTGAACAAAATTTTTCCACCAACTTTTTTTAATATTATTTGCTAATTCAACTCCAAGTGGACCGAAATCAAAAGTATTGGCCAGTCCGCCATAAATTTCAGAACCAGGATAAACAAATCCTCTTCTTTTACACAAACTTACTATTTTTGACATTAAATCTTCCATATTTTTGTTTGTTATTGTGTTACTCTTTTTCCAGAGCTTCCCACTCCCAGATCGTCTGGTACGGACGTATCAACAGCAGAGCTGGTTTTTGTTATGTTAATTCCCGTAAATAAATCCTTCCCTTCCATCTGTGATTCATTTATTAATGTTGGCGCCTCACCAACTTGGTTTACTGATGGTGTTAATCCGATTTGAAAAATCATTTCGTACATCGGTATTGTTATTCCAACTCCAGCGGAGACTCTACCGACATTCCAAATTATTTCGTTGGTTCTATCGTTATAATAAATTTGTCCTTTATTGGATTTATTAACATACGAATCCGTGTAGCTGATTCCTTGTGGCAAAATCGATTTTACAATAACACCATCTAAATCGTTTGAGGTATTTGTAACCTGCCAATGAATTGTGTAATTAGTCAAACTATTTACTCTGGGTGGAATTGGTCCGACATTACTAATCCCCTGATTAGGTTCATAATAATATGCCTTTGTTTTTAGGTCTGCCTGAGTATTGATTTTACAGCTTAATTCCTTCTCAAATTTCAATTCTGTCCCCGCAAATTTAGCTGGTACCGTTAACGTTTGAATCTCCGTAATTATACCGGCCCTGAAATTCTTATCGTTAAAGTTGTGAATTGGTAAATTGTCCTTGATTTTTATTGAAAAAACTACTTCTCCCGATTGATTTGTTTCTAATAGATTTAAAGCCGGGATATCTGCTCCGCTCCAGGTAATAGTATTGTCTCTGCTATCAAAAAATCCCTGATTATTTAGTTCAATGTCTTCAACGTCAAAAACTCCATCTTTTATATGTGCTTTTAAAATCAATTCCCTTAAAGCAATATCCGTGTTGTTCTTAAAATTAATTTTGTATCTTAAATTTTGTCCAACATCAATTTTACAATTTTCTTCTGTGATTCCTTCAATTCCAACCGTCAAAACAATTGGCGCAGGAGAAATTTGGGTTATGAATTCTGACTGACTGTATTGCAAAAATTTATCATTTTCAAACACCCCAATAATACCCCTTAAAACTTTATTTTCCATTTCTTGACCATTTAAAACGCCGATTAGGTTGATCGTCTTTTTTTCGTTCGCCTTTAAAAATCCTATGTCCCAAATATCGGTTTCTTCTTTAAGTGTTGGTAACGGTTCGGAGTTCTTAAAACTAAAATCGTCAGGATATTCTAATCGGATTCTTAAATTACTGATCGTTTCGTCAGTTTTGTTTTCATATTCGATCGCATAACTAATTTCTTGTCCAGCAACTGCTTTTTCAGAGCCCTCAACGTGAATTCTGACCAGAACCGAACTTATATTAATTTTTGAAGATGTGTTACTTTCAAATCTGGAGTTTATGTTTTGTGGCTTATAGTCCAATTTTGCAATAATATTTTTTGTGCCCCCCTTTTCACCGATTAATCTAATCTTGAAAGTTTTTTCGCCTTGTGTTTTCTTGTTAATCGTGCCGATTGATTCCGAACTTTGATATATCTCTTCTCCATCTAACGAAAAAGATCCTTGCGGATAATTGACAATCAAACGAACATCGTTTAGTTCGACTCTATTATTATTATTATACTTTACTGTTAAACTTATTTCTTCGCCCGAAGAAACATTTTCAAGAACATCTATACTAATATCTACTCTCGAAGGATTAAAAGAACTTCTCCCCCAAAAAATTGCACCAATAATAATTATAGTTCCAACTGCTATTATGATTGCTGAGGTTTTGGGTAGATTTTTTCTACTGAAAAACTTTTTAAATCCCTTACTTTCCTGTTCCATTTTTGGTTGAAAAGCAGGGTTAATTTGCGTATTTGTTTGTTTGAATTGAAAATTGTCCACCATATTCTTTAATTATATCACTTTTAATACAAATTTTCTATTTCGCGCATGTGTTCAGAATCATATCCTAAAAGACCAATTAACTTCTTTTCAAATTCTACAATTATGTGGGGCATCGCATGTCCCACATTTCCATCTAATATTTCAAATGTATTTAATATCAATTTCCAAACGTCTTCGTCCCTCTCCTGTCCCACCATGGCTTCATCAATTAAACTCGCTATTTGTTTGGCGATTTTTATTTTTTCCAAATCCTTTTTAATATTCAAAAATTGATTTAATAAGTATGCATCTTTTAAAATTAGAGAATTTTTGCCCTCGACAAGAATAAATTGTACGTACGAAATTGCTTCGATATGTCCGCGCAGTTTACTTTCCACTTTTTTCACTCCCTTCGCCTGAATATTAATTTTCCCCATTTTTTCCGAATAAACAGTCAAAAGCCGACCAGTTTCATTTTGGTCGGTCGTTTTGAGTATTATTGCGTCGGTTTTGATCATATTTTCTCGATCTTAAATTCATCGCCGAAAATAATTCCTTCCGCAATTACTTGTTTTTTGATTTGGTCAGCGTATTTTTCGACGATTTCTTTGTTTTCCGAATAAGTCACCCAAATCTTATCTTTTGGCGTTAAACCCATCTCTTTGCGTTTTGATTGAATGGTACGCACAAAATCACGCACAGCGCCCTCTGCCTTGAGTTCTTCGGTGATAGTGGTATCAAGTACCACCCCCTCTTTTATGTCCGCCACAACCTCTTTTACATTGACTTCGTCTCTCATTAGATCAAGTAATTCTTTTTGTAATTTATAGTCTGGAATTTGGATTTTCGCTAAAGGTTGTCGAACCTTTAAATTCGCTTCTGCTCTTTTTTGTAGTCCCAAACTACAAATCTCTCGCACTTGTTGCATTTGCTCTTCTAGTTCTTCATTGATTAGTTTTTTCTCAACTTCTGGCCAATCAGCAAGATGAACGGAACTTGTGTTACCAAGTTCTTGATATAGATAATCTGCCATAAATGGCATCACTGGAGCAATCAATTTTGATAACTCCAACAAGACATATTTCAGTGTCTGCATCGCTTCTTTGCTGTTGTCTTTAAACCTGTCTCTCGATCTCCTTAAATACCAGGTCGATAATTCATCAATAAATCCAGCAATCGGTTTCGTGGCTCGATTTGGATCGTATTTATCATAGGCGTTGGTTATTTCTTGTTTCAAGGATTCTGTTTTAGAAAGAATCCATTTGTCGAGAATATTTTTGCTTTTTACGCTTTCTCCAGATTCAGTCGCAAATAATTTGTAAAAAGACAAGACATTTAAAATCATAAATGAAACTTTCTTTACAACCTCATCAACTCCTTTCTCGGAAAAACATAAATCATCGGCTTTCATCACTGGAGAAGTGGCTAAATAATATCTCACCGCATCAGCGCCGTATTTTTCAAACATCGTCATCGGATCGGGATAATTATTTAAATGTTTAGACATTTTCTTTCCGTCTTCCGCCAAAACCATACCATTTACAATTACATTCTCAAATGCTTCACTTCCCTTGATTGCGGTTGCTATAACGTGCATATAATAAAACCACGCCCTTGTTTGGTCGACTCCTTCGGCAATGAATTTTGCCGGGAAGTTGTCTTCAAATTTCTTTTTATATTCGAATGGATAATGCATTTGTGCGTAAGGCATTGAACCAGACTCAAACCAGCAGTCCAATACATCAGGCACGCGTTTCATTGTGCCAGCACAGGAACATTCGAATTCAATTTTATCAATAAAATGCTTATGTAAGTCTGTGATCTTTACTCCACTTAATTTTTCTAATTCCTCGATTGAACCAATTACCTTTTTATCTTTGCATTTGTTACAAATCCAAATTGGAATCACTGAACCCCAAAATCTTTGGCGCGAAATAGACCAATCTCTGGCCCCTTCTAGCCAATTGCCAAATCTTCCTTCTTTCATATGTTCTGGCATCCAATTAATGTGTTTGGCATGTTTTAATAGTTTATCTTTTAGTTCTGTAACATTTACAAACAATGATGAAGTTGCGTAGTTTAAGAGTGGAGACTCACAACGATAACAATGAGGATAACTATGAGCATACTCCTCTTCTAAGAACAACAGGTCTTTGTTTTTTAAATATTCAATTACTTTTCTGTCTGTAGCAGAAGGATTGTCTTTTGGCTTCACTTCTAGCCCAGCAAATTCTTTGGCTTCATCGGTAATTTGCCCGTTCATTTTAACGTGTTGAATAAACGATAATTTCTTTTCTTTGCCCAGATTCATGTCCTCTTCTCCGAACGCAGGAGCAATATGTACAACACCCGTACCGTCTTCGGTGGTTACAAAATCGGCAGAAACAATCGTATAAAGATTTTCTTTATTTGGTAAGTTTTCGTTAACGTAATAATCAAACAATGGCTTATATTTTTTACCGATCAACTCCTTGGGATTAATTTTCCCAATAATTTCATATTTTTTATTATTAAAAACTTTGTCGATATTCTGATCGACCAAAATATAAAATTCGTTATTGTGTTTGACTTTAATGTAATTTAATTTTTCACCAATTGCTAAAGCAACATTACCGATCAACGTCCAGGGAGTAGTCGTCCATGCTAACACATAAGTTCCCGACTCGGATTGTAACTCAAACTTTGCCGTCACCGACAGGTCTTTAACGTCTTTATAATTATCACTTACTTCGTGTTGAGACAACGTTGTTTCACATCTTGGGCAAACATGCATTGATTTATATCCTTCATAAATGAGTTCTTTGCCCCACAGTTCCTTAAAGACCCACCAAATACTCTCCATGTAACTCAAGTCCATGGTTTTGTATGAATTTTCCATATCCGCCCATCTACCCATTCTTTCAATTACCTTTTTCCATTCGTCAACAAACATTAAAACCTTGCTTCTTGCCATCTCGTTAAATTTATCAATTCCAATTTTTTCAATATCCTTTTTGTTCTTTAGTCCCAACTCTTGTTCGACGATATTTTCAATTGGCAGGCCATGGGTATCCCAGCCCCATTTTCTTTCTACGCGATATCCACGCATTGTCCAATATCTCGGAATCATATCCTTCATCAGAGAAGCAACAATGTGTCCATAATGTGGTGTCCCCGTGGCAAATGGTGGTCCATCATAAAATACAAAGTCGCCCTTAGACGATTTTTTGTCTAAAGATTTTTCAAAGGTTTTGTCTTTTTTCCAAAATTCTAATATTTTCTTTTCTTGTTCTGGTATATTCATGGTTTTCTTAATTCGCCCTTTTTGAATAAAAGCTTGGCTCTGCTCTTTACTCTTTCATCTTCTTTTAGATTTTTAATTATTCCGTATAGTTCAAATAAATTTCCTCCGTGACTTACGATAAGAATTTTTTTATTTTTATATTTTCCGTTGATAAATTTTAAAAACTCCAAAGATCTTTTTCTTACATCTCTAAAATTTTCGCCATTTTTTGGTCTTTTGGTGTATTTTTCCTTTTCATTTTCAAAAAAACAAACCCACCCATCCTCTGCTTGATTGTTAAATGCTCCAAAATTTATTTCTCTCAATCTCCTGTCAAAATTGATTTTCAATTTAAGTTGCTTGGCAACGATTTCTGCGGTTTGTTTTGTGCGCAATAAATCTGAAGAAAAAATTAAATCAATTTTTTCTTTTTTAAATTTCTGTGCTAATTTCTCGATCTGATTTTTTCCATAATTGGTTAGAGGGTTGTGAAATTTTTCCGGATAAGAACTGAAAATTCTGATTTTATTTGACCGCGCTTCTCCATGACGCAGAAGATAATACTGATTATTTAATTTCATAAATTACATCTTTTCGATGGTATCTATACCTAGTAAATTTAACCCATTTTTTAAAACAACAGTAACGGCTTTTATCAGGGCCAATCGAGCCGATCGAATATCGTGATCTACTTTTAATATGTTAAATTTCTCATAAAAATTATTAGCCACGCTTGCTAAACCATAAAGATAGTTCGCTAAATTGTTCATCTGAAAACTTTCTGCCGAATCTTCAACCACGTCAGAAAATTTAATTAATTCTTTTATAACATTCAATTCTTCGTTCTCCTTTAGGAATTCAGAATTAAAACTTCCCGCAAATTTAGTCTTTCCTATAATGCTTTGCAATCTCACGTATGTATATAATATGTATGGAGCAGAGTTTCCATCGAAACTCAACATTTTATTCCAGTCGAAAACGATGTCACTTTGTCGATTTTGAGAAAGATCGTTATACTTTAATGCACCAACACCAATAACCTTGGCAGCTTCTTTTCTTACTTTCTCCGATAATGAGGGATTTTTTTCTTTTATGATTTTTTCTGCTAATTCAATTATCTGATTAATTAGGTCTTCTGCACCAATGAATCTCCCCGATCTGGTAGCTAGTTTTTTGTGATTTTCGTCTAAAATAAGTCCGAATTTAACGTGAACAAGTTTATTTTTAGAGACATATCCCAGCAGTTCAGCCGCTTGAAACGACTGTTGAAAATGTAGAGATTGTTCGTTGCCAACAACATAGATGATCTTTTCTGGATTATCTTTGGCTCTTTCTTTTATTGTCGCGAGTTCTCGGGTAGCATAAAGTGTAGCACCGTCAGATTTTTTCATCAAAAGAGGGGTCATGTTAAATTCGCCCAGATCAATCAAAAAAGCGTCATCGCTTTGAAAATAATATTTTTTATCTAAATTTTCACAGTCTCTAGTTATTTCTTTCAAAATTGGTTCATAGTAACTCTCCCCCCTACATTCATCGAACTCGATACCCAATATATTATATATTTTATCAAATTCTTCAAGCGATTTTTTTCTTAATACGTCCCAAATTGCCTTGTTCTCTTCGTCTCCATCTTCAAGTTTTTTAAATTCTTCTTTGGGTAAATCCGTCAATCCATTAATGGGATCTTCCATTTTCTTATTATAGTCCACATAAAGACTGAGCATGTCGACAACCGTAAGGCTCTTAAGGCTTTGCATTTTTTTATCATCTTTAAATCCTTTATATGGAGAATAAAATAATTTTATTGCTGATATCATTATCCCGAATTGGGTGCCCCAATCTCCCAGGTGATTATCGCCAATAACTTTGTATCCTAAAAATTTATAAATATTGTAAATTGCGGCGCCAATTATCGTTGATCTCAGGTGTCCAACGTGCATTTTTTTTGCAATATTCGGCGAAGAGTAATCTATTATAACCGTCTTGCCCTTGCCGGTTTTATTGCTGCCGTATTTTTTGTTTTGCTTTAGAATTTCTTTAACTTGATTCTGAATAAGTTCCGGTTTTAAGTAGAAATTTATAAAACCATTCGCAACTTCAATTTTTCCAAAGAATTTAGAATTTAGAGATTGGAGTTTAGAGATTATTTCTCTGGCAACGTCAGCTGGGTTGCGTTTTTCTTTTTTTGCCAACATTAAAGCTATATTGGTGGCGTAATCACCATAATTTGTGTTTTCTGGAATTTCAACCGTAAACTGAACATTCTCTCCTACTATTTCGGAGATCATCTCCTTTATTTCCGACCTAATTGTCATATTTTAATTTTAACCTACTTTGCTTTAATTTAAAAGGGCCCCGCAACTGCGGGGCCCCTAATTATCTTTAATCTATTTTGCCTTCAATTCGTCCAATATCTTTTTAAATGTTTCGGGGTGTTTTTCCGCCAGCTGCGATAGAACTTTTCTATCAATCTCTATGTTGGCTTTCTTGGTTGCCTCAATAAATCTGCTGTAAGAAATGCCATTTTCTCTGCAAATTGCGTTAATTTTGATGTTCCAAAGATTTCTAAAGCTTCTTTTTTTTGCTCTTCTATCGCGATAAGCATAAGTCCATGCATGTTTTAATGCATCTTTTGCCGCACGGTAGTTGGTCTTTCGTCTCCATTTAAAACCCTTGGCTAACTTTATAATTTTTTTCTTTCTTGCGCGTTTTTGAACGCCTCTTTTAACTCTGGTCATAAAAGGTTTTACCTATTTCTAAATTCAACAATATTATTGCTTAGCCTTGTTTTCGTTTCAACTGTCTTCGAATGCCTTTTTGCTCTTCTTGTGTTTCCCGTTTGCTTGGAATGCAAATGGCACTGACCCGGCAGTCTGTGAATCAGCTTTTTGTTTTTAGTTATCTTGAATCGTTTTGTGACCGATCCTCTTGTTTTGCCTGACATATATTTACACTCAATCCCTGGGGACTTCTTTTAATTATATCTTCTTTTTTTGCTCCAGAAATTGTACTTATGAATAATTCTAATCTCTCTTTAGCTAAATCAAAATGGGCCTTCTCTCTTCCTCTTAGTTTCATTTCGATTCTTATTTTGTGACCTTCTTTAAAAAATTTCTCAATTTGATGTGCCCTAATTTCTAAGTCATGGGGGGATGTAGCAAGACCGATTCTAATTCCTTTTGTTTCACTTTTTTTCTGACCTGATTGTTGTTTTTTTTCCTTTTTTTCTTGTATGTATTTATATTTGCCGTAATCGATAATTTTACAAATTGGTGGAATGGTTTTTTCAGAAATTTCTACTAAGTCAAACCCCTTATCCTTTGCTGTCTGTAGTGCCACCTGGGTATTTAGTACCCCTAAATTTACTCCGGTTTCATCAATTACTCGCACTTCGAGTGCTTTAATTTGTTCATTGATTCGATCCTTGTTCTGTCTTATAAACGGTCTATTAAATTTTTTGAAAAACGGTTGTTTTTGAAACATTTTATTTTTAATAATGGAGATGAGGAGAGTTGAACTCCTATCCAAAAGATTTTTTAAAACAATTCTACAAATATAGTTTGTTTGTTGTAATTATTCAAATCATAAACAAACAAAAATTTGAATAATTTGACCCAATTGTTTTCGATATTATGATTTGGGCATCATAGTATCTATCTCAAGTGTCTTTCGACACTATAACACTTTAATAGCCTATTGAGAATCTCCATTAAAGTGGCCTCAACTTAAATTAAGCTGTGGCAAAGGCAAAATTTGTATTTGCGTTTATTTTTTCTAGATTTTAACGAGATACTAGAATCCTCGAATTGCTTGTTTTAAATGAACCTTCTGTCGAAACCTATCATCCCCTCAGTTTTCTTCCTATATCTCTTTCGACGTCACGTTTTTTGATACCTTCTCTCTTGTCTATCTTTCTTTTCCCCTTGGCCACTCCGAATGTCAGTTTTATTTTGTTCTTCTTAGTATATAACCGAATCGGTATTAATGTCAACCCTTTTACCTTTAATTTGCCGATTAATGAGTTGATTTCCGATCTTTTCAACAAAAGTTTTCTCGGTCTGGATTGTTCATAGTCGGTTGGCGTATTTTTGGGTTGATACGGAGGAATCAGTGCATTGGTCAAAAAAAGTTCCTTGTTTTTTAGTGTAACAAAAGAACCCACAAGACTAACGTGGCCAGTTTTTATTGCTTTTACTTCAAAGCCAAAAAGCACCAAACCGGCATCGTAGGTCTCTAATATTTCATAATTATAGGTGGACCTTCTGTTTTCCGTTAAAGCTTTCATCTTCATTTATGTCATTTCTTGTTTCTTTCTTGCTCGTAGCCTCATCATGCCATTCGTCAATTTTTTTCTCCACTACATTATCAACTGTTTCAATAATCTTATTAAGTTTCGATTGAATTCTATCGTCCGATGCTAATTTTGAGAAAATGTTGTGTACGGCGATTTTCTTTCTCCTTTTCTTTAATGTAAGGATATAAACTCCAACAATAATTAAGATTATCGGCCACCAAGCCCAAACAGCAGCACTAATTACCCCTAAGTTTACCAAAAGGAAAATTATCCCGAGAATAATTAAAAATCCCGCAACAAACCCTAAGCCAAATAATGAGTAAAACATAATGTTATAAAATTACTAATTAATCCCTGCCTGCCGGCAGGCAGGTAATTATTCTAATGACCAATCAACGACCTTTTTAATTTTTATGGTGACATGCAAAAAGCAGGGTCGTTACAATTACAACCCATTACAATGCCATCAGTGTCTATGTCCATCGGTGAAAAATTTAAATCCTCCGGGACAAAACGAAGAACATAATCCTTGCCATTGCTTGCATACATATAAACATTATTACCGGAATTGGTCGGGTCCAACAAAACGGTCGACATGAATTGAGCATTCTTTAATGCATTAGACATAGTATTCCAGTTAGCCGACGTGCAACCAGCAACAACCGGATATGCGGAATTGTCACTATAATACATTTCCAGTGCTAGAGAAATCTGGCGAACATCGCTCATTCTCCTTACGTCTCTAGAGGTTACTCCAGCTTCTTCCAGTGAATTGTTCATCATGTCATTAAAACTCTTAACATTTTCTGGTTTAGTGATGTTTACCGCTTTATTAAAGTCAGAAAAATTAAATTCAATCGTAAAATTCAAGCCCATGGTTCCTGTGGTAGGTAAACCGACAACATTAATTGTTCCTCTATATGGCAATTTGTCGTTTTTTCCAACCCACAAGTCGCCATCCATTTGCTTGATATTATCTATGCTTTTTCCAATTTCTTCCTCAATGTTGATTTCGCCAAAAGATTGATTTTCGGTGGCGCCGGTTATTTTAATTATCTCAATAATAAGTTTTTTAAAGTTTTCTTTGTTGATGGAAAATTTATAATGACTGGTCTTAACATTATTTATAATTTCCCCCTTTAAAGTTTTTTCTATTTTAAGCACATCTGCCGATTTTATAAGTTCTTCGATTTGCTTAGTCTGTTCTTCGTTTAGGTCAGTTTCCGATTTTATGGCGTCCAACGGACCCAATTGATCTAAGTCGATTTCTAACCATTGATCTTTAAATTCATCTATGTCACTGTTCGCACCCATTAAACTAAGCGCTTCTGGCGATTTTACGTAAATCAATCCATCTATAAATTTCGCCTCTGCGTTCTGAAACGAAAATGGTCCAGCATCAAGATCTAAGATTATGTGTGTTTTAATGTCTTGTGGATTCGTTCTGTCGATATCGCCATTTAGATTTACGCTCATTTTGTTGGTTGTATCTACCTCTGATTCTGAAGCATCTGCGCTAAATTCTAAATTAACTTCGTAGTGATAAGTTTTTACTTCACCAATTTTCTCTGCCATCGTTTTAAACATATTAGCAGAACTTGTTTGTTTAACAAGGGCGTAACCGGCGGATACAGCTCCTGCAATTATTATTACTCCCAAAACTATTATTCCTATTTTTATTAATTTTTTAGGAAATTTTTTCTTGGGACGGGCAACAACAACCGTTTTAAATCCCTCGTCTATGTTTTCTCCCTTCCATCCGGCATTTAAAAGAGCATTTTTAATTTGCTCATCAGAAATATTTTGTTCACGACACTTTTTAATATAATCGATTAGATTTTGATCCATAATTTTAATTTTTACTTTTTAATCTCTTATTTTTATAATAACACGCTAAGGAGAAAATAAAAATACCAACACTATCGATTCCAACATCCTTTAAGCTTCCGTGCCTGCCCTGCACAAACAATTGATGAAATTCGTCTGAAAAAGCATACAACAAAGAAAAAATGATTGATAAAATTAGTGATTTCGAAAAAACTAAATTTTCTTTCCTTAGCGCTCTATATAATAGAAAGGCCAAAATTGCAAATTCAACCATATGCGCAATCTTTCTTAGTAGAAAATCTTGTTCTAGATTTGTCTTTAAGCTTGGAATTGAAGACAAAACAAAAATCACTCCCGCCCAAATTATTACTGGTAACCAAAATTTAATAAATTTTTTCATTTTAGCATTTTTAACATTTTTTCTAACGGCTGAGCATTAATGACGTCGTCCTTCTCAAGCCATCCCCTGCGGGCCTGGGCGATACCTAATTCTAAATATTGAAAATGCGAAATACTGTGTGCGTCAGAATCAATGGAAATTTTTACACCTGCATTTTTTGCCATACGCACATATTCATCTTTTAAATCCAAACGATTAAAGTAGGCATCGATCTCTAAAACGGTTTTTGTTTCTTTGGCAACGCGGATAATTTTTTCCATATCCACTTCAAACGGCGCTCTCGAACCAATCAATCGTCCTGTGGGATGAAAAATTATATCTACATTTGGATTTCTCGTTGCCCGGATAATTCTTTCGGTCATTTTTTCTTTAGACATTTTAAAATTGGAATGAATCGATGCCCCAACAACATCAAACTTCTTCAAAATTTCATCTTTTGCAAATAAACTCCCGTCATTCATTATGTCTACTTCCGCACCCTTAAGTATTTTAAATTTATTTTTATATTTATTATTAAGCCCATCAATTTCTTCCCACTGTTTGATCAATTTTTTTTCGTCTAACCTATTACCAAACGTTCCTCGAACATGGTCAGTAATAACAATATACTCTAATCCCATTTCTATTGCTTTTTTTGCCATCTCTTCAATTGTGTTTGTTCCGTCAGACCAGGTTGAATGCATTTGCATATCACCCCTAAGATCATTGTAGCCGATTAATTTGGGTAATTTATTTTTTGAGGCCAATTCAATTTCTCCTTTGTTCTCTCTTATTTCCGGCGGAATCCACTGTAATCCCAGTTTTTTATAAACCCCCTCCTCTGTTCTTCCGGCAACTTGCTTGCCCCGACCTTGCGTCGGGGTTTCTTCTTTGTAAATTCCGTATTCGTTCAACTTTAATCCTTTTTTAATCGCGATTTTTCTCAATTCAATGTTGTGGTCTTTACTTCCAGTAAAATATTGTGACGCAGCGCCAAAACTTTCTTCATCAACAACCCTTATATCAAAATCAATATAGTTTTTTAATTTTACAGACGATTTTGTTTCTCCGTGACTATGAATATGCGCTACTTCTGGCATATTAATAAAATAATTCATTATGTCTTTGGCGGCCTTTAAAGATGACACCGCCACTAAGATGTCTGCATCGCCAACATCTTCTTTCATTCTTCTTACTGATCCACTTAATAGCACATTTTTAACTCCGGAAAGTTTTTTAATTCTCGATTCTATTCTTCTTAGGTCGTATAAAACATAGCCCAAGGGAAACCTGCCATTTGAATTTTTCAAAAAACGCAAAGACATTAAAATGTTGTCCTCGCTTTTAGGTCCAAATCCATCAATGGTTCTAATTTTCTTCTCTTTTGCTGCTCTTTCTAGGTCTTTTATGTTTTTAATTTTTAATTCTTTATATAGTCTTAAGATGCTTTTTGGACCAATGCCTTCCACCGCGGTTAATTTTTCGAGATCAACTGGCACTTTCTTTTTGAGTTGCTCGTATTCTTTAATTTTTCCGGTTTTGATATATTCTTCGATTTTTTTTGCAATGCCATATCCTACGGCTGGAATATTTTCCAGCGCTTTTATCCCTCCGGCTTTATAAACATCGAAAACACTCTCGTCGAGTGCTTCAATGCTTATTGCCGCCTTCTCATAGGCGCGTGGCTTAAATGGCACGTCCTCCATAGATAAATACTCGGCAATATTATTTAGAACATGGGATATTTCACTATTGATCATGCTTATTTCTTCTTTATTGCTTCGTTTAGTTCTTCGATAAATTTATCAACATTAATGCCGTGAACATTAGCCCCGTCTTCAATGTTTTCAAAACTCGAAGCTGCACAACCCAGGCAATGAAATCCGTTTGTCATAAAAACCTCCATTGTTTCTGGGTATTTTTGTAATACCTCCTCTATTTTCATTTCTTTTGTAATCATATTTTTAAAGCTTGCCCCTTCGTAGCTTAAGCGAAGAGGGGTTACTTTTTAAAAAATCTTAAGTGATGATCTCCGCTAACATTAACATCTTTGTAAACCAATAGCGGAATCAGTGAACCAATAATTGCCACGACCCCAGCAATTATAAACACAACGTTAAAACCATATTTTGAAACCAAAATTCCACTCAACGCACCAGTAATTCCCACTCCAATACTGTAAGCAACGTGTTCAATGCTCCACTCAAACCCTTCTTTCCCTTTATCGATATGTCTTGTGAATATTGCTGACCAACCGGGCGTTGCAATTGCCATGGCAATTGCATATAAAGCTTCTAATATATAGATGTGCCAAGACAGGGTTGCTTGTGTATATCCAAAATGAATTAGTCCAACAACAAAATATCCTGCAACTAAAAATATTAAATCATCTCTTTCTCCCTTTCTTTTGTCTAAAAATTTTGCAATCGGAATTTCAAAAATTGATTTTGTTATCCAATAAATAGCCACCGCAAAACCAGCAACTTCAATGTTTCCATCTTCTAATTTTTCGGTTAAAAAGACTGCAAAAATTGGCGCGACCAGTCCTAGTGCTGAAAAAAAGAAAAAATCCGCTTTAATTAGAAAAAACACCACCTTGTTAATAGAAAATTTAATTTTCATCTTCTTGTTTTTTACTTTTTTGATGAAACCCTTTTCTTATAAAGCCCCCTATCGTACTTAAAACCACGGAATCGTGATTTTCTAAATCTTTCACAAACTGCGTTCTGGCAAAATAACGCATCCATGCAATAAAAGACACGGAAACTAAAACCATTAAAAGAATTATAATTGCGATAATGCCTATGGTGATCCCTCTTGTTACGCCACTTAATGACTGCAAGCTTGCACCAAAACCATACCCAATAGCACCGACGCCCAAAACCCAAATTACTGTTGCCAATAAACTTATCGATGCAAATTTTTTCCATTTCATTTTCAAGCTTCCAGCAATCATAAATGCGAACATCGCAATACCATACGTTATCCTAGTTAAGAATATTGTTTTGGCGCTATGACGATTAAAATATTCTTCGAGTTTGTCCATTCCCTTCCTCCCCACCTTAAATCTCTTTATGAATTTTTCAATTATTTGATGACCACCAACTCTCCCGACAAGATACCAGAACACTCCATTCAAAAAATATCCCACAACCAATACGGCAAAAATTTCCCATAGATTGAAATAACCAAATCTAAACAGAACTCCGCTCAAAACCATAATAAATGTGCCTTCCAGCAAAGCGGCCAAAAAAGCAAAAACATAGCGGTGATCGTATAAAAGATTTAGTACTGAATTGTCTATAACATCCATTTTTGTAAATTATAACTTATTTTATTTTTTTCGGAAATATTAATGCCAATCCCAACCAAAACATCACCATGCCTTGTTGTAATGTCCAAAAATAATGATCGGTTAAGGATACAATTAAAAAACAAAAAACAAGAAACAAGAAACAAGTGTCTTTGCCTCTCCCTGCCATGTTCCACCCAACGAATCCTAGTAACATTAACAATCCCAAAATTCCAATTTCTGAAGCAATTAACAAATAAATATTATGTACTGGTTGATAAATCCAGTCGGGTATTTCGTTTTGATTTTCTCCCGCCATCTTTGTCGCCGCTCTCATAAATACCGGGTAATTTTGTGAATAATGCACAAAATTTCCAATGCCAATTCCCAAAACTGGTTTTTCTTTAATCATCTGAACGGCCATTTCGTTATAGAAAAACCTTAAATCAACTGCTTGTTCCTGCATCGATATTGTAAAAAATCTGGCTTTAATGCACGGAAACAAAATAGCGATAGCCAAAATACACGATACAATAACCAAACAAAACAACCTTATTAATTTTTTACCGTCCTCTATTCTTTGTTCTGTGTGTTCTAGTTTTCTCAGTTTAAAAAATTCAATCAAAAACATTAAAGGTGACATCGCCCCAAAAACAACAATCGCTGTGCGCGAAAAAGTAAGAAATAGGCCAAAAACAAGAAATAGGAAACAGGAAGCAAGAAACAGATTTTTAGATTTTGCTTGTAAAAATAACCAATAACCACAGAAAATTGTTAACAATAAAAATCCTGCCAAAACGTTTGGATGCGTAAAACTACCATAAGATCTTAATACTCTATCTCCATTCAAGATAAAATTTGCCACTCCTGGTGAATTTGGATCGAAAACACCGGCTTCGATAAATCTAATTCCGATGCTGCCTTGTTTAATAAACTGCGCAATCGCTAAAATTGCCTGAAAAACGCCAGAATAAAAAATAATCGATAAAATGTTGTTTAGCCCCAAAAATTCCTTACTTTTGCGCAGATATATATATAGAATGATAAACTCTACAAGTTTTAACCACCTAAAAATACTAATTTTAGTCGCTGAACTAATAAAAACCGATATTAATGCAATTAAAACAAAAGCTAATAAGAACCAATTTTTCTTGGCAAAATGAAACCTTGTTTTTTTGGTTCTGTTTAAAAACAACAAAAATACCAACAAAAAAACAATATCCGCTAAATAAATAAAAAACGAGTTCCACTCCCCGTTAACTGCCGGACTGGAACGCACAAAAATCCTAAGTTGAAATGGAATTAGAATTAAGAAAATAAAAAATAGAGTTTTCTCTAACTTTCGCAACATAATTCTATTCTACCACATTAAAATAAAAAAATCCGCCCAACAAGGACATCGTCTCTTGTGGGGCGGCGCTTAGTGCAATTAGCCCATACTCCTATTGTCATAGCAACAATTTTGCAAGCACGAGGTCATGATGACACGAACCACTATGTCTATCACACCCGCAAGAAGACGACTGCCCTGCGATCTGCTTCGTTCTGCTATCGGTTTGATAACTAACTAAATCCGATAACGAGCGACTATGCGGAATACCCGCCTTCATTATGGCGTGAACGATGTTCCTGGCCATGACCGTCGTATTTGTGCCGTCGGACCATAAAAGAACAAACTCTCTCATATCTGACACATATATTTTCATTTATCTTTCCTCCTAACTATCATTATACACTATCCATATAATTTGTCAAGGTGAATACTCCACCGTGCCTTTTATGTCCACACTCGCACTTCCAATTAAATCAACCGGCGGAGCGCCAGTACCATAATACATCGAAACATAATCGAGCACGGAATCAGTACTTGTCGTTTCAAAAACAATTTTTTTCCAGTCACCACTAGCTGGAATAGTGGCATCGACGTTGTTATTTGTGTCTCCACCGATTGAATCGTCGTTTATAGACGTAAACACAATTTTATCGCTCGAATTACCTTCGGCTTTCAATGCCCCCTTAATCACTAATGGGGTATAATGTTGGTTTATGGGCTTCAATATTGTTCCTGGTTCTATTGTTAGGGTTATGTTTTCGTTCACGGTCACATAATCATTGGAGTTCATTTCTAATATATAAACTAAATCTTTGTTCCACGTTGCATCCTGGGCAATCACGGTCTTACATCCCACCACAATACCATTGTAAGTATTGTTGGTTGCGTTATTGTTATAAAATTCTGGATATGCACTTCTCAAATAAATTGGCGCCTCAGTATTTCCAGAAAAAGAATTGTTTTTTATTTCGGGCGCTGTCCCATCTTTTATATCAACACCATATGCATAGTTGTTTATCTCGCAATCTGAAATTTCTGGCGCACTTCCACTCCCCTCAATAATAATCCCTGTGCCACTACCATTTTTGATAATTGTGTTTTTTATTGTTGAATTTGAGTTGTTGAGATAAATTCCGTTTGTTTGAACATTTTCGATTGTGGAATTTTTTATTTCCACAAACGATCCGTCAATTTTTATTACTTCGCTGTTTTTACCGCCATACCTGAAAAGAGTATGGTCTAAAATAGAACCAATGCTTGTTGATGTAAATAGAATATTTTTCATGTCGCCAGCTACAGCACCGCCCGTTCCGCCATAATCTGAATCATTTTTGGGAGTAAAAACAATTTTGTCGCTTGCCGTTCCTTCCGCTTTTAATGTTCCTCTAATTTCTAAAAAAGTATAAAATGGATTTTCGGGCATTACAATTACTCCCGGCTCAATGGTCAGAGTTATGCCGGTCTCTACTATTGGCCATTTATCGTGATTAGACGTTATATAGTACGGACTGTTGGCAGTTGTCCAAGTTGTATCTTCTGTGATTACCAAATTGTCTGGAATTGATGTTCCTTTGGTTTTTATTTGATTTTGTGAATTAGTTGGAGATGGGATTGTTTTGTATTCGAAATCGGTACTATTGTCATTGTCGTCCTTAAAATTAATTCTTTGCATTGATTTATCCGTCTTCAATTCTTGTGGAAATTCGGTTTTTTCTTTTACAAAACTTGCACTCGCCCAAGCAACAGCATCAATCGCTCCTAATTGCGATTCATTCGCAGTTTTCGTTGTTGGATCAAACGAGAAAATTGCGACCGATCCATGTAAATTACTTAATTGTTTAGAATCATAAATTTGCCAATCACTTTCTGGATTACCAGATGTTGCTGGATATCCTTCTAAACCAATCAAATAATATCCATTTGCAGAAATTGACTCGCTAGCCAAAAATTCTCGATTAAGATGTGGATCGTTCCAGTCTTTATTTGAAGAATAATATGAAAAATAATAACCCGACAAATCAATTGATGATGAGGTTGGATTGTATAATTCTACAAATTCATTATCGCGAACCTGAATCTCGTTAATCAAAAGATGGGGATCTGGTTCTGGTAAATTGTTGTCTTGATCGTCATTGTCTTCGTCTTGATTTGTTTGCGGCGAACTGTCTATCGGAGCGTGTCCCGGAGCCACACCACCACTTCCACCAGTTTGTTGGCCAGTCACAACAATAGGTTGATTTTGGTTGGACGCAAAATTAATTGGATTCTCTTTCTTTTCTTTTCCTTTGTTAAAGTTGTCTTGTTCTTGATTTAAATTTTGTTCATTTGTTGTGTCGTTTTCTGGCAACGGAGTGATTATGGGTATTTCTATGGGTGTTTCCACTGGCATCTCCACAATTATCGATTCTAATATTGGCAGTCCGCCAGGCTCAACACTGGACCAATTGCTCGGCACGTATGAAAAATTTATTTCAGGAGAATTTACTGGATTTGGGTTAAGAACCTGTGCTAGGTTTGATGATTTTTTTTGGCGTGCCAATCTCTCTTTTTCGTATTCAGCATTTTCAACAAACAACTTAATCACTCCTGTGCCGTATTCTGCCGCTTTTGGCGCCAATCTTTGCCAATAGTCGAGATGGATATTTCGATCGTTGTCGGGTATCTCGTAAAAAGTTTTTTTCTCAACATTTGGCGCGTATTGATTCCATTCTGTCTTTAATCCATTAATTCTTGCGAGTTTAAACAACTTTCCGTTTTCGTCTTCGCTCATTGCGTAAAATTTTGTTATATATTTTCCGAAATCGTATTCTTTTATGTCCACTATTTTTGGACCATTATACTGACTCCCTAAATTAGTCCCCGCAACGCTGTCTTTGCTAAAAAAATATTTATTACTATAAATTGCTAAATCATCAAAGGCGTCTGACACAAAATTTAAATCAATTGGATCGTATTTATTGTTCTTATATATGCCGTCGGCAAAATTGTAATCTTCGTTTTTTAAATTTGCGCCCGTCCACGATTCAAATGGATCGCCTTGAACGTGATGGTCGTTACGTGAATGTGCGGGAACAGTCATGTCTGCAATTAAATGTAGAGTGTGTCCCAACCCATACCATGCTTTATCGGTTTTGTTTTTCGCAAAATTATTAATATTCGCCGTCCACGAAAAATCTCCGTGATAACTAAACTTATTTGTGCCAAAAATATTAAACAATGCATTAGCAAATTTATGAATCGCGTCTCCTTGAATGTTTCCTATTGCCCATTGTTTTGCTGTGGCAACATTAAATGGTGCGCGATTATAAATCGGATCATATAAATGGAAACTCCATCTTGGTGCCATATCTTCGTCGACACTTCCCTGTATAATTCTTTCATACACATCGCCAGTTATATCGGGATCATAATATAAATTATATAGACGAATCATTTCTTCGGTTAAATTCGGATGCGTTGGTGTTGAGGAGTAAGCAAAAACCCCGTTTGGACAACAAACAAGGCTTCCTCCCGCTAGAAACAATAAAGTAATTATACAAATTACTTTTTTGTTAAACATTTTAATTCAATAAATTTTATAAATCTTCTATTAGCCACACTCCGTCCCAATTTTTCTGAAACGTCATGGTTTGAGACCAGTTTTTTCCATCGCGTATAATTATATATTCGTGTGAATCTTTTGCTGTATGGTTTAGATCTCTGTTTTTTGTGTCTTTGTCTGTAAATTCATCAGTATAGATATACGTGTCCTCTAATTTTTCCGGTAAATCGTCGATCATCCCTTGTAAAAATCCATTTTCTTTTATCTTATATAACGACACCTTCCATTCCGCTTGCTGATCATCGATAAAACATTCAACCGCTTCGTCTAATTTACCATCGATTAATGCTTGTCTAAATTTAACATAAGTTTCTTCGGGGCGAACTGTTGTAATAACCGCATTTAATGCTGGCGATTCTCCTGACCACAATCCTTTTTCTACCAATTCTCGCTCCGTGAACATTCTAAACGGAAATTTTTCGCTCGCAAATCCTGCGTCAACCCACGTTTGTTTTTCTTGCCACCACCTAACCCCCGTGGTTCCGGCAACATACAAAATCGCCAAAATAATAACAAAAAAAACCACAACCGTGATTATTTTCCTCCTTTTCGGCTTTGGCTCGCTCTGGCTAAGCTTGTCCGCCGATGAGGCGGGATCAAAATCTTGTGCCATAAATATTTAATTTTTATTTATCCGCCAACAGACGGGTTCCTTAATTAAATTATAATTTTGAAAAATCCTCGTGTCAAATCCCTTAAGACCATCTCTTCCACTCAAGACACGATCGTATCTTGAGTGGAAGAATGATTATTTTATTTTATTTTAAATCAAACCATTTTTTAAGGTCGTTATCTTCTTCGATTTTTTCTGCAACCAAAAACCTCACGTCTCCTTTGCATTTATATTTTGAGATTTCCATTAAATCTTCTATATCTTTTCTAACGTCAAAGGGAAAAACCCATACGCTTTTTTGCAGTTCCTTAAATCCAATCCATTTTAATTGTTTTCTTAAAAAATCACGGTTATTTCTTCTCTCTTCAGAAACGTCAAAAATCACTATCCTCCATTTTCCATCCCACTCCTCTTTTTTTCGGATTGCTTTGAATTTTATAAATTCTGAAATTCCTTTTTCGGTCAAATAAATTTTTTGTTTTTCTTGAATTAATTTAATGTATTTTATCCGTGCTAAATGATTAATTACTTTTTGAATTTCCCATTGCTTCTTAATCTTTTTATTTTTAAAACCATCCCCTGATGGTCCTGAACCATAAAAACCACGATAAAGGCTTTCCACAACCCCACCTTTGCCAAGATCAACGTATGCGTCACCAATTTTTATCGCTCCAGTAATTGCGTCTTTCATTAATGCCGCGATTACATAAAAAACTTTTTGACTTAAAGAGTCGTCTCGTAAGAAACATCTTCTTATTGTTTTGTTTTTATTGATCATTAATTTAATTATAATTTCTGTTTATTCTATCGTCAACTCAAGCAACGATCGTGGCTTGAATAGAAGAGAATGCTTACAATAAACCAATCTTACAAATCAATCTTTATGGAGTTGTTGTTAGTTCGGTGGAGGTTGTTGTTGATACTGGTTCTGTCTCGACACTATCGGCCGGGATGATCGTCGTTTCTGGTGCTGGTTCGGGTTCGGTTGTGGTTGTCTCTGTTGGCACTGTTTCTATGTTTGTCACTGGTTCTTCCGTAGTCGTTGTTTCTGCTGGAACCTCTGGAACAGTCTCGGCTCCGACGTCGTCGGTTGGAACTTCGGCTGGGATTTCGGTCGTAGTTTCAGTTATCTCTACTTGTTCTGTTTGCACTATCCACCAATCAAATTTAATATCCTCTGATAATGGATCGGCAATGTTAACCGTAAATCTTCCTTTTTCTTGATACCCAATCCACCACCTTGAACCGTAATCACTTCTAAATGTTACGAATATTTTAGATGTTAGTATTACTTGGTTTGATTCAATCATTACAGATGTTTCTTCTGCCTTAATCACTCCCTCACCTATTGAGCTTTGCGTCTGATCGGAATTCTTTTCAACAACCAGTGTCTTAACAACAATTTGTGCTACTTTTAAGATCCCATTATATATCTCAACTCCAACATCTTTTAATCCTTGAAACACACTTGCCATTAATTCACTTGTTGGAAAGAGTGGACTTGATGTTTCGACAATTGTGCCTAATGTTCCATTGCTGTTAATTTCCCCTCCATACCAAGTAAGATTTACAAAAACAAGAATTGAACCTGTTACAATGCTGGAATTGTCTGAAATGCTTGAAGTGTTCGGGAACGCCTCTAATGCTTTACCAATAACTGTTCCTGGTTTTGTTGCTTTCATTGCTACGCCTGGGGTTGTTGAAGAAGTTAAATAATCTCCAACACTAATTGGTCCATTTTCGGTTGAGACCTTAACTGGAACACGACCGACCAAGGTAATCGCTTTGTAGTTTTCTTTATCAACTGGACCAAGACCAGGTGTGCCGGGCTGAGAAACAACTCCAATTAATTGTGAATCATATGAAACGCTAGAAAGTGTACCGATAAATGATTCTTTGGTTGATTCATTATCGATTTCTTGTTGTGTTGGTATTCTTGCAGAAATTAATTCTCCTGATTCGTAATTGATAGAATCTAATGGCATGTATTCTGCTAGATCGGCCCAACCACCAGCTGCTAAAACACCGTTGGTTTCGATAACGTAGGCTGGAGATCCGGTAGCTATATTGGGAATCGTAACTGCGCCACCAGCCGCAATTTCTATTCTTCCTGCATTATTTGTTCCAAGAACCATGCCTGCATTTTCTCTGTTGTAGATATACAATACGTTATCACTATATTGTTGGACAATCGAACCATCGGTAGCAGCGGCTCCTCCAGCGGTAGAAGTCAAGTGTAGCTCGGAGGTAGTGCCACCAATATGTAGCCCCGAAGAGGCATTAATGGTTGGTGCTGTCGTTCCAATTCCGACAGAACCATTATCTCTTAATGTTAAAACATCAATGTTTCCTGTTTCGGTAAGAGTATCTCCGTTCTTTAAACCAATCGTTAATTGTGTATACGGAGATGCTGTGGCGTCACTATAAGACTTCATTTTAAAATCTGCTGTCCCCCCGTAGTGGACACCATTAGAAGTATCGCGAACTAAGCGTAGTATGGTGTCTTCGGTTGAAGTTTGATTGGCCCCCAATACTCTTAATTTTGGCGTTACTCCAATCGTACCAGGAGAAACGGCTGCAGGAGTTCCCACCTGCAATAATGCAAGTGGCACCGTTGTTCCAATTCCGACATTTGCTCCAGCGATTTCTAAATAATTGTTTGTATCATCGAAAGTTAAAAGTGGTCCAGCAGCTTGCCCCAACGTTGCTCCATCGGCCATAATTACGGATGTTGTGAATGTTGGACTTGTTCCAAATACTGCAGCACCAGAACCCGTCTCATTGGATAATTGTGTTGCTAACTGTAAAGATGTAAATGCATCGATGTTGGTAATGATATGCGCATGTGAATCATCGGCTACAGTTATTGCACCACCAACAGCAACGCTAGCATCTCCTGAGAAGGTAACAAAACCAGGAACGCCAGAACCATTGGCTTGAAATATTTGTGCACTAGTTC
>Ga0172379_10003267_pt1 | contig 26250 bp, 20 predicted proteins | sample GrowelOW334metaG_FD_119756 | JGI IMG/M metagenome (GOLD analysis project Ga0172379, IMG submission 119756) | Groundwater microbial communities from an aquifer near a municipal landfill in Southern Ontario, Canada - Groundwater well OW334 metaG | ecosystem: Environmental > Aquatic > Deep...
AGTTCTTTTTTCGTTTTTCGGCACACAGCGCCGGGTTCTCGCGCCCCGCGCCGTTGGATAGATGGAGCGGCTTCCTAAATGAAAACGCGGCATATTCGAAACTGGCCGCTTCTGGTTGCAGACGGTGCGATGGTTTCGCGCACCCGCCGCCATGGCTGGTTTCACAGGCATGTGGTTCATGGGGTTTGACGAGACACTATGCCGGAGCGCGGAAAAGAATTAATTCGCTTCCGTGCGGGAGAAATCCAGCGAGCAAATACAACGGGCATTGAAAGGCCCTTGAATGCCATTGAAATCATTTATAAAACACATCGATTTTACATTCATCCATGAGGGTACCGGAAATTGTAGCGGTCCGCGAAAATGAGATATTTTGCCGATTCCGTCGGTTCCACAGCCCGTTACCGGCAACCAGCCGTTGTGCGAAACTGTCGAAAATGGAGCAAAATGAGAATTAACTAAAAATTTGGGTTCCGTTTTTCAGATGAAATACGGCGATGCTGGAACGAAGATATCAACCGGCACGACCCACTGGTGTGACGCGGTGTAACCCGTTGTGATTCCCGGTTGTTTTCGGTACGGCTCATGAGGGTGCGGGAAATTCGGAAAGTCCGAGAAATATACAATTTTTGCGGTGTTGGGTGTGTCGCTTGATAGATATGGCCACCAAAGTTTTGTTCAAAATTGTCGAAAATCCGGTGTCAAAGGAACACATCGCGAAACTGCGACTTCTCCATTTATTGCAGAAACGCAGGTGCGGTGAAATACAGCCATCAGACAGAAATCAGCCGCCTTTGATAATATACAAACGCTGTTCGTATATCTGATTGGTCATGAGGGCACTGGAATCAGGGATGTACGCAGAACAGATGAATCCGGCCTGTTTCGGCGGATGACATGGGCGCCTGCCGTTTAGTTCGCAGCATTTGTTCAGGATTCGCCCCAACTGTTGCCGTAGCACAGTTTTTGTCACAGGCCATGGGTATTATTGTTCTTGCGGTTCTGATATTCGACTTTTCGTGTCTGCAGTTGCTGTCGCATTTGATCGTCTATGTATGGTGAGTCATCTCTTCCTTTAAATGACAACACAGATTAATTCGACTCTCAGGCAACTTGGAATGCAGGCACACAGGGCAATCAAAGGAATACGCCATTGAATATGCGACGTCTTCGCAAAATGCTATATAATACAGATTCGTGAGCGAATGACTTTGTTTATGGGATAAAGAGATGGGCACGTTGAGTTTTGAAAAAATCAGAATATCGCTAATGGCCGTGTTTTTTATCGTTGCTATCATACCATTGGCTTTGCTTTCGAGAAGAATTATTTTACAGGGCGAAAAGCTTATCAAGGACAAGGCTGCGTTGCACTTGATCGACCTTGCCGATGGCAACATAAACTCACTTGATCGGTTTATGCAAGAAAGAATCAGTGATATGCAGGTCATGTCAAACATTGTTGCAGAATCGAAGAAGAACGAAGACTTTATAAGATTTCAAATAGAGAATTTTAAGAAGCAATATAGAATGTATATAGGCATTGCTCTAACTGACGATTCTGGCCGCCCTCTTATAACCTCTCATGGGCTTTCTAAAGAGTCAATTGATGATATTCGCAAATATGTTTCAGAGAAAAATGATCTCGCAACCGAAACAAGCGATGTTTTTTTAACTAAAATATCAAAAAGAGATGTCCCGGTGTTCGTTATATGTTCCGATATCGAAGTTATAGAGGGCGGATTAAAGCATCTTTGCAGCATTGTCGACTTCCGCTATGTTAGCGCAATACTTAAAGAAAGCGAAATCGAAGGAACCGGCGAGGTGTATATAGTCAACAAGAATGGATACTTCCTGTCCGAATCTCGCTTCGGCGCCAAGACCTTAAAAGACAGAACTCTAGTTGTAAAAAAGGACAAACAATCATCATCAGCGATAGTTATAAAGGATTACAGAGGGCATGACGTTTTTCATGTACAAAGAGAATATGGGGCACATTCATGGTACATCATAGCGGAGCAAGATACAAAAGAAACGCTTTCACAAATCGAAAAGTTGAAAAAAGAAACTCTTATTTACGTATTGCTTGTTACGGTCGGTGTTCTTGTTATGTCGTTTATAGTTTCAACATTGATTGTTAATATTCTTAAATCAAAATATGAGTATGAAAAGGAATTGGAATTTGAGGTTGTTCAAAAAGACAAGCTTGCTGCTCTCGGCCTTTTAACGGCAGGGCTTGCACACGAGCTGAACACGCCGCTTGCAAACGCATTGTTATATGCACAAATTGCTCGAAGTGAACTCAATGGAAATGACTTAAGCCTTTTAGATGAAAGGCTTTCCACTATAGAAGACGAAGTGAAGCATGGTGGTCAGATCGTAAAAAATCTTCTTAGTTTCTCACACCATACTATAGATGACACCAAAAGCACTAACGTTAACGATGTCATTATAAGGCTTTTGACGATAGCTGGGCCACATGGAAAATCAAGAGGGATATCTCTTCTTGTGGATTATGAAAAAGACATCCCAAGCGTAAAAGCGGACATGAGCATTGTACAGGAAATAATAACAAACATCGTCGCTAACGCGATAGATACCACACCCGACGGGGGTGAAATTAAAATTACAACAAAGTATATTCCGGTAATTGAAAAAATCAGGGTTGATGTCTCGGACAGTGGCCCAGGCATACCTAAGGATATTATTGGAAAAATATTCGATCCTTTTTTTACTACAAAGAAACCTGGGAAAGGAACAGGTCTAGGACTTTTTATCTGTTATCAGATGATTCGAAGGCTCGGCGGAGATATCAAGGCGATAAGCATTTGCGAGGGAACAACAAAGACAGGAACTACTTTCACTATTGAATTGCCTGTGGATAAATAAAAATTGGTAAAAAGGTGTCGCGATGGGTGCTTACAGAATTCTTATTGTTGAAGATGATAATAAAATGAGGGACGGCCTTCAATATCTTATGAAAAAGGAAGGATATGCCGCCGATACATCTGATTCAGGGGAGGACGCCCTTAGAAGATTAGATGAAAATAACTACGATCTCGTGATATCGGATATGAAACTGCCTGGCATCGATGGCTTGGAAGTTCTTAAAGCGGTTAAGAATTACGATAAAGACATAAGCTTCATAATCATAACGGCATACGGTACCGTTACAACCGCCGTTTCGTCAATGAAAGAGGGGGCTGACGATTATGTGCTTAAGCCGTTTGACATGGAAGAGCTGAAGTTTGTGGTTAGAAAGGTATTCGAAAAGCGCGAATTGGTAACAAAGAACACATTGCTGCAAAGTCAGCTCGAAAAGAAATACAAGTTCGACAGCATAATTGGTTCGAGCGAGGGTATCATCAGTGTTTTCAAGCTCATTAATCAGGTGTGCAATTCGAAGACAACTATACTTGTGAGAGGAGAAACCGGGACTGGAAAAGAGCTTGTCGCAAAAGCTGTTCATTTCAACAGTCTCAGGGCTTCGAAACCCTTTCTTCCGGTAAATTGTGCTGCGTTGAACGAAAATCTGCTTGCAAGTGAACTTTTCGGGCACGTTAAGGGAGCCTTTACCGGAGCAGTCAAAGACAAACGCGGCATTTTTGAAGTTGCCGAAGGGGGGACGGTCTTCCTCGATGAGGTCGGCGACATAGATTCAGGGATGCAACAAGTGCTTTTAAGGGTGCTTGAAGACGGCGAAATCCAGCCTGTGGGTTCAACCGAAAGAAGAAAGATTTCCGTGAGAATTATTGCGGCAACCAACAAAGACCTTGAGCATATGATAAAAGAAGGAAGCTTCAGGGAAGACCTCTATTATAGGCTTAACGTTGTAACAATTAATATGCCGCCGCTTAGAGAGAGAAAGGAAGATATCGGGATACTGGCACGACATTTTCTAAAAATCTATTCTCGCGAAAACAACAAAAATATCACTTCCATTTCATCGGAAGCTTTACTTTTCTTAGAGGAATATTCATGGCCAGGAAATGTGAGAGAGCTTGAGAATGTAATTGAACGCGCCACATTGCTTGAGACCCAAACCGAAATCACCGCTGAAAGTTTACCGCCATCTGTTATGGATTTCAGCCTTAAGCACGGCGGCGGTGAAGACTCAGAGGAAGTTGTCACGCTGGAGCAGGTTGGCAGGAGCCATGTTCTGGATATCCTGAAGACAACCGGGGGAAACAAGGCCAAGGCTTCGGAAATACTTGGAATAAACCGCTCCACTTTATGGCGAATGATGAAAAGACTGGATATCAAAGATGATTAGTGATCTTTAATTTTCAATTCGTTGCATAATGCAACACAACGTTGCCTTTTGCACCAATCCCTCCCAATCAAACGAACAATAATTCCCCGAAAAGCCTTATAAAAGCTCATTTTTACAACCAATTAAGGTTTTGGCATGGAATTTGAACATATAGCTAAACAAACGTGATGGATTGTTTGCCAGTGTCGTATACTCTCCGCACGTTTCATTTCTTAAGAAAATAGAACTGGGGGAGCAATCATGAAGAAGTGTATTTTTGACAACCTCGAAGAATGGGACAAAGTCATTGAAGTTTTGGAGGGACTGAAGAGCAAAAAGCAACTGGACAGCCACCAGAAAGACCTTAGTCGGCTCATAAGATACAACGATAATTGGCGACTGAGAGAAGCCGCAATAGAAGCTTCATGCCAGGTAAAGAATCCCACAAGTGACTTGATAGATGAGATGCTTAAAATAGTAACCCGAGAAGACCTCTATCTCGATGTGAGAATTCTGGCAACAAATGCACTGGATCGTCTTTTTACGAATGCTTCAAAGGTCAAAACGACCGAAAAAAACGACATCGCGCAGGTAGCATCTCAGACGCTCGAACACCTAACAAAACTATCAGTGGCGCCACAACCGCCCATATTTCAGAAGGCGCTTATCGTTTCTCATGAAAGAATCAAGCGTTCACTGGAGATTTCATAACGATTAATAAGAAAGGAAGGAAACGGATATGCTGCTCGGAATACCGAAGGAAATAATGCCACAAGAAAACAGGGTTGCGGCCCTTCCTGAAAACATCGCGAAGTATCAAGCAATGGGGTTCCAGGTAATTGTCGAAACCAATGCAGGAGCCGGAGTGTTTCAGTTCGACGGGGATTATGAGAAGGCGGGAGCGAAAATCGAAAAAGATGCACGCACCCTGTACGAAACTGTGGATGTCGTATTGAAAGTCAAGGAACCCATGTTCAACGAGAAAGCCGGCATGCACGAAACAGATATGCTGCGCAAAGGGCAGTACATCGTAACATTCCTGCACCCGGCCGCTCCTTCAAACCATGATATGGTGAAGAAACTGAGGGACAAAGGAGTGACGGCGTTCACGATGGACGGCATTCCGAGAATATCGAGGGCGCAGCGAATGGATGCCCTGACATCGATGAGTACCATAACGGGCTACAAGTCTGTTCTGATTGCGGCAAACCAGTTTTCAAAATTTATTCCGATGATAGGCACGTCGATAGGCGTGACTAAACCGGCGAATATCCTGGTGATTGGAACAGGGGTCGTCGGGCTGCAGGCCATAGCGGCCGCAAAGAGAATGGGCGGAACTGTTAAAGGCATAGACATCAGGCCGGACGCGAGGAGAGAGGCGGAATCGCTCGGGATCAAAACGGCGGGGTTCGACATGCCTCCCGAAATTGCTATGAGCGACGGCGTCTACGCAAAGGCTTTGTCACCCGAATGGCTCAAAAAAGAACGTGCGGCGATAGACCCGGTCGTCGTGGATTCGGACATTATTATCCTCAGCGCCTTGGTACCCAGCGAGGTGGCTCCCATCCTTATCACTGAAGATATGATAAAGAGAATGAAACCGGGTTCGGTCATCATAGATGTCTCGATAGATCAGGGGGGCAACTGCGCGATGACAAAACCGGGATGTCATTCTACTGCCCACAACGTTGATATCTGCGGGATCAAGAACATTCCAGGTTCGGTGCCCGTTCATTCCTCGTGGATGTATGCCAACAATATGTTTTATTACATCGAAAACCTCTTCAAGGGCGGTCTCGGCACATTCAACACGAAAGATGAAATCGTCGCCAGCACTCTTGTGACTCATGAATGCGAAATCTTTCATCAAGGTGCCCTGAAGGCCATGGGGGGGGCTTTAAAGTGAAACCGGAGAGTACCAGATGACAAATATTCTATTGATGCTTGGCGTCATGATTTTCTCATTCGTCGTGGGGTATATACTGATCTCACGAGTACCACAGCTGCTGCACACGCCCCTGATGTCCATGACTAACGCGATTTCCGCCGTAACTATCCTCGGGGTGCTGATCCTGTTTTCGACCAACATCAAAGGCATCGAGAAAATGCTTGCATGTCTAGCGCTGGCGACAGCCTCGTTCAACATAATCGGGGGGGTCGCAATAACGGACAGGATGCTGTCATATTTCAAGAAAAACAAATGAGGCTGTTTTCATCATGGGATTCAAGGATATTTTGAACAACTCTCTTGTCGATTTTCTGATAATATTCATTCTGATTTTCGGGATATCCCGATTTCGCACTCCGCCCGGCGCAAAGTTTGGAAACCGGACTGCGGCATTCGCAATGTTGTGCGCGGTTCTGCTCGTAGTGGCGCGACACGGGATACACGATCCTGTCGCTGTCATCATAACGCTCGCCATCGGCACTGCCGCCGGACTGCTACTGGCGAAATCGGTTAATATGATCCAGATTCCGGCCATGGTGGCATTCCAGCACGGGGCTGGCGGCGTGGCGGCTTTCCTGGTTTCTTTTGTCGAACTGACATCGACCGGGAAAAGCCACGCCCTTATCAACGAGATATCCGGCATACTTGGCCTTGTGATTGGCGCGGCCACTTTCAGTGGTAGCATGATCGCAAGTGGAAAGCTTTCCAACAAGCTTAAACCTACGCCGACAATCATCCGGTTTCACTCTCCTGTTGCATTACTGATTCTGTTGTCGATTGTGGCCACTGCCACAATATCCCTATTCGTGCCTCAACAACAGGGTGCGCTCGCATTAGTCATATTGATTTTCCTTTCCGTGGCGCTCGGCATAATCGTTTCCATCCGCATAGGTGGCGCGGATATGCCCGTGCTGATTTCCTTTTTGAATGCGGCGGCCGGACTGGCGGCGGCATTCTGTGGAATGATTATCGAGAACAAATTGCTCATCGCCTGCGGCGCTACTGTTACCGCCTCCGGGTCTATCCTCACACATGTCATGTGCAAGGCGATGAACCGCAATCTTTTCCGGATATTCATACCTCGAAAAGTAACTCCGGCAACAAAGTCCGCCGATTCGAAAACGGTCGTTTACTCCGAACCCGTATCCCAGCCGGATGTCGGCGGGGACAAAAACGCATCCGATCCGATTTCGGCTGCGGCGCAGATAGCGCTCGAGGCAAAGAGCGTGATAATAATCCCTGGATATGGGATGGCCCTCGCCCAGGCGCAGGGCGAAGTGGTCGCCCTTGCAAACCTGCTGATAGATATGGGCAAGGAAGTCAGATTTGCAGTTCATCCCGTCGCCGGAAGAATGCCGGGCCACATGCACGTCCTTCTCGCGGAAGCGGAGATTGAATACGGTCTGTTGAATGAGATGGACAATATCAATAATGACTTCAAAAATACGGATATGGTCCTTATTGTTGGAGCTTGCGACGTGGTCAATCCGTCCGCTATCAGTGTGGAGGGCACTCCCATATCAGGCATGCCCATTCTCAATGCAGTCGAAGCGAAACACATAATCTGTTGCAACTTCGACACTAATCCCGGTTACTCCGGAGTGCAAAACCTCCTTTATGAGATGGACAAAACGATACTGATCCTCGGCGATGCAAAGGAAACAGTGGGGCTTTTGAACACAAAATTAAATGGGTCCGGACATACTTTCCCTTTAGAGTCTAATGATTCAAATATAACAACGATTGAAAAAGCGGTACAAACCCTTTCACATGCAAAAAATGTAATATTTGTCCCCGGATACGGAATGGCACTTGCACAAGCTCAATTCAAGGTCGTGGAACTGGCTGAATTGCTTGAAAAGAATGGGGCTGTCGTTAATTTCGCCGTGCACCCGATTGCCGGAAGAATGCCCGGCCACATGCATGTGCTGCTCGCGGAAGCTGAAGTGAACTATGAACAACTTAAAGAAATGGACGCGATCAATCCTGAGTTTATAAATACGGATGCTGTAGTTGTCGTAGGAGCCTGCGATGTCATTAACCCGGCGGCAACGAATGTCGAGAACACTCCAATATCAGGGATGCCAATATTGTCGGTATCTGATGCTAGAAATGTAATTGTTTGTAACTTTGACGAAAAACCCGGCTATTCCGGTGTCACAAATCCGATATACACGGAGTCTAAAACGATCTGCCTTTTCGGCGATGCTAAAGAGACCATCACCACACTGATTAATTCGATTAAAACAACAATCGTTATGCTTTGCCTTTCACTTTTCTTTGTTTTGTCGTAAATTTGCTCATAACTGTGAAAGAAATGCCTTATTTGAACAAGTCGCTTCTATTTGTTCGAGGATGATTAGAACGTAAAGGAGATAACTAAATGAGCTTTATTTTTACAGCGGCAATGCTTGAGAATAGAGTGTGCCCGAAATGTGGCAATGTCGTAGTGGTGCCGGTAAACAAGAAACATGAGAAAGTAACGTATAAACACTGTGGAGCGAGTATACCACAGATAAAAAGCGGGTAAATGCTTGTCAATTATGAGGAGCTGTAATGAGTGCAAATTACCCCATCACACGAATACTTATTGTTGACGAGAATAAAGAAAATGGAGAATTACTTTGCAGACAATTAAAAACGTATAACAGACACATTGTTCTGGCGGATACAACAAGTAAGGCATGGAAAACTATTTGTGAGTATCAGCATGATGTTATCTTCATTGATACCGACGTAAAAGGAGATAAAGCAATAAATCTATTAAAACGCTTACATGAAGATGATTCATATCGGGCGACAATATTTGTGATGTCAGAAAATGATAATCTCTCAAAAAGAATCAGCTGCTTTATTTACGGTGCTAAGAAATACTTTCTAAAACCATTAAACGTGAGTGAAATCAATAACGAACTCACACTTATAGAGAATAGGAATAATTGTGACAACAGTAAACTTATATCATAAGAAGGATTGATAAATAATGAGTATCATCATTCAGATGGCAATTGCGTTAGAACTTGCTTATAAGCGAACGTGCCCAAAGTGCGAAAGAGACCAAATCACACAAGCAAATAGGAAGAATGAAGCGATAAAATGCAAACTTTGTGGTGCAAACATACCGCCACATAAAACGCATGTCTAATAGATGCATAGGACCCATATTTTGGTGAAAATAAAGCCGCATCATCATTGAGTATTTTTGTAGTCTTAAAGGAGAATCGCATGAAAAAACGCAATGTGATGTCCAAGAATGAACAGGCTTCTGCCAAAATTGGGGAATGTACACACAGGTTCGAGGCGACAAATGAGAAAGGATCATGGTCGGTAGCGGTTCTTTCTACAGACGGTCGGCATAAAACGCGAAAGGAAAAGGTTTCAACGACATTTTTTAAATGCACAATTTGTGGGGTTAAAAAAGAATACCCAGATAGGTGGAATAATAACTACACGATATCGACTCAACCATTTATATAATGTTGGTCTTGAAATACCACATCTAAGGCAAACCAGACTCACATTGCCGGTTTCCTCACAAAGTTTAACCCATTTTAGCCGTGATTTAAATTCTGGATTCATGAGAATATTATACAATATCGAAGTGCAATCTGGTTCCCAGCACGGTTTACAACTTTGTGCGAGTCCGGCACGAAAAATCAGTCTTTTTAGCCTGTTCTTTTTCTTGATTATCTGTTGGATTCCGCTACATTTTATCGCAAGTTGCATTAGAATTACCTGAAAGGCTATTGTAAGGTATCCGGAGAAGTGATGAGAAAAAATCAATCATCAAGTTCTGCAGAAACCGAACTCCGAGAGCGCGTAAAGGAACTGTCATGTCTTTATAGGATCGCCCGGATAGTTGTGCGACACGATGTATCTCTTAAGGAAACTCTTCAGGACATCGTCGACCTTCTTCCCTCCGCTTGGCAATATCCCAAAATTACTTTTGCCCGGATCACTCTGGACGAAAACATGTATGTGACCCCTGGCTTTTGCGATTGTATGCGGAAACTTACGGCGGTTATAACTGTCGGCGAAAAACGCCGGGGGACCGTCGAAGTAATCTATTCGGAGGACAAACCTGAACTGAATGAGGGGCCGTTTTTGAAAGAAGAACGGAACCTTATTGAGGCGGTCGCCCGAGAGGTGGGGCTGGTTGTTGAACGCCGCGAGGCCGAAGAAGGCAAGTCAAAACTTCATGATCAACTAAGGCATGCGGACCGCTTGGCCACTATTGGAATTCTGACAGCGGGAGTGGCGCATGAATTGAATGAGCCGCTGGGAAACATTTTGGGATTTGCCCAACTGGCAAAGAAATGCCCCGGACTGCCGCAACAGGCAGTAAAAGACATTGAAAGAATAGAGACAGCATCTCTGCATGCCCGTGAAGTGATTAAAAATCTTCTGCTGTTTGCCCGGCAAACACAGCCGCAGAAAACCCGAGTCGACCTGAATGATGTGGTTCAGGAAGGAATCTATTTTTTTGAAGCCCGATGCGCCAAGCACGGGGTGGAACTCATCCGGCTGCTTGACCCGGGCCTTCCAAAAATAAACGCTGACCACTCGCAGATAAATCAGGCACTGGTGAATCTCGTGGTCAACGCTTTGCAGGCGATGCCTGACGGAGGGCGCCTTACATTGAGCACAGTGAACGAAGAGACTTATGTGTCGCTGATTGTGGAGGATACCGGCACTGGCATGGATGAAAAGGTGCTTGAAAAGCTCTTTATTCCCTTCTTCACAACAAAAGATGTGGGCGAGGGAACAGGATTGGGACTCCCCGTAGTCCACGGGATAGTAACTTCACACGGTGGTTCTATCAAGGTAAAAAGCGAGCCCGGCAAAGGCTCTCGATTCGATATGCGTTTGCCAAAAGCGAAATCAAAACGCGCGAATGCGAAAGGCTGAAATGACATCGTCAAAAGTGAAAACAAGCATATTAGTTGTAGATGATTCTGTCGATACGTTGGATGTGCTTCGGCGAAATCTGACTTCTGAGGGATACCGGGTTTACACTTCGCGCGGAGTAGCCGAGGCGATAAAGGTCCTTGAAGGGACTCCGGTGGACCTTGTAATCACCGATCTCAAAATGCCTAAGATCAGCGGGCTCGATCTTGTTCGCCATGTCCATGAGAACTTCAAGAACACTGTGATTATCATGATCACTGGCTATCCCACGGTTGAAGGCGCGGTGAAAGCGGTTAAGATCGGCGCTGAAGAGTATTTACCGAAGCCGTTTACAGACGAGGAACTGTTCTCGGCAGTGCGCCGGGCGATGGACAAGCTGTCTCTGCGCAGATCTGGGCATGAAGCCAAAGTGTCGATTTCATACACGCTAAACGGGATAATCGGCGAATCGGAATCCATGCGCAGAGTTCATGACGCCGTGAAAAAAGCGGCGCCCACATCAGCCACGGTATTGATTACCGGCGAGAGCGGAACGGGCAAGGAACTTGTTGCCCGCGCGATTCACTACAACAGCCCGAGGGCTTCGGCTCCTTTTGTGCCAGTGAACTGTGGTGGAATCCCGGAGGGACTGCTGGAGAGCGAGCTTTTTGGACATGTCAAAGGGGCCTTCACCGGTGCCACAGAGGCCCGCGCCGGTTTTTTTCATGCTGCTGACGGTGGAAGCCTCTTTCTCGACGAAGTAAGCGAAACCAGCCCTTCCATGCAAGTCAAATTGCTTCGAGCGCTCCAGGATAAAGAAATCTGCATGATCGGTTCCACACGATCTCGCACAGTAGACGTGAGGTTTCTTGCGGCGACGAACAAGGATTTGCGTTCTCTTGTGAGCAGCGGTGCTTTTCGGGAAGACCTTTTCTACCGTCTGAATGTGATTACGATCAATATCCCTCCATTGCGCGAGAGGATTGGCGATATTTTGCTGGTAGCCGGTCATTTTGCCGCCAAGTTCGCCGCTGAAATGGGCAAGCCTGCGCCGCAGTTCTCTGATGAGGCTTTGAGCGTCTTGAGAAACTATTTTTGGCCGGGAAATGTGCGGGAATTGGAAAATGTGGTACAGCGTCTGGTTGTGATGACCGATGGAGAAGTGATAGATGTTCCGGACCTGCCTTCGCTGATGCGTTTTTCCGCTTTGCGAAGAACTGGTTTTGATATGACCCTTGCGGAAATGGAAGCCGAATATATACGTAACGTTCTCGAAAGCGTGAATGGCAACAGAACTCGTGCGGCAGAGATTCTGGGGATCGACCGAAAAACACTTAGAGCAAGCCTGAAACGCTTTGGCAACTTGTCCTGAAATTATTCATTTCGGGGAAATATTCCCCAGTGGTCAAAAACCACCCGCTATCTTTGCGCATTTCAATTGGATTCTTGTTGCCACTAAAAATTCCACGGAAGAATATTAATCTGAAAAAAGCCTACATCTAATTAGGTTTATCCGCACTCAGCTTATTGTCTCGATCATGGATTCTTTCGGCTGTTTCTATTTTGGCATAAAAGTTGCTATATAAATTAATAAATGATTACACAGGTGGACACGCCATGACAGGAACAGAATATCTCGGTCTCTGCAATAGTTGTAAACATGCTTCTGCCTGCACTTTTACCACAGGCCCGAAGCGTCCTGCTCTTTATTGTGAGGAGTTTGAAATTGAGCCTCCTCAAGCTAAAACACCATCCGAAAGTATTCCTTCCGAGAGCACAAGGCCATTGTCATTCGTGGACAGCGCTTTGAATCAAGGTCTGTGTAGCGACTGCGAAAACCGTGATGCTTGTTGTCTGAGTTCAAGACCGGAAGGGGGCGTCTGGCATTGTGAGGAGTACAAATAGATGACTAAAAAAGCTTTTACCTCGGTTAAAGAGGATGCGCTTGTGAAAGAAGAGTCAGTTTCGGCAGAAGACATTCAGAAAATGCTGGATAAGCATATCGCGGACAAGGGAGGCCTTATTGCCATCCTTGAGGAAATACAGACTCGATACGGATATCTTCCTGAAACGGCGCTTAGGATAGTAAGCGAAAAGACGGGCTGGTCCTTAGTCGATGTATATGGCGTGGCTACATTCTATCGCTCATTCAGTTTGACCCCCCGCGGGAAACATCTGATTTGCGCTTGCTTGGGCACCGCCTGCCACGTTCGGGGCGCACCGCGAATTGTAGATGAGCTTGAGCGGCAACTCGGAATCAAGGCTGGAGAAACGACTCTGGACAAAGAATTTACTCTGGAGATGGTGAATTGCCTCGGGGCCTGCGCACTCGGTCCGGTCGTCGTTATTGACGGCCGCTACTTCTCAAAAGTCAGTAAGTCTAAAGTGAAGCAACTCTTAGACGGCGCCCTCTCAGGACTCGACAGGATTAAGATCGAAGAAGACAAGAGGATTTTTCCAATCACGGTCAGTTGTCCTCGCTGCAATCACAGTTTGATGGACGAGAACGCGATCATAGACGGCTATCCATCAATCCGGGTTACTGCGTCTTTCAGCCGCAAGCACAGCAGTTTGCGGCTGTCTTCTCTTTATGGCAGCCACAATATATTGACCGAGCAAGACATTGCTCCCGGAACGACAGTGGATTTTATTTGTCCGCACTGCCATGAGCGTATGACCGGCGATTGGGAATGCGCCGAGTGCGGAGCGCCGCTGGCGAATATGATAGTCCATGGGGGCGGAACCGTGCAGGTTTGCACGCGTCGCGGGTGCAAGGGCCACATGCTGGAACTGGTCTGATCAATACGGTTTCTGAGAAATCGAAATATTGTCGCAAGAGTTTTCCGAGGTGACGAAATGGCGCGGTTTTCTTCTATAGATGAACTGAAAGATTTACGAAGCATTCTCTTCGATGACATCGACCAGAGCAAGCCTCGTATAGTTGTATGCGCTGGGACAGCCTGTCAGGCTAGCGGATCAAACGACATTATTCGTGTCGCCAAGAGATATATTATTGAAAAACGGCTGATCGGACGCGTCTCTCTTCGAGTGACAGGATGCCACGGTTTCTGCGAGATGGGGCCTTTTATTCTAACCGAGCCGCAGCAGGCTTTTTATGCGCAGGTTAAACTCGACGACGTTCCGAAAATCATCGATGCATTGCTATCCGACAACTATGTCGAAGACTTGTTATATAAGGATTCCGTGACAGGAATAAAATACTACCGGCGGGATGATATTCCGTTTTTTAAGAACCAGCGACGATCTATCCTTTCCCAGAATCAGAAGATAGACCCGATTCGGATTCATGATTACATTGCGCAAGGTGGCTACAGCGCGCTTGAAAAGGTTTTGTCCAATCAAAATCCCGAGTGGGTTGTGCAGGAAGTTAAACGTTCGGGTTTGAGGGGCCGCGGCGGCGCAGGATTTCCCACAGGCTTGAAATGGGAACTTCTGGCAAAACAGCCGGTCGGCCAAGGTAAGTTTCTCGTTTGCAATGCTGATGAAGGAGACCCCGGCGCATACATGGACCGCAGCGTGCTGGAGGGCAACCCCCACAGCATTATCGAGGGGATGATCATAGGGGCTTATGGCTCCGGCGCCACGGAAGGAATCGTCTATGTCAGGAATGAGTATCCTCTTGCGATCAAGAATCTTACAATCGCTCTCCGACAGGCCTGCGAATACGGGCTTTTGGGCGAGAACATTCTCGGCTCCGGTTTTTCTTTCAACATAGAAATTGTAAAAGGAGCGGGCGCGTTTGTATGCGGCGAAGAAACAGCTCTTATAAGGTCTATTGAAGGAAAAATGGGCGAGCCGCGCCAACGCCCCCCGTTTCCCATCCAGAAAGGCATCAACGGGCGGCCTACGTCGATTAATAACGTCGAAACATGGGCCAATATTCCGTTGCTCTTTAAATTAGGCGCCAAAGAGTTTGTAAAGATCGGTGCCGAGGGTAATTCCGGTACCAAGATTTTCAGCCTGGTAGGCAAGATTAAGAATACCGGACTTGTCGAAGTCCCGATGGGTATAACGATCCGGGAGATTGTTCACGACATAGGCGGAGGCTCGCCCGGAAAGGCCAAAATAAAAGCTGTGCAAACCGGCGGTCCTTCGGGCGGCTGCATCCCAGCCGATAAGTTTGATCTTCCTGTCGACTATGACAGCCTTAGCAAGGCGGGTTCGATCATGGGCTCCGGCGGCATGATCGTCATGGACGAGAACACCTGCATGGTGGATGTCGCCAAATACTTCATGAATTTCCTTAAAAAAGAATCTTGCGGTAAATGTTTCACCTGCCGCAAAGGGACCCAGAGGATGTATGAACTCCTCGACGACATCTCGAAAGGCGATGGAACTTCTGAGCATCTGAATCTTTTGGAGGAACTGGCCCATGTTGTGCGGGACAGCACAATGTGCGGATTGGGCCAAACTGCGGCGAATCCTGTTCTGAGCACACTAAGATACTTTCGCCACGAGTACGAACGCCACGTGATCGACAAGAAGTGTGACGCTTTTGTTTGTCGCGGTCTTGTGGGAGCTCCCTGCCAGAGCGCGTGTCCTCTTGACACCCAGCCATGGCGATATATCGCTCTCCTTGAAAAGGGCCGATATGAAGAAGCTTACGCTGTTATCAGAGATACTAATCCCTTGCCTTCGGTCTGTTCGCGGGTTTGCGACCGCAAGTGTGAGCAGCGATGCCAGATGGGGACAGGCGGGGGCGACTCTATCGCCATTCGCGCCTTGAAAAGATTTGTCACGGACAACGTCGACCCGGCGGCGTATAACCCGAAGAAAGCACTCAGAAAAGGCAATAAGAAGATAAAGGTAGCTGTTGTGGGCGCAGGCCCCGCAGGCCTTTCCGCAGCCCACAATTTGTCCCTGCTCGGACACAAAGTGACTGTTTTCGAAGCCGGGCAACGAATGGGAGGAATGCTGACCAGTTGCATTCCGGCCTATCGTCTGCCCCGGGATGTCGTTAATAAGGAAATGAAAGCCCTCATTGATGAAAATGTTTCCATTAAATATGGAATGTCTCTGGGGCGGGACATAACTATTGACAGCCTGTTTGACGAAGGCTTCAAAGCGATTTTCCTTGCCATGGGCGCAGACAAGAGCCAGCGCTTGGATCTTGAGGGCGAAAACATCCAAGGGATTTATCCATCGATGGAATTTTTGAAGGCCTTCAACTTGCACGGCGAAGAATTGGCCGGGGGACACGTTGGCATAATCGGGGGCGGGAACTCTGCCGTAGACGCGGCCAGAGTCGCTATGCGGCAGGAAAACGTCGAAAGCGTAACGCTGCTCTATCGCCGCACAGACCAAGAGATGCCCGCATATGCGGAAGAGGTGGAAGCAGCCATAGAGGAAGGCATAACGCTTAAGACATTGGTATCGCCGGTGCGAATACGTTACATCGAAACAGCGGAGAATGAGGGCGTAAAAGTTGAAACGGGGATTACCCCCATAAAAATATACTCTCAGGAAGGGCGCTTAGTCGGCATCGAGTGCGTCAGGAACAAGCTTGGCGAGATGGACTCCAGCGGAAGGCGCAGGCCGATTCCAATACCCGGCTCCGAGTTTAGAGTATCCTTGAACACTTTGATCGTCGCCATCGGCGAAAGCCCAGACAGCGAATGCCTCGCCTCGATGGGAGTGAAACTCGATAAAGGCGGCAGAGTGCACGTTGACTACAAAACGCTTTGCACCAGCCGCGAAGGTGTCTTCGCCGGCGGCGATCTCGTCACCGGCCCCTATACCGTTGTCGACGCTCTTGCGTCCGGCAAAAAGGCTGCAAAAGCCATAGACCATTATTTGCGCGGCGAAGAGTTGGCGGAAGAGCGCAAAGTAACGTTGCCTGAAGTATATATTGAACCGGCCGCGGCCGGCGACGAAGACATCGAAACCGCCGAAAGAATAGAGCCGGCCATACTTCCGGCCGAGTCGAGAAAGAAGAATTTTGCGGAAGTTGAAATGGCGTTGTCTGCCGATCAGGCGAAGAAGGAAGCCCGCAGATGCCTGCGTTGCGACCTTGAGTTCACACGGGGAGCGAATGATGATGTGGGCCGAAAAGCGACAAAGGAAGAATCGACATGATCAAACTGACCATAAATGGCCTTGAAGTTTCGGTTGAGGATGGCTCGACGCTGTTGGAAGCCACTACGTTTTTAGGCTTTCCAATACCGACCTTGTGCCACATGGAGGGGCTTTCGCCCTATGGAGCCTGCCGGTTGTGCGTTGTGGAAATCGGCGAAGGCGCCAGAGCGAAGCTTGTTTCATCCTGCACTTATCCAGCTGAAGAGGGCCTGAAGGTGCGGACCTCCTCGTCGCGAGTGTTGCGAGCCAGAAAAATGATTATCGAACTGCTCTTGGCCTCCTGCCCTCAGTCCAAGGAAATTCAGGACATAGCCTCGGCGCACGGCGTGCGGCAACAGCGCTTCAAGCAGGAACATGACGACTGCATCCTGTGTGGGCGTTGCGTGAGAATGTGCAAGGAACAGATGATGGCGAAAGCCATCGGTTTTCGCGGACGCGGCGAGGTGCGCAGCATCGGCGCTCCTTTCGACGTTAAATCCGAGGCCTGCCGTTTTTGCGGAGGTTGCATGTATGTTTGCCCGGCCTGCCAGTTGCGTTGCACTTACGCCGAACCGGATAAAGCGATTTGCGGCGGGTGCGCAAACCTGACTCCGCCCTGCGTTGAAAAAGAACAGTTTGACGACATGATGTGCTACATGAAGCCTTGTGTTGCCTGCGAGACACCAAAAAGCTAAAAGCAATAAAGGAGAATAAAAATGTCAATATCGTTTTCCAAGACCAACGCTTCAGCAGCGACTCTTACTAAGAACCGGACCAAAGAGTCCGTGGTTCCCGCTTCGGGAATGTGCGTCACTTGTGTGGACGGCTGCATCGGCATGTGTGAAATTGGCAAGTCCGCCTACCGTGGCCACGAGGTCATCTACCCCCAGCCTTTCGGGGTTATCACCACAGCGGCGCAGAAGAATTATCCCGTGGATTATTCCCATTTCAACATTATGGGCACGGCTGTGGGCGCACATGGGGTTGAGGCGAGCAGCGAGAAGGCTATATTCCCTGCTGTCGACTTAGAGGTTACACTGGGGCACGACAAGAAAATCAAGTTTCGCTATCCTTGGATCATTTCCGGCATCGGTTCCACCAATGTCGCCAAGAACAATTGGGAAGGACTGGCTATCGGCTCGGCTCTATCCGGCACGGGTCTAACCATAGGCGAGAACGTCGTTGGAATGGACCCGGAAACTGTTCTTAAGAAAGGGAAAACGGTTGATACCGTCGACCTGAAACGCCGCGTGAAGCTATATAAGGATTATCAGCATGACAAATACGGCGCCATCATCGTACAGGCCAACGTTGAGGACACCATGCTCGGCGCGCAAGAATATGCCATAGAAAAGCTGGGAGTCGAGTGCGTCGAACTGAAGTGGGGACAGGGCGCGAAAGACATCGGCGGTGAGGTAAAAATCAACGATTTGAAAACGGCGCAACTCCTTCACAAACGCGGCTACATCGTTCTTCCCGATCCGACCGATCCAGCGGTTATCAGAGAATTTGAGAACAAAGCTTTCAAGGAATTCGAGCGCCATTCCCGTGTTGGGATGGTGTCGGAGGAGTCTTTTGCCCAACGTGTTAAAGAGTTGAGAGCGGCGGGAGCAAAATATATTTTCCTTAAAACAGGGGCTTACCGGCCAGCGGACTTGGCTCGCGCGGTGGTCTATTCTTCACGATACAAAATAGATTTGCTGACTGTCGACGGCGCGGGCGGCGGCACCGGCATGAGTCCTTGGCGGATGATGAACGAGTGGGGCGTTCCTCCAGTGCATCTGCATTCACTTTTGTATCAATACGTCAAAAAATTATCCGACAGAGGCGAATACATTCCCGCGATTGCCGTGAACGGAGGATTTTCTTTCGAAGACCAAATATACAAAGGGCTTGCCATGGGATCTCCTTTTGTAAAAATGATCGGCATGGCGCGTGCGCCCATCGCGGCGGCAATGGTTGGCAAAACCATCGGGCGCACTATCAACGAGGGACAGATCCCTGTTTATATCGAACGCTTTGGACATACCAAAGAAGAAATCTTTGTTACCGCGAGCGCTCTGCGCGAGAAACTCGGCAAAGCGGAATTCGACAGAATTCCCACTGGCGCATTGGGACTTTACACATACTACGAACGCTTGGCACAAGGCCTGCGGCAACTCATGGCCGGAAACAGAAAGTTCGCTTTGAAGTATGTATCACGCGACGACATAGCGGCCCTGACGCATGAATCTGCGGATATCAGCGGCATTCAATTTATAATGGACGTGGATAAAGCTGAGGTTGATAATTTGTTGGCCCCTGCTGCTTCTAAACGTAAATGAGATCGTCATACGGCCTGCGCGGCTTCACCGCCCTGTCCGGGAACTTGATGTAGTTCTTGTAGAGCGTCCCGGTCTGTCCGCACCACTGGTGGACGTTGATGATGCTCTCGTCCGCCCCGGCCTCTTCCATTCGGCATGCAAAATCCTTACCGAGCGTTTTCGCCGTGAATTTCAAGCTCATCTCTGCGGTGAGCTTCCGTATCTGTCTTGCCACCGTTGTTTCACACAACGGCCGCGTCGCGTTTGATAAGAAACTGACGCGCCGGAGAGCCGGACTGAAATATAGGGACGCAAAATATTTATGTGGCCTATTTAGTTTCTGGCAATTCCGCAAATTCTAAATTAGCCTTAACATGGCACTGTAACATAGGCCGAATCACAATTTTACATAGGGTCGAATCTTGTTTGTATCATCATATAGGGTTTGCCAAGATTGTTGATCAGGATTAGTATAAAGTTAGTTTCTGATCTCTGGAACAGGTGAGCCGTTCAACATGAAGAGACATGGTGGAAACAACGGGGCAAGAGATTTGAATCTCGGGAAAAGCCTCACATTGGTTTACCGTCGAGTCATATTGACGACCGCTCTTATTTTTACGGTGTTCATAGCGGTATTGCTGATTAATCAGTATTTCAATACGAAAAAACACATGATTAAAGCTTTCTCCGACGATTTAGAGGAACGCTCCGATGGCGTAGATTATTTTTTGAGCAACGCCGCCGAGGATGTCATCGAGTCGAAAATATGGGCGGAGAATTATCTCGGCATGTCACAAGAAGGTCCGGCAGTGTCCCAATTGATTGGGCCTATTCGATTGGATTCTAGTGGGAACCTATCAATTGAGCCGCCTTCTAATAAAGACGCCTATGGTAATATTGTTGTTCCCTCTGGTTCAGCTATAAGGGATATAGATACGATTCGGCAGATCAACATGGCATTCAAACTCTTTGACATACAACGAATAAATCACTACGCCCCACCGGATTTCACTTGGAGTGAATTTTATTCGGTAAAGGGGTTCATTTCGATATATCCGTGGAGTGACATTGAAAATATCACAAAGATACGACAGGGGCGAATTACAAAGGAGATGCTACGCCAATTTGAGTTGGAGGCAGAGAATGGTAAAAAAAAGGGTGCGTTTGAATCGAATGTATGGAGCGATGTGTATGTAGATGTTTCGGGCCGTGGATTGATGATTACATGCGGTTCGCCCGTTTTCGACCGTGGTAAATTTATTGGAATGGTTTCGGCGGAGATGGGAATGGATTTTTTCAATCGATTTGTTGAAAAGCCGGAAACACACAACAGCACCATAATGATCGTCAACAATAAAGGACAGGTTATGGCTGCCACGGAGATGCCCCCTGAATCTCTGGAACGAGTATCATCTATTAAAGATAAGTTGCCAGAAATAAAATTGGATACTGTGTTTTTGAAAGGTCCGAAGACGCAAAAGAGTCATTACATCCATTTAGGGAAAAACCATATTATCATTAACCGCTTGAGTAAAGCAGATTGGATTATGCTAAAAGTAGTTCCTGAAACGGACATCATGCGGGCATTTGTCCCGGAGACATTGTTTGGTTTTATTGTGCTCGTGTTAATGTTTGGTTTTCTCGTCGCAGCGGCACGCGTTATTAATAGGTATTTTGTGAATCCAACTATTGGGTTTGTGGAATTTATTGAAACTGAAGCTACGGGTATTCCCGCTTTGCGACCGAACGTGCCACCCGCCTGGGAACAATGGTTTGTTCGAATATCTGATACACTCGCACTAAAATCAGTTGCCGCCAATATTCCGGGCGCGATCTTTCAGCTAAAGAAAACCCGGAATGAAAAAATGGTTCTTACGATAGTGAGTTCAGGAGTTGAACAATTGCTCGGTGTATCGGTGGAAACCCTTGTAAACATGGAGCACTTCACTCTTAATTTCATACAGGCAGGCGACGCCGGACTGTTTGAGGAACGCATACGGGCTTCGGAAAACGACTTGACCCTTTTTACATTCGAGACGATTGTGAGGATTCCATCGGGAGCCGACAGGTGGGTACGCTTTATTCTGCAACCGAGGAAAGAACAGGGAAAAGACAGTGAAACGGTGTGGGATGGGTTGATGCTCGATATTTCCGACAGAAAAAATCTGGAAGACGAACTTCGCCTGCACCGTGATCAGTTGGAGGAAACTGTTGCCAGCAGAACAAGCGAGTTGAAGCTGGCAAACACAGCATTGAAGATAAGCGAGGAACGCATTCGCGAGATGTCTCGGCAGGTGATATGCGCACAGGATGATGAGAGGGAACGCCTTTCACGGGAACTTCACGATGAAATAGGGCAACAGGTAGCGGCCATTCTGTTTCAGATGCCAACAATCAGAAAAAAGTCCCCTATAACACCTGAAGACATTATTAAACTTGAAGAAATGATAAAAGATATAGGAGAATATCTACACAGAATCTGCATGGGGCTGCGGCCAATGACACTTACTCAGTTCGGTCTCGGCCCGGCATTGAAGATGCTTCTGTGGGAACTAATGGATATTTATGGAATAAAAATAGTCGCGTCAATTGAAAGCCTCGATCATTGTGTGGACAATGAACTGGCGGCCGCGGTGTATAGAATCTGTCAAGAATCCGTTATGAACAGCATCAGGCATTCAGGCGCAAGTGAAATCAATGTTTCCCTGAATTGGAATAACGATGATATAATCTTAGAAGTTGTGGATAATGGGAAGGGATTCAACGTAGATACCGCGTGTGATACAGGGAATCTTGGCATAAAGGGAATGACAGAACGTGCGGAGCATTGCGGTGGCGGACTGGACGTGGAATCGGCACCCGGGAGAGGAACTCGTGTTGTTTTCACCTGTTCCATTCAGAAAAAGGAGTGAGGCTTTGAATGATAAATATTATTGTGGCCGATGATCACAAACTGGTTCGTGACGGGATTTGCTCTCTTCTGAAATCAAACAGCGACATTCAGGTTGTCGCGGAAACTGGCAGCGGCAAGGAGGCGGTGGAACTTTGCCTGAAACTCAAACCAAGCATTATCCTGCTTGATCTCGGCATTCCCGACTTGGACGGCCTTGAAGTGACGAAACAGATATTGGCCTCGGGGTCAGACGTGAAAGTCATCATCCTGACCATGTATGAAAATCAAGAGTACGCCACAAGGGTGTTAAACGCAGGAGCCAGAGGGTTTATTGTAAAACGAGTATCATCCGAGGAACTTCCCGATATTATCCGCAGAGTCATGGCGGGGGAGATATGCATCACCGACACGATTATGAGACAGTTGGCTGTTCGAAAAACGAGTTCTGGCGACAAGAGCCTTCTTTCTCTGCTTTCCGACCGAGAACTTCAGGTGTTTCATAATTTTGCGAGAGGACTAAGCGGCATCGAGGTTGCTGACAAACTCGATTTGCGCACAAGTTCTGTTGCCACATATAAATCTCGCATTATGGATAAACTAGGTTTGAAAAACCATGCGGAATTGATGCACTTCGCCCTCCGACTGGGACTCATCGACAAGTTCGATTAAAAAGAATAAGTCTCAATACCCAGACTTGCTTTCCCGGCATGTAGAAACGGTGGATAGGGCTTAAAGTATTTCTTCTCAATGTTGATGATGCTCATAGCTTCTTGTCATTCGTAAGAAAAATGGTGGGTGTCTCATTCGGATATCAAATATATATGACAATACTTATCAATTATATGCGACTTTTATCTATAAATAGATTTTATAATTGCGGTCAAGTCACACCGACAGACAGTACCCAATAATTCATATATATATATTTGTAGGTTGGATTTTGTTTGCAATGCTTCTCTGGCGGTGCTAACGCATGGCGGTAAAATTTAGATTTTAGCGAAGGCAAATTATATCACGTGAATCATAAATGGTTCATGGAAAGGTACCGTGAGAATGGCTAAATGGAAGTCATCATGATCGTTTCCAAACATGAAGACACACCAGTTATCTTTGAAGCAATTGTAAAAGCCGCCAAACTGGACGTACTATGTATGGGCTTTGACTATGTCATCCCTATACTTTCCGTTGCCGGCTTAGTTCCTCTTGTGCCAGCCGCAACGTAATTGGAGCTAAATTATGAACGATACAAGAGACACAAAACGATCCTTGGTTATATGCGGATGGAAACGAGACATGTTGTTTCTCATCGAGTCAATACTCGTCGAAAACAGCATGATTGAGGCCAAGGATATTGTTGTAATAGCGAATGTCGATGAGAGCATGATTGAAACTGTCGTGAGACAAAATCAGCAGTTGCATCAGATTTGCTTTATCCGAGGTGATTGCCTAAATGACAAACATTTACTGGACGCGGGAGTAAATAATGCAAAGCGGATTATCATCGTTGCCGACGAAAGCAATCCGTGCGCGATTCCGGTGGATATTGATATGCGCACAGTTACAACGGCAAACACTATTCGAGGACTTAACCACGATGCCCTTCTTTGCGTCGAACTGATAGACAACAGATTTAAAGGAATGCTGGAAAATTCACGGATCGATGAAATCATATGTTCCAACGAGTTAACCCGGTGGACGCTATGTAGAGCTGGTGCAGCGCCAGGTTACGCAAATATCATCAACGGTATTCTGAACGGAAACTCATGTCGAATCCGATTGCATGAAATGCCCGATGGTTACATCGGGCGTTCATTCACCGAACTCAAGGAATATTTTACTGAATTGAAAAATAGCTCGATTCTCATTGGACTTGTGGAGAACGTCGGGGATCGGAATCGCATCAGAGAAGAGGCAATTCGAGACGCTCAAAAAACACAGGATATTGCACGTGCTGTCAACAATCTGAAGAAAGCAAAGAATGTCACCAATTACTCCCCGAACATAAATCCATCTGGGAATTATTTAATACCCAGAAATACCCTTGCTATTGTCATGGAAAGTAAAAGCGAGCCAATTCAGAACTCCGATGACATCCCCGCGAATCTTGAAGTGAGGGAAATATGGGATATTGTTCCGTTAGTATAGAAAACAATAAGGGTGATGACAATGAACCCAATATTTCAAATGGTCATAGCGTCAACACTGGCACTGAAACGAATCTGCCCAAAATGCGGCAGAGCACAAATAGCACCTTCAAGCAAGAAGAATGAAACTATAACGTGCAAATTTTGTTGTGCAAGCGTTCCCCTGACAAATAGATAGGAGGCTTTATGGCAACACAACAACAAGCTGGCGGGAAAATAAAAACGAGTTTCAAACAGAAGTTAAACATATTGACTCCGTATGTAAAAACAAGGGTTATGGATCAGATCAAGGCAGTGGCGTTGATCATAACATATTTGATACTTTTCCAAACACTCATACTTGGAATTCCTATAGCGCAGGCCGCCGTAATTGCTATTGGTTTATCGCTTGTCATCGGCGGACTGACCTTTTTCATGGAAGGCCTCATGCTCGGGTTAATGCCGCTTGGCGAAACAATCGGCTTGAAGCTTCCTCAGAAATCAAAGTTGCCCGTTATTTTGATTTTCTCATTCATACTTGGCGTCGGCGCAACGCTTGCGGAACCAGCCATTGGAGTTCTTAAAGCCGCCGGTTCTTCAGTGAAAGCATGGGACGCGCCTCTTCTTTTTCTTATCCTCAATAAGTATTCCTCATATCTGATTATGGCTGTGGGTCTTGGTGTAGGACTTTCAGTTATAGCCGGGATGCTACGGTTTCTTTATAGTTGGTCTCTTAAGCCGTTTCTCTACATTACCGCCCCAATTGCAATTGCAATATCTGTGTGGGCGTATTTTGATGCGAATCTCATATATGTCACGGGGCTTGCATGGGACTGCGGCGGTGTTACAACCGGCCCTGTTACTGTTCCTCTTGTGCTTGCTCTTGGTATTGGCATCTGCCGCATAGTGGGAAGTGCCGATAAAGGCGCATCAGGGTTTGGAGTAGTGACGTTAGCTTCAATTTTTCCGATATTTACAGTAATGGGACTTGGAATAATCCTTATGGGGCAGGTTCCACAGCCCATGAACGAAACGGAGTTTTTCAGCGCTAAAAACAGGCAGGCAGCAACTTCGCTGTTTAACAGCAAAGATGCGATGATAGGCTACGCATTCTTAAATGCTTCGCCCGAAAGCCAGCTTTCGCTTTTCGATGGAAACAAAGAAAATATGCTTGGTTTTATTAAGAACCTGAATGCCGATAAAGCAGCCCGGCAGAAAGTGTTCGGTCCTAAAGAAGACGCCCTTGAAAAATGGGCTGCGCTTCAGGGTACAAAGGAGCAACAGCTAATTGTATTCGGCACTTTACAAAAGGCGAGATCGTCTGTAGCCGCATATTCTTCCGTGGTGACAGAACGTCTTGATATTTTTGACATACTATCGCGCAACACAAAAGCGGCGGCTCAAGCCATTATCCCCCTATCCCTGTTTTTCATGATAGTTCTTGTGCTTCTACTCCGCGAGCGTCTCCCGAGGGCTGATGAAATAATGATAGGTCTTGTATTTGCAGTCATCGGAATGGGATTATTCAACATAGGTATCGAACTGGGACTCGGTAAACTTGGCAATCAGGTTGGAAGCAAAGTTCCTTCATCATTCAAGTCAATTGAACTGACTGAGCAGCAAAAGAACATCAATAATTTCGATCCTAAGGTCGTCCAGACATCAGTCACGCAGGATGGAAAGAAATCGACGTTCTTTTATGTTAAGGACAAAAATAGTTATCAGCAGATACCATTTAACAGAAAACAATACAATCCTGACACAAAACAGTA
>Ga0172379_10003268_pt1 | contig 26249 bp, 18 predicted proteins | sample GrowelOW334metaG_FD_119756 | JGI IMG/M metagenome (GOLD analysis project Ga0172379, IMG submission 119756) | Groundwater microbial communities from an aquifer near a municipal landfill in Southern Ontario, Canada - Groundwater well OW334 metaG | ecosystem: Environmental > Aquatic > Deep...
AGACAAAATTCAATCGTCAAAACCATCATCGATACGATCCCGCAATCCATCATTCTGAAAGACCCCGATTCACGGTACATCACTTGCAACGCCGCATTTTCCCGGATGGTCAACCGCGATCCTGAAGAAATCGTCGGCCTCAATGATACCGATCTGTATCCTGCCGAATTCGCCGAAAAATACCGGGCCGATGATAAAAGCGTCATTAACAAAAGGGAAACCCATGAATTCATAGAACGTTTCGTCAAAAACGGTGAGGAAATCTGGATTGAGACGATAAAAACGCCCGTATTCGGACCGGAAGGACAGAGCGAAGGAATTATTGTCGTATTCCGTGATATCACTCAACGAAAGAAAGACGAAGACCGGCTTCAAGAAAGTGAGCAACGCTACCGAGAACTGAGCGAAGAATTGGAGACGCGCGTAAAAGAGCGCACCAAAGAATTGGACCAAACCAAGCGCGACAGCGATCTTTTTTTCGACGTCACCTTGGAATATCTCTGCCTAACCGACTTTTCAGGTCGTTTCCTCAAGTTGAGTCCCTCCTGGGCCAAGAACCTCGGATGGCGGGAAGAGGAACTCATGAACCGGTCTTTCCTTTATTTCATCCACCGGGAAGACCGTCTCAGCACGATCAATTTGGTCCGGGAATTAATTGCCGGCGGCAGGATTCTGGATAAGGGGAACCGGTTTAAACGGGCGGACGGCAGCTGGGTATGGTTGTCGTGGAGTGCCGTCGGCCTTCCCGAACGCGGTATCGTTCTGGCCGCCGCGCACGATATCACGGCACGGGTGGAAACGGAAGAACGAATGCGGGTCGCGAGGGAAACCGCGGAAGCGGCCAACCAAGCGAAAAGCCAGTTCATCTCCACGATGAGCCATGAATTGCGGACGCCGCTCAACGCGGTCCTCGGCTATGCGCTCTTATTGGCTCCGCTTGTCCAGGACGAACGGGCTGAACGGTATATCAAGTCGATCGATAGTTCCGGCCGGGCGCTCCTTGCCATAATCAATGATCTGCTCGATTTGACGAAAGTAGAATCCGGCCGCTTGGAATTGACCCCGGCCCCCTTCGAGCCGCGAAAAATGCTTGACGAAGTGTCGGAAATATTCCGTTTCGGGGCCGAGGAAAAGGGACTATATATCGAATTCAGGTCGAGCTCGGCGCTGCCGAAAACGCTGCTCCTGGACGCCGCCAGACTCAGGCAGATTCTCATCAACCTGCTCGGCAACTCGATCAAATTTACCGACAAGGGGTCCGTCCGAGTCTTGCTCGACGCGGTCGTCCCTCCCGATGCCAAGAATAACACGCCCAACGCGATGTACCTTGTGACACTGCGTATCAGCGTCGAGGACACCGGCATTGGAATGACCGAACAATACCGGCTCCACTTGTTCGAACCTTTCAGCCAACAAGATTCGACCATCGCCCGCAAATACGGCGGGACAGGTCTGGGGCTTGCGATCGCGAAACGGCTCCTGGACCTCATGAGCGGTTCGATTTCCTGTGAAAGCGAGATGAACAAAGGGACTCGATTCATCATCGATATCCCAAACGTACGCGCCGCGGGAAACGCGGCGGAAGTCGTTTCGTTCATCGGCGGCAACCGAAAGACGAGCGAAGTCGAGAAAGCGCGGAATCCTGAATCCATACGCGGCCGCGTACTCCTGGTCGCTCAGGACGACGAGACTATCGAGACAGTGACGAACATCCTTGCGGCACCGACTACGGAAGTGATAGTCGCGCGCGATTATCAAACTGCCGTTGAACGAGCCAAAGACGCAGATGTCATCTTGATAGATTTTGAACCGAAAATCTTCCTCATGCTTCAGGAAGACCCGGTCGCCGCCGCACGCCCAACCGTGCTTATTACCGAGAAGAAACACCGGGATGACGCGATGTTGGGCTTCCGTGCCGGAGCTGTTGATTTCTTGACGAAACCGATTGATGGAGAGGAATTACGCGCGCGCATCCGCGTCCACATCGACATGAAGAGGATTCGGGATACCTTAGAACGTAAAAACCTCGAGATCACCGAAGGCAAACGCGCTATCGAAGAGAAAAACAATGAACTGGAAGCGCTTGTCGCTCGGCTTGATCGCTTATCCATGACCGATGAATTAACCGGACTCGCCAACCGCCGCGCGGTATCGGCTCGACTTGCGGAAGAAGTGGCCCGCGCTAAACGCGCCCAGAGGCCGATAACCGTGCTGATGGGCGACCTGGATAGGTTTAAGTTGATCAATGATCGACTTGGGCACGCGGCAGGGGACGCTGTATTGGCGGAAAGCGCCCGACGCTTTGAACAAGCGTTGCGCGAAAGCGATTGCCTGGGACGCTGGGGAGGGGAAGAATTCCTCGCCGTCTTGCCGGAAACGGATTCAGTTGACGCGTTGCGCGCGGCCGAACGAGCCAGGGAAAGGATCGGCGATACGCCGATCGCCTACGACACCGAATTGGTGCGCGCGACGATTTCCATAGGCGCGGCGTACATGGTACCGAAATCTTCGGATAACCCCGAAGCATGCGCTTCCGCGCTGATCCGCGCGGCGGACGACGCCCTGTACCGCGCCAAAGCGAAGGGCCGCAACCGCGTTGAAGGCAGCGCCGCCGTTATTCCGAACGTCCCGCCAAATCCTCCCACCGAAGAGTCTTAGAATCTATGAGGGAACCGACCTCGTCGTAGCGCGCCTTCGCTGTCGTGAACGCGGCCGAATCCCGAGCGAATAGACCGGATACATCGGCGAAACGACGCTCCAAATCACGCTTCTCATCTTCCAACGCCTCTATCTCCGGCAGGAGCGATTCAAATTCTTTCCGCTCCTTAAAAGATAGTTTCGCGGAACTTTTACGCGGAACGGAAAACATGGTCTTTTCAGTCACCGCGGGGGTTTTTTCCTGTGCGGCCTTCGCTTCCCTCCATTCCGAGTAAGAACCGCCGAAGGAGACTACCCCGCCCTTCCCGTCCAGCACGAACAGACAATCCACCAGACGCTCAAGGAAGGCGCGGTCATGAGAAACCATGATGACGCAGCCCCCGAAGCCTTCAAGGAAATCCTCAAGCATCGCGATAGTCTGAATATCAAAATCGTTCGTCGGTTCGTCGAACAGCAACACGTTCGGAGACGCGATTAAAAGACGGACCAGAAACAAGCGTCGCAATTCGCCGCCGGAAAGCGTCGCTACCGGTTGCCGGTGCATCGCGCGCGGAAAAGCGAAGCGTTCCAGAAATTGTTCAGCCGATAATTCGCCGCCGTCGCTCATGCGCACGCGTTCGGCGGCCTCACGGACGAAATCGAGAATGCCGAGGTCCGAAGTGATGCCCGAGGCATGCTGGTCGAAGTAGCCGACGACCACGGTTTCGCCCCGGTCGATGACGCCGGAATCGGCTTGAACGCGACCGGAAATCAGATCCAGAAGCGTCGTCTTGCCCGATCCGTTGGGACCGACAACGCCGATGCGTTCACCTTTGGATAATTTGTAGGAAAAAGGCGCGATGACTTCGCGTCCGTCATAGGCTTTCGCCACCGACTTGAACTCCAGCACTTTTCCGCCCAGACGGCGGCGCGCGGTCGCGAAAGAATCCGAAGGAGCGTCGGCGGCTTCAGGACGGCCCTCCGCCATTTCCCGGGCGCGGCCTACCCGCTTTTTGTCCTTTCCGGTTCGGGCTTTCGGGCCCCGCTTCAACCACTCCAGCTCAACACGCAATATCGATTCGCGCTTTAGCTCATGCCGTTCGGCTTCAGCTTCCCGCTCGGCTTTCCGCTCTAAATAGTCGGAATAGCCGCCTAGGTATTTTCGGACTCTTCCGCCGTCAATTTCCATGATGGCGCCGCACACGGCGTCTAGGAACCAGCGGTCATGGGTTACCAGAACAAAAGCGCCCGGGGAAGAAGAAAGTTTTTGTTCCAGCCACTCGATGGTGTCGATGTCCAAGTGGTTGGTCGGCTCGTCCAGGAGCACCAGTTCAGACTCCGGCGCGAGGCAGCGGGCAAGCGCGGCTTTTTTCGCCATTCCGCCGGAAAGCGAGTTCATGGGCAGGGACAGATCACTGATACCCAACTCCGACAGGAACGACGTGAACCGCCGCTCAACTTCGAAGCCGCCGCGTAGTTCCATGTCGTGAGTCAGCGTAGACAGTTCCGCCGCGCCCTTGGCGTCGTGAGCGGCTTCCAGAGCGGCTTCGTAGCGGCCGACCAGTTGGACCAGGGGATCGCTGCCGCGGAACAGGAAATCTCGGATTGAGTCGGCATCTTCCCATATCGGAGTTTGATCCAATACATTTATGACGAGACCGCGCTTGCGCGCGATGGTTCCCGAATCGGGAACCATACGCCCGGAGACCAACTTCAACAAAGTAGACTTGCCGCTCCCGTTAGGGCCGACGAAACCTACGCGCTCCCCTTCATCGATACCGAGGGAGACGCTTTCGAACAAGGGGCCTTCGCCCAGGGATTTTGAGACGGAGTCCAGGGAGATCAGATTCATGGAAAAGTTATAGCAGGAAAAGGAGGCAGGGGAAAGGACGGGGAGCGTCCGGAAAAGGCAGACGCTCCCCCAAAACAGGACCTGAGCGGGTATCGGCTTCCCGCTCGACTCTTAAATATCCCTAAGCTTCGCGATTTCGCCCATCGCCTTTGACAACATCGCGATATCCATGGAGTTCATCCGCAGCGTAAGGCCGGAAGGTATCCATTTGCGTAGGAGCGGCTCAGCCGCGTGCATACCGAAAATTTTGCCGTGTTTCTTGCAGGCGGCGGCGGTCTTGGCGATCGCCTCGTCCATTTTCGGATGATTGAATTCGCCGGGAACACCGAGGGAGCCGGATAAGTCCGCGGGACCGATAAGCAGCGCGTCGATACCATCAACCGCGGCGATCGCGTCAACGTCGTCCACGGCGCACTCAAGCTCGATCTGGGCGATCGTCAACACCTTCGGGTTCGTCTCCGCCATGAACGCCGGGGACTTGCCGCCGATATCGATGTATTCCGTATGCGCTCCGTTGCCGCCCAAACCGCGTTCGCCGATAGGCGCGTATTTGGCCCAATCGGCAAATTGACGCGCTTCTTTCGCGTTGTGGATCATGGGAACCATAACGCCGTCGACGCCGCAATCCAATGCGCGGGACACGTTGCCTTTTGACAGCTCGGGGACGCGAACAAAGAAACTGATGCCTTTCGCCCGAGCCATGGAAGCCGCGTCGGAGATCGTCTCAAAGGAGTACGCGCTGTGCTCCATGTCGAACATAATGAAATCGAGTCCCGCGTTGGCAGCCACCAGAGCGATGGCCGGGTTCCGCACCAGGCGAATCATCGTTCCGGCAACCGCCTGACCCTTGTGTAATTTCTCTATCGTCATATTTATTCCTTTGCGCTAAACGCCGAATCGAGCTCGTGTTTGAGAACCGACAGACGTTGGTCTCTATGATTAGCGAATCGCTCGATCGATTTGAGTATCCATTCGGGAGTAAGATGCGCTTCATCCAAAACTTCGTCTAGGGTGCCTCCGGAACGCCAACGATCGTCAAAATCGGGAGAAAGCGCGTACGCTTCCGCCTGGCCGTTGAAGATCCAATCGCCCATGAGCCGACGCGCGTGCGTCGTGATATACGTAGAGTCCGAGCGATCGGCGGGACAGACTACCGAGTCCCGGTACGCGGCGTCCTGAAGCGCGAAAAGTTCAGGACTCGTCACGCAAACCAGCTTCACATTGAGGTTCTTTTCCTTGAGGGTCGGCAACAAAGCAACCACTCCTGCGACGGCGCTGGTGCCATGCACGAATATCGTACCCTTCCTAGGTTTGCCCGCCTCAAAGTCCCGCAGTATATATGCTCCGCGCGCGGCCTCAAGGTGAGAAGGGATACCTAACGCGGCGCGGTCGGGAATCTGGATTTCCGGCCGAGTCAAGTGGAGAGCGATGATAGGTACGTCCAGAGCAAACGCGGCGCCGAGCATAGCCGGGACCTCATTGTACTCCCAGGGGTACAGGTTGATGATGTGCCCCTTCGGGAACAGCTGGGTAACGCCGGGAGAAAAGATTCCGAAGTGCGTACGGCTGTCGTCAGCCGTCTCGGGACCTGTATGAGCGCCGACCCACAGGAATTTGCCGATTTTATGCTCGGCATCCTGAGCGAGCTGGCTGAACAGGCGCAGCGGTCCGTATTTGAGGTATGAGAACGACGCGTACGTAGAAACGGCGCCGTAGAAGCCGTCGAACTCCGTCTCGGCGTTCCGGGATAGGTTGAGGGAGGCCACCGCCGCGAGCATGCCCGCGTTGGAGAATTCGGTGATCTCCGTAGGGGCCATCACCCCTTCCGCGTCGCCGACGCGCTCGTACCAGCCGTAACCCTTCTCTCCCTTCCAGCCTTCGCCGAAACCGGAGAGGTTGGTAGAACCGGCCAAGTCAGCGGACGCGGCCAGGAATACCGGCCTGCCGTACTCGTTTTTTGAGTATGTATTGATCCATGAACCCCACTTGGCCAAGGCCATACGGTTGGCGGCCTTGGTTCCGGGAGCGGCCCACATCTCGGTCGGGTAAGATTTGTAATCCCAAAGTTTTGCGTCCTTGAAAGGATTCCCCTTTATGCCCAGCTTATAGCCGGGGAGCTTTTCGGGGACTGAATCACCGAGCGCAACCAATCGATCCGCCAGGTAGCCGCACAAAGCCTCATCCTTCCGCAGAACGTCGGCGACAGCCTTGAGGTTGGCCGTAAACTCCGCCTTGGCGGCTCCCGCGTCGGCGGGGACCGAGCCGTCCACGTTCACGAAAGCGGCGCCGTATTTGGCGGCGAATTCCTTGCGGATCGTCCAGAATTCGGAACTGTTGGCCTTGTGCGGCGTGCCATGGGAGGCGTTGTCGTATTTAAGATACCCGCGGCCCTTGCGCGTCTTGAACCAGGCCATCGTCGGCCGCTTTCCCTCATCCTCCGCGCCGACCAAGTCTTTCATCACGTCCGAGACCGACTTCCAATCGGAACCTGTTTCCGTACCGACGACGCGCCAGCCGTGCGGCGCGAACCAATCGATCGGCGTGCCGTACACGACTTCCCCGGTGCGGTGTCCGTCGATGCCGAAATCGTTCCAGTCCACCAGAAAACAGAGATTATCCAGCGCCATACCCCAGGCGCTGTTGAGCGTCTCGTGCGTGGAGCCCGGCGTCAGCCCGCCCTCCCCTTCCAGGATGAATACCCGCACGTCTCCCGCCCCCGCGCGCTTAAGCGCGAAGGCAAGGCCTGCCGCGGCCGGGGTTCCATGACCCGAGGGGCCGGTATTCGCTTTGAGAAAGGAAGTCTTGCCGTTCGCCTCGGCATGACCGGACAGACCGCCGCGGCGGCGGAAACCCAGTAGGTCCTCCCAATACAGCGCGCGCTTGTCCGCATCGAGCACTAGGTACTTCTTGTCTCCGGTCGCTTTATAGCGCGCGCGCAGGGCCTCGTTCAGAACCGCCAGAGTCGCATAAACGAGCGGGATAGTGTGACCCGCACCCAGCACGAACTTATCGCCGAAGGGTTTGTCCGGGTCACGGATGTCCCAGCGCATCGCCCCGCTTAACAGAAGCGAAAGTAACATGTGGACTTTGGAACGGGAACCGCCTGGATGGCCGCTCTGCCGATAATTGAGCGGGATATCGATGAACTGATCGATTAAGTCAGCCGTTTTATCCCAATTGCGATAATCCGAGTCACGAATGTCGATGGTTCTCTTCAAATTGGAACCTCCCTTTATTGACGCCTTAGACGCCTTTCTTTAGTTTACGCTTTTTGAACTCACCCCACACGGTGAACGCGACGACGATGAAGGTTATTACAAGGATGGTTCCGGAAATGGGTTCGGTAAAGAAAGGGGTAAAATCGCCGCGGCTCTTCATGAGACCGCGCCTCAGTTCAATTTCAACAATCGGACCGAGGATGAAGCCGAGAAGCAGCGGGGTCGAAGGAATAGACGCCTTTTTCATTACGAAACCGAGTACGCCGAAGAACAGCATGGTCCACACGTCGAATACGCGGTTATTGAGGCCGTAGGCGCCGATCACGCAGAGGATGGCGACAACCGGCAACAGGATGTGTTTGGGGACCGACAGGATGCGCACGAAGAGACGCATGCCGGAGAACTCGGTGATGATCATGAAGATGTTGGAAACCACCAGCGCCGCGAATATGCCGTACACAAGCACGCCGTTGGTATCGAACAGGAGCGGCCCAGGCGTGATTCCGTGAATGAGGAAGCCCGCAAGGATGATAGCCGTCGTGTTGTCGCCGGGGATGCCGAGAGTCATGAGCGGCACGAGAGCCCCGCCCGTTGACGCGTTGTTTGAGGTTTCACTCGCAACGATACCGTCCACGATGCCGGTGCCGAACTTTTCCGGGTACTTGGATTGTTTCTGCGCGGCGCCGTAGGCCACCACGTTGCAGATCGCGCCGCCGAGTCCCGGCAAGATACCAATCCCCGTGCCGATTGCCGCCGAACGGAAGAAGTTACCGATCTGCTCACGGAATTCTTTTAATGAGAAGCCGAAACCCTTGATCCGGTAGTCCGCAATGATGGGTTTCGAATCCTTGTTCCCGGCCTCCGCCTCCTCAAGAATCTGAGCGACTGCGAATAGACCGATGAGGGCAGGCAGAAGACTGATGCCCCCGTCCAATTCGCTGAGGCCGAAGGTGAACCGGGGAAACGCGGTGATCGGCGCCATTCCGATGAAGGTGATGGTCAAGCCGACGAGCGCGCTGATGAGGCCTTTCACGAGGGAACCGCCGGACATGCCCGCGACGAGGGTCAACGAGAAAATGCCGATGGAGAAGTATTCATACGACCCGAACTGGAGAGCGACGTTCGCCAGCCACGGCGCAATGAAAAAGAGCACCAGAAGGCTGAACATCCCGCCGAGGAAGGAATATACGATGCCGACGCCGAGAGCTTTTCCCGCCTCTCCACGAGCGGCCATCGGATGTCCGTCGAAACAAGTCGCGATGGACGCCGGGGTACCTGGAATCTTCAGAAGAATCGCCGAAATCAAACCGCCGGAGGTGCCGCCGATATACAGGCCCATCAGGAGGGACAGCGCCTCGATCGGCTGCATACCGAAGGTGACCGGAAGAAAAAGCGCGACGCCCATGGTGACGGTGATTCCGGGGATAGCGCCGAGTATAATCCCAATAGCAGTGCCCCCGAAAATCAGGATCATCGTTTTTACGGTGAATATTGAAAGTATGCCTGTTATGACCATTTGTCGCTCCTATACCTGTCTCAACCGAGAATTCCTGCGGGAATCATGACCTGGAACACGCGAACAAATAGGTAGTACGCAATCACGGAGCTGAGGGCGGACACGACGACGAACAGGAAATAATTCCGTTTTAGTCCTTTGGACAGGATAATGATCTGGAAAAAAATGAATAAAGCCGATGTGATGATGAAACCGACCGGCTTCAAAAGCGCGATGTAGACTCCCATCACCAGCAAGGAATATGCTACCGGCAACATGCCGCCGTGGTATTTTGCCTCGGCAGCATCTTTTTTTACCACAGGGGAGGCGGCTACGGTTGTCCGCGCTAGGCGCGTGGCTTTCAGCCCCTGGTAGGACAACACGCCGCCAAGTACGACAAATAATACGGCGGCTATCCGCGGCAAAAATTCCGGCCCGACGCTCACCGAAGCGAAATCCTTCACCTGAAAACTAAGGAAAAAGAGGATCAAACCGAGCGCGATGCTTACGGAGCCGGTTAGGATATCCTTATTTCTGGACATAAAAGCTTTCCTTTTCCGGGTTTTATCGGCGAAAAACGGGGGTAAAAATAACAGACAGAGTTTTTTTCACCCCCGTTCGCCGCGTACCGGATGCTATTTCTTTGAACCGGCGCGGAACAGGTCCTGATACTGGGCGAAGAACTTGTATTGATCCTCCGCGTGTTTGGTGGCTTCCGCGGGGCCCATATAGGTCGGCGTTACAAAGCTTTTCGCGGCGTCGGCCTTGTAGTCGGGGTTTTCTATGACTTTTTTCATAGCGGCGGAAAACTTATTGATGATTTCCACTGGGGTGCCTTTGGGCATCGCATAAAAGAAGAACTTGTTGAATTCCATCGGAAAACCCTGCTCTGTCGTCGTCGGAACATCCGGGAACAACGGATTGCGTTTCAAGGATGTCAGACCGAGATTGACGAAGTCGCCTGAAGTGAAGAAATCTTTGGTGAGTCCGAACTGAGTGTTGATCACGCCGGTCTTGCGGCCTTTGAGCGCCACGGTTTTTGCTGCGTTTGCTCCTACGTCAACGAGGTTCAGCTTGATACCCGCCATTTCCTGCAGCGCGATCCCGACCAGATGAGGATAACCGCCGGTCATCATACCGAATTCGACCTTGAACGGATTGGCCTTCGCGTAATCGACGAATTCCTTCATCGTCTTGAAGGGCATTCCCGGATGCGTCGCCAGTACCGTAGTATCGTCCACGAGCGCGACGCCGCATAGATCGAAGGCCTCAAGACCGTAATTCACCAAACCGGCGATCTTCGGAATCATCGCCTCTCCGTGATAGAAAAGAGCGGTGTATCCGTCCGGGGAGGATTCAAGGACGCGCTTCATTCCGATCGTGCCGCCGCCGCCGGATACATTGACGATAATCACCGGTTGGCCGAATTCTTTTTCAAGATACTTACCGAAAAGCCGAGCGTTAACGTCGGTGTCGCCGCCGGCGCCGACGGGAATGACGACCTGGATCGCCTTCGTGGGATACGCCGCGGCGGAGGCGGGTTTCGCCCCGGATTTCGCGCCGTCCTTGGATCCTTCCGCGAACAGGAACTGTCCACCCGAGAGCGCGAAAAGTGTGCTCACAACGACTAACGTCTTCTTGAGGTCGGATACCGTTTTCATCATACGCTTCTCCTTCTCATTCCATTTATATGAAAGGGCTCACTCGCCCTTAACTCACGTAGCGAGCACCGCGACCCCGAGGTCTTCAACGAAGGGCACATATGAGTCGCGGATATGCTCACGCATCGCTCGATCGGCCGCTTCAGGCCCCTCATTCAAAATCGTCTCGATCAAAGTCGTATGCCAGTTCCTCTGCAATTCCGATTTTTTCCGCCGATGCTGGACCGCCTTGCACAGAAGCCAAAAAAAGTTGAGCCGTCGCAGGGCCGCGGATAGAGAGGCGAATCCCGCGTATTCGGCCATAGTCATATGAAGACGGTAATGGAAATCCGTTACTAATAAAGCATCCGCGCTTTCATAGCGCACACGGTCGAGTTCAACAGCCAATTCCCGCAAAGTTTTCTTTTGCGTCTCCGTCGCCGAAATCGCCAACACACGGGATACTTGGCATTCAATTGCCTCACGCATCACAAACATGTCTTTCACTTTTTCGATTGTTGGAATAGCGACGATACAGCCCCACCGGGCGCGATACTCGACCAACCCGTCCTGCTCCAACCTCTTGAGCGCTTCCAAAACGGGAATCGAACTCACCCCCAAGGCTTCGGCAAGAGAGCGGCGAACTAGCCGCTTCCCCGGCGCAAAATCGCCCGTGATGATTTTCTGCAATATCGCCTGGTATGTTTTCTCCGCCGAGGTTACAAAGAAATCCGTTGTCCCGTATTCTGCTTTCATGGGCTACCTGAGATATATGATATATCAAGAATACCAGAGTGTCAATTTCAACTTTACTATAAATTTTCGGCTTACCAAAAATTGTTTACAAGCGTGTCTGTTTAGGTAGAGGTGATTGTCTGATAAAAATGCCGGGAATCAGACCGCGGCGGACTTCTCAAGCTCTTCCATAAATGGAATGTAGGAATCCCGGATATGTTCGCGCATCGCTTTATCAGCGGTTTCCGGATCCCCGCTGAGGATACACTCGACGAGGCGGATATGCCATTCCCGCTGCAAAGGAGAACGCCGTCTGCGAGAAAGTGCTCCGCGACACAAAAGCCAGAAAAAGTTTGTCCGGCGGAGCGCGGCGACAAGAGAGGGAAAACCTGAGTATTCGGCAAGCGTCATGTGGAATTTGTAATGGTAATCGTTCACGGCTACGGTATCGTCGGATTCATAGCGCAGACGATCGAGTTCGGCGGCTAGTTCCTTGAGAGCCGTCTCTTGGACGGAAGTGATGCTCCCCGCGAGTACCCGGACAGCCTGACATTCGACCGCTTCGCGCAGAGCGAACATGTCCTTGATTCGGTCGACAGTCGGAATCGTGACGATAGAACCCCACTGCGCCCGGTATTCAACCAGACCATCCTGCTCCAAGCGTTTCATGGCTTCTAAGACGGGAATTGGACTCATACCAAGCATTTGGGCGAGCGGTCGACGGACCAACCGAGTTCCCGGCTGGAATTCACCGTTTATTATTTTTTTCAGGATTGCTTGATACGCCTTTTCGGCGGCGGTGACAAAATATTCGCTTTCGACGTCGGCGCCGCTCATATTTGCGTTTCCATATGCAAACGTATTACCATCGCAGCTCCGACGCGTCAACCCGAAAAATCCTTACGGTATTGGCTCTTCATCTGATCAAGAAGATGGATTTATTGTTCCCGATACCGGTACGATACTACCCCAGGCACCATTTTTTTCATTTGAGTTTCGTTTCAACCATTCATGTACCTTGTACATTGTATACTAGAATCGTTTTTGTAACCTGTCAATAAAAAATTGCTTCAGTGTTTTCCCGAGATCGACACATTTATACTTAATCGCTTCCTCTGCAAGGATGCACAACGATAAAAAACACTAAAGCGTATATGAACACTGTTGCGAAATATTGAACATTGCGCTTGATCAAAATGACCATTCAGGGATATTCTTAAACAAATCTGTATACAAGGTACAAGGCGAATCATTATGAGCGTAATACCGAATCTGGTGTTAGAACAATCCAGTTTGGCTGATCAGGTTTACGATAACTTGAAACTGCTGATTCTTTCCGGCACCCTCAAGGGTGGGGAACGCATCCCAGAAGAACAAGTCGCGCAGCAATTCGGAGTTTCGCGGACTCCCATCAGGGAAGCGCTGAAACGGCTGGCGGAATACGGCTTGGTGAGCTTGCGACCGCGCTTGAACGCAACCGTAACGTCCATCACCAAACAGGAAGCCGCGGATATCGGGCGAGTCCGGTTGGCGCTTGAAGTCCTGGCCGTGGAATCCATCATGCAAGACAAGATCGGATCGCTTGTCGATACGCTTCAGCGGCTTGCGGCGGAATGCCAATACTGCTTTGCGGTCAATGAGCGCGCAAAAGCATTTGAGAAAGACAGCGAATTCCATATCGCCCTAGTCTCCTGCGCGGGAAACAAAATACTGACGGAAACGTACGAAAGATTGGATGCGCGCATCCAACTGCTGCGCATCACGCAACATCTTACATCAGAAGAACTACTACCGTACGCGGCTCAACATATAGAACTTATCCGTAGTTTGCGGGAAGAAAATAAAGATAAAACACGAAAACTTCTAGAACTGCACATCATGCACGATATTCCGAGTTGAGGCTAAAATAAAAAACCGTTCGAGAAAGTCACCGGCTTTCCCGAACGGCGTTATTTCATCCGATCAGCAGCTTTACAAATCCATCGCCAGGAGCCGTACGGGAGCACCCGAGGCGTATTCGCCGCCGACTTTCATCGGCGCGGGAAGTAGATCGATCCGCTTCCCGAGCAAGCGGCGGATCTCACCGCCGACGTTCTCTATCACGTAGATTCCCGCGCCCAAGATTGCGCGGTGATTGCGCGGTTCGAAGGGCGCTTTGACGTAACTTGCGGGCAGGTCGATGTCCGGCACATCCAGGCCGACCAGACGGATCTTTTTTTCGGCCAACCATTGCGCAGCCTCGTGACTGAGCGTGCAGTAGCTGTCGTAATAGCGGGAGGGGTTGGTCTCATACCATTTCTCCCAACCGGTATACACGATGACGGCGTCCCCGGCGCGGATATCGAGTCCTGCCGCTTTCGCCGCCGCCTCAAGGTCCGCCACCGAGACACCTTTCAGCGTCGCTTTTTCCGGCGCGTACTTCTCAGACACGTCCAAAACGACGGCCTCGCCGCAAAGCTCGCGTATATCGATCTGATCCAGTCTTTTTCCGTCTTCCACCATGTGCCAAGGGGCGTCCATGTGCGTCGCGAAATGTAGGCTCATGGTCACCAGCGCGTGGCGGCAACCGTGGCTCGGAAACATCTGCACGTTCTTGAACGCGGGGAAGCCCATCGGGTGGTAGGTGTTCTCGTCAAAGACATGGCTCAGATCGTACAGCTTTTTCATCGGTTCCTCTTAACGCTTGCGAAGTTTTTCGCCGCTGGCGAAGATAATGGCGACGATGACGATGCCAGTGAAAATACTCCGCAGGCTCGCGCCGAGGCCGAGGATGTTGAGGAGATTCACGATCAGGTACAGAAGCACCGACGCGCCGACTATGCCGGGTATGTTGGAATTTCCGCCCGCAATGCTGCTGCCGCCGAGGACTACGACCGCGATGGAGTTCATCATGTACTCATCGCCCATATCCAAGGTCGCGCCGCCCGAGAACGCCGCCAACAGGATACCGGTGAGAGAAGCGAACACTCCGCTCAGGATGTACGTGATAAGCTTGTTGGAAGTGACGTTGATGCCTGAAAGCCACGCGGCTTTGATGTTCTGACCGATGGCGTGTATATAGCGTCCGTACGGCGTTCGGTTCAAAACGAAGTGCATGACGAAAGCGATGCCCAGCACGAAGAGGAAGATTATCGGAACCATGCCGATCTTGAAATTTACGAAGCGTTCAAGTCCGGCCGGCGGCTTGATCTGAAGACCGCGGAAAAAAACGATAGACAATGTTTTGACGATGAAGCTGGAAGCCATGGTCGCGATCATCGGCGGCATCAGCATGATGCGGATCAAGCCAAAGTTGAAAGCTCCGACAGCCGCCCCCGCGGCAAGACCGGCGATGACGCCGATCCAGATGTTGCCGTTGGACTCGTTCATGATCTTCATCGCGACGGACCCGGCCATCGCCAAAGTGCAGGGAACGGACAGATCGATGTTTCCCGCGCCGTTGGTAATGACGAGCATTTGACCGATACCGACCAGAATGAAAAATGAAGCGAAGGTGATCGACGCCGCGAGCGTTCCCATGGGATTTCCGGAAACGACGGAAATGACTAGATAGACTGCCACTGCGCCGATGTACGACCAGAGCCATTTCCTTTCGCCGAGAGCCTCAAGCGAGGCGGTAAGCGGGTTGCGTTCAAACATAGTGTACCTTCCCTCGCCTCTTGAGAATGCTGTTCAGGAAGAGGACGGCGAGGATGATGGCGCCCTGGGCGCCGATCTGCCAGTCCGGTGAAATCTGAAGGAACGTTAAAAGGGTACCGACGAGCGTCATTGTGCACGCGCCGAGCACCGCGCCGACCGGGGAAACCTTGCCGCCGGCGAATGTGCCGCCGCCGAGGATAACGCTGGCTACCGCGATGAGGGTGTAGTTGCGCGCCATGTTGGCGTCCGCGCTTGTGGTGATGCCTGCCAGAGCCAGCCCGCCGAGAATACCGAAAAGCCCAACAAAACCGAATACGATGATCTGCGTTTTCAGAATCGAATGGCCCGATTGGTTGATTGCCTTGGGGTTTCCACCGACGCCGCGCATGAGAATCCCGATGTTCGTCTTGAAAACGATGAGGTAGGCAAACAACGCAAGTATCGCCAGAAAAATGAGCGGCATTGGAATGAACGGTGTTTTGAAGCCGGTTATCTTTTCCAAAATTCGCGGAACGTTTCCGCCGGGACTCGGCTGGATCGTCGTGGCGATACCCGTCCAGATGAACGACATACCGATCGTCACGACTATGGAGGGCAGCTTGCGCAGATAAAGGAACGCGCCGATCAGCATGTAGACGACCAGGATTCCCGCGAAGCACAGAAGTCCGAGCGCCAGGTTGTAGGGGATGATCGTCCCGGCGATGCAGGTGACTAAACTGATCAGGTTACCCAGGGAGAAGTCGATCTCGCCGATGGACATAGCGAACATCTGGGCGATCGTAACCAGCGCGATGGGCATTGCCATATTGAACAAGAGTTGAAATCCCCCGAAACTCATTACCCGCGGACGGATGATGAGGATGGGAATCAACACGATCAAAATCGAGAAGAGCGGAAGCATCGTATCCTTCCAGCCCCCCGGCATTGAACGCGAATTATTCGTCGTCGGTTTCATGTATTCGTGCTTCCTTGCCTAGAAAGAGGCTTTCAAGATTTCTTGCTCGGTGACTTTATCTCCGGCCAGCTTGGCCAGGATTTTACCCGCCTTGAATACGTAGATCGAATCGCAGTAACGCAATTCTTCCATCTCCGTCGTATACCATACGAAGCTGCGGCCTTTGCGCTTTTCCTCAATGATGAGTTTGTAGATCTCTTCCTTCGTTCCGACGTCGACGCCGCGGGTCGGATCATCCATGAGCACGATCGGAGAAGCGGACTCCAAGCATCGCGCAAAAAGCACTTTCTGCTGATTTCCGCCCGAGAGGCTTAGGATATTGGTTTTAAGCGAATCGGTTTTAATATCGATTGTCTTGCGCCAGTTATCCGCGACGATATCTTCTTTTTTCGGATTGATGAGAAACGCGCCCTTCATTTCCTTGTAGACTTGGAGGGTGGTGTTCTTCGTGATCGACCACTGGGAAAACACTCCGTCGTTTTGGCGGTCGCCTGGGATGAAAGTTACCGGACCGCGAATCTTGTAGTCTTTGTTTTTTTTGTAATCAAAAAGTTCGATCAGCAGTTTCGTCTGTCCGTGACCCGCGAGACCTGTAAGCCCGATAACTTCACCTTCGTGCACGCTGATCCGTTTTTCCTCGCTCGGATTTTTGACTTCGATGACCAAGGGGACCTTTTCGAAAGAAGCTCCGGTAACACCGGTCGCGTGGCCTTCGCCGTCCGAACCGTTTGAACCATCCTTCACCATCTTCGGCCGCGCTTCGCCCATCAGCTCGATAATCTTCTGGCGGGTCGCGTCCACAGTCGCCAAGCCCGCGACATGCACTCCGTCCTTCATGACCGCGATGCGGCTCGTACAGGCGACTACCTCGTCCAGCAGGTGGGAAATATAGATGCAGGAGATTTTCTTTGCGGGAAGGGTTTTAAGAAACCTGGTCAATTGTTCGGATCGATGATGATCAAGGGCGCTCGTCGGTTCGTCAAGGATGATGAGGCGTAGCGGGTTGTCGACGACGGTGAAAGCCTTGGCTATTTCAACTATCTGTTTATCGCCGAGGGAATAATCCTCGACTACGGCGTTCGGTTTGATTCCGTGATCCGGAAAAATCTCATCCAGCGTTTCCATGATGGTTTTTTCGGCGCGTTGACGCCAACCCCATCCTTTCAAGGAGGGATGGAAAATCCGCATGTTTTCTATCACGGTAAGATTCGGACAAAGGCTCAGTTCCTGGAATACGACGCGAATGCCTTTTCGGTTCGCGGCGAGCACGTCGTAGCTTGCGTCCTGGGCGACGCCGTCGAGGTAAAAATCCCCCGAAGTCTGACCGAAAGTCCCCGTCACGATGTTGACGAGGGTGGACTTACCCGCTCCGTTATGACCGACGATGCCCAGGCACTCCCCTTCCTCCATCGATAAATTCACATTATTGAGGGCTTGGGAGTGCAGAAAAAATTTATTGATGTTCTTCAACTCTAGAATCGTATTCATTTCGTTTTCCGTCTCCGCTAGAGGTAAGAGAAGGGCCGTCCGAGAAAGTCCGCGACTTCTCAAACGGCCCCGATTAAGCTAGATGCTTTTACTTCGGATCCGCGGGCATGGGCTTGCCGGCTTTTGCGTTGCCGATAAGCTCCTGAACCCAGGATTGCGGGTAGTTGATGGAAGCGACGCCGCCTTTTTCGGTCTTGCTGAGGAACTCATTGAGCTTCTCAAGAGAAACGGTGAGCGGGGGAAGTTTGATTTCCTTCGGGACCTGGGTACCGTTGAGGATTTCAAGAGCGGTCCAGAAACCGATCGTGGAAACGCCGGGGGCGATGGAGACGGACATGGTCTCGTAGCCCTTCTCGTCCTTCATCTTCTTCCAGAGTTCCATTTCGTCATAGCGGTTACCCATGATCACGAGCGGAACTTTGCGTCCGGCAGCTTCGAAAGCTTTCACGCAACCGTATCCGTCGCCGCCCTGCGTAACGACAGCGTCGATCTGGGGAAGGGAGGGAAGGATACCCGCGACTTCTTTCTGGGCGACTGACTGGGTCCAGTTGCCGTAGACTTCGCCGACGACCTTCAGGCCGGGGTATTTCTTGAGAGCGGTGGTGATGCCTTCATGGATCGCGTCGTTGACGTAAGTACCGGCCAGTCCGCGGATTTCGAGGAGGTTGCCGGTCTGCATCTTCTTGGCGACAAATTCCACTTCGGCGCTTCCCATGAAGGGGAAGTCCGTGATGAGGCGCCAAGCCGTCGGCTCGGTGATCGCGTTGTCGAAAGATACGACGACGATGCCGGCTTCCAGCGCTTTCCGTACGGCGCCGTTGAGGGCGGTCGGGGAAGCGGCATTCAGCACGATGGCGTCGTAGCCTTCAAGGATGAGGTTCTGGATCTGCGCTGCCTGCTCGGCGGCGGAGCTCTCATTGGTCGTGAATACAGGGGCATCCGCGATCATTCCCTTCTCTTTGGCGATAGCCGTAGCGGCCTGCCAATCTTTGATCATCTGCTGGCGCCAGGAGTTTCCGGCGTAGTCGTTGCTCAGCGCGATGCGCCATTTTTTGGCTTTTCCGCCGGCCGCTTTCGAATCGGTTTTTCCGCCGGCCGCCGCGCCGCCGACCGCAAGACCGATAACCAATAGTGCAGCTAGAATTTTCTTCATCAAGTGCCTCCTTTACGAGATAGTTGCTTAACTTAGTCTAGGGGTGAAATTTTCCGTTATGAATGGAATTATTTTCGATATGCCGGATTTTCTTTTACTCGAAAGCGGCAGGATTCTTTTTATGCAGGTACGCGGTGGGCGCAAGCCCGAAACGTTTTCGGAAACATTTGCTGAAATAGTACGGATCGGAATACCCGGTATGGTCGGCAACTTCAATTATCGTGACCAGCGGATCGGCGTCCATGATTTTTTTGGCCGCCTCAAGACGTGTATTCGTAAGGTATTCGATCACCGAAATCCCCATTTCTTTTTTGAAGATAGTGCTGATGTAGCTTGCGGTGACCGCGGCGTGTTCCGCCACCAGTTCCAACGTGATGCCCTTGCGAACATAGTTTTTTTCAATATATAGCTTGGCTTTTTTCACGACCAGATGCGTTCGCGTCTTCCCCTGCGTTTCTACGGTCACCACGCTCCGTTTTATCAAATCGAGCAGCCACTCTTCCATCTCAACGCGTGTTTTTCTAGCCCTCACCAAGCTGTAGTAGTCGTCTTCGGTCCCCAGAACGTCCGCGATCGATAAGTCCGCGTCCTTCAAGTACTCATTTACGACTAGAATGAGCTCCAAACATAGCATTTCGCAATAGGGCCGCGCCGCTTTGGAAAGGCCTAGTTCCCTGAACACTGTTTGCGCGACTCGGACCACCTCTTTTTCATTCCCGCTTCTGAGCAGCATGATTATCGATTCTCGCGAAGGCAAGGTAGGCAATTTCGCCGAAACGGCGGAAACAGGCCGAACGGAGGGATGCGCGTAAACACGGTTAATCCCTGAGTGGAACGATTCATCGATCGCGGCCGAGGCCTCGGAGTACGCGGCAGGAAGTGAAGAAAAACCCAGCACCGGGCGACTGATGCCCACCGAGGCGATATGCCCCCGCGCGACCAAATCCGCGACAAGTCTCTCGCATACGCCGTAATAGTCCTTGTCTTTAAGACGAATCGTCCGGTCGTCCTCATTGAACAGGAGTATCAAGCGACCGTCACGATCCGAAAATACCTCACAGGCGACAGAAATGCGGGAACGCACTAGCTCGGGGGCCTCAGGGGGGTCAATTTCGATAAGGCAAAGCACCAGCTGCCGCGTCTCCGGCTCAATATTCAGAAGGAAGGGAATAGCCGACGAAGATAGCGCGGAATCGTTCTTAAAGAGAAGTTCGCGAAGCGCCTCCTCTTTGGAGTGTACCGCATCCTCCGAAGCTACCCGGTTTTCTTCATCACCCCGGAGTATCCCCTCCCGCGCCGAAATCAGGGCCTTTTCCAACTCGGCGGGGTTCAGCGGCTTCAGGAGATAATCCACGACGCCGACCTTGATCGCCTTTCTCGCAAACTGAAAATCCTCGTAACCGGTGAGTATCACAATCAGGATCTCCGGATGATGTTCCCGAATGCGCATGGAAAGGTCGAGCCCGTTAATGAACGGAATATTGATATCGACAAGCATGAAGCGCGGCTTCAATTCCTCCACCATACGAAGCGCCTCCTCCCCGTCCTCGGCCTCACCGACAAGCTCAAAACCGAGCGCCGACCAATCCACCGAGTTCCGGACAAGGCTGCGAATGAGGTATTCGTCGTCAACGATCAAGGCGGGAATCGGATTCATCGAGGTCTGCCCCTCCGGTTAGGTATCGATATAAGGGATTCGTACGCGCACCTTCGTCCAGTAGTCCGGACGACTTTCTATCGCGAGTCCGTATTCATCGCCGAAATACAATTTGAGGCGTTGATCGACGCTGAAAAGGCCGAACCCGCGCGTTTCCGTAGTTTCTTTTTTCGATCCTAACACTTCCGCTATCTTCTCTTTACTCATCCCTTTCCCGTTGTCCACGACACAGAATTCAACCATCGATTCAGCGACCTTACGGCCGAAAATCCAAATTTTGCCCTGCCGGCGAACGTTTTTCAATCCGTGATATATCGAATTCTCCACGATGGGCTGCAAGGACAGCTTGATGATCCGCTGCGACAAAACGTCCTCAGCTACGTCGTAAGAACATTCCAACTTGTTACGATAGCGGATGCCCTGTACCGTCAGGTAATGCTGCAGCGTCTTCACTTCCTCATCTACGCTGACAATCAACTGGCCGCCGCTCAACACACCCCGATAGAACATCGAAAGAGCTTTTCCCAAAGTATAAGCTTGATCATTCAGTTGAAGCTGAGATAGCGCGCAGATACTTTCCAGGGAATTGTAGAGAAAATGCGGATTGATTTGGGACTGGAGAGCGAGCAATTCCAAATCCCGCTGCCTCTTCTGATCTCGATACACCTGATCCATAAGCACCGATATCCGTTCAACCATTTCGTTGAAGGAACGGGATAACGCCCCGATCTCGTCGTTACCTACCGGCGTCACCCGGATTTGGAGATCGCCCTGTGAAGCGTCCATCATCGATTGGGACAGAGCGACGATAGGTTTTGAAATCGAATGGGCGATCCAGACGGAAAACATGAGTTCAAATAAAATACAAATAAGACCAATTAGATAAATGAACCAGGTAACCCGACCACCGTAGTCCAAAAGCTCGTTCAACGGGACCAGGCCGATGATGACCCAGCCCAAGCGCTCCAAGATGTTGGAAATCACCACGAAGCGTTCTTTCCCGAACGTCGTCACCGTACCTTGTTTGTCCGCATCCGTGAACAGTTCAAAATATCGTTTGCGGAAAAATTCGCTGTATAGCCCATAATCGTTCTTTTCCGGGAAAATCATCGTTCCGTTCCGGTTCACAACGATGAAGCGCCCTGTCCTGCCGTAATCAAGGTGGCTATAGAGTTTTGAGAAAATATTCTCGTTGATATCCACTTTCAATATTCCGATAGGATCACCAATGTTTCCCAACCGCACCGCGCGCAGCATGGAAATACCGGAAGAAGAGGGCGCGGCAAAAAAAACGGCGCTGTTTTCCGGATCAAGCCAGATATTCTTGCCGTTAGACTCCGTGACCATGCGGACGACGGAAAGACTCAAGCGCAGCCTGTCCGACTTTCTCTGCAGATTCAGGGAACTTGAGCCGATCAGCCGACCATCCATCGAAAACACTGAAACGGAGTCGACGAAATTCTTCAGGTTAAGGATTTTCTCCTGGATGGACCCCTCAAGTTTCGCGGTATCAAGGTTGATGTACGAGTCTCCTACGCCTTTTTTGAAAAGGATGGATTGTACGGAAGAGTCGCTGGCGACCTTGGAAGCGCCGGTCTCAATCTCGTTGAGCACGTTATCCAAGCTCTGAATGATGATATCCAGACTTTGACGGGTATTGAGGGTGATCCGCTCGATCAGCGTATTGAAAACGAAGGTATTCGCGATAACGCCTGAAATCACGATGAGTAATACAATGATGAGCAGGTTCGGCAGATAGATCTTCTTCGATATGGAGAGGTCTCTATACCGGAACCGAATTTTTGTCGGAAACTCTTTCATGCCGCGCACATCCTACCATGGAAAACGGCCGACCGAAACCCTTCGGATTTCAGCCGGCCGTTTTCGTTCCTGAAACGAGGGTCGTCAATAAGCGCGCAAGATACCCATGAGTCGCTCTTTCTCTATTGACCTGAGAAAGTTTGCCAGGCGCGGACCTTGGTCCTTGCCGACAAGCGCCTGGTAGGCGGCGCGGAACAGCGCCTTGCCGTCCATGCCGGCAGCGCCCGCGACCGCGTAGATCGCCTCGCCACAGGTCTTGTCGTCCGTGAAGGTTTCGATTTTGGAGACAACTTCGTCGCGAAGCGCGCGCACGACGGTTTTTTCCGCGTCTGAAAGAGTCGACGCGATTTCCCCGTCCGGACGCAGCTGAAACTTGAAATCCTCAGGCGCGCACTCGGTGATCCAGTACCACGCGCATTCGCAGCGTTTTTTGAAGGCGGGAATCTGGTCCGCGCCGATATCGCTTAATGCCGCGATCGTTTTATCGATGTCTCCCGCATTGATCTGGAGAAGGTTGCAGAGGTGTCGGAAGGCAACTTGATAGGGCATGCGGGAAGGCATTCCCGAGAGCTGGGAAAGCTCGTAGATGCGCTTTTCCTTGGCGTAAACGTCCTCGTCCTTGGCCTTTTCCACTCCCCACGCGATGCGTTCGGTCTTGTCGTAATCCTCGTAGATCTTGATGACATCCAGATCGAAGGAGATCACGAACTCCGTGTTCGGTCGCGTTCCCGCGAAGATATAGCGGGCGAGTTCCGGCGTGTATACGCGCAGCAGGTCGTAGAGGTCCACAACCTTGCCCTTGGAGCTGGACATTTTGCCGGGCGTGCCCTTTATGCCGATAAAGTCGTAGCGGAAGGTAATCGGCGGATCCCAGTCGTACACGTCCTTACAAACGTGCTTGGCCGTATCAAAAGAACCGCCCTGGCTATGATGGTCCTTGCCCGCAGGCTCGAAATCGACCTTTTCGTTGTTCCAACGCATCGGCCAGTCCACTCGCCAACCGAGCTTCACGCCCTTGGAAGTGCGGAGGTCCACGGTTTCTTTATGCCCGCATTCACAATGGTAACTAACGCCCCAGTCGCCGTCCCAACCGTCGACCTCGGTCGTATCCTTGTTGCACTCGTCGCAGAACACGCTGATAGGCCACCATTCACCCTGGATCTTGTGTTCCTCGTCGCGAAATTTATCCAGGATTTCTTTCAGCTCAGCGCGTTTTTGGAGGGCCTTTTTCATGCCTTCGGCGTACATGGACGCGCGGTAACGCTTGGATTGGTAGAGGAATTCGGGTTTGATGCCGACCGCGGGAAGGATGGTTTCCACGTCCACCTCGTGGTGACGCGCGTAGCTTTCATCGCGGCCCCAAGGATCAGGCACCATCGTGATGGGGAAGCGCAGGTGCTTCGTGAGCATTTCCTGTTCCGGCATGTTCACCGGCACCTTGCGGAACACGTCATAATCGTCCCACGAATAGATGAAACGGACTTTCTTGCCCAAATCGCGCAGCGCGCGCACGACGAGATCGACGGAAATGATCTCGCGGAAATTACCAATGTGCACCGTACCCGACGGGGTAATGCCCGAAGCGCAGGTGTAGATATCCTTATCGCCCTTCTCGCGGATGATTTTCTCCGCGGTCTGGTCGGCCCAATGCAGGTTTTTCTGTTCCATAGAGTACGGCATTATATGGAAAAGAGCGCGGACCTACAAGGCGGAAGACGGGGCTGCCGACGTAAAAACCGTCAGCTCGCTTGTCCTCGGCCTTCGGCCTGCGGGAAACGCGAGCTGACGGTTTTTACTGGCGCGCCCCGCCTCTACCCGTAAAGGTCCGCGCGCCTTTCCTGCGGCGGACAACTCAAGGACCAGCAAAGGGGTCGCACGGAAGAGAGATGTCGATTGCGGAATGCGGCGGACGGGCGTATGATCGATTCGGCCGACGTTGCGTGAAGACGCGACGGAAGCCCCATGAACCCGTTCCTCAGAGGAGACAACCTGTCATGAAAGTATTTGAAAATGTCCCGGCGGATCTCCGGAAAATGAAGGAAATATGCTCAATCCTGGATTATTCCGCAGCCTTGGTCCCGAACGCGACGGAAGCGATGGTCATTAAGGCCTGTGCGGAAGCGAAACGCATGAAATACGCGGCGGTACCTGTATTCCCGAGCTATATACCCCTTGTGGCAAAAGAAATCGCGGGAACGTCGATCGCGCCGCAAGTCGTTGTCGGATTCCCCTCCGGAGGCGCCGCGATCGCCGTTAAAATCGCCGAGGCGGCTCAGGGCATCGCGGACGGCGCAAAAGAAATAGACATGGTTCTCAACATCGGACGCCTTCTCAACAAGGAGTTCAGCTATCTTGAAAAAGAGATAAAAGGAGTCGTTGAAACGGCGCATCCCGCCGGCGTCAGCGTCAAAGTCATCATTGAAACGGGTTTTCTCCAGGACGGCGATAAAAAAAACGCCGTCGAGATCATTTGCGCTTCAGGCGCCGATTTCGTAAAGACCTGTACCGGATTCGCGGAAGGCAAAGCGACTCTCCACGATATAGCGCTGCTCAAAAAGGCAGCGAACGGAAGGATAAAAGTTAAAGCGAGCGGCGGAGTGTGGACGCTGGAAGACGCCGCCGCGTTCATCGAGGCGGGCGCCGACAGAATCGCGGGACGCTACACGATCACCGATCAGCTCGAGAAACTGGGAATTCGGGAATTGTAACCTTCCCGGCGGGACTGGGTACGCATAAAACGAGGTTTATACCTCTTCACGCCGTAAGCGCTTTTCATAGTTACGAGACCATTGAAGTCTGGTGAAAATCATCCGATTACTCCATTCAGGCCGGGGCGCGCCCGTAAAAACCGTGTGCTCGCGGTTCCCGCAGGCCGAAGGCCGAGGACAAGCGAGCATACGGTTTTTACGAAGGCAGCCCCGGTCTCAGCGAGAAACACCGCCTGTTTTCACTGAGACTTACTGATGTCATCGCACAAACGGTTCAAAACCGTTTATCATATCGCCCATGGTGACCTACTTTCTTCCAGTATTCTTCGCGATCATCCAAGTCGTTACTATGGCGTTTTTCGGTTACATTCTACGCGCGAAGAACCGGCTCAGCATCGATTTTTTCAACCAGTTGAATGAATTCCTGGTCAAAATCGCCCTGCCGCTCTACTACTTCACCCGTGTGGCCCGCACGGACATCAAGGATGTGGCGGCCAGCCTGTTTTTCCCCGTCGCGGCCCTTGTGATCATCGGGATGACCACAGGTATTTCCTGGGTGTATTTTTCGGGATTGAAATATCAAGGGTCGATGAAACGGACCGCCATGGGCCTTGCCATATTCGGCAACGCGGGGTTCTTTCCCCTCTTTCTGGCGGAACTCTTCCCCACAACGATACCGGGATTTATGGAACGCTTCGGCGTTACCGCCCCGCTTTTGTACATCGGCACCTACATGCTGGTGGGTAGCCCCGCGCTGTGGGGCGGCGGGAACTACATGTACGCGGGAGCGACAGGACCTTTCAAATTACGGATGCTGATCACGCCCCCCGTCTACGGCATCCTGGGAGGCCTATTCGTCACCGTAACCGGTCTCCAACAATACCTTTTCAACAAGCAGCTTCCGTTCTTCCACGTCTACACGGCGATGAACAGCCTCGGAAGCGTCGTTCCGCCGCTGCTCCTGTTATGCCTCGGGGCTACCATCGCGAACCTTAAACACGTCAAAACGAGAACCGACGGTACTTTTATGAGCCTCGCGTTACATATATCGGTAATACGTTTTCTGATCCTGCCGACGCTCTTCTTCGCGGGCTACTTCCTAGTGCTCAGGCCGCTGAACCTTTCACCCGCCCACTCCTGGGTCATCTTCCTCCAAATGGTGATTCCCCCGGCGACGAGCCTCGCGGTGCTCGCGGCGCGAAGCAAAATGAACGAGGAGTACGTAGGTTTCACCCTATTGGTCAGCTACAT
>Ga0172379_10003269_pt1 | contig 26248 bp, 20 predicted proteins | sample GrowelOW334metaG_FD_119756 | JGI IMG/M metagenome (GOLD analysis project Ga0172379, IMG submission 119756) | Groundwater microbial communities from an aquifer near a municipal landfill in Southern Ontario, Canada - Groundwater well OW334 metaG | ecosystem: Environmental > Aquatic > Deep...
CAGATGGATCGGGACGCGGGGAACGTCACCCGTCGGCCATTCTGGCCATCATCCCGGGGGGATGCGCGTGGGCGGACAGTCCCGGAACAAATCCGCCGTCAAGGTAGCCCTGGAGCGGCGTTACCGGGATTATTCCCAGGAGGGTCCTCTCACGGAATTTCAGATGGGCGAAGCCCTGAAGAGGCTCCGGCGGATGACGCCCACCGGGCCCAAGGACACCGTCAATGTCGATAAAACCATCTATCAGACCATGCGCAACGCCGGGGAGATCGAGATCGTCTTCGACCGCCGCCTGAAGGACCGCATGAAGATTGTCCTCCTCATCGACAACGGCGGCTGGTCCATGGAACCCTACGTGGGAATCGTCCAGACCCTGTTCCATTACGCCCGATCCCAGTTCAAGGATCTCAAGATCTATTTTTTCCACAACACGATCTACAGCCGCGTCTGGGCGGACCCCCAGCGGTATCATAAGCCCGAACTTCTTGATGATTTCCTCAGAAAAGATCCGGAAACGAGGCTGATCCTGGTCGGGGACGCCAGCATGGCCCCCTATGAACTCATGCATATGAACGGGGCCATTTATATCGATCAGCAACCCACCGGGGCTAGCATCGACCGGATGAAATTCCTTGCCCGGACCTTCCGGCACGCCGTCTGGCTCAATCCCGTGCCCCAGGACGAATGGGAGATGACCTGGACCATCGGCATCGTCCGGCAGGTATTCCCCATGTTCGAGCTGACCCTGGACGGCCTGGAAAAATCCATTCTCCACCTCATGGCGAAGCACTGATAACTTTCCTGACCACTTTCCCGATTGACATGTCGTGGGGGAAACCCTATGATGTCAATCAAATAAAATGTGACACATAATTGATAATCCCGCAGGCGGTTCCTGCAGAATTTGACCATGATTGAAAATTTTATCGAAAATGCCTCCTCATACGTTCAGACTTCCATGTTGCTGGCATATCTGGCCGTGTATCTGGGCGGGGTGCTGGTAAGCTTCACCCCCTGCACCTATCCGGTCGCCCCCATTACCGTGGCCTTCATCGGCGCCCACAGCAGCGGCTCAAAGATGAAGGGATTTGTTCTTTCCATAATTTACGTCTTGGGAATGGCCCTGACCTATACTGCCATCGGTGCCGCGGCAGCCCTGACGGGGAAACTCTTCGGCCAGATGCAGACTAACCCCTGGGTCTACTTTTTCATGGCAAATGTGTGTATGATCATGGGGTTGTCTATGCTGGAAGTATTTAATCTGCCGATTCGGACGCCCAATTTCATTGCCCGGCTTCAACCCCGGGGAAAAAGGAAGGGGGCCATTGGGGCATTTTTTGTCGGCGCCGCGTCGGGTCTCGTCATGGGGCCCTGTACGGCCCCGGTACTGGCCGTCCTCCTAAGTTTCGCCGCTACCCGGCAGAGCATTCCCTATGCCATGAGCCTCCTTTTTGTCTTCGCCTTCGGCATGGGTACCCTGCTGATCATCCTGGGAACCTCGGCAGGACTGCTGGCGAATCTTCCCCGGTCAGGGATGTGGATGACCAGGGTGAGCCATATTTCCGGCTGGATTATGATCGGAGTGGGAGAATATCTGCTGATTCAGGCGGGGATGCTCTGGGGATAACAACTGGATTCCGGGGCAAGCCCGGAATAACAGAAAGAAGGAAAGGGAGTTTCTATGGCGAACCGTCATTTACACGTTTATTTGGTAACAGCGATCCTGGCAGTATTTCTTCTTGCCCCCTCCGGGTGTTTCGCCCAGGAGCAGGCGCCACGATTCAGCATCCGGGATGTCAACGGCCGGATCTTCAGTATGAATGACTACGGGAAGAAAACCGTTCTCCTGATCTTCAGTACGACCTGGTGCCCCTCCTGCCGGACGGAGATCCCTCATTTCAAGCAGATCTACCAAACTTACAGCCACCGGGGACTGGAAATGGCCAACATCGACATCCAGGAATCCCGGGACAAGGTCGCCCGCTTCGCAACCAAAAATCAACTGCCTTATCGGATCCTCTTGGATGAAAAGGGCGATGTTGCTTCGGCATACGGGATTGTGGGCGTTCCCGCCATGATCCTCATCAAGGACGGCGTGGTGGTTACCAGAAATTATCGCCTGGTTGATGGAACTCTTGAAAAACTATTCAGGAAGTAACGAGAAATCTGAATGCATGAACAGTTTACTCTATTTTGACAGGTGCTTGCAGAGAACCAGGCAATTGCGCCCGTCCCGGACGAAGTAGTTCACATCATCCATAACCTGCGCTATGATATGCAGCCCCATGCCTCCTTCGGGGAGGTTTGTTTTATTCTGGGGATCAAAATCCAGGTCTGTTTTTTTCTGAAGAAAATGAAGGGTTTCTCCCTCGTCACAAATCTCGAATTGAAGCCGTTTCTCATTCGCGGAAATGACCACTTCAACGGGATGACCGGCCACCGACCCATAGGCATGTTTAATCGCGTTATTTACCGCCTCGACAACGGCCAGTTCTATCTGATAAACAACGATGTCGCCGAGTCCCAATTGGGAACAGATTCCGTGGACAGCGTAGCCGACCATGTGGACCTGATCGAGGCGGCTGTCAACACGGATACTGATGCTGACATCTTGTTTTGAAAGTGATTCCATTTTTTCTCACGTCTTGGACAGACTCGCCACGGCCTCCTCCTCGGAGGGCAGAATCTGAAAAACCCGGTTCATCCTTGTAAGTCGAAACAGGCTCATCACCGTTTCCCGAGGATTGCAGATCACCAGATCACCTTCCCCGCCCATCCCCTTCAGAGAGGAAACAATAGCCCCCAAACCGGTGCTGTCGATAAAATCAACCTCCGCCAGGTTGAGGACAATCCGCCGTTCCCCTCCCTGAATCCAGTCGGCCATCTTTGATTTAAAGGTAGTAGCGGAAGAAGCGTCAATTCTTTTGTCCATTGGTTTAACCACCAATACCGCCCCTATCTTGACTTCATCAATTCTCATATCATCCTCCCCTGTATTCTATCCCCAGGAGGGCAATGTCATCCTGAGGCTGCAAGCCGGAAAGAAATACGTCGATATCTTTGACAATTTCCTCCATCATCGCGGAAATGGGCTTTTTTTTCAGGTTTTCCAACCTCTGATAAAACCTTTGTTCGCCATAGAACACTCCCTGGGCGTCCTGACATTCACTGACACCGTCGGTATACAGTATGAGCTTGTCCCCGGGAGTCAAGGAAACCGTCTCTTCCTCAAAGGGAACATCCCCGCCCAGACCGATAATAGATCCGCCCTTGCCCAAAAGGTCATAAGGAGCTCCTTCATGGAGAAGGACGGGCGGGGGATGACCGGCGCTGCTGTAAGTGAGAACGCCCTCTCCCGCAGCGATGATTCCGTAGACCATGGTGAAATATTTGTCAAAACGTTCGAGGGGATATTCCCGGTCCAGGGCGGTCAGCACCTCTGCGGGGGAAGCGAAATTGTTCTTGTTTTTGATGATCCGTCCGCTCTGGGGCTGCAGGGACTGGGAGACGGAGACCGTCACTAAGGCCGACGGGACGCCATGACCGCTGACATCGAGCATGTAGAAGGCCAGTCGCTCGCCGTCGCCATCAAGGGGGAAGACATTGAAGATATCGCCGCCGATGGCCTGACTGGGGATGTATTTCCAGGCCATGTCCAAAGCCGCCGTTGTCGGCAGCAGTTGGGGCAGGAGGCTTTGCTGAATCCCCGCCGCCGCCTGGAGATCCTCGTCGAGGCGTTGCTGTTTCTCTACAAGTTCCCTGTTCGCGGCCATCACTTCTTTCGTCAGACGGCTGATCTTCAGGTGCGTGCGCACCCGGGCCAAGGCCTCTCCCTTATCGAAGGGCTTGGTAATATAATCGGCGCCGCCGATCTCCAGCCCCCGGATCTTATCCCGGGTTTCTCCCAAGGCAGAGAGAAAAATTACGGGGATATCCCTGGTTCGTGCTTCTTTTTTCAGGGTTTCACAGACATCGTAGCCGTCCATGCCGGGCATCATGATGTCGAGCAGGATAAGATCCGGATCGGCGGCAGCGGCCTTGGTCAGGCCGTCTTGTCCATCCGTGGCCGCCATGACTTCATAGCCCGCCCGCTCGAGAAAACGGCCGATCAGCTCCCGGCTGTCGTCGCTGTCATCGATAACGAGAACCCGCTCGGCCATGATCTATATAACCCCCCAGATGTCCCGCCCGTATTCCCTGATCGTCCGGTCGCTGGAAAATTTGCCCATCCGGGCGACGTTAAGGATGGCCTTCCGGGCCCAGAGCGACTGATCCCGATAATCCCGGCCCACCTGCCCCTGGGCCTCGATATAGTGAAGAAAATCGGGAAGATGAAAATAGTAATCCCCCTCGTTGAGGATCCGGTCGAAGACCCAGCGGAACAGACCCGCCTCCCGGGGACAGAACCGGTCGTCCCGGAAGGTATCCATCACCCGCCGGATGACGTCATGGTGATTGTACCAGTCCCAGGGATCGTATCCCCCTGATTGTTTATACTCTTCCACTTCGGCGATTTTCAGGCCGAAGATATGGATGTTTTCTTCCTCAACTTCCTCCCGGATTTCAATATTGGCCCCATCGAGGGTCCCGATGGTAAGGGCGCCGTTGAGGGAGAATTTCATGTTTCCCGTCCCCGAAGCCTCGGTCCCGGCCGTGGAAATCTGTTCGCTCAAATCCGCCGCGGGAATTATTTTCTCCGCCAGAGAGACGCGATAATCGGGGATGAAAACGACCTTCATCATGTCCCCTACCCGCCCGTCGTTATTGATTACCTCCCCCAGGCTGTTGATAAGTTTGATGATCTGTTTGGCCTGCCAGTAACCGGGGGCCGCCTTGCCGGCAAAGATATGGGCACGGGGGGTCAGCGGCGTCAATCCGTCCTCGGTTATAAGGAGATATTCATGAATAATGTAGAGGATTTTCAGGAGTTGCCGCTTATATTCATGTATCCGTTTCGCCTGAATATCAAACAGGCTGTCCGTATCAATGGCAATACCGGTCGTTGAAAAGACAATTTCTCGCAGGGCTTCCTTGTTTTTCTTTTTGATGTCCATGAATTCCTGCTGAAACACCGGATCGACCGCATAGGGTTCCAGGCCCCGGAGACAATCGAGATCGACAACCCAGTCCGCCCCGATCGTCCGGGTAATGAGCCCGGCCAGGAGGGGGTTGGCCTTGAGGAGCCAGCGCCGCGGGGTGACGCCGTTGGTTTTGTTGCTGAATCGTTCCGGCCAGAGCTCATGAAAATCGGGAACAAGGACTGTTTTGACCAGTTCCGAATGGAGGGCGGAGACGCCATTGACGGCATGGGAACCGGTAATGGCCAAATGAGCCATCCGCACCTTCTTTTCCGGCCCTTCCTCGATGAGGGACATCCGCCGCATCCGGTCCGGATCGCCGGGCCACCGGCGCTGCACGTCTTCGAGGAGACGGCTGTTGATTTCATAGATGATCTGGAGGTGCCGGGGCAACACCTTTTCCAGCAATGAAACGGGCCACCTTTCCAGGGCTTCGGAAAGGAGGGTGTGGTTTGTGTAGCCCAGGGTCCTGACGGTGATCTCCCAGGCCCGCTCCCAGGGGAGTTCGTATTCATCAACGAGCAGACGCATCAGTTCGGCGACAGTCAGGGCGGGGTGGGTGTCGTTCATCTGAATGGCCGTCTTTTCGGAAAAGGCGTCAAAGGTCGCATGGTCGTGAAGATAGCGGCGGACGATGTCCCGGACGGCACAGGCGACAAGAAAATATTCCTGAATAAGGCGCAACTCCCGGCCGGCGGCAAAGGTATCGGAGGGGTAGAGGACCTTGGAGACCGTCTCGGCGGCTATTTTTTCCTCCACCGCCCGGAAGTAATCCCCTTCGTTGAAGATCTCCGTGCTGAATTCGGAGGAGGCCCGGGCGGCATAGAGACGCAGATAATTGACCGTCGCCCCGCCGTAGCCGACGATGGGCATATCATAGGGCACCCCGACGATCACCTGCCAGTCCAGCCACATGGGATTATACAAACCCTGCCGGTCGATCCCGTGTTCGATGCGCCCATAGAGGGGGACCAGACAAGCCTCGCCGGCTCGTTGGATCTCCCAGGGGTCCTGCCGGGACGGCCAGAAATCCGGCTTCTCCTTCTGATAACCGTTTTCGATCTCCTGTTTGAAAAGACCGTATTCGTAATGGAGGCCGTAACCAAAACCCGCAATCCCCAGGGTGGCCATGGAATCGAGGAAGCAGGCCGCCAGCCGCCCCAGGCCGCCGTTTCCCAGCGGCGCATCCCGCTCTTCTTCCCGGAGTTCCTCGAGATCGAGCCCCTGTTCGGCAAGGGCGCCCTGAAAGGCGTCATAGAGCTGCAAATTCAGGAGATTATTACCCAACGACCGCCCGATGAGGAATTCCAGAGAAAGATAATAGACCCGTTTCCGGTCTTCCTGAACATAGCGTCTCTCCGTCTCGATCATCCCCTCGATAAGACGGTCCCGCACGGCCATGCAGAGGGGCTCAAAATAGTCCCGTTTCGTTGCCTTTGCGATATCCTTGCCCAGGGAATATTTGAGATGCCTTAAGATAGATGTTGTCAAACCGGCCCTGGTATTATTCAGAGGTTTATCCATTCCCATTTCCTTTATAGTAAATGGTGCAGGGTTAAAAGTGAATATGTTGGATAATTAGGTAAGATATTGTATTCTGCTTCTTGGAGTATAGGGGGGGCAATTTTGCTTGTCAATGGATATTTTGCAGGATTTTTTTTAGCTTAACCAGATTAATGGTCTTGCGAAATATCATAAAACCCTCCCCAACCCTTGAAGGGGAAGGAGAAATTGGTTTTTGCGAGTCCGTTAAAATCAATATGCTATTGAAAAAATAAATGCTATAAAGTTACCCGTAAAGTGAGAACAGAAGCAGTCCTCATAGCCATCGTTATTTTTACTGATAACTATGAAAAAATCAGTCCTTGTTATCTTTCTGATTATCATTGCCGGGGTTACCACCGGGGCCTATCATTTGCTTAATCGGGATTGGATCCTCTACCGGCAGGGGGAGAGGCAGTTTGCCGCCGGGAACTTTCCCGAGGCTATTGCCGCCTATCAACAGGTCCGTCCGGAAAAAATAAATAAGCAAAATTTCGCCGACCGGTTAGCCGCTGCTTATCTTGCTGCCGGGGACGCTGCCAAGGCCCTGCCGATTCTGGAAACGATCCATCGCCTTAATCCGGACAACGTCTCCGTCCAGGTATCGCTGGCCGACGTCTATATCCAGGCCGGTCGCTTTCCTCAGGCTGCCTCTCTCTACCGTAAAATCCTTCAGAAAAGTCCCGAGAATCGCCGAATACGACTCGAACTGGCCCGGATCCTTGCCTGGGAGGGCCAGTTCGATGCCGCTATCGGAGAATACAGGAAAGTGTTGAAAACAAAGGAGGAGGGGTCATGAGATCTTTTCACTGCCGACGCAGGCGCGGCTTAATTTGCCTTTTTATCGGGGTGCTTTTTTTGGCGCAACTGGTTTCTCTATCCTCAGTAACCGCCGGGGCCCAAGAAAAGAAAACCCTGTCCCTCCAGCCAAAAGTGGCGCCCCCGGAGCTCCAGATTGCCGATAGCCGCGAAACCATCCCCGACTGGTTGGCCCGCTGGGAATTGGCCCGGGTCCTCAGTTATGCCAAACGCTACGATGAATCTAGCGGGGAATATGAAAAGCTCCTGCAGGAGAAACCGGAGTTGAGCGAGGCGCAGGTAGAGTGGGCGACGGTCCTTTTTTGGAACGGGAAACCATCGGAAGCTTTGAAAAAATTGGAACAGGTCCCCCCGCGGAAACTGCCGGAGAAGGCGCAAATTCTCATGGCTGATCTCTATGCCCGCCAGAAGAAATATGACCGGGCCGAATCTCTTTACCGGGATTATCTGAAATCCCGCCCCGACGATCTCCGGGTCCGACTGCGCCTAGCGGAAGTTCTGAGCTGGGAAAAGAGGTATGAGCCCTCCCTCAGAGAGTACGAAGAAATCCTCAAGGTAAGACCGGAGGACAACCAGGTCCGGAGAAAATACGGTTTTGTCCTCATGTGGATGGGCCGCTTCGACGACGCCGCCCGGGAGCTGAAAAAGACCCTGCCTTGAAAGGCATGACACCTTGGCACGGCTCACAGTAATATTGGCATGTTTGTAACGGTTAGGAATACGATGAGAACGGCTTTACGGACAACGGGAATAGGAGTTATCTGCTGCCTGCTTCTGGGCTGGGGCGGGCCGCGACTTCTACATGCCGGTAGCACCACTATTGCGCCGGCGGTGATCGCTTCCTCTATTTCTGCTTCCCGGACCGTTGTCCATGACCGGGCGCAAACGGCTCCTTCCACCCCCGGGAAAGGTCCAGTCATGGCCTTGCCACGCCCTCTCGACGACAAGAAGAAGGGAAAGGCCACCGGAGAAGCGACAATTGTGGACAAGGATTCCCAAATATCGGATTTTGACGCCCGCCTGGCCCTGGCCCAGTCCCTGGCTTACAGTAATCATCTCAATGAAGCCCTGCGCGAATATTCATTGTTGCTAGCAGCAAATCCCGGCGCCGGCGCCGTCCGCCGGGAAAGGGCGGAAATCCTGGTGCGCCTTCAGCGCTGGGAAGAGGCGTTGAAGGATTTCCAGGCGGTTCTGGCGGCGACCCCCCGGGATAACCGCGCCCTCCTTGCCGTAGGCAGGATATATCTGTGGCAGGGCCGGCACGCCGAGGCGGCGGAAATCTTTAATAAACTGATCCGTCAGGGTGAAAAGGACCCGGCCTTATATATTGACCTGGCCCGGGCCTACAGTTGGGGAAAACAATACGAGCAATCCCTGGCAATGTACCAAAAGGCCCTGGCACGCATGGGGGAGATTTCCGGGGATTTGTTCATCGAAGTGGGAGACGTCTATCTTTATGCCGGCAACATCAATGATGCCGCCCGGATGTACCGCCAGGCCCTGCTCATGGAGACGGACTCCCTGAAGGCGCAGAAAAAACTCGGCCTCGTGCTGAGCTGGCTGGGGCAGGACGACGAGGCGATGGTTTACTTAACGAATATCCACGCCCGGACGCCGGAGGATGAGGAAGCAGGCATTGAACTGGCACGGGTCTATGTACGGAAAGGAAAGACCCGCCAGGCCCGCGATACTCTTCGGGACCTTTTGAAGCGCAACCCCCGTAAGCCGGAGATCTTGGTTGCCCTGGCGGATACCGAGGCCGCCCTGGGGCACGCCACCGCCTGCCGCGGGATCTATCTGGACCTGTTGAATATTAGCGGCCGCCGAAAGGATCTCCTCCTGCGTTACGCTGGGCAAATGCCGCTCTGGGGAGACTTTTACGGAGCGGAAATGATTTACCGGCAGGCCTTGCAGGAAAACCCGGCCGATACCGGATTATGGCTTAACCTCGCCGGAATCTACGCCGCCTCCCAGCGGTACGAAGAAGGGGAGGGGATCTACCGCCGCCTTCTCCGGCAGGATACGCGCATGACGAAGGCCTTGGCGGGATTGGCGGAGTTGAAACTGCTGGAAAAAGATTTTGCCGAAGCCCTGATCCAGGCCGACCGCCTGCTGGCTGTCAAGGCGGACGATCCACGGGGAAGGCTCCTTAGAGGCGACGCCCTGGCGGGTCTGAAGCGCTACCAGGAGGCCGTGGCGACCTACGAAACAGTGGGTGATGATCCGTCCCTGCAGGTTGAAGGCTACCTCCGGGCCGGAAAGCTTTTTCTGAATCAGGGCGACGCCGAAAGGGCGCATGCAAGCATTGAGCGGGCCGGGAAAAACTCCCCGCAAAGACCGGCGGTCAGATTCTATCTTGCCGGGCAAAAACAGGTCCAGGAAGAGGGGTTTGTCGCTGATCTGATTAATAAATCGAAAGATAATCCAAAGGTTCTTGACACTTGGGGAGGACTATACGCCACCGGGGGGCTCCCGGATCAGGCGCTGAGTTGTTATCAGGCAGCTTTGGCGGCGGACCCCGCCTATATGCCGGCGCGGACGGCATTGGCGGAGATCCTCGGGGCCAAGATGCAGTACCAGGCATCTCTCGATCAATATCAGGCCTTGTTGGCGGATTTTCCGGAGTCCTCCCAGCTCCTCATCGGCCGGGCCCGGGTCCTTAGCTGGGGGAAACGGTATCAGGAATCCATTGATCTTTACAAGGGAGTCAGCAAGCTCAATCCTGCCGATCCCGTTCCGGTCCGGGAGATGGCCCGGGTCGCCCTCTGGGATAAGCGTTACAACGAGGCCATGCAGGCCTACGACGCCCTCCTGACGCCGCCCGTGGATAACCGGCTGCGAGCGGCCCTGTCTGCCTTGTCTCCGGGCAGCGATAACTTGCTGCTCAGCCAATCGGTGCAGGAACTCCGGAAGAAGGCTGACAGCGGCGCCATCTATGAGGGATATGAGGAACTGGCGAAGGCGTCAATCGCGGCCTCAAAAGGTAATTTAAGCCAAAAGGACATGGATTGGGAAGCAGTAGAGGGATTACTGGTTGACAACCTTCCCCTGTATCGTATCCAGAAAGGGACGGACCTGGAAAAACGGGGCAAGACCCTGTCATGGAATAAACGCTTTACCCGCTCCCTCGGGGCGTATGAATCCCTCCTGAGCTTCAGCCCCGGCAACGAGGAGGCCTGGTTCGATTACGCCCAGACCCAGTGCGCTTTAGGTCTTTGCGAGCAGGAGGGGAAAACCTATCGGGAGATCCTCCACATTGACCCTTTCCACAGCCTGGCCCAGGAGGCCCTGGAAAGGCAGCAGATCCGCAGCCACCCCGCCCTGCAGGCGACCCATTGGTACTGGAAAGAGGAGGGCTGGGGGGACCTGGCCAGGATTACGAGAAACAAGACGGACCTGAACATGGATGTGCCTTTCTTCTGCAACTATCACCTCCGCCTGACGGGTCATCACTGGGAAGAGAAGCCCGACTATACCGGGACCTCTTACGGGGCCGACGGGTTTTCCCTGGCCGCAAACGGCATGATCAACCCCTATGTGAAGGGAGATATCCGCTGGACCCACAAGGTTTATCGGGACGCCCTTTTCCAGGCTCGGGACACGGGGCAGGCGCAACTGTCTTTCAACCTGCGGGATGCGGCCCGCATCGGCGTCGGCTATGAACGGACCGATGAATTGTATAACTATTTCGGCATCCGCCAGGGGGCCCAGGCTGACCAGGGATGGATTTCCGCCATGTCGAACCTGACCCGGAAACTGGAGGTCAACGGCCAACTGCGCTATCTGCGCTACAATGACGACAACGACGCAAAGCGGGTCACGGTCAGCGGCGCCTACGCCATAACGGATCATCCCCGCCTCTTCAAGGTTATCCTCTCCGGCGAGTACCGGGACACGGGCAAGGTCAATCAGTATATCTATAACAACACCGGTCAGTTGACGGACATCATCCATCCCTACTGGGCGCCTCAGAATTATTATGGCACGGCCCTGACTCTGGAGTGGTATCATGATCTGTCGAAAAATTTTTACTGCGGCTCGGAGTTGCACTTCTATGATCTCCGGGTGACCGTCGGGGCGGACACGATTGGCAACCCTTCCGTGGAGGCCGCCGGGGAATGGCATTATGAATTTTTAAAGCACTGGATGGTCGGCGTCACGGGCATGATTCATCAGTCCAGCCAGTGGAAGGCCCAGAGTCTGTGGGGAACGCTGAAGTACCAGTTTTAATGATATTGTCAATGGACATGAAAGAAAGATCAAAAAAGAATTATAACTGGAAGATCATGGCTGGAATGACCCTGCCCTTTCTCTCCATTTTCTTTGCCGTCTGCTACCTGATCATCCGGACAGTGATAATCATCTTTTCTGACTATGCCTGGCATGAGATCATTGTTGCCTGGGCGCTCCTGTTTGCCGAAATCTTCATCCTTGTCCATGGTATAGGATATTTTCTTGAAATCATCCACGTCCTCACCCACAGGCATTACCAGACGGCAACAAAGGCGTCTCCTTCCCTGTTGGAGACTTATCCTCCCGTGGCCATTATTGTCTCTTCCTTCAAGGAACCCCTGGACGTAATCGAAAACACTCTGATCAGTTTCTACAATCTCATTTATCCCAACAAGCATATCTATTTTCTTGACGATACCCGCTATGATCTCCCCGGCGACGACCAGCTCGCTATGACTAAATACCGGCAGGACATTGATGATCTCTGTAAGCGGATCGGCATCGATCTGTTCCGGAGGCGCTGGCGGGGGGCCAAGGCGGGAATGATCAACGATTTCCTGGATTTTGTCGCCGATAGGCCAAGAGAAGGCTTTGAATTTCATGCCTTCAGCGGCCAAAAGCGCCGGGAGAAGGAAAAGTATATCATCGTTTTTGATGCCGACCAAAATCCCTTGCCCCTGTTTGCCGAACCGCTGCTGGCAAGAATGGAGGCGGAACCGCGTCTGGCCTTTATCCAAACACCTCAATATTACTCCAATTTTGAGGGAAATCGCATTGCCAGGGCCTCCGGTCTCCAGCAGGCCGTTTTCTACGAGTACATCTGTGAGGGAAAGAGCATTAAGGATGCCATGTTCTGCTGCGGTACCAATGTCATCTTTCGTCGGGAGGCCCTCGAAGATGTGGGCGGCTTCGATGAGTCTTCGGTTACGGAGGACTTCGCCACCTCCCTGAAATTCCACATGAACGGCTGGCACTCTGCCTATCACCGGGACGTCCTGGCTTTTGGAATGGGGCCGGAAGACCTGGGGGGGTTTTTCAAGCAGCAGTTTCGCTGGGCACTGGGGACGGTAGGACTGTTGCGCCAGGTTGTAAAACATTTTCTCATGGAACCCCGGAAACTGTCCCTGGTGAAATGGTGGGAGTACCTTCTTTCCAGCACCCATTATTTCATCGGCCTTGTCTTCTTAATCCTCGCCATGTGCCCCATCCTCTACCTCCTGGCCAGAGTGCCGACCTACTTTGGCCGGCCGGAGATCTACCTGGTCTTTTTTGTACCTTACATCATCATCACCGTCTTCACCTTTTTCTGGACCCTCCGGCAGCGTCAGTACCGGGCGCAGGACCTGGTCATGGGGCAATTGCTGATGGCCGTCACCTTTCCCGTCTATATCAAGGCGGCGATCCAGGGCCTCCTGGGCGTCCGGGGGAAGTTCGTGGTGACGCCCAAGGGGAGCAGCCAGGCACTGCCCCTGACCGACATCTGGCCCCAGCTTACCTTGCTAGTCCTGAGTTTCGCCGCGATCGTCTGGGGTGTTAACCGCTTGATTTACGAACGGGAACCGCTAATGGCGATTATCGTCAACATGATCTGGTGCCTGTACCATTTCATCATCCTGTCGTCGGTTTTCTATTTCAATAAGCCGGCGGAGAAGGCATCATGAAAAGATCGCTTTTCCCCCTGCTGATGATGCTTGCCGTTTGGGGATGTTCTTCCCTGCCCATTGAGGTGCAAGAACCGGCTAAGTCGCCGGCTGCACCGCCGGCATGGGGATTTGCCCTGGACGGCTATCCCATTACCGACGGGCAGCTGCAAGAGGTGCAAAATGAAACGGGCCTGTCTGCCCAGATCGTGGTGTTTTTTCTCCAGTGGCCGCAACCGGGCATCAAAGATAATGTTTTCCCAAGGGAATCCATGGATGCGATCCGGACGCGGGGGGCTATCCCCTGCCTGACCTGGGAGCCCATGTATTATCATCAAGGCAAAGAAATCATGATTCCCCACGAGGACATTCTCAATGGGCGCTATGATTCCTATATTGCTAAATTTGCCAGGGAATCAAAATTATGGGGGAAACCATTCATGGTGCGTTTTGCCCATGAAATGAACATCTCCCGCTACCACTGGGGTACGGACAAGGAAGGCTTCGGGCCGCAAAGCCCTTATATTTACAAGAAGATGTTCCGTTATGTCGCCGCTATATTTAAAAAGGAAAAGGCGGACAATGTCTTTTGGGCCTTCTGCCCTAATTCCGAATCCCTTCCCCATCCGGGCCGCGACAAAGGGGCGGAGTGGAACACCCTGTCTGCTTATTATCCCGGCGATGACTGGGTCGATATCGTGGGAATCGACGGTTACAACTGGGGGACGAGCCAGAAAAAGTCCCTTAACGGATGGGACAGCAGCTGGCGGTCCTTCCGGGAGATCTTCGGGGCTGCATATCAGGAATTGCGGGCATTGGCGTCCGGCAAACCTCTGTTTATCTTTGAGACGGCCAGCGTGACCGCGGGGGGCGACCGGCCCCAGTGGATCTCCGCAATGCTGGAAACGGCGAAAGGGTGGAATATTGCCGGCGTCTGCTGGTTTCAGGTTCACAAGGACAATGACTGGCGGATTAACAGCGACGGGGATCGGGACTACGTTTCATTGATTCATCGGGTGGTTGCACCCTCGCTAACCCCATCCCCACCCCGGCCCTCCCCTTGAAGGGGAGGGAGAAATTTACTTTTTGCGAACACGTCAAGATTGGAGCCCGGCGAAGGAAAGTTCAGAGTGACCGGACGTAGAGCATCACAATGGTGTTGTAGTTGTCATATAGTTTTTCTTCCAGTGTCTTGATGGCCACGATATATTTCATCACCTGCTCATTGTCGAAGGTCATCTGAAAGATGTCACTGTTTATCTCCGATTCCACAAATGACCTCAGAGTCTCCAGATCAATGATTTCGGCCAGTTCCACAAGCCGGCAGCACCGGGTGGTGACCTTCTGAAAGCATTCTTCCAGATTTTTTATATTTTCCGCAACTTTACCCCTGATATCATTGAGTAATTGTTCCCGGAGCAGGATGTAGTCCTGCCGGGGGTAATCGCCGATCCGGGAAAAATAGGGTATCAGATGGCCGAGGTAAATCTGTACCCCTTTCTTGATCAAAAGGGATTCCTTCATGACGTGGGTAAGCATCTCTTCGGAAGAACCGTCAAATTGCTGGAGATCGATGGAGACGGCCTCGCCGCTCATCGTGAAACAGATGCGGGGACGGTTTGTTTGCGCCTGGGTGACATCGGTCAGAAAGATCCGGGCGTTCATTTCCTGATCCTGATAGGATTCCCTTATGATTCCCCTGGTGAAAAAAAGCTCATTGAGGTAGAAGGGAAGATGATAGTTGATCTCATCCCCTTCCCGGAGAACTTCCCGGCTCATGACCCACGCCGGCATGGCAATGACGATTTGTTTTTCCTGAATGTTCTGAAGAAGATACTGAAAACTGATGTGGTCCCGGCGCCGGGATCCCAGAAAAGGAAGATTTACTGAATCTATATTCATAGGTCTGAATTCACCCCTCCCGATACCCGTATTCTTGACAGCAAAATCACTCAGGACTTGTGTAAGCTGTTATAGTTTCGAGGAGTTTCGCCTTTTTTATCGGTTTATTCAAGTGAGTGTCGCAACCCGCCGCAATACTCTTTTCCACATCCTCTTTGAGGGCGAATGCCGTCAGGGCGATGATGGGGGTAGGCCGCCGACCATGCTCCTCCTCCCAGGCCCTGATGATCCTGGCTGCCGTGTAACCATCCATGACGGGCATCTGCACGTCCATCAGGACCAGGTTATAGTCGCGGGCCTTGAACCTCTCCACGGCTATCTCTCCGTTTTCGGCAATATCCACCTCGTAGGGCGTGTGCTTGAAATAGGCAATCATTAGAAAGCGGTTGTCTTCCGAGTCTTCAACAAGGAGGATACGCAGCGGCCGCTGATCTTGAGGCGTCGCCGAGTCGGGGGTTTTTACAGCGGCATCCGGAACCATCCTCTTATCCGAGATCACTTTGATGGCCCCGGGTTCTTCCGGGTGCCCCTGTTTTTTAAACCGGGCCGTAAAGTGAAAAACGCTCCCTTTGCCAACGGTGCTCTCCACCCAGATCCTGCCACCCATGAGTTCCGACAACTGCCTGGCAATGGTCAACCCCAATCCCGTTCCCCCATATCGTCTGGTCGTGGAAGAGTCGGCCTGGGTAAAGCGTTCGAAAATGCTCTCCACCTTGTCGGCGGGAATGCCGATGCCCGTATCGGTGATGGCGAAATGGAGCAGGCATGACCACTCATCCTGATCCTCCCGGAGTTCCATTTCTCTGTCGACGGTCAGGACAACTTCCCCCGCTTCGGTAAACTTGACGGCATTCCCGATGAGGTTGATCAGGATCTGCCGGAGGCGGCCGGCGTCTCCCGTCAATTCCTGACAAACCTCCGGAGCGATCCGGCAGGACAGGCCGATATTTTTCTCATTGGCGCGGACATCCATGATATCACAAATATTTTGTGTTACTTCGCCCAGATGGAACGGCGCCGCCTCCAGGGTAAGATGACCGGCTTCCACCTTGGACAGATCAAGAATATCATTGATCAGGTTCAGGAGGTTCTCCCCGGCCGACCGGAAGACTCGTACATATTGACGCTGCTCCGCAGTCAAAGGCGTTTCCGCTAACAATTCCGCCATCCCGATGATGGCATTCATGGGCGTCCGAATCTCATGACTCATGCCGGCCAAAAACTCGCTCTTGGCGATGTTGGCCGCCTCGGCTGCTTCCTTGGCCTCATTCAGGGCCTGTTCCGCCGTCTTGAGGGAGGTGATGTCCTCCTGGACACCGACAAAGTGGGTAATCTCCCCCCGGGTATTCCGAATCGGCGAGATGGAAGCCGACGCCCAGTAATGCCCTCCGTCTTTCTTTTTATTGTAGAAGACGCCCTGCCATAACTGCCCCGCGGTAATAGTATCCCAGAGGACCTGATAGTCTTCCGAAGACTTCTGTCCCGATTTAAGGATTCGGGGATTCTGACCTGAAGCCTCGGCAGCCGTGTAACCCGTTATATCTGTAAAACGAGTATTTACATAATCAATGCTGCCGTCGGGCTTGGTAATTATTACGGCGACCGGACTCTGCTTGACTGCCTGCGAGAGCTTTCGGAGTTCCTCTTCCGCCTGGCGCCTGGCGGTAATATCTCTCCCGATCCCCAAAAAGCCCGTGATTTCGCCTTCGCTATTCCGCAGCGCCGTTACGGATAGGGAAACGGGAAACCGGCTGCCATCCTTGCGGATGTACGTCCATTCACGTTCAGCGGTATTGCCGAGGCGGGCCTTGGCCACAAGGACCTCAAAACCGGGGGCGATATCCGTACCAATTTCCAGCGACAGCTCTTCGGCACGCCAGGCAATTTCCGCTTCGTCATGAATTACGGCCGGGGTATGCTGGCCGATCAGCTCTTCCGCCCGATAGCCAAGCAATCGCTCGGCGGTGGCGTTGATGGTCTTGATCGTCCCGTCCGGGGTGGTGGAAATGATCGAATAATTGGCGCCGTCCAGAACTGCCTGCTGGAGAACCGAAAGGTCCCGTAACCGGCTTTCGCTTTCCTGGAGCGCCTGTTCGGCCTTCTTGATCTCACTGATATCCCTAATGGCGCCTACAAAACGTCTGCCCTGGGGTAAAAAAATCTCGCCGACAGAAAGAGAGAGGGGAATAATACTGCCGTCTTTCCGCTGCCCGGATACCTTTCGGCCTACACCAATGACACGCCGCTCACCCGTCTGCAAATAGTGTCGAAGACATTCGTCGTGCCGGGTCCGGTAGGGTTCCGGCATGAGGAGGTTGACTTTCTGCCCGATTATTTCCGCGGCCTCATAACCAAAGATCCTTTCCGCCGCAGGATTAAAGAGGTCAACAATACCGTTTTCATCAATGGCCACGACACCTTCCACGATAGTATCGATGACGGACTTCATCCGCTCCCGACTCTCTACCAGTTCGTCTTCGACCTGTTTTTGGGAAGTTATGTCCCTGATCGTCACCAGATTGGCAGTGTCATCCCCAAAGGGAATCCGCGTACCCAGTCCCTCAACCCAGCGTTCCCTCCCCCCCGTCTTGATTAGCTTGTACCGGTTTAGATAGCCGCCGCCCCCTTCCTGGACGTTCATCAGATCGATGATTACAGCCTCAAGATAATCGGGATGGATAAACTCTGCGGCGTTACGGCCAATACCGGCTTCCGGCGTCTCCAATTGCACCAGTTCGGCTGCCGATTGGTTGGCAAAGAGGATTGTACCGCTCCAGTCGAGAATCAGCAGGGCGTCAAGCATGTGATCCACAACACGGTGGAAAAGGGATTCCGTCAAGGGAAGGATCTGATCAGAAGGGGGATGGTTCTCTTCGGATAGAGTCATGCTATTATCCTTTGCCGCCTCCGTAAAGAACTCACTCGGCACATGCTTGGCAAAATATCACCGCTCAAAAAAACGATAGGGGAGTAGGATCTAATAAGCTTTTTGAGTATATTAAACTTCCAGGAGAAAGTCAAAGTTTTCTTCTCACCGTCATCATTGTGAAAATAATGCCGCCGTGCTATATTGCCAGCCAATGGAAGGGCCGAAATCAGGGACCGACTCAAAGATCGATTCAGGGAATTGTCAAATATGTTCAGACGAGCTTCTTATATTTTTGCCAGCTTTTTCATTTACACCATGACCGGCAGCCTCCTTAATCCGACCGTCGTCTCAGCCACGAACCATTCCTTTTCCGTTCGGGACATGTTGGCCATGGAACGGATCGCCGATCCCCAAGTTTCCCCGGACGGGCGCCGAGTCGCCTTCACGGTCTGGCGGGCCGATCTCACCGCCAATCGAGGCCATACTTCCATACAAATAGCTGATATTCAGAAGAAAACTTCTCTCGCCGTCAACCCCTCAGCAGAGGCTAACGATACGAATCCCCGCTGGTCCCCGGACGGCAAAGCCATTTATTTCCTTTCCACCCGCTCCGGTTCCCAGCAGGTCTGGAAGACCTCCCCACCCTATAAAAAACCCATCCCGGTCACAGACTTTCCTCTTGATGTGGGAGCCTTAGAAGTTTCCCCGGACGGGCGCTTTCTGATTCTGTCCCTGGCTGTCTTTCCCGGCAGGACACCGGAGGAAACCAGGACGATGCTGGCGGAAAAGGCAAATCAGACCGGGTCGGGCATGGTCTTCGACCGGCTCATGGTCCGCAATTGGGATAAATGGAATGATGGCACCCGTAGCCACCTGTTTTTTTATCCCCTTCCCGGAGGTCCGGCCCGGGACGTCATGGCGGCCATGGACGCAGATTGTCCGTCAAAACCGGCTGGGGGGACGGAGGAATTCTCCCTTTCTCCCGACGGCGGGACCCTGGTTTTTACGGCCAAGGATGAAGGGCGCAAGGAAGCGTGGTCAACAAACAGCGACCTCTTCATGGTTTCCCTGCAGTCAGAAACAAAGCCAGTGCGGATTACGAAAAATCCCGCCACGGATACGCAGCCCCGTTTCTCCCCCGACGGCAGGACCCTCGCCTATCTGGCCATGAGCCAGCCGGGTCATGAGGCGGACCGCTACCGGATTCGGTTGAGGAATATAGTTTCGGGAGAGGAACGCGCTCTTGATCTACGGGTCGAAGACGGCCCAAACGGCGATTGCTCTCCCGACTTTATGACCTGGTCTCAAGACGGGAAAACCCTTTATTGCACCACCGATCATCTGGGGCAGCATGCCCTCTTCGCCGTGGACGTGGCGACGGGCCGGAGTCGGATGCTGATGAAAACTGGAAACACCTTTGCCCCCCAGCCCCTGCCGGATGGGCGTATCCTCTTTGCCTGGAATTCCCTGAATCAGCCGACGGAGCTTTATCTGCTCGGAAGCAAGAATGAAGAGTCTCAACGGGTCACCAAATGGAACTATGACGGGGTGGCAAATGTCCGCTTTGGAAAGGTCGGGGCCTTTACCTTCAAGGGCGCCCACGGGGATACCGTATATGGACGGATCGTTTATCCCGTTGATTTCGATCCCGCCCGGAAATATCCCGTCGCCTTTATAATTCACGGCGGACCGGAAACATCCAACCTCAATGAGTTTCATTACCGATGGAATCCCCAGGTTTTCGCCGGGGCCGGCTATGCCGCCGTGCAGATCGATTTTCACGGTTCAACGGGCTATGGACAGACGTTCACCGATGCCATCCGGGGAGACTGGGGAGGGGCGCCCTATGAAGATCTCATGACGGGCCTCGATTTTGTGCTGAAGGAGTATCCCTTTCTCGACGAAAAAAGGATGGCCGCCCTGGGTCCCTCTTATGGCGGCTACATGATCAACTGGATCGGTGGGCAAACGGACCGTTTCCGCTGTCTCGTCAGTCATGCCGGTCTTTTCGATAAGCCCATGGCCCACTACGAAATGGATACCCTGTGGTTTCCCGAGTGGGAATTCGGCGACCCTAGACGGCATAACCCCCTTGATTATATCAAGAACTGGCGGACACCGACCCTGATCATTCACGGCCAGAAGGATTATCGGGTCTCCTACACCCAGAGTCTCGCCCTCTTCAGCGCCCTTCAGCGCCAGGGCGTTGCTTCGGAACTCCTGATCTTTCCCGATGAAGGCCACTGGATCCTCAGACCCCGGAATGTTCTCCAATGGCACGACACGGTTCTTGCCTGGCTGCGCCAGTGGCTTCGGCCCCAGTAAGGGATAAATCAGGAAACTGGGGTCCAGTAATCACAATCTCTCGTATATTCCGTAATTACATGATCAACAAAGCGGGCAAAGCGGAGGCAATTTTCCCGATTCTCCTGGGAATGAACTTCATAGAATAGGCATTCCTGACATCTTTCTTCCCGACCCTTATTATTCATATCCTAACCCTCCCGATAGATTAACCAGATTTATAGATTAGCGCCTGACCAGGGCGCTTATCAATCGCTCGATGTGCTCCAGGGTGTTACACTCCTTGATCATAGTGTAATAAGGTTTATAATGGCTGATTTCCGAATCCCCTGATCCCCAGAAGGCCGGCACTTCGGGATTGAGCCAGATAAGGCGCTTGCAACGCTCGTATATAGCCTTAAGATTCTCCGGATGGGGATCGTTGTAATTATTCCGGGCGTCACCGAGAACAAGGACGGTCGTCTTGCGCGTCACCGCTGCTATATGATCCCGGCGAAAATCACCGAGAGAACGCTCGTAATCAGTCCGCCCCATAATCAGGGGGATATTCGTCCCCCCCTGGATCCGGGCCAAAGCCTCATCCACAGGACTGTTTCCAAGGATCTCGCTGACCTCGACGAGATTCGTACAGAAGACAAAGGTCCGGATCTTGGCGATCTCCTGGTTGAGACCATACAGGAAGAGGAGGAGAAAACGCACCGTCCGCAGGACGGAGCGACTGATATCACAGATGACGACAATCTGGGGGCGTTCGATTTTTTTCCTCTTCCAGGAGGGCGCAAACAGCATTCCCTGATAGGAGATGTTTTCTCTCAGGGTTCTCTTGAAATCCAGAACCCCTCTTCTTGCCGCTTTGCGGCGGCGGGAGTGAAGATCGTTGAGACGCTTGACCATCCGCTGGATAATATTGTGGATACGGGCAAAGTAACGCTGTTCCAGATTGGACAGTTTCACAAGGCGCAGTTCGCTTTCCAGACGCCTTTCCCCTTCGTTGCGGGCAAAGAGATCGTACTGGCTCTGCACATAATTTCTTACATTGTCCACAAGATAGGCCTTCGCGCTCTCGAGACGGGCCTTCTCCGCAGCCGCAGCCGGTGTATCAATCCGGCCCAAGTTCTGAATCTGGCCGTCGAGCCCTCCCGCCCCCATCCGGCCGAGGATCCGCAGGGCGAAAAGGCTGCGCTGGGTAAAGTATCTGATTTGGGAGATGTTTTCCAGACGCGCCGCCTCGGTCATGGCGCCAATGAGGCCAGCCCGATCCTCCTCCATGAGCAGGCGAACCAGGGACGATTCCGTTTGCAAGAGGCTTGGCATGTCCGTATTTTTAGAGGCCCGGTCGGGATCGGCGGCAAAAAGCCGGAAGGTAAAGAACCGCTCGAAACAGTCCTCAAGAATCGTCTTTTCTCCCGCCGTTTTGGCCATGGAAACGGCAAGGGCATCCTTCAGGAGGGCGCGGTCCCGGTAACCGACAACCTTAACGGCCCGGACGGCGTCAAGGGTCTCAGAAATGGAAATACGGACACCGGCAGTGCGGGCAGCGGTGACAAAATCTTCGAGAACCCTTTCCATTTCTACCTCTTAGAGCCTTCTGCATCCAGAGATTGCTGTTTAGTTCATAAATGTTTTACTTTACCGCCATCGCCGTAAGCTGGTGAACCTTCTCCGCTACGACGCCGACATCGTCTTCAAACTTGATAAAAATATTCAGGGTATCCCGGACGAGAGCGGGATCCAGGGTTTCGGCATGGAGGATCACGAGGACCCGCGCCCAGTCGATGGTTTCACTGATGGAGGGGACCTTTTTCAGGTCCAGCTTGCGAACATCATGAATGAAATTAACAACCTGCTGGGTAAGGTGCTCCGAAATGTCGGGAACGCGGCGGCGGATGATCTCCCGCTCCAGGGCCGCCTCGGGAAAGGAAATATACAGGTGGAGGCAACGGCGCTTGAGGGCCTCGCTTAGTTCCCGGGTATTGTTGCTCGTCAAGAAAACCAGGGGCTTGGTTATGGCTTGCACCGTACCGATCTCGGGCACGGAAACCTGGAAGTCGGAAAGGATCTCTAGGAGAAAGGCCTCGAATTCATCGTCCGACTTGTCTATTTCATCGATGAGCAGGACACAACCATCCTTTTCCTGGAGGGCCTTGAGGAGAGGGCGGGGCTCGAGAAAGGGCCAGGAAAAGAAGATATCGTCATACTGATGCAGCTTGTCCATGGCCGTCTTGAAGCCGTTTCCCCGGCTGATAATATCGTCCATTTTGTCTTTGAGGAGTTGTGTATAGAGGAGCTGCTTGCCGTATTTCCATTCATAGAGGGCCTTGGACTCATCCAGTCCTTCATAGCACTGGAGCCGGATAAGAGGCAATTGCAGACAGGCGGCCGTTGCCTTGGCCAGTTCCGTTTTTCCCACCCCGGCGGGTCCCTCCACGAGAATGGGTTTTTCCAGGCGGCAAGCGAGATAAACGGTCATGGCCATCTGTCGATTGGCAATATAGGCAACGTCCCGGAGATTTCCCAGGACCGCGTCGATGGAAGCAAATTGTTCTTCATATCTGGATTTCATCTGACTATGCACCTCTGAATATTCTATATCCTTGCTTTTTCTGCTTTAATGTCATGACATTCCTTGCTAAATTGATGGCTCTTACTAAGTCGCTGCTCAGGATCAGGAATTCCTGGTTACCCGTCAGCAGGGTAGCCGCCGCCGACCTTTCCAGACCCTCCTGAAAATGCCGGGCCAACTCCCGGAAAGACAAAACCAGGGAGAGCAATTCTTCGTGACTGTCGTCGTTGTCCAGAATCCGCGCCGCCTCGCAGGCAATAAGCCGGAGGGTATCCCGGAGATACTGGAGACGGCCAAGATCAGCCTGCAAGTCTTCACCAACCACCCCTCCCTGCCGTCGAAGCGCCTTTAATAACAATGACATCTGCCTGTTGATCCCCCCCAGAACGAGGCCCATAAGGGTGACATCTTCGATTTCCCGGAAGGCGATGGCGATGTCCGGGTAGGCTGTCCCCTCCGGGCCAACGAGATTTTCCGTAGGAATTTCACAGTTAGCCAGCCTGATGCCGCAATGGGGGGAGGGCTTGAAATTGGCAAGTTTCATTGGCGCGGTCATGGTGACGCCCGGGGTTTCCTTCGGAACGATAAAGGCGCTAAATTGTTTCTTTGTCCCCGCAGACTCGGTCCCGGTGACGGCCAGGACAACATAGAGATCCACAAATGGACCATTGGTCAGATATGCCTTTTCGCCGTTGACAACATAACCATCTCCCCGGTAATCGGCTCTTGTTTTCAGATACTTGGGATGGGCGCCCACCTCGGGCTCGGAAATGGAAATGGAGGCGGTAATCCTTCCCTGGGCCAGCCCCGGAAGGTACCGGGATTTTTGTCCTTCACTCCCCAGCCCGGCAAATACCAGCCGGGCCACGACATTATGGATCATCCAGGAAAGGCCGATCCCGAGACTGCCCCCATGGGAAACGACAGCCTCCCCGACAAGGGCAATCGCCAGATAACCCATCCCCAACCCACCATATTCCCGGGGAATGGCGATTCCCAGCAGGCCTGCGTCTCCCAGTTTCCGCCAGAGGGGCATGGGGAATTCGTCATGGTCACCCTGAGCCACCCACGGGGCGATCTCCTCGCGGGCCAAACGGGACCCTTTTTCTATGAATTCGGAAAGTTCCTTATTTATTCGAAAGTTATAGTCCATCATTTCTGTTGCCCACCGTTTTTATTGAATTTCTCGAAAAAAGACCTGAGAATTTTTTTAAATATCTCCATTTCCTCCAGGGGGAAGCCGGTCTTTATTTCTTCATTAACCCTTTTGATGATCATCTTGGCCTTGTCCCCTTCGGCAATTCCTTCCGGAGTTACCTGAATAAGCAGGGAGCGCCGATCCGTGGGACTGGCCTGACGGGCAACGAAACCCACCTTTTCCAGGCGATCCACGAGGCCGGTGAGGGTTGAATTATCCACTCCGATGAGCTGGCTCAGGTCGGACATGGTCCGGCCGTTGCTCTGCTTGAGAAGGAAAAGGATGCCCGCCTGAACAAACGTCACCCGTACATTCGCCGCAACCAGGGCATTGTTCAGGTAAGTCCGTAACTTGTTCTGAGCAGTAAAGATGAGAAATATGAGCCGGTCGTCTTTCATGATGTCTGCTCCCCTATGATTGGTAGGCAAACATTTGGCATACTAACTTTATATTGTCAAGTATTTTCCCTATTCCGCCGTCCTGGCAAGGCGGAAACCGAGATTGCCCGGGTTCAATTTCAAGTGGCCGAGTTTGATGTCGGGTAAGGCCTTGACGCGCAGCGCTGACCGGCAGGCGACAGCGTCACTGTCCCAGGCGCCGCCGCGGTGTACCCGGAAGACCCCTGACCTGGGAACATCGGAAGTCATGATCTGGCTGGAATTATAAGGTCCATACCAGTTATCGACCCATTCCCAGACATTGCCGGCCATATCATAAAGCCCCCAGGTATTGGGGCGAAAGCTGCCAACCTTCACGGTTTTACCGGGATTGGCGCCCTTGCATTCGGAACCCCACAAGCTGTTCCCATAGTTCGCCCGGGAACAATCAGGCTCTTTCCCCCAAAAATAGGCCGTTGCCGTTCCTGCCCGGGCGGCGTATTCCCACTCCGCCTCCGTCGGCAGCCGGTAGCGATTCGTCCCCTCCTGCGCATTAAGCTTCCGGATGAATGCCTGGGCATCGTGCCAGGAAACTTGCTCTACGGGACAATCTTCACCGCAATCACTGAAACGGGAGGGATTGGTCCCCATAACCCTTTTCCACTGCCCCTGGGTGACCTCGGTCGTCTGTAGATAAAAAGCCCGGCTGATGGTCACCCGTTCCTGCATTTCGTCCGTGTTGCGCCCGGGTTCGTCAGCGGGAGAGCCCATCACGACGGACCCGGCGGGAAGGAGGACAAAATTCATGCCGATGTTGTTGATAATACCTGGTAATCCCGCGAATATTTCCACACTTACCGCTTGATTTACCCCTGCGGGGAAATCGTTTAACACATACCAGACAACACGTCTGTTCCGCCCCGGTCGGACCTTGCCCAGATCGCCTTCCAGGCGAAGACTTTTAGCCGGGTAGGTTTTGTCGCCAACGGTCACATAAACCGACACCATCGCCGTGTTTTCCTCCCCCTCGAGGTCATAGGTGAAAAGCAACCGGTTCTCCACCTTCTGGATGACAATATTTTTCACCTCCGCCGCCTCCAGGGGCAGGACGAGGACAGGCATGATCAGTACAGCCAGCACGAAAGCAACCCAACTGAAACTACCCTTCCATTTATTTTCTTTGATATTTCTCACCTTTCCTCCAAACAAATTAGTGTGGCGTTCCCAGATTAATGGCATATTGATACGCGGCAATCAGACCCTTTATTTCCATTTCCGGAGGGGGCCAGGCCGCGGCGCGCTCCCGGCAGGTCTGCGTCAGGTTGGCGCGGAAAAGGCCGTCGTCGGTAAGGCGGATGGCTTTCCCGATGAAATCATCCATATTTCGAGGATCGTAAAGGAGGCCGCAGGGCCGGTCTCCATCACTCCCTTTGACAGGCCAGCGGTTTCCTTCAATATCTCTAGCCAGGAGCGGTTTCTCCGAGGCGATGGCTTCGATGAGGACATTGGAAAACCCCTCTGAAAAAGAGGTATTCAGAACAATATCCGCCCCCTGGTAAGCCGACCGCATGGACTGGGGAGAGATAGCGGGAAGCCAGCAGGCAAATGAGTGAAGGCGCCGGATCTCTTCCTGGAACCGGGCACTGTAATCCTGATCCAAGGCCGGTCCTGCAAAGACCGCCCGGATATGGGGGCGGCGTTGATGGACTTTTTCGAGGGCAAG
>Ga0172379_10003270_pt1 | contig 26233 bp, 24 predicted proteins | sample GrowelOW334metaG_FD_119756 | JGI IMG/M metagenome (GOLD analysis project Ga0172379, IMG submission 119756) | Groundwater microbial communities from an aquifer near a municipal landfill in Southern Ontario, Canada - Groundwater well OW334 metaG | ecosystem: Environmental > Aquatic > Deep...
CAAAGGCAGGATCTCGAGGACCCTGCTCACCGCTCCATCCTGGGTAGCGTTGTAGCCCCCTGTTTCCAGCTCATCCGCCTTTACATGGCGTTCAACAATAGCCACAATCCTGTCATAATCGGCTTTCTTCACCCCATACTCGCTAAGGCTGAAGCTCGCGTCATTGGGGCTGTAGGGTTGGGCACCAGCAGAAATACCGACAAGAACCAGGGTCAGTAGCATCGCAGAAAACTTCATACAGACTCCTTCATCGTGTGTGCACCCTAATTCTCGTCGTGGGAACAAGCTCAGGTCAAGGGAACTGAACTGACTTCCCGCATCACCAGCATGTTCGAGTACGCGTAACGATATATATTCAGGAACCTTCGATTGCCTTTTGGCTCCGTTAAGCTATACTTTAGACAAGAACCATGCGTATCGTATACGATTGGGCAGGCCAGGTTCCAATTCTCCCCACCAGTGGACGCGTCAATACCGGAAACTCCGGCGAGACTGTGATCGTCATCAAGCTTGGAAACAGGCAGTCGGACCATCCTGCCGAGGGCGTCAATGCCGGTCAGGAAACCCGTTTCACTCCCGAAGCCCTCGCGCGGGACCGGGAGGTGCGGGGCCACGAAAAAGCCCACCTGGCGTCGCTGGGCCCCTACGCGGCATCACTTGTGCAATACGACACGGCCAGAGCGCCCGGGGGCGGTTCCGTGGCCGTCGGTGGCAGGATAGCGGTGGACCTGGCTGAAGTACCGGGCGACCCTGCCGCCACACTCAGGAAGGCGCGGGCGGTTTTCGCCTCGGCCCACGCCCCTGGGGACCCCTCCGCAGCCGACCTCCGTGTAGCGGCCCGGGCCTACGAGCTGATGCGGGACGCGAATAAAGAGCTGGAAACCTCCGAATACGCCTGATCGCCAAAAATAGTTGAAAACCTATATCCCCCACCATACACAAGGCATGCTACAATTCCGATAAGCTAGCTATGGTTGATATCAATCTGGAAATTGAGAAGAAATCCTCGATTCTACCCCTCCCGGAAGGAATCCCGCCCCAGGACGAAGGGAAACGGGTAAAACGAAAGGAAATCCTCAACCTCCTCAATTTCGTCAATTTCCGTGAAGGCACGATTTTCGCCAATTTCCGCCAGCTTAAATACGACCAGACCCTCTCCTTGCAGGCCTTTCCCCTGCCCTGCAAGGACCAGACCCTGGAATGCCGCTGGATGCAGCCGGGCATAAAAAAGCAGCACCTTGAGAATTACGCCTTTGACAGCTTCCTGCTGAGCAACGGGCACGACCTCTTCCGGGTCAGGGCGGAGGTCACCCACCTGGACGAGAACGGCATAAGCTTCAGGATTCCCGATTTCGGGCACGAAAAGAGCCTGCGAAAAATAAAACGCCACGAATGCGAGTCGGTGGACGCTTCCATACTCCAGAACGGCGTACAGCTTTTAGGGAAGCTGGCCGATTTCAACGCGGTTTCCTGCCGCGTCGGGCTAAGCGGAGTTTCTGCCAGTTCGATGGTCTGGATCAACCCGGATATTCCGGTGGTACTGAATCTGGAAAAGAAGGGCCGCAGCCTCTTCTCGGGGAATTGCCTCATCACCCGGTCCGATATGACAGACGCACGGGGCATCATCGTACTTACCCCGAATTTCAACAACATCAGGCGCTTTACCGCCCGGGGTGTCCGCAATCACCGTCATTCCCTGGCACCGGCTCCCAACGTCACATTTACCCATCCCCTTACCGGTAAGCGGATGTACCTCCAGGCCACAGACATCTCCAGCTCCGGTTTTGCCACCGAAGAATTCCTGCATAATTCCATGCTGTTGCCGGGCCTCATCATCCCCGAGCTCTCCGTCAGCATAGGCAACCATTTTGTCCTTACCTGCCTGGCCCAGGTATTGTACCGTAATGTGATCCAGAACGGCAGCGGCGAGCCCCTGGTGCAGTGCGGCGTGGTATTCCTGGATATGTCCATCGAAGACCAGGCGAGCCTTTCGGCCCTGCTCCACCAAAATGCCGACAAGCGCATGCGGGTGTGCAACCAGGTGGATATGGAAGAACTCTGGCGCTTTTTCTTCGAGTCCGGCTTCATTTACCCCTCGAAGTACCTGTCCATACAGGCATACAAGGATGAATTCAAGAGAACCTACGAAAAGCTGTACATGAAAAGCCCAGCCATCGCCCGGCATTTCATCTTCCAGGACCGGGGAGTACTGTTCGGCCACATGTCGATGATACGCAGCAACGCCAAAACCTGGATGATCCACCACCACGCCGCCGCCCGTAGCGGGTACGGCTTGGCGGGAGTGGCAGTCCTGGACCACATAGGCCAATATATACTGGGCTTTTACCTTCATCCCTCGACGCACATGAACTTCATCATGTGCTACTACCGCGACGAGAACCACTTTCCCAGCAGGGTCTTCGGCGGGGTCGTCCGCGACATGGCCAACCCCAAGGCATCTTCGATGGACACTTTCGCGTACACCCACCTCGCGGAGCTGGAACCCCTGATTTCGGACACCCAGCCGAGGCCGGCATCCAGCCAGGTCCTTCCTGCGGGCCGCGAAGACCTTCTGGAGCTGGGGCAGGCCTACGAGCAGGCGTCCGGGGGACTTTGCCTGGATGCCCTCAATCTTACTCCCGACCTTTTCAGTGAAAATCCGCTGAACGAGGAATACCGGCGCCACGGCTTCGTCCGGGACAGGCAGGTGTTCGCGCTCAAGCACGACGGCATCCTTGCGGCCATCATCACCGTATCGATCAGCGACCTGGGGCTCAACCTGTCCAACCTCACCAACTGTTTCCACGTCTTTGTGGTGGACCAGGAGAACCTGGGTACCGCCGAACTTGCCGCGGCCCTGCGCGGGCTCGCATCCCATTTCTCCGGCGAGGAAATGCCGGTGCTGGTATATCCCTCCACTTTTTTAGGCTCCCGTTCGATTTCCCATGAAAAAGAATATAACCTTTGGGTAGTTAATATGCGTTTTTCGGACATCTATTTCAGGTCGATAGACACTACCTTCAAACGGGACATTCATGGCAGAAACGACAGCAAGCACTCAGGCGACTGAAAACGCGCCTCTCTACAACAGCAACATAATCAGTTCCTTCCTCCAGCTGGTCAGGGCAAAATACAGTTTCGTGAATGTCACCGAGCTGCTGATGGACTCGGGGATGGAAGCCTATCAGGTTGAGGACGAAGGCCATTGGTTCACCCAAGCCCAGGTGGACCTATTCCACGAACGCCTTGTCAAATTGAGCGGAGACCCAAACATCGCCCGTGAGGCAGGGCGCTACACTGCTTCCCCGGATGCCATAGGAAAGACCGCCCGCTGGGTATTGGGATTCATCGAACCCGCGAGCGTCTACAAGCTTATCGGGAAAATAGCCGGCAAATATACCAGGGCGGACAGCTTCGAGTCCCGCAGGATAAGCGCCACCGAAATAGAGGTGATAGTCACACCCAGGGAAGGGGTAAGGCAGAAACGATATCAATGCGAGAACCGCATCGGGTATCTGGAAGCCATAGTCAGCGTATTCTATGCGCGCCTGCCCAGGATTACCCACACGGAGTGTATCTTCGAGGGCGGATCCTGCTGCAGGTACTCGATAAGCTGGAAGCAGTCCAACGCGGAAAGCTTTAAAAAAGCACGGAACTACGCGCTGCTGCCAGCGGTCGCAGGGCTTTCCCTCCTTTTTTTCGCGGATGCCTGGGCCTGGTCCATGCCTGTAGCCCTATTCGGCTCCTCCTTGCCCGTATTCTTCGCCCTGCTTGCTGAAATCTTCGAAAAGAAGGAAATCAGGGCCGCCCTGTTCAACGTGCGGGCAACCGCCGAGGAATTGCTGGATAGCGCAAACCTCAATTACAACCACGTCCTGATGATCAACGAGATAGGCAGGATCATCAGCAAGCACAACCAGGTAAACGCCCTGCTTACGCAGGTGATAGGAATACTGAAAAACCGTCTGGAATACGACCGGGGCATCATCATGCTGGTCAGCGAGGACAAGAAAAACCTGGAGTACAAGGCGGGGTACGGCTACAGCCCCGAAATGGTCGGTGATATAGAACGGACGCGCTTCCACCTGGACAGGGAAGATTCCCGGGGTGTCTTCGTGCTGTGCTACCGCGAACAACGTCCCTTTTTGGTGAACGATGTGGGCCGCATCATGGAGGACCTGTCCCAGCGGAGCATGGAATTCATCAAAAGGATAGGCTCGAAATCCTTCATCTGCTGCCCCATACTCTATGAGGACGAATGCTTGGGCGTGCTGGCCGTGGACAACGTAAAGAGCAAACGCCCCCTCCTGGAAAGCGACAAGAACCTGATCATGGGCATAGCGCCGGAAATTGGCATCAGCGTGCACAACGCCCAGATGATGGAGGAGCGGGAATCCCAGTTCAGGTCCATCCTGCAGGTGCTGGCGGCGAGCATAGATGCCCGGGACAGCCTGACTGCGGGACATTCCGAGCGGGTTACCGAATACTCCATGGAAATCTGCCGCAGGATGGGCCTGTCCGAGTCCTACACCGAAGTGGTACGGGTGGCTTCCCAGCTGCACGATTACGGCAAGATAGGCATCAAGGATTCCATCCTGAAGAAGAGCGGGCCCCTTTCCGGCCGGGAACGGGAAGAGATCAAGACCCACGCCGTCAAGACCAGGCGCATCCTGGACCAGATCAATTTCAAGGGGATCTACCGGGAGGTACCCGAGATCGCCGGCTCCCACCACGAACGGATGGACGGAAGCGGCTATCCAGGAGGTCTGGGTGGCCAGGACATACCCCTAGGTTCGCGCATCATAGCTGTCGCGGACTTCTACGAGGCCATCACCGCCAAACGCCACTACCGCGACCCGATGACCAGCGAGGATGCCACAGCCACCCTCAAGGCTGCCGGCGGCAAGCACCTGGACGAGAGCATAGTCGAAGTATTCCTGGAAATTCTCGCCGGGAAGGGTTCGGAGTGACCAGAACTCAATTAGGCGGGACGGAGGGCTTCCGGCCCGAGCACGCGATGATGGGCGTATAGGTGAAGCGGCCGGGATCCTCAAGAAAGAGCAGGAAAGCATCGCGGAACTCACCACGCGACGCATAGCCGGGAACAACGGTAGCCGTATTTCTGGTGATGGTCTCTATCTTTTTGACCCAGTTGAAACGGTCCGCCTCGCCAAGCTCCCCGTAGATCAGATGGTGGGCGCCGGCTTCCACCCGGATATCGCCAAAACCCAGCCTGTATAGGTGTGAATAGAGCTTGCGGCCCGCGTAGGGGTCGAAATTGGACTTTTCTTCCAACTGGCCCATGATCGATTCAAGGGCCTTCTCCATGCGCCCTTCCATGCCGAAGTGGTTCAGGCAATTATGGTCCAGGTCGATCAGGCACAGGATGCCACCCTCTTTCAGAAGGGCTGAAAGATTACATACTATATCGAAGCTTTCCTTGCGGAAGTATTCCAGGGCAAAGCGTACCCAGACAAAATCAAACAAGCCTTGTTCGGGAAAGGTGTTGCGGGCGTCTGCCAGGTGAAAGGACGTCCGTTTCCCGCCATAGTTCGCAGTCGCGTAGGCGATACGCTCGGCTGAGGCGTCGAAACCCTCGGCCGATCCGGTCTCCCCGACCAGTCCGGCAAGGATGGCGGTGGTCAAGCCGGAACCGCAAAAGACATCGGCTACGCGCATGCCCGGCAACAACCCTGCCCTGGTCGCAAAGCCTTCCACGACGGCCGCGTCGGTCTTGATTTCCAGACGGCGGACCTCATCCTCGTTTTCCATCAGATAGCTTGTCTTCATGCCTTAACCCTGCTTCATCGCTGACAATCCGCGTTGAATGGATAGTATACGGGTCTGGGGTGTACGTATGGAAGCCAGAATCGAAGGGAAATATGTTATTATTAACCTATGTGGAAGTATTTTGAACCCAAAGAAGCACAGTGGTACCAATGGAGGCTGCACGGTTCCCATGCGTACCTGCGCAAAAACGGCGATGAATGGCGCATGGCCTTCTTTCCAGTCGAGTTCCAGGAACTCAGGCCCGAATCCGGGGGCCCCCTACCCTGCGACCCACCCGAATCGGCGCCTATCGTATTCGCGGTAGCCCATGGCACGCGAGTAGCCTTGCGGCCCCGGCTGAGCGAATTGCCCTACCTCATCATGGCCAGGAACGACATACGCATACTGCCCGGAGGCGATGCCAGATTCAGCGTGGCACTGCCCCCGGAAATCCATTTTGAAATGGAGAATGGACCCAGCCTGGGGGAAACCATGCCTTTCATACTTTCCAAAACCTGGTTTGGAGATAAGACCGGAGGCTCGCTCTGCCTGTCCATGCCAACGGCGCTGGATCCCCGCTGCCGTGGGGAAAAGGAGGACAAGACTCCCGTCAACACCTGGGATACCGAAAACTTCAGATCCCTGGTCCATTGTGAAATAAATGTCCGCAACGAATCCAAGGCAGCGGTCAACCTCGAACGCCTGGCCATCTTTACGGATATGATCAACATCTATGAAAGCGACGGAATACTGACTACCGACCTGGTCGTGGTGAACAGCATGGCTGACGGTGGGCTCAAGATGGTAATAGAAGAAAAAAAGCAGCTGGGTGCAAGGAAGCTGGTTTCCGGGTCCAGGGTAGGCACCAGCGAAATGCTTGTAAGGCGGGGAGTGAATTTCCTGCGGACAATTACGGGCCTCTAGGGGAGCATGGCAACAATGGACATTCAGGGAATCATTTCCGACCTTCGTTCCTTCCTGTCCGGCCTTGGGTCGGTGGAAATCTACAACAAACTAATGGGCATGATACCTGCGGTCCTGCTCATCCTAATCTCTTTCAAGATCCTCCAGGTCGTAGTCGGCCGTGCCCTTAAAGGTCATGTACCGGACCAGCGCGGCATTCTGATCAGGAAGCTCATCCGCTACGCGGGTTTCACGTTCGCGGTGATCACCATCTTCAAACAGCTGGGCATAGATCTTTCAGCCCTGCTGGGCGCTGCGGGCATCGCGGGCATCGCGGTGGGTTTCGCCGCCCAGACCTCGGTCTCCAATGTAATCTCGGGTCTGTTCCTGATTTCTGAAAAACCTTTCCAGCTGGGCGATGTCATCCAGGTGGGCGACATCACGGGCATCGTGCAATCCATCGACCTGTTGTCCATCAAACTACAGACCTTCGACAACCGCTACGTGCGCATTCCGAACGAGACGATCATCAAGACCAACGTGGTGAACGTAACCCGTTTCCCCATACGCCGCCTGGATGTGAAAGTCATGGTGGATTACGGGGCGGATCTGGAATTCGTCACGACGGTGCTGGAGGATATCGCCCGGAAGAACGTCTGGGCACTGGACAACCCGGAACCCCTAGTTGTACTGGACAAATTCGCTGACTCGGGTGTCGAGATCCTGTTCGGCCTCTGGTTCGAAAAATCAAACTACCTTACGCTGAAGAATTCGATAATGCTCGATATACGGAAGCGTTTCAGGCTGGAAGGCATAAACATCCCGTTCCCGCAAATGGATATTCACCTGTCGGAGCCTACGCGCTCTTCCGGTAACTGATTACCGCCCAGGTGTTGAAGAAGACGGCAAAACCGCTGAGAGCCGCGAAGGAAGCGGAAAGATCGGAAAAGCCGCTCCCCTTGAGGTATACCAGACGCATGACCCGGATGAAGTACTTGAGGGGGCTGAAATTGCTCAGCATTTGGGCCCAACCGGGCATGCCCGCTATCGGTGTGTAGAGGCCGCTCATCAGGATGAAGGTGATGACAAAAAAGAACATCATGAACATGGCCTGCTGCATGGAGCTTGCATAGTTGGAGATCACCAGGCCAAACCCCGACATGGCCAGGACGAAAACGGTGGCGAATACGTAAATGGTGGCAAGGTTGCCGGCGGGAAGCAGACCATAGAAGACCCGGGCAACGATAAAACAGATGGAAAGCGAGATGAAACCGGCACACCAGTATGGTATGAGCTTTGAGAGGATGAAGTCGAACTTCCTCACCGGCGTGACGTTCATCTGCTCGATGGTCCCGCTTTCCTTTTCGGCGACTATGTTCAGGGCGGGCAGGAAACCCGCGAGCATGGACAGCACCATGACCATGAGGGCGGGGACCATGCTGATGGGATATTTCAGGTGGGGATTGTAACGGTAACGCGGAATGATGGCGTAGGTAGGAACTGCTGGATCCTGCGTTCCGGTAATGAGTTCGCCCCGGATTTCGTTCGCGAAATCGGCGATTATTCCGGAAAGGTAGGCGCTGCCCAAGCCACCTTTTGTACCATTGACGGTATCCGCTGAAATCATGACCGCCGCTGTCCCCTCCCGGACGAGGTCGCGTTCGAAATGTGGAGGCAGCTCCAGGATGATGTCGGCCTTTCCCAGCTCCACCAGGCGTATGGCATCGTCATACGCCCCTTCCACCTTCGTCAGGGTGAACCAGCCGGAAGATACGACCTTGTCGACCAGACGCCGTGAATACGCGCTGTGGTCGTTGTCTACCGCGACCAGATGGATACCCTTGATTTCGAAATCCGCGGCCAGGGGAAAAACCAGCAGGCTTATCAGGGGGAACATGATAATGAGCCGGGGGAGAAACCCGTTACGCATCATCTGTTTGAATTCCTTCTCGACGAGGAATCTGAGCATGCTATTCCAACCTTATCCTGAAGCGTTTGAGGCTGACGACGATGAGGGCCAGGGCCATCCCGACCAGCACTGAAAGTTCCTTCAGGACCGATACCAGGCCGAGTCCCTTGATCATGATCTTCCTGACCGCCGTGATGTACCAGCTGGCGGGAAGGATGCGCGACAGCCACTGGAGGGGCTGTGGCATGTTCTCCACCGGGAACATCATACCCGAAAGCAGGATGACGGGCATCATGAGCGCCATACCCGAGATGAGCAGGGCTACCACCTGCGTTTCCACGGCGGACGAGATGAGCAAGCCCAACGCAAGGGAGACGAATATGAATACCAGGGATACGACGACCAGGGCAGGAAGGCTTCCGGCGATAGGCACATGCAGAAGGAACACGGACATGATAAGGATGGTCGCAAGATTCACGACCGAGAGGACGAAATAGGGAATTGATTTGGCCAGGATGATGATGATGGGTTTCATGGGAGAGACCAGAAGGATCTCCATGGTGCCTTTTTCCTTTTCCCGCGCGATCGAGATGGACGTCATCATGGCGCAGATGAGCATGAGCACCATGCCCATGACCCCGGGAACGAAGTTGTAGGCGCCCGTCATGTGCGGGTTGTAGAGGAGCTTTACCTCGCTGTGTATGCGGAACGGCACGGCACCCAGGGGCGTCAATTCCTGCTGGTACGAGGCGATGATGACCGTCGCATAGTTCACCAGGGTGGATGCGGTGTTCGGATCGGTGCCGTCGGCGACAAGCAGGACCTGGGCATCGCCGGTACGCACCAGGTTCCCGTAGAAGCCATCGCTGAACACTACCACCATCGACACATCGCCGTACCTGAAAATGCTGTCGATTTCCTCTGGAGTCCTCAATTCGGCGACCACACTGAAATATTCGCTCACTCCCAAACGGGCACTTATGGCCCTGGTAGCCTCGTCGTTCGAAGGGTCGTAGATGGCAATATGCGCGTTCTTCACCTCGGTGGTTATCGCGAAGCCGAAAAGGACGAGCATCAGGATGGGAAGCGCGAGAAGCATCATCATGGTCCAGGGATCCCGCAGTATGTGATGGAACTCCTTCCTGACAAACACGGGCAGTTGGTTCAAGTCAATCCACCTCCCGCATCGCCTTGCGGGCAAGTTGCCTGAAGACCTGGTCCATGGATTCCGAACCGAAACGGGCCTTCAGGTTTTGCGGGCTGTCCAGGGCTTCGATCTTTCCGTCGACCATGATGGAGACCCGGTCGCAGTATTCCGCCTCGTCCATGTAATGGGTGGTCACGAAGACAGTAATGCCTCCGTGGGCGGCCTCATAGATCAATTCCCAGAATTGCCTGCGCGCAGCGGGATCCACCCCTCCGGTGGGCTCGTCCAGGAACACAACCTTGGGGTCGTGGAAGATGGCCACGGAGAAGGCCAGCTTCTGCTTCCAGCCCAGGGGCAGGGCCTTTACGAAGGTATCCTTCTCCTTTTGGAAACCCAGGCGTCGCAAAAGCGCGTCGGTCCTGGGGCCGATGAGTTTCCCCGGCACCCCATAGATGCCGGCGTACAGCCTGATGTTTTCCCGCACCGTCAGGTCCTCGTACAGGGCGAACTTCTGGCTCATATAGCCGATGGAAGCCTTCACCTTTTCCGGCTTCCGCTCAATGTCGAACCCGGCGACGGTCCCCTTTCCCCCCGACGGTTTGCTCAACCCGCACAGCATCCGCATGGCCGTCGTCTTGCCGGCGCCGTTTGCCCCCAGAAAGCCGAATATCTCCCCCGGCCCGACCTGGAAGGATACCGAATCCACCGCAACAAAATGCCCAAAACGCTTGGTCAGATTCTCCGCCGTAATGACGCTCACGACGCGGCTCCGGTGGAGGCCAGTTCCATGAAACAATCCTCCACACTCGCCTGGATATACTCCGCCTCGACACCTTCGTGTCCCATGGCCCGCAATTTCTCACGGAGCGACTCCGGGGTGAGCAGCTCATCTTCCACCGCGACATGATGCGAATCGCCGAAGGCGTAGCAGCTGCGTATGCCCTTCAGGGCACGCAGTTCCCGCAACAAGGTGAACATGGAAGGTCCCTTCACCGACAGCAACCGGACGGGGTACTGGACGACCAGGTTCCGCGGTGTGTCGATCCTGAGAAAGCGGCCGTGCTGGATGAGCGCGATCCTGTCGCAGAGAACGGCCTCGTCCATGTAGGGCGTGGAAACGAGTATAGTGATACCCTGGGCTTTCAGGCGTTTGAGCATCTCCCAGAATTCCCTGCGGGAAACGGGGTCCACCCCCGTGGTCGGTTCGTCCAAGAACAGGACCTCCGGCTTGTGGATGAGGGCGCAGCACAGGGCGAGTTTCTGTTTCATGCCTCCCGACAGTTTTCCCGCCCGCCGGCTGTTGAAGGCTTTAAGCTGATCGTAGATGTCCCTTATCAGGTGATAATTCGCTGTGATGGTGGTGCCGAAGACGGTCGCGAAAAACTCAAGGTTTTCCTGCACCGTCAGGTCCTGGTACAGGGAAAACCTTCCGGGCATGTACCCTACCCGCGCCCGGATGTCCCTGTAGCCGGTTACCACATCGAAGCCGTCCACGCGGGCCTCGCCCGAATCGGCGAGCAGCAGGGTCGTGAGGATACGGAAAAGTGTGGTTTTACCCGCGCCGTCTGGGCCAATGATTCCAAAAATCTCACCGCGCCCTACACGGAATGAGAGATCCTCCAACGCCCGGACCTTGCCGTACTTCTTGTGTACACCCAGAACCTCGACCACGGCCCTACTCTCCGGTCTCGAGACGTCCGTACATCCCGATCTTGAGGTAACCATCGTTCCTCACCGCGACTTTCACGGCGTACACCAGATTCGCCCGCTCGTCGCGGGTCTGCACCGCCTTGGGGGTAAACTCGGCCTTGTCGGAAATCCAGCAGATGGTACCCGGATATTCCCTGTCTCCCTCACCGCCAAAATCGGAGAAGACCCTCACCTTCTGCCCCAGCTTCAAGGTGGTAAGCTGACTCGCGATGACGTAGGCGCGCAGGTACATGTTCCCCAGATCCGCGATCTTGAACAGCGCCCTGCCTGCGGAAGCGAGCTCTCCCTGTTCCGCGTACGAGACCAGGACGGTCCCGTCGATGGGGCTGAGTATCCGGCATTTCGCCAGAAGGTCGTCGACCTGGGCTATCTGGATGTCCAGTGAGGCTATCTCGTCGACCATTGACCGGTCGCTGCCGGTAAGGGTGGAGCGTTGGGCGGCCACCTGCCGTTCGAGCAGGGCGAGCTGGGCGTTGGCATCATCCAGCTGCTTCTGGTTGGCGGCGCCGGCCTTGAGCAGGTTTCCGACCCGCTGCTGTTCGGACTTCGCGCTTGCCACCTGTTGCTCGAGCGTCGCGATCTGTACGGCAACGTCGGGCCGACGGCTCTGAAGGGCTTTCCTGCCCGCCTTCAATTGGTCCCTTTTTAAAAGCGTCTGTACCGAATCGATTTCGCCCACCAGCTGGTCCCTGACAAGCAACGAACCTTCTGCCGCATCGAGCTGGAGGATCCTCCCCGCGACCTCGGAGGAGACGATTATCTCCCTGGACTCGAAGGTCCCGGACGCCCAGGATGCCGCGGACTTGGCTGAACAGGAGATCATGATGCTGCCTGTTGCCACGAGGGCCGCAAGAGCGGGTGCGAAAAGAACGGATAAGCGATTCATTCGTTTCCCCTTCAATCATTGGCGGCGGTCATGAGCTTTCTGACCGCCATCTGCAGCTGAATTTCATGGAGCAATCTTTCCTGGTTCGCGAGGCTTTCGGCATCGATTTCACGGAGCATGTCCGTCACGGAAAGCGCGCCGTTGGCGACCCTTGCCTCGGCCGCCTTTTTCAGCCGCCCCCGCAGTTCGATGAGCTCGGCATCACCCCCGAGCAGATCGCGCAGATTCCCTATCTCGTCCATCAATTGTCTCAATTCGATACGCTTGTTGAACAGGTAGACATCCTTCTGCACGTCGATCTTCTGCCTTTCCACCCCGAGGGCTTTCAGACTGGTATCCCTCGTGTACAGCGAACCGGTGCTCCACGACACGCGCAGACCCACGAGTCCGTTCAGGGTTGGCCCGTCCTGCATGGCGTCCAGACCCGGCTGCCCGAACAGGCCCTGGGCGAAGACACTCAGCTTGGGCATGGCCGATGCCCGTACGGCAAGCTCGCGTTCCACGAGCACCTTCCCCTGGGCGTCAAGCAAGGCGAGTTCCGGCCGGCCGAGCGGATCCGGGATGGACTCGGGATACGCTAGGGTGGGCCGGACAAAAACAGTATCCCCGGCAATGGATTCTCCAATAAACAGGGCAAGCATATCCCGGAAGGACCCGAGCGACGTACGGAGGGAAATGCTCCGTTGCCTTGCATTCACTTCCTCCACCTGGATGGCATCCAGATCCGTCTGATTGGCGATACCGTTAGCGATATAGACCCTGACCCTGTCCGCATTCGTCCTCAGTTCTCCGCGCAGGATATCGATCTGGGTGATTTGCCCTTCAAGAAGCAGGATGCCGAAAAAAAGCTGGTCCACCCTTTCGTTCAGGGCGTACAGATCGACTTCGAGTTTGCTCCTTTCCATCGTGGCCGAAGAGGTCTCAATCCGTTTCCGCACAGCGGTCTCACCACCATCCCAGAGCATCTGGCTGAATTCCGCAACCAGCTGGAACTGATCCTTCGGCGGTGTATAAAACGGGGTAGCCGTCACGTCGGTTTGATAGGTCGCCCTTCCCGAAAACGACAGTTGGGGCCAATAGTTCCGGTTTAGATTGCCGATGGTAAAGCCGGAAGCCTTGTCTATCAGGTCATGGAGTCTCACGAGGGGGTAATTGTTTCTTGCCTTTTCGCGGCAGCCTTCCAGCGTCGTCTGCGGCCAGGCGTTGGCGGTCACCATCACTATAACTGTCAGCAGGGCAGTACTTTTCAGTTTCATCCCGATGCTCTCCCTAAGCCCCGATCCTGAGGTATTTCATCACCAGCTCCACATTTTCCTGCTTGCGGTGTTCAATCATCCATTCGCGTTCCATTTCACCTTTTTTTGCAAGCACGGAGTAGATCGGATTCATGAGAAAGAAAAACGCGTTCAGCGATACGACTGTCATTGCCAGATCTATGGCCGCGATCCGCCGAATCATTCCCTTATCCGCCTCGGTGTCCAACTCGGCTTGCAGGGCGGCCAAAGCCTTTTCCATGACCGGAGCCAGATTTATTGACATTTCCTCCAGACGTTTTTCGTTGGTCAACAACTCGTTGAGTATCAGGAAGGGAAGCCGCGGATTGGCCCTCAATACTTCGAAATGGGCGCCCACAAGGGAAGCGATGCGGGATTCGAAAGGAAGCGGGCTTCCCTGATCCTGACTGAAAACAGACACGAACAAGGCGAATTTGCGTTCGAAGACCGCCTCGAAAAGCCTTTCCTTCGTTCGGTAGTAGTAATGGACCAAAGCCTGGTTGCAGCCGGCGACCTTGGCGATTTCCGTCGTCGAGGTCATCGCGAAACCCTTGGCCAGGAACAGTCTTTCGGCGGCGTCCAGGATCGCCTGTTCGGTCGAAATGGCCGGATCCCTTGTCATTGTTAATACTCCTATTAAATAATGCTATTAACACCAGGCACTATGCAGGTCAGACATGATTCCGTCAAGCGCCAATCGTAGGCAAGGCAGGGATATTCAGCAATCGCCTGAAAAAAAGGCTGCCCCAACTTGGAGCAGCCTTAAGGGTGACGGATGGCCTGTTGGTCTATAGCAGGTGCTTCAGGATGAAGAATGCTCCGACTATCCAGGTTACGAGCGGAATCTCCTTGAGCTTGCCGGAAAGAGCCTTAAGGAAGATGTAGGACAGGATACCGAATACAAGGCCCTCGGCGATGCTGTACGAAAGGGGCATCATCACGATGGTAAGGAAGGCGGGAATCGCTTCGGTGAAGTCGGACAGGTCGATGTCCTTGACGGGACTCAGCATGAACAGACCCACCAGGATGAGGGCGGGGGCTGTCGCGGCGCCGGGCACCAACAGGAAAAGCGGGGACAGGAAAAGGGCCAGCCCGAACAGGATTGCCGTGGTGAGCGAGGTAAGTCCAGTGCGTCCGCCTTCCGCCACACCGGAGGCGCTCTCGACGTAGGAGGTTACCGTGGAGGTACCCAGGCAGGCGCCCGCCACCGTTCCGATGGCGTCTGCGAGCAGGGCCTGCTTGACCTTGGGGATCTCGCCATTCTTGTTGATGAGCCCGGCCTGGGTCGTTACCCCCACAAGGGTTCCGATGGTGTCGAAAATATCGACGAAGAGGAAGGTGAAGAACACCACGAAGAAGTCCAGGGTCAGTACCTTGTCAAACTGGAACTGGAACAGGAGCGGCGCTGCGGGCATGCTGAAGGGGTTGAAGCCCTCGCCTATTTTGGTGATACCGAAGGGTATGCCGACTATCGTGGTGGCAAGGATGCCCAGAAGCAGGGCACCTTTAACGCGGAATGCGAGAAGGACACCGGTAATCACCAGCCCGATGATAGCCAGAAGCGCCGGGCCTTTGGTTATCGAACCCAACGAAACAAGGGTGGCGTCGTTATTGACGATGATGCCCGCATTCTGAAGGCCGATGAAGGCGATAAAAAGGCCGATACCCACCGAGACAGCGCTCTTGATGTTCTTGGGTATGGACTTGACTATGGCTTCACGGATGTTGAGCAGTGACATCAGGATGAAGACGATACCTTCCAGGAAGACCGCCGTCAGGGCTAGCTGCCAGGAGTAACCCATCGTCAGGACGACGGTAAAAGCGAAGAAGGCGTTGAGCCCCATGCCCGGAGCGAGTGCGATGGGCAGGTTGGACAGAAGGGCCATGGCGAGGGTCGCGATAAGGGCGGAAAGGGCTGTGGCGGTAAATACGCCGCCAGCAGGCATGCCTGCAGCCGAAAGGATCCCCGGATTCACGGCCAGGATATAGGCCATGGTCATGAAGGTCGTCAGACCGGCGATGATCTCGATGCGCGGGGTGGATCCATGTTCCTTGATCTTGAAGAACTTTTCCAAAATCGTGCCTCCTCAGGTTTTTTGACAGGCCCGCCAGATAGCTGCCCACCCACCAGTGTTGGGCAGAAATGCGGATGCGTCAAGTTTTTTCGGAGGCCAAGGTACAGGCGTGGGTACAGGTTCATCATGGCAACCAAACAAAAGAGATTGTTGAGTCACAGAATTAGTTAACAATCCGCCCTGGAATGGTTTTGAGTAATTACCCATGTTCTTCAGTCGCCTCCATTGTGTCACAACCCCGTGAGCCAGCTCTACATCCGGATAATTACTTACCGCCGTTCTCCAAAGCCGCTGCTGGCAACATCTTTCCGTCTTTCGTGCTCATTCAGAGAGAATGTCATAATTTTGTGCTTGCCGGGTCAGTCAATATCTTTTATACAAGTGTTTCTACATCCAGTTATTCTTTTTGTCGTGTTCCCAAGGAAGCGGACTGAATTTTAAACTTGACAAGAACGAAGGAGCATTTTAAAATTCAGACAGGACTTGATTTACCAGGTAACAAAACAGGACAGATCAAATGGTTTATACATTATTTTGGCCCATGATAATAATCTGCACTGCCAGTAAATATTCGATAAACGCAGTAAATGATAGTTCCTGACATCCAGTGTTTTCCATCCCGAAATTATTCTAACCTGAATCCGTATAGCCCAGACTTTTATCCGGAACCTCGGTCTATCAAATCATGCACATTTTGGAACACCAGCGTTTGGGCATGAGATGCTTTCCTGTTCCTTTCGTCATCCATTTCTGATTTGGGTATTCCTGATGGATACCGAATCATCTGCTGGGCATGTGAATACACGTCGGCCGTGGCGGACCGGTTTGCAGCCGATCCAGTTCCGTCGTTGTCAGAGGCAGCAGACTGACATTGCCGCCAAAGGCACAGACATTGGGAGCAGTTGTCAGGGCATCCTGTCCCAGTGCCGGCTCATCCGTCACGTTGGCCAACCAGAGATTGTCGTGCGCGTAGAGGGTTGCATTCATGTAATCGTTGTACCCGCCAATCCAGCCGTAATGGGTGTAGGATCCTGTTGTCGCCAACGCCGACAGATCGGTGGTTACAAAGGAGCCGGTCTGATATTTCACCGTATAGGACTGTGCTTCGGTGACATTGCTCCTGGAGACCGTTACTTCTACCGATACGGGTGTCACGTCGACATTGGAAGGTGCATTCGGGAAAGACCCACCGCCTATCAAATCCTTTACTGCCTGACAGGTGCTGAAAAAAAGCACCAGAGCCAGGGTTCCCACGAGCAAAAGAATGGTTTTCTTCACGTCGCACCTCCTGGTAGGGAAATATCCCTCCCAGAGTACACACGTGTTTTCCAATGCATAACACTGGCAAAGTTTTGTGTTTATAATTCTTTTTTTATCTTTGACTTGTTACCAGGGGTCTCAACAAAGACTCCAAACCGTTTTCCTTTATGGCGTATAGAGATGCCAGCAAATCCCCAATCTCGCCCTCGGGCCAGCCCTTACGGGCGAACCAGACGACATAGGCTTCCGGAAGGTCGATGAGGAGGTGGCCGGAGTACTTGCCGTAGGGCATGCGGGCGTTTGCCAGCCGTATCAGGAAGGCTGCTTGTTCATCCATGGTTTCCTTGCGGCCGCTTTTCCGTCTTCCAGGCCAAGTTCATACAGTTCCCTCAGTTTTGCGACGCTTTTTTCCGTGCGCGAGACGCCCAAATCCCGGGATGGACGGATAACCAGCGCATGTCCGGCTTCTTCTTTGGCCTCGGTCAACTCCATCGCGGCATTATAGCGTTCCACGCGTCTTTTCAGCGCATCCACCAGCCGGGGATACCGGCGATAGACCAGACTGGCCCAGGATCCGGTCTCTTCCTGCTTGCGGTATCCCTGGGGTCTGGTGAGCACGATGACGTTCCGCCCATAACCCTCCGAAATGGCCTTGGCGACGGGAATGGCATCCACGATAGCCCCGTCCAGGAACCGCCTGCCGTCGTATTCCACCATGGGGGACAGAAAAGGCAAGGAGGCGGAGGCTCTCAGGACTGTCAGGAGATCCCCATCCTTCCCGAAGTACCGCGCCTCTCCGCTATCGCAATCGGTGCAGACCGTGACAAAGAGCGTGGATGAGGCTGCAAAAGCCTTAAAATCAAAGGGAACCAGGCGGTGAGGAACCTCTCCGTAGATGAAATCCATTCCGAACAGGCTACCCTTGGTAACCAGGTTTCGCAGGGAGAGATAACGCGGGTCGTTGCGGAAGCGTTCGATAATTTCCAGGTTGCGTCCACGCTGGCCGGACACGTAGGAGCACGCGATGCTCACCCCGGCGGATACGCCAATGATATAGGGAAAATGGATACCCTCATCCAGGAAAGCATCCAGCACACCCGCAGTGTACTGTCCGCGAAGCCCGCCCCCCTCCAAAACAAGACCCTCTTTCATGATTATCATACGAATGATGATACCGGATAGCGGTACGCAAGGAAAGATCAATAACCACACACATTCCGCACCAGTGTACGCATTCCTGGAACTGCATAAAAGCACCATTTTTTTGGCAAGGAGCTCAAGACAATCGAGATACCAATTGGTTACAGGATAGCAGAATCTTTTCATTCAATTGTTGGAATCCTGTTACATCATGCGTATTGCCCGCAGGATCATGCTAATTTTTTTTTAAATGATTTGACGATTGTTGAATACGTGTCATACAATATTAGGAGTAACCATGGAAGGTTCCAGGCTTTCCCAAAGCCTCGGGAGTCATCCAAATATTCAAGCATGAGGGTATGACATGAGAAAGCTCTATGTTCTTCTGATCGTCGCGGCTCTTGCCGCGCCTGTTTTTGCACAAACCCGTCTTCCGGAATACAAGATCGCCGCAGGCAACTGGGTACTGACAGCGGACCGCCTGTATCAGAACGCCGCGGCAGAACGACTGTCGAAGGTTACCGTACGGGTCCCCCAGAAGGGCAAGATGGTCTATGAATTTAACGTTCGCTATGAGGGCGGCGCGGAAGATGGCCAAGGTGGCTTCGGGGTTCACCTCTTCGCCGATTCCGCTACCGATGTCAGGTCCTGGGGAGCCGGAAAATCGTATCTTCTGTGGCTGAACTATGACGAAAAACCCGTTGGCAAGGAAATCCCCAAGGGTTTCAGCGCCCAGATTTACAAGAGCGTTTCCAATTCCAAGATGGAACTGGTCCAGAGCATCGATCTTAACAAGTATGCGTACCTCCTTACGCCCCAAGTTCTGGCGAGCACGATTCCTGTCAAACTCTGGGTAGACGGCGACACCGGCGAAGTCCGCGTATACGACCCAACCACAAGTGGTTATTACTACTACGTAAAGCTTGGAAGGGAATTCCCCAAGAGCGGCGAGTGGATAGCACTCCGCACGAACGGATTGAAACTGTCAGTGGGTTTGCCCCGATAATCGGCTACCTGAAAGCGTGAAAACGTCGTTTTCACGCTTTCACGCCGTTTTTTTCCACCCTGAATGCCCGCCGTGCTTATAGCCGGACGGGCTTTTTTATTTCCATTCAACACATCAAACCCAGCTGTAGTGTTTTTGACTCAGAATCCTTGCGATTTCAACCAGTCAATGGCCAATCCCGGCCAGGCGCGTGCCGTGGGATGGTCGGATGCCAGCCCCAAGCCGTGGGGACCATCCGAAAAGATATGGCTCTCGAAGGGGATTCCTTTTTCTTTCAAGGCCACGAGGTACGGCGGCCAATACTTGTAGAGAAAGTCATCACAGGTACCCCACAGGAAGGCTGGAGGCGTGTCCACCCGGACGTTGCATTCGCCGGAATAACTCCGAGCATTTTCCGCATCAGCTTCCGGTCCGAGCATCTTGTCGATCCAAGCTCGCCAACCTTCCGGTTTGTCGTCACGGCTGATAAGGGATACCGCCGGGTAGCAGGGTACCTGGACGGCGGGACGGCAGGTTACCCGCTCGACGGGATCCGTGGAATTCTGGTCTCCAGCGTCAAACATGGTCGCCAGATCCACGGCGATCTGGCCTCCTGCGGAAAACCCCATAACCCCGATCCTTTCCGGATCGATTCCCCACTCCCCGGAACGATAGCGGATAAGACGCATCGCGCGTTTTGCTTCCCCCAGAATGGTGGGCAGGAAACAGGGGGAAATCCGGTAATCCAGCAAGAATGCGGCTATGCCGTTTTCGCTGAGCATGCGGCACACCGGCCAGCCCTCGTGGGGTGCCTTGATGACGAAGCCGCCACCCACACAGACCAGCAGGGCACCAGGTTTGCGACCTTCGGCAAGCGTGTCCGGATGTGGCAGGAAGGACGTGATTGAAGGATCACGCTGGCCCATTCCACTTCCGGACTCCGGAACCTGGTCGGGCTCCCACAACCTGATTCGCGCTTCAGCTTCGATCCTTTGATTCCACTCGGCCAATTGCCGGGCATCCTGTTCGGTCATGAGGCGTCACCAAAATGGTGGGTACGCAGGGTGAGGGGCGCATCCCCGATTGCCGGTGCACAAAGCGCAACCATGTACCGGCCGCGCTCATCACCCGCACCAGAACCGCTGTCGTCCCTGGGCTTTCCATGCCTGAAGCAAGCAAGGTCCCCTTCCCTGAACGGCGGATCTCTCATGAAAGCACGGACATCTGCCAATTTCTTACCCAAGCCGATTCCTGTTCCGGATGCTTTCAGCCGCGCTTCCTTTTGCACGTACAGCGCAAGGAAGCGTACACGGTTCGTTCGTGGATCGGGCACAGCTTCGAGCCATTCCCGTTCGGCATCCGAATATAAGGAATATGCCAGACTACCAAAGTCAATCACAGCTTTGCAGGTATCCTCGACGTCACAGCCAAGATCCCCGTTCGTACCACCAAAGCCACCACCGAATGGGTTTCCAAACGCAAGCGCCAGAACTACGCAACCCGGAGTATGGGACCAATTGAATCTAATGTAGTTGTCAAGCAAGAAGGGTTTCCCGAACGGACCGGAGCCGAAGGTAAGTTGCCGTGGGTCCAGGCCGGTAACGGAAGCCAATGCATGGCGTGCAAGGAAGCGACTGAAGCACCAGGAGGTTCTGGCTTCACGATGGGTGAAAGAGCATATCCGCTGAAGGTCCTCCTCGGACCAGGGGAATAAGGCTTCCAGTTCCCGGTCATCAAATCGCTCTTTATGTTCAAGAAGCAAGAGCATCACACCTGCGGATGCAGAGGGTAGTGTGAAACCGGCGCTGCCAAGATTCAGGAATTCGCAAAGGTCTTGAATTACGTGCGGCGGAGCGATCACGCCTTGTTTCATGCGACGTCTGCGGTTTGGGCTTCGCCGGGACCGCTGCGGTCCAATTCGTCCGCAGCCATTCTGGTCACCTGGATCATGAGGTATTGGCTGAATACAACACAGATCAGCGGGACGATGTAGCCCAAGCCCCGGCCTACCATAAGCAGGGTAATCAGTATACCGGCGTTGCGGCCGATGGCGATAAAGAATTCCTTTAAGGTTTGATACTCCGGCCTCTTGTCATGGGTGCGTCGTACGACCTGGAGCAACAGATAGGTGTAATTATCCTGGGGCGAGATTATAAAGATATTGCTCAGGCTGGCGAGTATACCAAAGAGCACGATCGAAAAGGCGTTGGTATTGAAGAGCATCATGACCGACCCGGCCATCATGACAGAAACGGAGAAGGTCATGCAGAGGAAACGGTTTTTCGGCGTCACAATCTTGCCATACGCCCAGGAGGCAAGGACCGCGGCGATTCCGCAGATGAGCGAATTCAATCCGACTATCGCCTCGCTTTTCAGGTATTGATAAAGGATGACGCTGAGGATAAACCTGAAAACGCCTTCCCTTAAGGACGAGAGCGCGCTGGCCAGATACATCAGGCGATCCACACGGTGCCTGAAAAAATACCCAAGCGCACTCTTAAAATGTGACTTTCGCTCCAGAGGGGCAACGGGTGCAACCTTCGTGGAAAGAAAATATGAGAGGCCGGTAAAAGCCAAAGCCACGGTGAACATTACCCGGTAACCATTAAAACCGTGAAACATTGAGATCAGCACGCCTGCCAGTGCAGGCATGGTAAGTGCGGCTATGCCAAACCACATGCTCAGAAATCCGATCGCCATATCCCTATTCGCATCACTCGTGAATTCGCTCAGAAGCACACCATACGGTAGCGTGATGAAGCCACCAGCTGCGGCAAAGATGAGGGCAATGAAAATATAGGAACCCGCCATGTCGCCGCCAAATACAATTATGGATACATAGATCAGGGCGTACAGCACCAAGCCCAGGCGTATCGAGCCGATGACGGATTTTCTTCTGACGTAGAATACACTCAGAACCATGAAGCAGGCTTGCACAAAAAAAACGATCATGTTGAATTTGAGGGCCACGCCGAAGTCTCCGGTAGCCTTGAGCAGGAAGGTATTGATGAAAACACCATGCATGTTCATGAAGAACGCCATGCAGACCTGTAGGGTTGCGAAGCCCATAAAAACCTTGGGCAATTTATGGAAACCCACCAACCCTATCAGGGCTGAAGCGTATCCGTATAAGCATCCAATCATCGTTTTCTTCTCTTTGTTCATAACTACCTGATCTGTATGACCAGCTTGCCCTTGACATGACGGGATTCGCTCAGCGCATGGGCTTCCCGCAGGCCAGCTTCGGTGAAGGGGAAGACCTGCCCTACCATCGGTTTCAGTTTCCCATCCCCGAACATTTTCGCCAGGATTTCCAGTTGCTCGCCATTCGGTTTGAGCAGGTGGAAACAGGCATCCACCCCATATTTCCCGGCGACGGCCTGGTCGGGCAGATTGACAATGGAAACGAGCTTGCCACCCTTCCTGAGTATGCGGTAGCTTTTCTCCTGGTGGTCACCGCCCAAAGTATCGAGCACAAAATCGTAGCCATTCAACTCTTTCTCATAATCACGCGTCCCATAATCGATGACCAGGTCCGCGCCCAGTTCCTTCAGGAGGGTCGCATTTCTTCCGCTGCCCGTGGTCGCCACGAAAGCGCCCAGGTTTTTGGCAAGCTGGATGGCGATGCTGCCGACGCCTCCGGTTCCCGCGTGGATGAGAACCTTATCACCCGTCTGCACCTTGCCCAGGTCCACCAGGCACTGCCAAGCGGTGAGCCCCGCAAGCGGAATGGAGGCGGCTTCCTCAAAACTAAGATTTTCCGGTATCCTGGCCAGCATTTTTTCCTCAGTAGCTACATACTCCGCGTAGCAGCCCTTGTTGCTGGTCCGGGGTCGGGCAAATACCCTGTCCCCCGTTTCAAAGCGCCCTACCCCGGTACCTTTTTTCACGATGACCCCCGCAGCGTCCCATCCCAGAATGATGGGAAAACGAAATGGTACCATGTCCTTGAGCGACCCGCTGCGGATTTTCCAATCGTAGGGATTCACCGAGGTGGCGTACGTCTCGATCAGGACCTGATCTGGTTTTAATTCGGGGAGCGGCATTTCTTTCATGCTGAGTTCCTCGATTCCACCGTAGCGCTCGATGACGATGGCTTTCATGAGAAAGCTCTTATGAAATTGGCAGGAACCACCTGATGCAGGCCGCTTACGATCGCGTCGTACCCGGTCAGGTCTGAGGGACGCCCGACCGCCACCGCCAGCATGCCGCCGGCTTTGGCTGCGTCCAAGCCAGCCTGGGCATCCTCGAACACCACGCAGTCCGCAGGATCCACGCCTAGATCCCGTGCACCCAGAAGGAATACTTCCGGGTCAGGCTTGGCGCGGCTCGTGCGCGTACCATCAACTATGCTGTCGAACAGGTTGCTGAGTTCCAGCCTGGCAAGTATGATCGGAGCATTCCTGCTGGCGCTGCCCAAGGCCGTGAGCACACCCAGCGACCGGAATCCGATAAGGCACTCCCGTGCGCCACGAAGGATTTCACTTTTCTCCAGCTTGTTGATGTACGCGACGTACCATTCATTCTTCTGCTGCGCGAAGGCGATCTTTTCCTCCGGAGTAAACCGTTGTCCCAGGTTGCCGGTCTCAAGGAGTATCTCCAGGGATTGCATCCGGGACACGCCTTTGAGCCTCTCGTTCACCCGCTCCGGAAAATCAAATCCCAGGGAAAGTGCCAACTGTTTCCACGCCAGATAATGGTACTTGGCTGTATCCACCAGAACGCCATCCAGATCAAAAATTGCCGCCCGTACGGTCATTTGGAGGTACCGAAACAATAACTGGTACGCGACCGGAAGGTCGTGTTCTTTCTCTGCACAGGCGAGGGAAAATGGGACAGATTCGCCGAATTGGGAAAGTACTGGGTCTCAAGGCAAAAGCCCTGGTGATTTTGGTAGATGACTCCGTCCTTGCTCGGGATCGGCGGCATGTTGTTTGCGGTGAACAACTGCACTCCGGGTGTGTCGGTGTAGACATCCATCCTGCGTCCGCTTGTGCTTTCGCTTACTTCGGCAACCAGACGGTATCCGCGTCCCGCCAGACACAAATTATGGTCGTACCCCTTGCAGAGTATGATCTGGGCATCGCTGCTTCTCAGTCCCTCACCAATCCTGCGGGCTGTGTTGAAATCAAAGGCCGTTCCCTTGACCGACAGGATCTCGCCTGTAGGCATGCATTCGTAATCATTGGGGGTATAGAAATCCGCGTTTATTTTCATCAGGTGGTTTTCCACGCTACCACTGGCATGGCCACCCAGATTGAAATAGCAATGGTTGGAAGGATTGAGTACCGTATCCTCGCTGGGGTCGGCCTGGTAGGCGATATCCAATACGCAGTCGTCGTTAAAAGTGTAAGTTACCTGAAAATCCACCGTCCCCGGAAAACCGCCTTCGCCGCGGTCCTTATGCCGCAGGATGAGCCGTGTGGTGCCCGCATCCGCTCCGGCCGATTCGGTATCTTCAGTCTCGACCAGGAATTTCACCGTGGAATACCCGGCGGAACCTCCGTGGATATTGTGCAGTCCAAGGTTCCTATCCAGCGTATATTCCTTGCCGTCGATGGAAAAGGTAGCCCCCGCGATTCGGTTTGCGTTCCTGCCAAGAATGGCGCCCGTGCATGATCGGTTCGTCCGGTAGGCCTCCATGGTATCCTGTCCCAAGGCGATATCGTCTAGACGGCCGTACCGGTCCGGCACCCGGATGGAGCGGACGATACCCCCCAAGTCCAGTATTTCGACGGAAGCGCCCATGGCGTTTTCCAGCGTGTAGGCGGTGACGGCCTCCTGCCCCGGAATGCCGGGGAAAGACCTAAGGGTAATGCCCATCGCATCAACCAGCCAGGACGCTGTGGTTGATTATTTTATAACTGCTCATGTTGTCGTTTACCAGGCACACCTTGTCGATGTCCACTGGGTCAGAGACCAGTGCATTGAAATGGAAATTATCTGCTATCCTGCACGATGAACTTCCGTCGCTAATGTCGACGCAGTATACCTTGGTGGTGAAATCAGCCTCGAATTTGACATGGTATGATTGGTTTCTGACCCAGGACAATTGCGAGCTTGCCTTGAAAGCCATTCCATCCATCGCCTCGAAATATCCCAGTGGGTTGAGCTTGAGAATCATGAAGAGGGAGGAATAGGCGATCACCTGGGTCTTACTGTCGCAATACCCGACTACTCCGTCGATGACGTCGTTAAAGGGTACAAGGTCAAAATCGATTGTCACGCGTTGGCCCGCGACGGGTTCGAGGTTTCTGGTACCAGGTCTGAAGGAACAGCATGGGTACCAGGCATCCGCTTCCCTTAGCTTATTGCTTTCGATCCGGGAGTCGATCCGTTCCACCATCTTGCCGTAGACTTCCTTTTCTTTTGCTTCCATGTAATCCAGCAGGGCGTAGATCTTGGTGAGGGTAGCCAGGTTCTGCGTGGCACAAAGTCGCATGAACTGGCTTTTAAGCAAGTACGACTTGTCCTCAATCTCCTTACAGGGTTCGTAGAATTCCATGAAGTTGTCCACCAGTTCGTGATCCGCAATATACTTGACCCGTTCCTTCATTATTTTCTTGTGTTCCCAAATGGAGTTGAACACACGGATATCGTATTTCAGCTGGTTGTAATCCAGCAGGAAACGGACTTCCTTGTACACATCCATGCCGAAGATGACGAAGGGGCTGTACACGGGATTGGAATTTATACGGTACCGTTCGGAGGTATTTTTCGAGCCAAGATAATCCTTCATCTGTTCGGAGACGTTCACAAGATCGAATTCGTAATGACGCTGGGTATCGAATTTAAGGAGGTGCACGTCCTCGTAACGGGCAAGGTCGCAGTGTTCGTAAGCCTGGGTGAATTCCTCGAAGGTGATGACAAACTGGGTCATGTAGGCTTCGGTGTATTCGATGATGTGGATCTTCTCGTTTTCAAGATCGTAGCCGAACACCATGGCCTCGTGGGTCATGTGGGACTTCTGGTAATTGCGGATGCCTGGAATAAAGAAACGGTCCAGGTACACCGTCATATAATAGCCGTTGTCGATGGACCGCACGATCAGATCGATGATTCCCATATTCAGCGATTTAAGGAATTTCACGTTCATAATGTTGTAGTTTATCCACGGGTTCAGTGTGTCCCACATGATGCCGCGATGGTCGGTCTTGTAGAACCGGACGTTGTAA
>Ga0172379_10003271_pt1 | contig 26228 bp, 21 predicted proteins | sample GrowelOW334metaG_FD_119756 | JGI IMG/M metagenome (GOLD analysis project Ga0172379, IMG submission 119756) | Groundwater microbial communities from an aquifer near a municipal landfill in Southern Ontario, Canada - Groundwater well OW334 metaG | ecosystem: Environmental > Aquatic > Deep...
CCGAATATGACGCCAGTCTAATATTGCCTGTAGCTTTCAGCCCGGAAGTTTTACCATCCCAAGATTTACACAACACTCTGCCTGAAGTGATCTCTTGTCACCACATTGGTCAATTCCACACAGCAGAGACAGAAAAATATGCCCACGTCACTTATTTCTTCAACGGCGGAAAAGAGACACAGCTACCAGGTGAAGAGCGGCACTTAATTCCCTCTTTGAAAGTGGCAACTTATGATTTGGCACCAGCCATGCGCACCCCGCAAGTCTGCGAACTGGCCTGCCAAGCAATTAAAAGCGGAAAGCACCCATTCATAGTGCTCAACTTCGCTAATCCCGACATGGTTGGCCATACCGGAATTATGGACGCTGCGGTGCCAGCAGTAGAGTCAGTCGATCTGGCCTTTGCCGCTTTGCTGGCGGCGGTGCAAGAGGCTAACGGTACCCTCGTGGTCACTGCCGATCATGGCAATATCGAACAATTACTTGACTACAAAACCGGCGAACCCCACACAGCCCATACCACCAACCCAGTACCGCTAGTGGTGGCAAGCTTCCAAACACCAGAATGTGATCCGCTTAACCTTGTTAATAACAGTATGAAAAAACTCACACCCGGCGGCCTGGCTGACGTGGCACCGACGCTACTTGCCATCATGGGAATAGAGAAGCCCATTGAGATGACAGGTAAAAGCCTTATATCGAATTGACCTCTATATAGCTAGCAATTGACCCTTATGTAAGAACGATGCTAGAAAATCACAGCAAAAATCGGCACTGATATTTACATTCACCATTGCCAAGAGGCAGAATTGCCAGAAGTAGGCTGTATAATTCAAACGATTTCAGGTGGGCGAAATTTACTAGCTTTGCCACCATTGTCACTCTGAGAGAGCTGTCGTTGACAATAACTCATCAGGATTAGAAGGAGACGAATCGACCGCATGATTACTTTGAGAAACCTAGCCCTTGCAGGCGCCAGCTTGGCCCTCGTTACTTCCCTCGCTGCTTGCAGTGGTGGTAGTTCCGAGACATCCAGCACCACAACCAGCACCACCGGTACTGGCACTGATGCTGCAGCAACCACCACTACCACCACAACTGGTACTGATGCTGCTACAACTAGCACTACAACTGCTACACCATCAGCCGAAACTTCCACAACAACGGCTACTACAACCGAATCTCACTAGATTTTCGTTAGTAGAAAAATTGAAAAGCCCTTTCAGGAAACTGAGAGGGCTCTTCTTTTTATACAATGATCTGTAAGAACTCAATATAAGGTGCTGCTATGCATAAGCTCATAAAAACTCTAGCTCTTACACTTTGCCTGTCTTCTTTGTCACCGCTTCTTCCAGTGAGCGCCCAAGAGCAGGTGCCTGTGCAGCAGATGCAAGTGCCAATGCCTCAACAAGCAATGCCTCAGGCATTGAGCGCACCGACACTGTCATTCGTCGACATCAACTCTGGCCGCTTCGGCAAACTAGAAATAGACATGCAAGATGGTCAATTTTTAAGAGGCGCTTGCGACAACATTCACCTGACCGCACGTAACTTAGACCTCAACTTAGGCGAGCTGAAATCACTCGATGTTGAAGTCAAAGGCGGCAATATGGAAGACTTCATTGTCGATAAACTCTCTCTCACCACCCAAGGTGCACTCAAATTCGACACCGGTCTCTTGCTCAATCAAAAAGTTTTGCAATTTACTAGCCCGGCTACAGCGCAAGTGACTGCTCTGGTGAGCCAAGATAGTTTGAACAAATATTTGAAAGCTCCTAGCACTCTCGACAAACTGTCCTACACAGTAACGAAAAAAGGCGGCATGCTGGCTGGATTGCTTGGTGCTGCTGGCGGCAATTTTGGCTTAACCGTGACTGGAGCATCAGTTACCCTTGGTCGCAACAACAAAGTAAGCATGACAGCCGAAGGCAAAGCCGGCATCGGTCAATTAGCAGTGCCAATTGCTGCCCAGCTTGAGAGCCAATTATCGATTCAAGATGGTTGGGTACAGTTAGGTGATACCAAACTAATGACCGCCGGCCAAGAGATCTCTCCGCAGCTGTCAGAAATTCTCGTTAAGAAAATCAACGGACTTTCCAACCTTGGCACCAAATCAGATGACATCCATTTCAGCTTCACCGATCTCAAGGTCACATCAGGCAAGCAATTAGTGGTGACTGGTACAGCCCAAGTAAACAGACTACGTTTCGGTCGAAACTAATTGCCTAACAACCGTCTCAACGTTATATACTTACGTCTTGCTTCGACTAGAAAGCGAGAATTTGATGTATAAGCGGCGCGATAGCCGACAATGGGACCAGCTAAGACCGGTCAAATTTACAAGAAATTTCACCAAGAATGCAGATGGGTCAGTACTCGTCGAAATTGGTGATACCAAAGTATTTTGCACTGCCAAAATCGAAGAGAGAGTGCCCGCATTCTTGATCGGTAAAGGTGAGGGCTGGGTCACAGCAGAATATTCAATGCTGCCCGGATCAACTCTACAGCGCTCCCAACGGGAAGTGACCCGGGGCCAAGCCTCTGGCCGCACCAACGAGATTCAACGCTTAATTGGACGCTGTCTCAGAGCTGTAATTGACCGCCGAGCTCTAGGTGAGCGCACTATCACAATTGACTGCGATGTACTCCAAGCCGATGCCGGCACCCGCGTATCTTCAATTTGCGGTGGATTCTTAGCTCTCTATGATGCTTTGGCCAAGCTGCGCAAAGCCGGAGTATTTGACGAATTGCCGATTACCGAGCACATGGCTGCGGTATCAGTTGTGCAGTTGAATGGCCAACTATTGCTAGATCCGAACTACAGCGAAGATTCGCAAGCGGAGATGGACAGCAATATCGTCTTAACCGAGTCAGGCAAAATTCTTGAACTGCAGATGACTTCCGAAAATAAGCCATACGACGCTGCAAAATTGGGCGACCTAATGTTGTTGGCCAACAAAGGGGTGAAAGAAATCATCCAAATGCAGCAATTGCTCATCAATAAACGAAATTAGGAATCTCCGAAATTTAAGCAATGTCACATGAATCTTAAATTTCTCCGCTTTCCTGCTGACAACATACAATAAGGCTATACACTTAGGAAGTCTTATAGCTCCAGGCAGTGGCACGCAGATTTAGTGACAATTCAGAACCTCAACATCGATTTCAATCCAAGCGAGTTCAACCCAATCAGGGAGAGCTTTAGAGACGTTAGCGCTTGGCGCCTTTTGTTATCGACAATCAAAGTGTTTAACCGCATTGCCAAACTGCAGAGCTGGAAAGCAGCTTGGAGAGTTGTTCCGATTGTTTGGACTATCATTTGGTCTGTTAAAGGCTTTAGCAAGTTTCACGCTGAAGAATTCGAGCGCGCTACTCGTGGAGATGTGGTCGAAGACATCGAAGAGGCCGCACTTTCGAATCAAGACTACGAAGAGTACCGCGAGCTTGGCCGTTGGCTATGCAAGCGCTTAAACGCCCTAGGACCAACTTTTGTCAAAATTGGTCAGACACTGTCAACCAGGGCCGACTTGCTCCCTCTTCCAGCCATGCTTGAGCTAACTAAGCTACAAGAAAACGTTGACCAATTTCCTACTGAAATTGCCCGCGCTACAATTTTGCGTGAGCTTGGTGGGCAACCAGAAGACCTCTACAAAGAATTCAACAACGAACCAATTGCGGCAGCCAGCCTCTCGCAGGCTTACAGAGCCACTCTGCATGATGGTCGCGATGTCGTAGTCAAAGTACAACGGCCCAATCTCAGTTCGATCATCGTTATGGACGTGCAGATACTTGCTGCTGTGGCCGATGAAGTAATGAAATATCCAAGCCTTTGTCGCCACACTGATTGGCCCGGAATTGTCGAAGAATTTGCCAAAACCACTTTTGAAGAAATTGACTACATTCGCGAAGGCAGAAATGCCGATGTATTTAGAAGTTCATATCGCAATTTCGACAGTATCTACATTCCTCGCATTGTATGGAAACTGACAGGCCGACGCGTTCTCACCATTGAGTATGTCTCTGGTATTCCGATTAATGACGCGGCTGGCATTGCTGCTATGGGCTTAGATGCTGAAGAAATCACCAAGACTGGTGCCAATTTTTACTTGCGTCAGTTGCTAGAAGAAGGTTTCTTCCACGCCGATCCACATCCAGGCAATATGCGCATCATGGAAGATGGACGAGTGGGCATTTTTGACTTTGGTATGGTGGGGCGCATCAGTCCCGAACTGAAGCAACATATGATCAACGCCTTTGTCCATACTATTCAACGAGAATATCGTGACTTGGTAGACGATTTCGTCGGTATGGGCTTCCTCAAGCCCGAAGCTGATAGAGATGCACTTTGCCGTGACCTGACACCGATTATCGATGCTCGCTTTGCTGAAGGTATGAACAAAGTGCGCTTCCGCAAGATGTTGTTTGACTTCTCTGAAGTTTGCTTCGCTTATCCTTTTAGCTTGCCCTCTGAGTTCACTTATGTGATGCGAGCACTGTTGACTCTTGAAGGAATTGCCCTAGCGATTAATCCTAAGTTCAACTTTGTTGATGCGGCCATGCCTTTTGCTCATCGCCTACTGTTGAAGAACAATCAATTCTTGGGCCAGGCCATCTTCAAAGAAGTCTTTACCGATGGTAAATTCAACCGCAGCGCAGCTATCAAGCTGATCAAATCAGCCGCTTCGTTAACAAACTCATTACGTTAAACTCGGCAGCAAACGCGCCTCTTAAGCTTTTCACTTTACAAGCGCATACAGAAAGATGCCCATTTACGGGCGTTCTGGAGTTTTTGCGTCTTGACTTTCTTAAGAAATTTCTAGTCACTGCTCAAAATAGGCAAGTTGGCCTCAGAATATAAACTCAAGAGCTGCCACGACAACCACGAGGTTTTGATTTGGCCACGACGATGCTTTCAATTGCTCCTACTAGTATCTCTTGCATGCATTGCTCTGCAGCAATTGACTCAGGCTCAAAGTTTTGCGGCAATTGTGGAGCCCCTAGAATGCATTCGCGCTTCGGGCCTGGCACCTTCGACCCTACCATTAGCAATAACGCTATTCACGCCTCCAACGCAGCCAACGCCAGAGCTGCTCAAACTGTAAGCAAGTCCACTCCTAGTTTTGCTCGGAACAGTCGCAGAATAGTTCCGCCCGAAATGAGAGCAGAAATGGCTTCTCTAATGGCAGCAGAGTTGAGAGAACGTATTTTTCTCTTCCTTCACTACAGTGTTTTTCTTGTCACCAATATGATTGGTCTATTCATCACAGTTAAGTGCTACGTCGAGTTCGCTGGTGATGAGCTGACCAAAATGATGATCGCAGCGACGCCTTTGATGTTTATCAACTTGGTGGCACTTTGTGGTCTAGTTCCGATTAAAGGAACGAAGCGCGAAATCGCCCGCATCAAAGAACGCATGACCTACCTAAAATTGGCGATGGAATTCGACAATATAGTTTAGATCTGGTCCTATCTAGTTAGGTCCTATCTAGTTAGGTCCTATCTAGTTAGGTCCTATCTAGTTAGGACTCCAGCGAAGATTTGGCTTGCGTGCAGCGGTGGCTTCATCAAGCTTGCCCACCGGTGTATTGGTCGGTGCGTTTTTCACTATGTCTGGCGACTCAATAGTTTCTCTATCAATTTGCAGCATGATATCGGCGAAGCGGTCGAGCATTTCTTTGGCTTCAGTTTCAGTTGGCTCAATCATCATCGCTTCTGGCACAACTAGAGGGAAGTAGACAGTTGGCGCATGCACACCAAAGTCGAGCAAGCGCTTAGCCATCTGAGCTGTAGAAACGCCACGCTCTTTTTGCTTGACGCCCGACAAAACAAATTCGTGCATGCAAGCTTGCTCATGGGCAACAGTAAAGGCGCGGCTGAGCTTGACCTTGAGATAGTTGGCATTGAGAATGGCGTCTTTAGAAACCTGACAGAGACCGCCTTTTCCGTGAGCCAAAATATAAGCGTAAGCACGAACCAAAATACCAAAGTTACCGTAGAAACCTTTGATCTTGCCCATTGATTGAGCTCTATCCCAATCAAGAGAATAATGATCGCCGGCTTTCTTGACCACTGGCTTCGGTAAAAATGGCTCTAAAATATCGCGGCAAGCCACTGCACAGGCACCAGGACCGCCACCGCCGTGTGGCGTAGACATGGTCTTGTGCAAGTTGAGGTGGCAGACATCGAAGCCCATATCACCAGGGCGAACCAAGCCCATAATGGCATTGAGGTTAGCGCCATCATAGTAGAGCAGACCACCAGCTTCGTGCACCAATTTTTGCACGGTCATAATTTCTTCTTCGAAGAGGCCGAGTGTGTTCGGGTTAGTTAACATAATCGCAGCTGTATCAGGGCCAAGCACTGCCTTCAGGGCCTCGATATCAACTAAGCCGCGATCGTTACTCTTAATTTCGACAACGTCAAAACCGGCCAAAGCAGCAGTAGCGGGGTTAGTACCATGGGCAGTATCAGGAACAATTACTGTGCGGCGTTTGAGATCGCCTTTTGATTCAAAGTAAGCGCGAATCAAGAGCAAGCCAGTCATCTCACCATGGGCACCAGCAGCTGGTTGCAAGGTAACCGCCGGCAATCCGACAATGTTTGAGATTGAGCGTTCAAGCAGGTAAAGCAGCTCTAAGGCTCCCTGAACTTGGTCTTCTGGTTGATTGGGGTGAAGCTCTCTGAAACCTTCTAAGGCGGCCATGGCATCGTTGATTTTTGGATTGTATTTCATCGTACATGAGCCCAACGGATAGAAGCCCGTATCAATACAATGATTGAGGTGAGAGAGTTTGACGAAGTGACGTACAGCCTCAAGCTCACTTACCTCAGGCAGAGCAGCTGCAGTTTCTCGAATATAGCCCTTAGGAATAATAGTATCTAGAGCTTTGTGTGGCACTCCAGGCTTGGGAAGAATTTCGGTTCTTCTGCCAGCTTGTGATTTCTCGTAGATTAGCTTTTCCATTGCGCTTTTACGTTCCTATTGGCTGCTACTAACAAAATAATTCAAAGACTCGACTAATAGACCTAGTGCTCAAAAATGCCATTCCAACCCAATATATCAAGCTCACAAATTGTCGGTAGAGCTTGATAGAGCTTCTGTGCCAGCTCTAAGCGCTTCTCTCGCTCAAGCATAGACAATACTTTTGTATAAAGAGGAAGGAGCATGCGCACATCGTTGGCAGCATACTCAATTTGATCTTCTGTCAGATCAGGTTGGGCCCAGTCACTAGTCTGATTTGACTTATCAAGATCAATGCCCAAGAGCTCTTTGACAAGGTCTTTGAGACCATGCTTGTCAGTGTATGTACGTACCAACTTAGAGCCGATTTTAGTACAGAAAATTGGAGCCACTTCAATGTCGAGATAGTACTTAAGGACAGCGACATCAAAACGAGCGAAATGGAAAAGCTTTAGTACATTTTGCGCTTGGCAAAGTTTTTTCACATTCGATAAGGCCTTGGCATCGAGATCTGCTGCAGTTTTATAGCGAACAAAACTAACCACTCCCTCATCGTCGCAAATTTGAATTAAACACAAGCGATCGCGTCTGATGATGAGGCCGCGGGTCTCTGTATCTATTGCCACTACCGATTTTGTCAGGTAATGCTTTAGGCGCTCGTCGCTAATATCATTTTCAAAAAGCTCGACTTTGCGGTGCGGAACAAGGTTAGTCACTGTTGACCTTTCATATAGCTGCCAATGAAAAATTATAGACTCATCGGCGAGCGAAAAGCCCAAGATATTGAGCTTCTAATGATTTAAGAAGTTCTATCACCGAAGGCATCGTCTAGCGCTTCTGCCAAATGTTTTACCTTGACATTTAGCCCTCTGGCCTTGACGCCCGCTTCAAGCTGAAGCAGACAGCCTGGATTGCTGGTGACAACCACATCAGCGCCTGAATCTTCGATAAAGTTCATCTTACGTTCAAGCACTTTTAAACTAAGAGAAGTATTGAGCAGGTTATAGATTCCAGCACTACCGCAGCAATGCTCGGCCTCAGGCAAGTCATAAAGGTGGGCGCCGGTACTTGCCGCTGCTGCACTGAGCAATTCCTGCGGCTGAACACGCACACCTTGAGCATGGGCTAAGTGACAGGCGGCGTGATAGACCATATGACTTTTGCTGTCACTCTGGCCAGTATTGGCAATAGCCGGAAATTTGCCGAGTGCTAAATTTTCGGAGATATCTTGCACTCGCAGAGAGAACGATTGAGCCTTTTCTCGGTACACAGGATCGGCGGTCAGCAAGTGGCTGTAATGCTTAAGCATGGCACCACAACCAGCTGAAGTAACAACAATGTTGTCTGTCGACGCCGCAAACAAATCTATATTTTGTTTGGCCAAATCAATGGCAATGTCTAACTCTCCGGCATGAAAAGCTAGCGCACCACAACAGGTCTGAGGTGGTACTTCGACAACAGTTCCTTGCCTAACCATAAGACGCAAAGCGGCATGGTTGACATGATTATAAAAAATATCCATGACACAACCACTAAACAATTTAGCGCTGCCAATCTTAGCTCCAGCCTTCCATGATTTCTTCGGCAGTGGAATATGCTTGGCCACTGCTGGAGTGAACATTTGAAAATCTGCAATTTTTCGCAAGAGGGGTGGTCCACTCTTAACCCAAGCGAGATTGGCAACGAAACTGTCGAGCTTAAGCACTTGCACCGCGCGCAGCATTATCCCTAATATCTTCAAACGTCCATAATGAGGCAAAATTTGGCCAAACGAAAAGCGCATAATCTGCCGGGTGAGCCAATTTCGATGAGCAGCTAAATGTGGTCGCGCTTGATCTAGAATAGCTTCATATTTAACACCAGAGGGGCAAGCAGTCTGGCAACCCAAACAGCCAAGGCACGATTCTAGATGTTCAATGGCACGTGGTGCTAGCTCACCACCTTCTTCTTGCCATTTCGAAAGCAAATAAATTCTACCGCGGGGCGATTCCATTTCACGGCCAGTAGCTAAATAGGTGGGACAGGCAGGCAAGCACAAACCGCAATGAATACAACTATCAAGCAGCTCTTTACTAAGTGTGGCTGCACCATTTTTTATTTCAATTACAGAATCTGATTCAGTCATATTTTTAGCCTACAAAATTGGCTTGAGGATTCAAACACTGTTTGGCATCAAATTTTTCCTTGATGCGCTTATATAAGCCGTCTGCAGCTAAACTTGTTAGGGCTAAGCGTCGTGATTTAGTTCTGAAAAGTCCATAGCGAGCTGCCAATGTCAAAGCTTCCCAGTTTGCTAGGGCACTACCATCGGTGGCTTGGCGACAAGAACCTAAAATAGTTGTGACCAGCGCTAAATCGCTGTCCACTTGCTCCTTACTGCTACTATGCAAATAGAGACGACCGCAAGCTGGTCTCAGTCGCAGTCGGCCACGTGTTCTGTTATTCGATTTGCCATGCAAACTCTCTAACAACTCGCGCAAAAGAGAAAGTGATGCTGCAACTTCTACAGAATAATCATTCGCTGAAGCCACGCAACTGCTCAAAATAATCTGCGACTGCGAATTATCAATCACTTGAAACTTAAAGCCGCTAAGCTCTCTTTCTATTTGCCTGCTAAGATCTGAGACCAGCTGTGATGGCCCGTCAACCTGCACTATCAGCTGATATTCGTTTTCTATTTCTACAATTTCGAGAGCCGACAAGGGCAAACCACTAGAGAGCAAGCGAGTTGATACCGCCAGTAGTTCCGTAGAATCATTTGATTTAGACTTGACTAAATAGCTAGCAACAGCCTCTGGCAGAGCAGCTAGTCGCAAGTAGGCTAAGTAAGGAAATGCAAAAGCTCCTCTAGAGCCGATCACTAATTTAGTAACATCAAATCCGGTGACATTCTTCACTACTCTCCCACCTGTCTTAAGAACGCTGCCGTCAGCATAGACAGATTCAAGACCGAGTATTTGACTGCGCAAAAAACCAAAACCAGTCTCGAGGTATCCGCCATCACCCGTCAAAATTAGATCAAGCAATGACACGTCACTATCGACACCCATATCAACAGGAAAACGCTGGCCAAACTGGCTCAAATAGTTGTTCAATGCAGTTATTGTTAGTCCAGTTTCGCAAGCGATAACTAGATCGCTTGCGACATGCTCACGCACGGCACTAAGGGCAGAGAAATCGATAAATATATTGACGCTGTCAGCTTTTAAGGCATCAATATCAAGCAACCCTGGAAAAAAAGAATATCTCTGATCTGACTTGCTTGAGAGGCGCAGTACACGGCTCAGCTCTTCTGCAGTTTTTGGGTTAACTTCAAACCAGCAGGCTTCGTCGCTGCCAAGTGCGTGAATACCACTTCTAGCAATCAAGCCTTCGGCCAAATCAATACTTACGCTAACAAAATCTGCTGCCATCAATTGATCATATGGCAAAAGCAGCATGCAGCACAATATAGCCAGAACATACGCCAAGGCATATACCAGAGCAAAAGCTACTGAAGCAAGTGCTAAGATCCAGAACAGCTAAGGCTTCCAGAGAAAGATATTTTATGGCTCGCTCACTTGTTTTGATATCAGGTTACTACGGCTTCGACAACCTCGGCGATGAAGCCATCTTAGAGCAACTCGTCAGTGAAGTGAAAGCCTGTAGTATCAACGCCCAAGACATCGTAGTACTGTCGAACAATCCGCAACTGACTAGCCAACAGTTTGCCGTGAACAGCGTCAACCGCTGGAGCTTGAAAGACATAATTGCTCTACTGCCACGCACCAGGCTCTTTATCAGCGGTGGCGGGGGTCTATTTCAAGACACCCAATCGCTAAAGTCAATAATTTATTATGGCGGACTAATCGCCTTGGCCCGCGTATTAGGCAGCAAAATTCTTATTTACGCTCAGGGCCTGGGCCCCCTAAGGAAGCCAGTTAGTCAAAGTCTGACAAAGCAGTTTCTGCAATTGGCCGACAAAATATGTGTGCGTGACGACAAGTCTTTTAAAATGCTTGAGCAATGGGGGCTAAAGACAAAAAGCATTAGAACTGCTGACCCTGTCTGGGCTCTAAAACCATCTATGCCGCCCCAAGCCGTGTCTGAACAGATTACCGTAGCGACTACTAGCAAAGGGAAACCGAGCCTTATTGGAATTTCACTGCGCACGGGCGCAGGGTTCTCCCAAACCCACTTAAGAAAATTAGTAGAAACACTGCAAAGCGCGCTCGACCCGTCGGTGACCCTGGTAATGTTGCCGCTGCAAGATGAGCAAGACCGGCCAATTTTAAGCTCATTCGCTGATCTCTGGCAGAGCAAAAATCAAATAATCTGGCTAGCGCCAGAAGCTAAACTTTTGCCTAGTCAATGGCTTTCTCTAATAGCATCTCTCGATATGGTAATTGGTATGCGCCTGCACTCACTAATTATGTCTCTGGCCAATGGCAAACCAGTTGTAGGCATATCGTATGATGCAAAAGTCGAAATTATCCTCAATCAATTTGCTCAGCCCAATCTAAAGTTCAATCCCAATCAAGAGAACGAAGACAAAGAAGACAACAAAGATTGGATGGCCACTATAGAATCGGCACTGACTAATTATTCTCAATTGAGCTCACTAGCAAATATTGAAGCCCGTAATTGCCGCGAAGCGGCTTGCCAGAATGGTGCACTTATAGCTAAAATCCTCGCCTGAACCACAGATGTCACCGAAAAAAAATATGTCATTGCAAGTAGAAAAAATTAGAGACCATGTCCTCGGCTATCCAGTTGATCTAGTCAGCGAGAGTGCTGCTATTGAAGTAATTGAAGAAGCCTGGCGCGAAAACAGAGGCCTTCACGTGGTCACTATAAATGCCGAAATGGTTGTTGCATCTCAAAAAGATAAACAGCTAGATCGCATCATTCGCAATGCTAATTTGGTCGTGCCCGATGGAGCTGGAGTTGTCTGGGCCCTAAGACTAGCAGAAGCAAAAAATTCGCGAGTACAAAGGCTACCGGGAATAGAGCTGGCTGCTAGTGCACTCGCTAGTGCAGCCCGTCTCGGCCAAGAAGTGGCCTTAATCGGTGGCAGACCAGAAGTAATGGACAAATTGGTAGAAGAATTGCCCACACTGCATCCTGGTATCAAAATTGTCGCGTTTCAAAATGGCTTCTTTGACAAAACGAAAGAGCAACAAATACTTGAAAAGATGGCAGAGACGAGACCTAAACTCGTTCTTGTAGCGCTGGGCGTACCAAAACAAGAATTTTTTATTGACCGCTACCGGCAACTCTTTCCACAGGCAGTGATGATTGGTGTTGGCGGGAGCTTCGATGTCTGGACAGGATTCGTCAAACGAGCACCCATTACTTTTCAAAAGTTTCACTGTGAATGGCTTTATCGTTTGTTGAAAGAACCTTGGCGTCTGAGCCGCATGGCCCAATCTCTCCCTAATTTTGCCTGGCAAGCGCTGGCAGAAGTATTGGCAAAACGCACAGGCCGTAAGTAAAAATGCTATTCGGCCAAACATTTAAGGCGCTCAGCGAACAAGACAGGCTCCGGCAAGTCAAAGAGATTCCGCTGCGCAGCCTAGCTCATCTTGGCGACGCTGTTTTTGAATTGTTTGAAAGAGAACGTGAGCTTTTAGCTTCGGTCACAGTCAAAAAGCTTCACGAACAAGTTGTCTCTAGAGTGAATTCGAAAGAACAAGCTCGACTGTTAGAGGTACTTAAGCCCAATCTCACAGACGACGAGCTCGACATCGTCAGACGGGCCCGCAATCTAAAGCCTGCAGGATTTAGGCGCAATGTCGAGCAGAGCGTTATGAGACAGGCAACTGCTTTTGAGGCTTTGATTGGCTATCGTTTTCTCACAGACGAGAATCGTCTTAAATCACTGCTTGATTTGACCGATAGTACTTAAGGTACACAAAGTGTGCAATTAATGCGCTAAACCTTAAGGATAGGTTGTAATGCGAAAATGCCCCTATATCTAATGCTAAGTTAGATTTCAGGAAGAAGTAATTGTAGTGAAAAAATACCGTGTCAATTAAGACAGAAGAAATATATCGCACCCTTCTGCTTAATTCCGCAGATGCTGTTGTCGTAACAGACGTCGCGGGATTAATCACTACAACCAACCCATCATTTGCCCGGCTCATAGGCGCTGAGATAGACGAAATTGTCGGCCATCAACTGGGCACAATGGTTGATTGGCAAGGTCACGAAGAGCCAGACAACAGCAAAGAAGTTTCGGGCGAAGAAGACAGCGACCCCAAACCAGTCACGGTGCTAACTCGTGCTGGTGCCGAGTTCGTCATGCCCGCTTCGCGTTTTCCGCTGACAGACTCAAGCGCAAAAGATGCCCCATGGGGCTACTTGACCATAATCTATGTCATTCAAGCTAACTCATTGCAACAAGCCCAGACCGAATTTGTCAGCACGGTATCCCATGAGCTGCGCACTCCACTAACAAGTATCAAGGGCTTTGCCGACACTATATTGAGAGCTGGTGATAGGCTCGATGTATCGCAACAGAGACGCTACGTAGGCATCATCAAAGATCAAGCAGACCGGCTCACGCGGCTAGTAGAAGATATTCTTGCCGTCTCAAGATTAGAGTCGAAAAAGCTGCAATTGACTGTAAGAGCTATTGATCCGCGAGATGCCATTGAACGAGTACAACAGAATCTCACTGACAAAGCCAAAAATCACAAGGTTATAGTGAGCGTGCCTGCTGGCCTCACACCTGTTTGGGCAGATGCCGACAGATTAGAGCAGATCCTTACCAACTTAATTGACAACGCTATCAAATATTCTCCGGCTGGCACCACAGTCACTATTTCGGCCCGAGGGCTCGAAAAAGAGAAAGAAAAAGAGAAGAACAGCAGCGACGTTGAGATGGTCGAATTTTCAATTAGCGACGAAGGGGTGGGCATACCCGAAGAGCATTTGCCTCAAGTCTTTTCTAAGTTTGGTCGCCTTGACAATCCACTGGTGCGTCAAACTGAAGGCACTGGTTTAGGTCTCTACATCACGCGTTCGTTGTGCCTCGCTCTCGGTGGTCAAATCAGCGTGGCAAGCCAACCGGGCAATACTACTTTTACGGTAAAACTGCCGGCCGCGACTTTAGAACAACAAGCTGCCAGAGGGAGGGACTAAGTGCTACTTCCCACCCCCGTAATTTTGATTATCAACCAAGCTAGACTGGCTGCCGAGTTTTCATCAGTTCTAGAAAAAACCGGTAGCAAAGTTCACGCAGTCACCTCCTTTGAAGAGGCCAACGAACTGTTGTCTTTTCTCCATCCAGACATCATCATTTTGCCGAATCAACTTGATGGTGTAAGCTCAGGTGATGGCAGGCTTTATTGCCAACAAATTAGAGCAACTCTTGCGCCACCACGGCCGGTGCTAGTGCTACTGCATCCTTCTACCGATGTCACAGAGCGAATCAATGCTTTCCGCTATGGCGCAGACGATGTGCTAGGTGATCCAATCGACAAGAATGAACTTGCCATAAGGGTTCTCGCCCACCTGAGGCGCAGGCAAGAAGAATTTTCTAACCCCTTAACACAACTACCGGGTCCTAATCTAATTCGCCGCATGCTAGAGCAATGCCTTTATTCAGATAAGGCTTGGTCGGTCCTCTCTCTCGATTTGAACAAAATCAGAGTTTATAACGAGACCTACGGCGACCTAGCCGGAGACCAGTTAATTAAGGCTCTTGCCGCAATTTTACTTGATTGTGCTGACGAAACTGAGTTCGTCGGTCACCTGGAAGCAGACGACTTTATCATGGTCACTAGACCAGAAGTGGCAGAACGAAAAGCGGAGCTAATTTGCCAGCAATTCGACAATGTCAGCTCTAGATTCTATCCAAAGGGTGATATCGCTAGAGGATACCTAATCTCGACTGGACGCGGCGGAATACGCCGCAGGGTTCCACTAATTTCAATTGCGATTGGTATCGTCAGTAATACCGTCAAAAAATTTCAATCTTATATCGATGTGCTCACTACAGCCCGAGATCATCGCAATGTCGCCAAGCAGAGACAGGGCTCCTTCTGGGTTTCAGATAGCAACATTGAAGAAGAACTTCTCGCTGCCAGCTCCGGTCAAGGTCAAAGTCAAAGTCAATACCTAGCAGGAATGCTACATAGTCACAATAATTCAGACCCAAGCACATTAATAGAGCGCATATCGCGCATTCTAGTTGTCGAACCAGACGGCGCCATGGCCTGTTTATTACAAGAAACTCTCGCCCTTGAAGGCTACGTGGTGCAAGTAACAAGCTCAGCCGATGATGCCCTCGAGTTGGCTCGCTTTGAGCCACCAGACCTGATTTTGCTAGAGTCAAATCTGATTGATCGAAAAATGGATGGTTGGAATCTCTGCCGTGCCTTAAAAGCTGACGACGTACTCTCTAAAATCTGGATCGTCATGGCTACATCGCATCCGGATCAGTCGCTTGCTCTTGAAGCCGGAGCAGATTTGTATTTGCCAAAACCTTTTGACATTCCCAATTTACTGACCGAAGTCAGTCTTCTCCTGCGATCGAGAGTCTAGACCTTCCTAATTGACGCTAAAATCCACTCAGCAGCTTCGACAATCGAGCTGGCCTGAAAGTCTGGCTTAACCGGCCATTGATAGGCACCTGACTGCACGTCCTTGCCGAAGCCGGTCTCGACTAATACACCTTTGACTGCGCAGTTGACAGCCAATTCAACGTCTGTGGCCTTATCACCAACGACAAAAGCTAAGTCTCTACTTAAATTTGGATGGTCTAGATAAGCCTGCTCAACTAAACCAGGACCGGGCTTGCGGCAATTACAGGCAATATCGTACGGTGCCACTACTCCACCTTCTTCGCGGGAGAGATGGGGACAATAATAGATGGCATCTAAATGGGCGCCAGATTGAGCTAGAAGCTTGACGAGACGCTCATGCAGAGCGTTTATATGACTTTCTGGATAGTAACCCCGCGCCGCTCCAGTTTGATTGGTGACAAGGACGCAGGCCACCTCAGCTTGATTGAGCTTGGCGATAGCAGCTCCAGCCCCTTCGATTAAGTTGAGATTCTCCACCTCTCTGATATAACCAGCCTCGACATTAAGAGTGCCATCTCGGTCAAGAAAGACCACGGGGCGTGAACCCGCCGAGTTAGCAAGAGGTGCGAAGTGATTAGCAGACATAGGTATTTGAGGTTCTCGTTGAGGAAAGAAATATTACTATTGTAAGTCAAAGGATATGTTACGATAGCTAGTAGTGTTTACCAATTGAAAAATTATGCGATTAAACGACGAAAACGCCTCTTTTCGATTTAACCAGAAAGGCCTGCGAAAATTCTTAGGCGATCTGGAATGCGAAATAATGGAGCTAGTATGGAAACTAGCCAATCCGACAGTGACTGTCAGAGAAGTATATGACGCCTTGCGACAAGATCGCGATATCGCCTACACAACTGTAATGACAACAATGGTGCGCTTGTCCGAAAAAGGTCTACTTAAAATCGTAGACAAAATCGGCTTAGCCAATTGTTATATGCCCGAATACGAGAGAGAAGAGTTTCTTTCAACTGCTGTCAAACTAGTGCTCGATATTTTCACAAGTCAGTTTCCGCGTGAATCCAGCGATTTTATGGAACAGTATCAAGCTAAATTGGCCAAAAAGGCTCAACGGAAGAAATAGCTTTTTAGCCTTAGCTTAGTGTTTATAAATCAGCATTTCCATCATTTTTGCTTTGTTGCCAACCAAGGGCAACGCATCTGATCGAAACGGTGAGACTGGCAGTCCAGTTTTGCTAAATAAAGCCGCTTCGCTGTTGTCGGCCCAGGCATAGCGACAATACTCTGGTTCATGCACTAAGGCGCTCGAGAGATACAGAGCGTCTCCCTCCAACCTAGCTTTAGCCGGCTTAAAAATTCCGTCGGCTCCAGCGATCTCAAAAGCAACAGGCTTTTTGCCACGCAGCTCTAGACCACTATCAAGATATGAAAATGTCACTTTAAGTTCAGGACCGGCTTTCTCGGCAGTAGCATAACGGGGCGTTAGCGCGTGCTCAATGTGATAAATCTGCCCTGCAACCATCTGGGCAACATTGTTTCCCACAGCAAACTTATTGCTGCTGTGCAACTCAGCGTAATCGGTTACTTCAGAATTCAAAGTAGGTACCAAGAAACAATTTGGAACCATGCTGGCCTTCTGCTGCGCCTCTCTAAAATAAGCGGTCAAACTTGGAACAATAGTGTTCTTGGCGCCCCAATTTGGAAGTTGAATAAGAAAGAAAGCCATATCGGGAGAAAAATGCTTCCGCAATTGCTGAGTCATAATGGCAAACAGTCGTGGATAAAACGTGAAGCGTTCAACGTCAGACTCGCCCTGATACCAGAGCACAGCCTTAAAATTCAGCCCAGACATTGGAGCGAGGTACTTTTCGTAGACATACCCTACCGGGGTAGATGTCTTCGTATCAACATACTTTGAGGGAACATCCGCAGATGGAATCCAGCTTTGAATATTAGTACCACCAATGGTGCACTGCACAATGCCGATAGGAATATTCTCTTTAACTAGTTGCCTCAGTCTATGAGCAAACACCACTGCTATCGCTGAGCGATTCTCAATTTCTGGATCATTGGCATTGATCCACTTGAACCCTTCACCATCAAAGTAATTCTCTTTTTCAGTCCGCCCCTCAAGGTTAGCCTCTTTGGCAGCGTTGAAAAATAGATCTATGCGGTCACCCTTGCTCAGATTGAAAAAGCGAGTGGTGTCACTTTTAAGAGTGGTCAAATTGCGACAGTCTTTGGTTGCGCTAACTGGAAGCAACATATTTGATTGACCAGCACAAAGAAAGACGTCACCCACAAGTACATCTTTGAATGCAATAGTTTCACCGGTCGACGACACCGTAATAGAAAAAGGTGAGCCAAGGGAACGGGCCGGGGCAATCACGCGCCATTTACCATTGACGTCAGCAATGGTGGCGGCGACAGTACCGGCTACATCAACTTGCACAGCGGCACCAGCTACAGCCTTGCCTGTCACCACAATCGGTTTATCTCGTTGCAGCACCATATGATCGCCATAAACTGGCGGTAGCAAAAGCTTTTTTGCGGCGAAGGCGGGCGAGACAAGAGGCAATGGTTGCCAGACATACAAGGCAAACACTAACAAAAATAGAACTTGAAGAGAGGCCCTGGGGGCCATTAGACGTAGTTGCATAGCTAAAGTTTAACAGCTTCAACAAAAAAAAGAAGGGTCCGCAAAATGCGGCCCCTTCTCATTTTTATGCAATCGGAATGAACTCAGTCTTATTCGTTATCAGGAACTGGAGCGCCTTCAGGCAAGGTTGGCGAAGTCTTTTGGTGACGTTCGGCCCGACCCGATGAGTAGTGACGTTCATCAACTACAGTCGGTTCAACTTGGAAGACGTTCATGTCGCGAGGACCTTCAACCCGGCCGATATCTTCAGGAAGCTTGAGCTGACCTGGAGTACCTGGAAGGATGATTTCTGGTCTGACGGCAATTACAAGTTCACTTTCGTTCTTGCTGAATGCCTTCGAGCGGTACAGAGCACCTAGAACTGGAACTTCACCAAGGAGTGGAGTCTTGGTCAATTCTCTACCGCTGTTGGTTGTGACTAAACCGGAGAGGTAAAGTTCTTGACCAGGCTTAAGTTCAACAATACTCTGGGTTTTTCTTGTGGTGAATCCAGGAATCGAAGAAGCAGCAGAACCAAGGGTGAAGGCAAGTTCAGGAGCGATGATGCGCTCTTCAGGAGAAACCTGCAAGTTGATAGTGCCGTTCTCTTGAAGCACAGGAATCATGTTCAGTCTCAAACCAAATGGTTCGAAGGTAACTGACGATAGTGCTGCACCAGCCGTTGCAATTTGTTGAACGATTGGAATTTCGCCACCAGCTAAGAACGAAGCTCTTTCGCCGGAGATTGTCACCAATGTTGGCTCAGCCAGTACTCTTGCTCTTCTGTTCGAGATAATACCCTGAATAGTTGGGTTGATTGAGAACGAACCGAGGTTAGAGATACCGGTAAAGAGGTTGAACAAGTTGTTAGCGTTAAGGTTTGAACCGCCTGGAGCACCTAGCAATACTGCTTGAGAGAGCAGTGAAGCGGCGCCAGCAACGATGTTACCTTGACCAATCCCTGTAACTCCAGTTGGCGTCAGGAAGGCAACTGGCTGGACGATACCACCGGTACCGTAGACCTGCCCACCAGGGTAGGTATTGCTAGCAGAGCCTATAAGGTTAACTACAGCACTGTTCAAGTTCAAAGGCGGATTTGCAATAGCAGACGAGTTGAACTGTTGGCTCTGGCGGTAGCGAAGACCTGTTGCAGAGGTCAAAACGTTACCAGCCGTTGCACTACCCGTACCACCAACCCCAAAGTTGAAGTACTTACCGGCATAACCAATACCTAGTTGCAGCGCCAATTCGCGAGCAGCAGATGTATTCATTTCCATGAATGTGACGTGTAAAGCAATCAAAGGCACTTTACGCACTTTAACTAAGCTAGTGACACGGCCGCCATCAGAAGCCATTACTTGAGCTTTGCTGATGTTGTTGGCAAGGTTGCCGAAGAATGTGTACTTATCAACAGAGTTGAGTTGTGCCAACTGACCTGTGTTACCACCGCCAGCACCACCAGTACCGCCAGTCTCACCGATTCGACCAGCCACAATGCGGCTGTTAACGACCTGAATGTTCATACCACGATCGTCCATAAAGACGTTCGAAGCAGCAAAGGCTTTAACAATAGACTCAGTGTGATCAACGTCTCCGGTCAAGAGCACACGGTCAGAACCACCAACCGAGAAGGCCTTAACAATGATACGTGGATCGATTTCGCGCAAAGTAGTCTGTAGCTGTGTGTAGTCACGGCTAACTCGAAGGTCTACGCTAATGGAGTTACCAGCATCGTCCCAGAGAAGCATGGTGCATGTGCCCGGTGCTTTACCAAGCAATACCATTTGGTTCTCGGAAACTACAACTGGCTCAGCAATTCCTGGGTCAGAAATAGATGTACGAACAATTTTGTTTTTGAATTTGAAAGTTCTAGATTGAGAAACTTTCAAATCGATAGCGTTTGTTGTTTTGAATTCTTCAAGCTCTACAGTACCGGTCACCACTGGTGGTATCGGCTGAGCTGTAACATAAGTGCTTTGGTCAGCTGCTTGAGCTACAACTTGGTCTGGAGCGTACTGAGCAGCAGCTTGCCTGGAAGAACCGCTAACGGCACCAGAGGCAACCGGAGCAGCTACAGCTTTTTCAATCGGGCTAGCCGAGTGAATTGCCATCGCAGTACTAGCACTTGCAGCAGTGCTGTCAGCTGGAAGGAACAACATGGCATGACTTCCATCAACGGAGTCATTCTTAACTACTGGTGCAGTTCTTTTGACCGAACTGACTTTCTGAGCTGGCTGAGACACTTTAGAAGCGCCTGCAGCTTGCGAGCTGGCCATTCTCTGCCAAATCGCTCCCTGCGGCTCTGCGTGTGCCGACAGCAAATTAGCTTGAAGTAGGACCAACGATAGACTAAAAGCTAAGCTCAACTGGGGCTTATTCATTCCACTCTCCCTCTATGAACTCCCGACCTGATTTCCGATTGCATTCGAATACTGGGAGCATTCATGGTAAAGCCGGCACAAGACCGACCAGTACAGAAGCTTAACACGACTGCTCAAGCAATGCACTAATCTTTTCGCACCAGGCACCATACATTCAACACTGACTTAACACTTCTCACTTTGCAACACCGTAAAGTGTGCAATAGCCATACTCTTTGATGTTTCCTAAGTTAAACAATAAAATCCAATGACAACCACCGATGGTGCACTATCGGTAATAGCAAATATGTATGTCAAGGGAATGCGTGCAGAGAAGCCCTTTGAAAATGAATAAATTTCAAGAATAGATAAAAAAAAAGAGCAGCTTTCGCTGCTCTTTTCTCTAACTGAATGAATCAGAATCAACTATCGATCTTATTCGTTGTCTGGAACTGGAGCTCCATCAGGCAAGGTCGGTGAAGTCTTCTGGTGACGTTCTGCACGACCACTGGTGAAGTGGCGTTCATCAAGCACGGTTGGCTCAACTTGGAACATGTTCATGTCACGAGGTCCTTCTGTACGACCAATTTCTTCAGGAAGCTTCAACTGACCTGGGGTACCAGGCAAGATGATTTCAGGTCTGACTGATACAACAAGTTCACTTTCGTTCTTGTTGAATGCTTTCGAGCGATAGAGAGCACCAAGTACTGGTACTTCACCGAAGATTGGCAACTTAGCTACTTCTCTACCGATGTTGGTTGATACCAAACCAGCGATATAAAGCTCTTGACCAGGTTTCAGTTCAACAATGGTCTGAGTTTTTCTGGTAGTGAAACCAGGTACCACACCAGTACCGTTGGCGAAAAGTGAGAAAGCCAAGTTATTAGCAATAATCCGCTCTTCAGGCGATATCTCAAGGTTAATGATGCCGTTTTCTTGCAATACAGGAATCATGTTGATTCTCATACCGAATGGTTCAAACACCACTGATTGTTGGGCAGTACCACCAGCAGCAACGGCTTGCAAAATTGGAATTTCGCCGCCGGCCAAGAAGGAAGCACGTTCACCAGACAAAGTAACGAGAGTTGGCTCAGCCAATACTCTGGCACGTCTCGACGAAATAACACCTTGAACGGTGGGGTTCAGTGAGAAGATTGTGCCGTTACCAAAGCTAGAGTTAGCTGTGAAGATGTTGGCTGCGTTAGCTGAACTGAAGGAAACACCGCCAGGGGCGCCAAGCAATACTGACTGAGAGAGCAAGCCACTAGCTGTAATGATCTGACCTTGTCCAATCCCTGAGACAGTACCTGTAGAACTGCTCATGAAGCTGACCGGTTGAAGAACATAACCACTATTGTTTGTGGCCAAGTTGTTATTGAACGTAACTGGAGCAACTGGAGGAGTGATGAACTGGTTAAGTACAGTGGTGGACGAACCACTGTTGGTCAGAACACCATTAGTCGGAGGTTGCCCAGCTGAGTTAGTGACTGGAGTGCCAGTGGATAGAGCAAGCGGATGGAACCCACGCAATCCAGGTACGCCAGTAAGGGGGGTTGAACCAGCACCGTTAACCGAACCACCAATACCGAAGGAGAATGTCTTGTTTGACATACCGAAGCCCATCGATACAGCTAATTCTCTAGCAGCTGCAGTGTTCATTTCCATGAAGGTTACGTGCAGAACAATCAAAGGCACTTTACGTACTTTGACTAAGCTGGTTACGCGGCCACCATCAGAAACCATTACTTGAGCTTTGCCAATATTGTTGGCGTTGTTGCCGAAGAATGTATAACGATCAACAGAACCGATAGTAGCTAGCTGGCCAGATTGACCACCGCCGGTAGTAGCACCGCCAGATTCGCCAATTCTTCCAGCGATCAAACGGCTGTTTGCCACTTGGATGTTCATACCGCGATCATCCATAAATACGTTCGAAGCGGCGAACGCTTTAATGATTGATTCGGGGTGATCAACGTCACCGGTAAGAAGCACACGGTCAGAACCACCAACTGAGAAAGCTTTGACGATGATGCGGGGGTCAATTTCACGCAAGGTTGCTTGAAGCTGCGAGTAATCGCGGCTAACGCGCAAGTCGATTGAAACTGAGTTACCAGCGTCATCCCACAATACTAGGGTTGAAGTACCAGGGGCTTTACCGAGAAGAACCAATTGGTTCTCTGCCACTACGACCGGTTCAGCAACGCCAGGATCAGAAATCGATGTTCTTACAATCTTGTTCTTCAATTTGAAGGTACGTGATTGAGAAACTTTCAAGTCAATAACGTTAGTAACTTTGTACTCTTCAAAATCAAGAGTACCTGTCACCACTGGCGGTATTGGCTGCGGTGTGAGATTTGTGTGGTCAGCTTGAGCGAGCATATGATCTGGTGCAAGCTGGGCCAACATCTGTTTCGAAGAAGCAGTGGTCGCGGCGCTTGATGGCAGAGATGCAATGCGAGGGGCTGGTTGAGAAATCTCAGGTTGACTGGCCATATCCGGGGCAGTTGCCGGAGAAAGATCCGCAGCTTCTACTGGAGCAGCACTGATGCTCTCTAGTGGCAAGCTGGGGTGAATCGTAAGGGCTGCTGCAGGGGCTGCACCGCCAGCTCCGATATCCTTACCTTTAGATAAGAACAACATTGCGTGACTTGCATCAACTACATCAACCTTAGCTACTGGCGCTTTCTTCGCAGCACTAGCTAATTTGATATTTGTGGCAACTCTCTGAGTTGACCGGGACACACCTGCTCCTGCCGAGTTGGCAGAACTGGCCATTCTCTGCCAGATAGCGCCTTGCGGCTCAGATTGTGCCTGCAGCCAATTAGCTTGGAGCAGCACTATTGATAGGCTCAAAGCTAAGCTCAACTGGGGCTTATTCATTCCACTCTCCCTCTATGAACTCCCGACCTGTTTTCCGATTGCTTTCGAATACTGGGAGCATTCATGGTAAAGCCGGCACAAGACCGACCAGTACAGAAGCTTAACACGACTGCTTGGGAGATGCACTAATCTTTTTGTCAGGGCACCATACATTCAACATTGGCTTAACACTCGGCTATTTACAACCTGCGAGATACCGCCCAGTATTGGCTTTATGCCGATTACAAAATAAATGAAGAAAAGCAACTGACAACCAGATGTGGTGCACGATCAGCCATAGTAAATATGTATGTCAAGGGAGCCGATATGCCAGAACCATATGCAGACGGCACCACCCGTGGGGACATGATTTTCTACTTATCTTTTCACCGAATGTCAAGGTGCTTTCTTGAGCTTGTACTAATTTGCGATCAATAAAAATTGTCTACATACAAAGAACGAAGCTAATATTGAATCGACAACAAGCAATAGCCTGTCAAGAGACTATAGGGCACAAGAGTCAGTTCTGAATGGACCTTTATAGTGGTATATTCTTTAAATAACTTACTAAAGAACTTAGTCAGGCAAAATTCAGTCTAGATAAGGATAAAGCAGTGGATAACACTTCCGAACAAGAAAAGGTTCTGGTTGTAGACGATGAAGCTTCAATTAGGCGCATCCTCGAAACCCGCCTGAAGCTTGCCGGATATAACGTGGCAACGGCAGCCGACGGACAAGAAGCGCTGGAGCAGTTCAACTCGTTTCAGCCCGACCTAGTCATCCTCGACGTCATGCTTCCAAAAATGGACGGCTATGAAGTCTGTCGCGAAATTCGCAAGACCTCAGATACGCCTATTATTATGTTGACGGCAGTCGCTGATGTCTCTAACCGCATTCAAGGTTTAGAAATTGGTGCAGACGACTATGTAGTTAAGCCATTCAGCCCCAGCGAACTAGAAGCTCGTATTAAGGCTGTTTTGCGTCGTACCGTTGAACGGCACCAAGAAGTTGGGCAGAGCAAGAGTTCGAATGTCATCACCATCGGCAACCTCAAAATTGACCTCAACAAGCGTCAAGTAACCCGCAAGAACGAAAGAATTCGCCTCACCGGCATGGAATTCAGCTTGCTAGAACTACTAGTCACGAATTCAGGTAAACCGTACTCACGCGGTGAGATTCTTCAACAGGTGTGGGCTTACCCGCCTGACCACAGAATCGATACCAGAGTAGTTGATGTACACATCAGTAGATTGCGCTCTAAGCTCGAAGAAGATTCTTCCAATCCTGATCTGATTTTGACCGCTCGTGGAATCGGCTACATGTTTCAGAAAATAAACTAAATCAAAATTTGATTTACAAAAGAAAGGCCCAGACTTACTGTCTGGGCCTTTCTTTTGCTATTGCTCATTCAAGAGCTCAGGTAGTTTAAGTACCTGATTTCCATGAGTTCATGTATTCGGTCATTTCAGGACTGAGTTTATCGATAGCCATACCCAACGACTTGAGCTTGAGGGCGGCGATTTCTTGGTCAATCTCAACGGGCAAAGTGTGAACGCCTGCGCTCAACTTGCCTTTGTTTTTGGCCAGGTATTCAAGAGCCAAAGCCTGGTTGGCGAAGCTCATGTCCATAACAGAGGCAGGGTGGCCTTCAGCGCAGGACAGATTGACGAGACGTCCTTCTGCCAAAACATACACTTTGTTGCCACTCGGTAAAACGAACTCTTCCATTAGAGGGCGCACTTCGCGACGCGATTTAGCCATTTTTCTTAGAGCCTCTAGATTGAGCTCTAAATCGAAGTGACCAGAATTACAAACAATTGCGCCTTCTTTCATCACTTCAAAATGGGCCTTATCAATGACGTGACGATTACCGGTAACGGTAATGAAGAGGTCACCGATGGCAGCTGCTTCAGCTACCGGCATGACACGGAAGCCATCCATTACGGCTTCAATGGCTCTAATAGGATCGACTTCAGTGACGATCACATTAGCGCCGAGACCACGCGCACGCATGGCGCAGCCTTTACCGCACCAACCGTAACCTAGCACCACAACGTTGCGGCCAGCCACCAAACGGTTGGTAGCGCGGATGATACCGTCTAAGGTTGATTGACCAGTTCCATAGCGATTGTCAAACATATGCTTGGTTTGAGCATCATTGACAGCGATGGCAGGAAACTTCAAGGCACCATCACGCTCCATCGAACGTAAACGGGTGATACCAGTGGTGGTTTCTTCTGTAGATCCGATTACTTCGGCTACTTGGTCTGGGCGCTCTTGCAAGAGTGTTGCAACTAGGTCAGAACCATCATCAATAATGAAGTGTGGTTTATGATCCAAAGCGACATTGATATGGCGATGATAAGTAGGAATGTCTTCGCCCTTGATGGCAAATACAGACATATTCCAGTCTTTAACTAAGGAAGCGGCCACATCATCTTGAGTAGAAAGTGGGTTGGAAGCAATGACAACACAGTCAGCTCCGCCAGCGACAAGCGCTTTAGCCAAATTAGCAGTTTCACTAGTGACGTGAGCACAAACTGAAACTCTCAAGCCTTTGAAAGGTTTTTCTTTTTCGAACCGTTCACGAATAAGTTTGAGCACGGGCATGTCGCCTTCTGCCCACTCTATTCTTTGCTTGCCTAGTGCGGCAAGACCAATATCTTTGATTTCTGTAGCCATGGCTGTTTTATTACTCACCTAATCCCCTCCTAGAGCGCAGCACAGATCGTAGCAGCACTTTACAAACATCGGCCCATCCATAGCCTTTCTTGAACGATCGGCGCAGATTAATAAAACTGTAGCAACAGTCTGGGCGAATAATTGGTCGTTTCCAAGGGAACATATAGATAGTGAGAGCGCCTTATAAGGCAGACCCAGAG
>Ga0172379_10003272_pt1 | contig 26209 bp, 31 predicted proteins | sample GrowelOW334metaG_FD_119756 | JGI IMG/M metagenome (GOLD analysis project Ga0172379, IMG submission 119756) | Groundwater microbial communities from an aquifer near a municipal landfill in Southern Ontario, Canada - Groundwater well OW334 metaG | ecosystem: Environmental > Aquatic > Deep...
CCTGCCGCTCCATTCCATTCTTCAATGCATTCCCCCGCCAAAACAAAAATGCATAGGAAGCGGCAGGGCGAAGGGCGGCCCCGCGTAATCGCGGGGCGAGCGCCGAGGTAATCCGAGGCGCGAGTCAGGGTTTCCGCTCGAAATAGGTTCGCGCAAAGGATATAATGACCCCGCCAAAATTGAAAACCGAAGTCCCCAAGGATTTAGCTGGAAGGGTCCAATAGTATGTATACTGAAGTTATGAAGAAGTCAGTAAGTATATTTGCAACCCCATCGTTACTTGTTGTTCTAATAGCAATCGTCCTTATTCCAAGACCGGTTTTGGCAGACGGAATGGTGCTTCAGTTCGACCCTTATGCAGATCGTTGGGATTATTCAGGCGAACAGAGCCAACAAGCATTTATCAATTACGAGAATGGGTTGCAGAAAATGATCGTCAGTATCGGGCTTGAGGGGGAAAATAGTAAGGACGCTGTTTGGCTTTTCCCCGTTCCGTCTGACCCGAGCAAGATAACGATTGATGTTGTAAAAAACTTGCCTCCATTCATTGGTGAGGAAATTTCAATGAAAGCATTATCTAATCTAGATGAGTCAATACCTCCTTTGCAGATGACACAAATCTACACGATTCCCCTTATTAATATATTTTCTCAAGCTACGTGGGGCATAGCTGACACAGTAGGGTTTGATAACACTCTTGGTGGTCCACCTCAAGCAATGATTGGTGCCGGCATTGAGCCAGACGTCACTGTGTACGAACATTTGGAAAAAGAAGGTATTACGTCAGAGATTATTACCGCCAGAACGGCCAACGGTTTGTATGACTATTTTACGAGCAAAGGATTAAAGATTGAAAGTGGGTCCATTCCTGTGCTAGCGCACTACATCGGTAAAGAATACTCATTTATTGCCTCGTGGGTGACTGCTCGCGGGAACATCGCCTCCTCACAGGTGGGTGTGTCGGTCACCTTTCCCACCAAAGACATGTATTTTCCATTACTGCCGACAAGTGTGTACGGGAATAAAGTAGTTCCTGCGACAATTCGAATAATCGGCCATGTCTCGCCGAATATCTTTAAAGACATCGCGAATTATGCAGGGGTAGAATATTATGTTAATAGCAACGCAGCTTTTCCCAATGATTTGAAAAACTTTTATAGTGGGCAAACCGACAATATTATATATACCAAAATAGAAATCAACGCGCCGTCAAGATTTTTTACCGACGATTTATGGATTAATAATCAAAGACCATTAAAGACTTATTTCGCCACTTTTATAGCTATCAATCCACTACTCAGCATAATCATTGCACTTCTATTAAGCTCTATCTTAGCTGCGATGGCGGTGGGCATGATTCTATTTAAGGAGTTAAGAACGAATCCAGTAAAACTTGGTCTGCTCGGACTATCCAACGTCTTTACTCTTATTGGGTTGTTTATAACAACAATCTTCATTCGCACGAAAAACAGAAATGAAAGCATGGCCGCGCTACTTTTGGAAATAAGAAGGAGAGGATACGTGTGGAAAAGAAGGGTAGCTATTGGTTTATTTTTTGGTGCCATGCCCTTTCTGATGTGTGGTTTACTCGTGTTACCAATACTAATTAGCCAAATTGCTAATTCTTCGAAATATATAGGGTCTTTAGATTTTGCCTTCGTAATGGTTACTTTGATTCTGTATGTATTGCCTGTGGTTGCATTTATTATCGGTTTTGTAATCAGCAGAATTCACGCTGAAGATAAAGATCTGTTTGCACAGTTAAAATTGTTTGGCTATTCGTCGTGGTCGTTCCAGCCGAAAGATCGTATGAAATATGTTTTTGTTCCCGCGTTTTCTATCGCATTTCTCATTATCTCATGGATGTTAGTTACACTGGCCGGGTACCTCGTCTAGTAGATTCCAGGAGACTTAAGTGGTGCGAAAGCGTAAAAAACATAATACGCAGGGCGTAGTATACTCACCAATATCATGTCGGTAGATTCTCTCACCGAGCTTATTCTGCAGTATCGCTATTGGATACTCATTCCACTGTCGCTTGTCGAGGGTCCCGTGGTCGCGTTTGTCGCTGGGACGCTTGCGGCAGTCGGCTACTTCAACATCTACTTCCTCGCCGTTCTCTTCTTCATCCGCGATGTCGGACTCGACGGTGTGTATTACGCTATCGGCCACTTCGGAGGTCGTACCGTTTTTGCCGAACGTATGTTGAAGAAGATAGGGATTACCGACGACCACTTGGAGAATGTCCGCGTGCTCTGGGAGCGACGACCGGGCTGGACGATGTTTATCGGCAAGCTCTCCTACGGTATCGCCTCGGCCTTCATTGTCGTGGCCGGCATGGTGAAGATGCCGCTCGGTAAATTCTTTGCTTACGGTAGTCTCGTCGCGGTACTTCAATACGGCACCCTCCTTCTCCTTGGTTATTTCTTGGGTACCTCGCTTGGCGGGAGTGTCGCAGAGATTATCAATAATGTGCAATACGTGATCGCCTTCGCGGCGATTGCTATCTCGGTGTATTACATTGTGAGTTGGCGCATGCGTCAAAAGTTTCTTAAAGAAGATAAAGAGATTGAGGCGGAACCCGCAGAAGGGGAACCGCCCGTATGAAAAAAATAGTATTGGTAACAGACGCATGGGCACCGCAGAGAAACGGTGTCGTCACGGTGCAGAACGCCTATCTCTCAAGATTGGCATCGCGCGGATATGAAGTCACTGTTATTCAGCCTGGGCAGTTTAGGACTCTGCGACTCCCGATGTACCTTGAGATTCGTCTCGCCCTTTTCCCGCGTCGCCGCATCAAGAAAGTGATTAAAGAAGTGAATCCTGACGCGGTGCATATCATGACTGAAGGGCCGCTCGGGTGGGCGGCACGTTCCGTATGTATGAAGGCCAATATGCCGTTTACCACGTGGTACCACACCCATTTTCAGCTCTATGTGGATATACGTCTGCGCGGGCTCCTACGCCCCATTCATGCTCTCCTACGACGGTTCCATGCCACAGCAGCCCGCACCATAGTCTCCACCGAAAGTCTCAAAAGGGAACTGGAGTCCACCGGCTTTACGCACGTGTCTGTCGTACCGCTTGGTGTTGATGTGGAGCGTTTCGTTCGGAATCCGGCACCACCACTCCCATCGCTTCCGAAACCGGTCTTTGTATATTTCAGTCGTCTCGCACCGGAGAAAAGTCCGGAGGAATTTCTCACACTCGATCTCCCGGGCACGAAGCTCGTCATAGGAGACGGACCCGACAGGCGGAAACTTGAAGCACGTTATGGAAAGACGAATACATTTGTCGGCTATCGGTTCGGACAAGAGCTCGTTAACTGGCTCTCTCTTGCAGACGTATTTATTTTCCCATCACGCACTGAGACCTTCGGTCTGGTTGCGCTCGAGGCGCTTGCCTGCGGTATCCCGGTTGCCGCGCACGACGTGATGGGCCCGCGCGACATCATTACGGAAGGGAAGGACGGCTACTTAAGCGACGACCTCCACGAGGCGGCGCTCAAGTGCCTCGAGCTCTCTCCAGACAATTGCCGTGCGAAGGCACTCCAATATTCTTGGGAGCACTCGGTTGATGTGTTTGTACAAAATCTCGTCTCTACTCACTAGCTTTCTTATCTTTCTCGCTTAATTTTTCTAGTGCATCAAGTGCGTGATCTATGACAGTGATATATGCTTCAGGATTGGAATTGATTTCGTTGTGTGCTCCATAGACCGAATAGAATCCGTCAACCTGTTTCGTGTTCACGACCTTGTTCACTAGCTCCATGGGGAAGATGGTGTCACGTACGCCCTGAATAATGGCGATGTGTTTTCCTTGCGCTTTTAGGTCTTCCAGTATTTGACGTATATCTGCGTCGCGCAGAGCAAGAACTTCTTTTAGAGACAACATCGGGTTGCCGAGCATATTCTTCAGTGCTCCAAACAGATCACCCCCGCTGCCAGGTTGTACCGTGCGTTCTACCTCCGGGCGAGGCAGTTTTTCTTTATTGAGTGCACCTTGCACGATATCGAGACAAAAACTCTTCATAAGTCGAGGAGTCGTTTCCTCCTCAATGAAGCCGGCGGGGTCGATGAGGACAATATTGCGGATCTTCTCCGGGTGCATCGTCGCAACAATGAGACTCCATATAGCGGATTCCGAGTGCGCGACAATATCCAACTGCTCAACTCCTTTTTCTTCCAGTGTGTGTAGCATCGCCGCCGCTTTGCGCAATTCCGCCGCCGCATACGTCCTGTCGCCTTCGCCGAAGTCTTGATCAGTGTCTATGCCGTGGGGAGCAAAGAGTGAGAGAAGTCTGCGGCCCCTGTCGGCAACACCAAGCATACTTGCCTCATACACACCTCGTGATGCTGACCAACCGGTACCGAAGAATACCGGCACCTCGGTTTTTAGTTTTTCTGGCTGAACATCGAAAGCTTCAATGGTTGTTGAACCGTAAGTATATTTTTCTGGTTGTGCAAATTGTGCTGCAAGAGCTTCATTCCGTACATATGCCGGCAGATTCTCTCCCTTGGGTTGTGCGGGTCCCTCCATATGGATTAGCGTACCACCGACCACTCCTTATATGCGGCCTTGCCGCGTAGCGCAACGGAAAGACCGTTTTTAATCCAAATACCGTAGGTGCGAAGCCATCCGAGCTTGTGTGGACGGCGAAGCGAGTGGCGCACACAGAGCTTTGAGTAGGACATAGTCCGGCCCTGCGTCGCGAGTTGGCGGAAGAGCTCGTTATCTTCGCCGGCGGCCAGGTGCTCGCTGAACCCGCCGATTTTCCTGAATATTTCCGTACGCACCATCTGGAACTCGCCGGAAGAATTGCCGGAATGAAATACGTTGTTAGAAATAATATAAAACCAGTTGAGTGGCGCGCTGAATATTCTGTCAACGACCGACGTATTTTCAATAAATGGTTGGAGCGGAACAGTCATGGCAACGAGCTTCGAATTCTTGTTGAATGCGGAAAGCATCTCGGTGAAAAATGCTTGAGGCTCGGGGATAATCACATCCGCGTCAATACAGACGATAAACTCTCCAGTCGCAAGTGCGACGCCCGCGTTCTTCGCCTCGCCGAAGGTCTGCCGGCGCGGCTCTCCCCATACGGTTATCTTATCGGTGTATTTCCGCGCGACCGTGAGTGTCTCGTCAGTGCTCCCGCCGTCGGTGATTATGAGCTCGTGCGGAATCTGCAGAGAGTCAAAGTTTTTCAACGTACGTTCCAGAAACGGCCCTTCGTGAAGTGTCGGAATGACTATTGAGATACGAGGTAGAGAAGAGATTATTGTTTCTTTATCCATAGATAAATATCTTCAAGCGCCTTCACACCGTCGCCGGCGGCGATATTGTTCTGATGGTAGAGCTCGTCAGTGCAGTCGCCGGCGGCCCACACACCCTCCACGCTCGTGCGCTGATTGTGAGGGTCGGTCTTCACGCGTTTTACCGCATCAAGCTCAACGAGGCCCTCGACAAAGCCGGTATTCGGAAGGACACCTGCTTCCACGAAAATACCCGAGACCGCGAGTTCCTTCACTTCTCCAGAATCTTTGTCCGTGTATTTCAAGCCGATGACGAATTGGTCGCCCATGACCTCCGTCGGTTCAGCATGGGCGATGATGCGCATGTTCGGATGAGAGCGCGCTTTTTCCACTGTGACGGCGTCGGCCTTAAACTCTTTGTGCTTATGAATAAGCGTTACCGATTTTGCATAGGCGAGGAGCTGTAGGGCAGTCTCAAAACCGGCATTGCCCCCGCCGATAACCGCGACATCCATATCGCCGAAGAGAGGGCCGTCGCAGGAAGCACAGTAGGTGACACCTTTGTTCTCAAATTTCTCCGCACCCGGGACGTCTAGCTTACGGCGCCCAGCGCCTGAAGCGATAAGCACGGCCTTTGCGGAAAATTCTTTTCCGTTTTTTGTTGTTGCGAGAAATCCGTCGTCATTTTTTACGAGTGAGACAACCCGTTCGTGAGTGGCGAGTGTGACCAGGTCGCCCTTCACTGTATCAAGATGAGTAGCAAACGCTTTCGCGAGTTCATTCCCGCTTATTTTCGGCGTACCAATCCAATTCTCAATACCGTCGGAGACAACCGATTGCCCGCCGACCTCTTCCGCAATAAGAACCGTTTTGAGGCGTTTGCGCGCGGCATACACGGCAGCTGCGACGCCGGCAGGCCCGCTGCCGATAATGACGAGGTCGTACATGCGTTGCAGTATATCAGAAACCCGTAACACAACACCGGTGAAGGGTACGCATAATTTTCTGCTGAAAATTTGCTCATGCCGCTCGCCGTCGCTCGCGGAAGCCCCTTCTCGGTATTGTGCTACGGGTTTCGTTTACTTCTTATTTCTACGCAAGAATGCCGGAATCGCTCCCCACGTCTCATCGTCTTCGGGAACGACAGACGGAATCTCTTCGCGTTTATGCGGTGTTGCCGTGACGATAGGCTCGTCTTTAACGATCGATTCGGCCTTTTCAGACTTACTCTCAGCCTTGTCCTCGCGCTTCAGGATTTCATGATAAATACGACCGCGTTCCTCCTCGCGCTTTTCCGTCGGCGGTACGGAGAAAAGTGAGCGTTCGATTCCCGAATTTGACGCATGCGCTGCGCTCTCGGCGAAACCGGTCGCGATAACGATGATACGAATCTGACCCTTCTTCAACTTCTCGTCCTTCATCACACCCCAGATAATCTTGGCCCCTTTATCAACAGACTCGCTGATAATCTTTGAAGCCTCGTGTACCTCCATGATGCCGAGGTCGTCGGAGTGAGCAACAACCCAGAGAACGCCCTTAGCGCCCGAGATGGAAATGTCCAGAAGGGGAGAGTTGACGGCGCGCTTTGCGGCCTCCTTCGCGCGGTCGTCGCCTTCGGCGATGCCGATACCCATAAGAGTCGGACCGGCGCCCTCCATAACCGCCTTGATATCGTTAAAGTCAGTATTAATGTCGCCTGGCGTGCGGATGATGTCGGAGACACCTTCTACCGCCTCGCGAAGAACTTCATCGCAGAGCGCGAAGGCCTGCTTGAGTGAGAGTGTTTGTTCAACGACAGCAAGCAATTTGTCGTTCGGGATGACTATAAAGGCATCCACCTCTTTCTTAAGCTCAGAGAGGCCGCGCTCGGCAATCTCTCGGCGCTGTGCACCTTCAAACCCGAACGGCTTGGTGACAATCGCGATGACCAATGCACCAACTTCTTTTGCGATCTTCGCAACGACCGCAGAAGCGCCGGTGCCGGTACCGCCACCCATACCGCAGGTGATAAACACCATGTCAGATCCTTGCAATGCTTCCTGGATTTGTTGGCGCGTTTCTTCAGCGGCGCGCTTACCGAGCTCAGGGTTCATACCGGTACCGAGTCCGCGGGTGAGATTCTTACCGATGTGGATCTTACGCTTGGAGAGAGAGCGGTGGAGGTCTTGCGCATCGGAGTTCACCGCGAGGAATTCAACCCCACGCACCTTAGAGGTGATCATGTGATTAATCGCATTGCCTCCTGATCCACCTACTCCAACGACGCGAATTCGTGCGAACGTCTCTATCTCCGGTTCAACGCGTTTGGACATATGGTAAAAGTTATGTGCTGGCTATGATAGCAGACGCGGGCGATATGCAAATATTGACAAGCTGCGGATACGGCTCGTTATGTAGAGTGAAATTAAGGAAGAAATTGCTGGAAAAATTTTCCAATGACGGTTCCCATGCTCTTTTTCGGCCCACTCGTGTCCCCGGTGAGGCCCCAGATCGCGAGACCATAGGCGACCGCCCACGTCGCGTCGCGGATTTTCGTATCGGCAGAGAGGCGGAGCTCGGCAAGTCGTGAGGGAAGTTTGAGAGAACCCCGTGCGATCTCGCTGATGGATCCAGCGCCAGCGCCGCCGCCGGAAATAATAATACCGGCAGGCAGAGGGCCGCGGCGGCCGAGCGACTTGAGGTGTTTATCAATAAGCGCGAACATGTCCATAAGCCGGCTCTCAATAAGAGAGTCCACTTTCTTGCGCGGATACATCGCCCCGGACAGTCGGCCGATCTTTACCCGTTCAGCTTCCTCAAGCGAGATGCGCAGACCGAGGGCGATGTCGTCAGTGATATGGCTTGAACCCATTGGGAACACTTTTACCGATACGGGAATGCCCTCGTCATACACAACGATTGAGATTGTTTCTGCGCCGATGTTCGCGAGCACGCATCCTTTCATTTTCTGATCACCCTCAAGGAGCACATAGGAGCCGGCGAGTGGGGAAGCCATCTGATCAATGACCTCAATGTCCGCGTCCTCAACAGCCTGGGAGAGTGCGTCTTCGTGTTGAGCGAGACAGGTGACGAAGAGGTAGTCCACTTCAAGACGAACGCCCTTCATGCCGACCGGGTCACCGAGCACTCGGGAGCCATCGACACGGTATTCAAGCGGGATGCTGTGGAGGACGTGCCGGTTCAGGAACCCCGGTGCGGCCGCCTCACGTGCTGTCTTACCCGCCTTCTCAATATCAAGTGCGGTTATTTCTTGGTCGGCACGCGAGATGATGGTGGAGCCGGTCGCCCGCGCCTCATCAAGTGAGATGCCGCCGACGGCGAGGAAGGCGGTGCGGAGCGGGACACGGGCGACCGACTCAGCCTCCTTTTTCGCCCTCAAGATGCTTGAGGTAACCTCCTCCTTGTTGACAATGTAGCCGTGCCGCAAACCTTTTGACTCGGCGAGGCCGGTGCCGAGAATACGCAACGTGCGCCCCCCCTTCTTGTCGGAGATTTCTTCAACCACCACCACCTTTACCTGGTAGGTGCCGACATCAACGCCGGTCGCGATTCGGCGTTTCATATGGGTTCGCAAGGGCTTAACCCTTGGCGAACCTTGCCAAGAGATCTCGTTCGCATTTCTCCATCTTACCACCATGCACCCCTCCTTTTATATGCAATATGCCGTGGATAAATAAATAGAGCACAAAGGTGCGTGCGGACATGTCGTATCTCGGCGCTTGTTTCTTAGCTTCGTTCAGACAGATAATAATCTCGCCCCCGAGGGGGGCCCCTTTGGGGCCGCTCTTCTTTCCGAGCGCGTAGGAGAGGACATTTGGAACATAGGTTTTTCCGCGGAGTTGTGTATTTAAAGCGCGCGCCCGTTTGGCACCGACGAAGACAAGAGAGATTTCCCAACCGGGAAGTACGCTCTGTGCCACAGTAGAAAACACCAAACGCGATCCCCCGAGAGAGGATCGCGTTTTGTTTCGAATGGAAACGCCCGCCATTCGTTTAGCGCTTGCGCGCAGTTTTCTTCGCAGCCGGATCTATCTTGCCGAGCTTTACCAATTCGTTGTACTTCTCGCGGCGGACCTTGGAGATGAGGGCGCGCTTGTGGCCCACGTTCTTAGAACGGGTTCGCTGCCAGTAGCGGTTGTCGCGGATCTCGCGCACGAGACCGAGACCCTGCGCCCGGCGGGTAAATCGGCGAATGAGCGCGGTTGAACTCTCGTTCTTACTGCGCTTCACCTCAACTCTTGTTCCTGCTGTCATGATGTGAGGACTCTAACACGTAGGCGCTATATTTGTCCACGCCTTACCGGATAAAAGGGAAACCGCCGAGACGAGTTTCCCCATCGGCGGTCTTGGCGTGCGTAACTACCTGAAATTCACATCGTACAGGGCCCTTTTGTCTCTCTCTGTTTCCAAATAAAATACGGCCAGAGCTTGTGCAAGACCCAGTCTCACCTGTGCGCAGTCTCTGCCATCGCCGCATGTTAGTGAATGGCGAGAACCATACCCATGGAGACAGTGACCTTTGTCGTTCTTAATGAACTCTGCCAGAAGTTGCGCTTCCTCGCCCGTCTTTACAAGGTACTTTTTTTCGGATGGGCTGTAACGAGAGTTGTGGCACTTTGCCGAATCGGTCCCCTTGGTTTCGTGAGATGGTAACCAGTTCGCACCATTCTCGAGTTCAAGCCATCGTTCGCAACGGTCGCAGAACCCAAGTTTTGTAAGTTTCGGTATAGGCATTTCGGCACTCCTCATGGGAAACATTCCCATTCTGCCAGAACACTACTCTCGCAAGGTTCAGTGTCAATATAAGGCGAACTTTCGCTACGCGAATGATTTGAGTCGTTCGGCAAGACCGGCGAGTGGGAGGATTGTTTGTTCCTGTGTCTTCCGATTGCGGAGAATAGCAGAACCTTCAAGGGCTTCTTTGCGTCCCATAATAAGGAGATAGGGACTGCCGCGGCGTTCGGCGAGATAGAGCTGTTCGGTGAGTGACTCCACGCCGATGTCTTGAGCGAGTGAGACATGGGCGCGTCTGAAGTCTTCGGCGAGACGGATAGAGACCCGTTTCGCTTCATCGCCGATGTGCACAAAGGAGAAACGCAGTCGTGACGGCCGGCTTTTTACCTTCACCATGCCCTCGCTCGCTATCTGAAACACGGCACCGGTTGCGCTGAAGGGTGCCCCAGGGAAGAAGTGGCGCACCAGGTCGTTGTAGCGGGAACCCCATGCGACCCGACGGTCGCCGACGCTGATTTCAAAACAGGTGTCGTTCCATATCGAACCGCGGCTAATCAACGTGCGTGCGAGCTCAAACGGAGTTTCCGTCATTTCCAGGTACTCAAGCAGGTCTTCAAAACGTTTACGACTTGCGTCCGAGAGGTGCTCGGTCGGTGCTGGGAGGTCTTCTGAACACTCGCGTGCGATCACCAGTTCTGCCGCGTGAAAAACATCTTGCTTTGATCGCGCTACGCACTCTTCAGGAAGCGTTCCCGAACGCTTTTTAAAAAAATTAGAAAGTTCGCGCGCGTATCGGGCGCGGGTCTCCTTGTCACCCATAGAATTAATGCGCAGTACTGGCTCCTCATGGAAAAGTTCACGCGCAAGTGAGAGCAGAGCACGAATGATAACCGCTTCCGCGATCGCATGGTCCGAGCCGAGTGCGTGGAATTGTATCGTCGCCTTCTTTTGTGCGGGTCGGCCCTGAGCGATGTTAGTGTGCCAGATAAACATCGGTTGTCGTTGTGTCGGTGCGCAGGCGGCATTCTGGCAATGCTTTAAGAAATTAGCGACCACTTCGGCCGTCGGGTCCAGCTCGATCGTATCAAGTGTGCTTGGGTAGCCCGCCTTCGCGCGCGCGCCACCGCGCGCGGCGGCGGTGAGTACGGAGAGCGGGGTGAACCCGTAATATTGACCGACAGCGTGCGCTTTATTCAACAGTTCTTCCGCCGGAATGGTGTCACGTATCATGGTGTCGTTACAGCACTTGAGCTTGCGAGAGTATAGGACGCGACACCCGGGGCAAAGCCGGTTTTTGATAATGGTAAGAGGCGCAGATCTACTCGGCCGATAATATCTTTCTTCGGCAAGGGGCCCCAGATGCGACTGTCGGAGCTGTTGGGGCGATTGTCGCCCATGACGAAGTATTCGTCCGGCAGCAGAGTGACATTTTTATTATAGGTAGCGTCTTCATTTACGGCATATGGTTCGGCAAGCGTGATTTTCTCTCCGCCAGTGGTCGTCACAGTCACGACGCCGCGGTTGATGGAAAGTATTTCGCCGGGGAGGCCGATAATGCGCTTGATATAGAAGATAGAAGGATTGTTTGGATAGCGGAAGACGATAACGTCACCACGCTCTGGCGCATGGAAGCGGTACACAATCTCGTCAACGATAAGATAATCGAGATTTTCAAAGGTTGGATGCATGGACGCGCCGTCAACGACGAACGGCGACATCACGAAAACGCGGATTGGGATCACCACGACCACAATCAGGACAGCAAGCGTGAAAAGATCCTTCAGAAGACCTTTCCAAGAGTCAGACATGTGCGCATTGTACTCGCTCATTTGCAGTGTGCAAGTGTTGCGTTCGTTGGCGAGCAAAAATGACAGCGCTCCGGTTCGAGTGGCCAAGTCTTACTGTCACTTTTGCTCACCAACTCACTCCGTATGCTAGGATTCCAACATGTCACTCACCATTGTTGGTCTCGGGAACCCGGGGAAGGAGTATGAAAAGACGCGTCACAACGCAGGAAGAAACGCGGTGGAGCTGGTCGCGTCCGCCGGAGGCGGATCCGCCTCCGGCGGAAAGCAAAAAAACTTTAGTGACTTTGTTTTTAATAAAACAACGAACGCACTCGTGAGCAAGGGCAGTGTTGAAGGAGAAAATGTGACACTCGTCCTGCCGGAGACGATGATGAATCTCTCAGGGAAGGCGGTTGCGGCATTGGTGAAGAGCCCGAAGGCCGCGAAGAACCTCTTGGTCATACACGACGACCTGGACTTACCGCTTGGCACTATAAAAATGGTCTTCGGACGCGGGAGCGGTGGGCACAAGGGTGTGGAGAGCGTGATGCGCGCGGTGAAGACGCAAGACTTCGCGCGTATTCGTATCGGCATCAGCGCCGCAGGGAAGAAGAACCAGGCGAAGAAAGTATCGGGGGAGGAGAAAGTGCTAAAGATGGTAATCGGGAAGTGGAAACCGACCGAAGAAGCGGCGGCAAAAAAAATAATGAAGAAAGTTGCCGAAGCCGTACGCCTTTTTGCAGCAGAAGGCATTGAGTCCGCAACACAGTTTGCGAATACGCGCCAGTATTAGATATATGAAAAAGAAAGACATTTTCATATTGATTCTCTTTATCGTCTTCGTTTTAATGTCTTCGTACGGTTTTTTCATTCGTATATAAGAAAACAATCACGCGGCGCCGGAGGCGCCGCGTGATTGTGTACACTGATTTTTTTATTTACTTTTTCTTGCCCGCGTACGTGAGTGTCATACGCTGTTCCTTCGGTTCAAAGAGAGAAATGGTGAAGGGGTACGTCTTACCGAGTTCCAGAGTCTCGCGGAGTGCGGCCGGCGTAGAGAATTCAGATACGTGTACGAGCCCGGCAACGCCTTCTTCAATAGAAGCAAGCGCACCGTGCTTGTTGTACTTGATAACGACACCCGGCACTTCCATACCCTTCGTATAACGCTCGGCGGCGGTGTGCCACGGATTGTCCTTAAGTGCTTTGATAGAGAGTGAAATCTTTCCGTCCTTTATCTCAATCACCTTGACCTTCACCTTGTCGCCGACGGTGCAGAACATGTGCGGGTCTTCCACCAGGCCCCAATCGAGTTCGCTGATGTGCACAAGGCCTTCCAGACCCTGTTCAATCTTCACGAAGACACCGAAGTCCACAATACCCGTCACCTCGCCACTTGCCGTATCGCCCACCTGGTACTTATCAATGAGAGACGCTTTTTCCTCAGCCTCGTTCTCAGTGCGTTCGGAGAAAATAAGCTTGCCTTCCTTTGCGTCGGCGGTGATTATTCTCACCGAAAGAGGGTGGCCGATGAGAAGCATGAGCTCACCGAGAATTTTCTCCTTATCACCTTCCGGTACGCGAGGATAGTGCTCCTTTGCGAGTTGAGAGGCAGGAAGGAATCCCTGAATGCCTTGCCACGAGAGGATGAGGCCGCCCTTGTTTGCCTCTTCAACCGTGAGTGAGTACACCGTCTGCGAAAGGATTGCGGTCTCGGCTTCGCCCCAGATAGCCGCCTGTCGCGCCTCCTTCAAAGAGAGTTCAATATAGCCCTCGCGGCCGGCAGGGTCGACGACCTTTGCGGAAATTATGTCGCCCGAGTTCGCCTTACGGAGCACGTCGGCGGCATTGAGATATTCGCGGCCATAGATGAGGCCGGTGCCAAACGGTGCGAGGTCGATATACACGCGCCCACGACTGATTGCGATAATGGTGCCCTCCACCAGATCACCGGAGGACGGCGGTGTCGGGATAGCGTCAATAAACGCAGCCATCGGGTGCCCCTCGGCTAGATGAATGGTCGGTATCGGTACCGCAACTTTCTTCTCTTCGGACATACTATATAAGCGGTGCGGATTTTGAAGACCAGTACTCGCGCCTTGCGACGCTGAGGGTTAGCTAGTCCGTACTTCTCCAGCACACAACGTGTAGAACTATAGCAAATAAAGTAAAAAAATGCTACAATATACGTAATGGTTATCACGCATCATGGCGGTCAGTGTTTCAAGGTTACTCTCGGCGATTTGACGCTCGTCTTTGACCCCATAGCCAAGAATGCGACGCTTCCCGCTGTGCGTTTCGGTGCTGATATCGCTCTCGTCTCACGTGACCACCCAGATATGAACGGTGTAGAGGAGGTGACGTATGGTGAGAAGGTGCCGTTCGCTATCACTGGCCCCGGCGAATACGAACGACAGGGGGTCGTTATCCAAGGATTCCTCTCACAAAGTAAATACGGTCTTAAAAAGGGTGAAGAACATGCGGTGAACACCATCTACTCAGTGCAACTTGAGGACATGACGCTTGTGCACCTCGGCGCACTCGCCGACACCGAGCTTTCACCGGAGGCGCGCGAGAGTATTGATGAAATAGACGTGCTCTTCGTACCGATTGGCGGCGACGGTGTCCTCACTCCTGCAAAAGCACACGAGCTTGTTGTCTCACTTGAACCGAGAATCATCGTGCCAATGCATTGGAGTGGCATCGGAACACCCAAATCGCTTGAGGTATTTCTGAAAGAGGCGGGGAACGGGAGTGAGAAGGTAGACAAGCTTACTTTGAAGAAAAAGGACCTTGCTACCCTTGAGGGGAGTATACTAGTGATACAGGCATAATACTTTTTACTACTCATGAAAACTATTTCTGACCACATCCAACATGTAAAAGGGAAGCCGCATCACGTGCGTCGGCGCGTCGCCTTCAGTGCCGCCATGACGGGTACGGCGCTTGTCGCTCTCGTGTGGCTCGTCGGCTCTCTTGGGACAGGATCGTTTGCTTTGAAGGAAACTTCCTTCGCTGACAGTTCTCAGGGAACAGGGGTCGTGGTTGCCGGTGGGGACGGCTCAAGCGCAGAGGGTCTGGCTGGGGTTGGCGCCGCGGTCGCTTCTGATAACACAAACGCACCGGCGCGCATCGAGATTGTGAACGTCGCCACTTCGACTTCTTCGGGTATGAAGGCTGAGCAGACGACCATACCTTTTTAATCAATCATGGCTCGGGGGAAAGCAGATTCAGGAAATTCAGTGGTGACACCCGTCGCCGCTAATGTCATCAATCAACCGATTGTGTCGGAGATGCGTCAGTCGTATATCGACTACGCGATGACGGTCATTACCGGTCGTGCGCTTCCGGACGTTCGCGATGGCTTGAAGCCGGTGCATCGTCGCATTCTCTACGCGATGAAAGAGCTTGGGCTTATGCCAGGTGCGAAGTTCCGCAAGTCGGCACTCGTGGTCGGTGACGTGCTTGGTAAGTATCACCCGCACGGCGACATCGCGGTCTATGACTCCATGACCAAGATGGCGCAGGAGTTCTCGCACCGCTACCCGCTCGTTCTTGGTCAGGGTAACTTCGGCTCCATCGACGGCGACTCGCCGGCGGCGATGCGTTATACCGAAGCGAAGCTCTCTCGCATCGCCGAAGCGCTTCTCACTGATCTTGATAAAGAGACAGTCGCGTGGAACCCGAACTACGACGCAACGCGCGACGAGCCAAACGTGCTTCCCTCGGCGCTCCCGAACTTGCTCTTGAACGGTACGCTCGGCATCGCGGTCGGTATGGCGACCAACATTCCGCCGCACAACCTCCGCGAAGTCGTCGCCGCGACCGTGCACCTTATTGAGAACCCGGACGCGACGACCGACGACCTTCTGCAGTTTGTGAAGGGTCCCGACTTTCCGCTTGGCGGCGTCGCATTTAATCAGACCGATATCAAGCACGCCTATGGCTCGGGCAAGGGGCCGGTGGTCGTGCGGGGCGAGGCCGAGATTGTTGACGACGGTAAGAAGGATTCAAGCATCATCATCACCTCTATTCCGTACCGCGTGAACAAGAGCGAGCTTATCAGCCGCATTGCGGACTTGGTTCAGGAGAAAAAGATAGAGGGTATCCGCGACCTTCGCGACGAGTCCACCTCTGACATCCGTGTCGTGGTAGAGCTCAAGGGCACGGCACATCCGCAAGCGGTTCTTAATTCTTTATATAAAAATACCGAGCTTGAAAGTACCTTCCACTACAACATGCTCGCTCTTGTCGGGGGCGTGCCGGAAATGCTTTCCCTCTCGGGAATGTTGGAACATTTCGTTGAGCACCGCCGTGAGGTGGTGAAGTGTCGTACCGAGTTTGACCTACGCGAAGCAGAGGCGCGCGAGCACATCCTCCTCGGGCTCGCCAAAGCGCTTGATCATATTGACGAAGTCATCGCGGTCATCAAGAAAGCGGCAGATATTCCCTCAGCGAGTCTCGCGCTCCAGAAGAAATTCGGCTTTTCCGTACTTCAGGCGGCGGCAATTCTCGAGATGCGTCTCTCCAAGCTCGCCGGTCTTGAACGCAAGAAGATTGAGGATGAGCTCACCGAGGTGCAGACGCTTATCAAGAAGCTGAAGGACATCCTCTCGTCTGCGAAGAAGATTCTCGCCGTGGTGAAGAGCGAGCTTATAGAACTCGCGGAGAAGTACGGCGACGATCGCCGTACCCGCATCGTGAAGGGCGGTGTGCAGAACATCTCCACAGAAGATCTCGTACCAGACGAAGAGTCCATGCTCGTGTTGACCCAGGGCGGCTACGTGAAGCGCACGAACCCGACCGAATATAAGGTGCAGAAGCGTGGTGGTGTCGGCGTGGTTGATATCGCAACAAAAGAAGAGGACATCGTGACGCATTTCCTCGTTACGAACGCACACAGCAACCTTCTCTTCTTCACCAATTTCGGCAAGGCGTACCAGCTTAAGATGTACGAGATACCGGAAGGGAAGCGGGCAACCAAGGGGAAGAGCATTATGAATTTCCTACCGCTTGCGGGTGAGGAGTCGGTGACGAGTGTGCTCGCGGTGCCGAAGGGGGCGGCACTTGATGCATCCTCAATCGTCTTTGTGACCGCCGCGGGTGCGGTGAAGAGGGTGGCGGCGAAGAGTTTTGCCGATGTGCGTCGCTCGGGCATCATCGCGATCGGCTTGAAGGGGAGTGACACACTCGTCTCGGCGCATCTCTCCGGAGAGGCCGACACGGTGTCTATCGTGACCGCGAAGGGGCAGAGTATTCGTTTTGATACTGAAGAGGTTCGTGAGATGGGTCGCACCGCAGGCGGAGTGCGCGGTATCAGTGTGAGAAAGGGCGATCGCGTGGTTTCTGCGGAAGTGATTCCCGCCGTCGTCGCGAAAGATGCGTCGCTTCTTGTGGTGATGAGTAAGGGCTACGGCAAGCGCACCGAGATTTCTGAATATAAAGTGCAGGGACGGGGCGGTTCGGGGATGAAAACCGCGGCGGTGACTCCGAAGACGGGCGAGATTATCGGCGCGAAGATTGTTGTTGGAGATTTGAAAGAAGAGGAGCTCGTCGTTATTTCTAAAAAGGGGCAGGTAATACGTACCTCCGTCGCCGGCATTCCCTCACTCTCCCGCGCGACCCAGGGCGTCCGCGTGATGCGCCTCTACGAAGGCGACTCTATCGCCAGTATCGTCGCGCTTTAAAATGGAGAACCGGCGCATGCGCCGGTTCTTCGTCACAGAAAGGAACTCAGAAATCTCTCGAGTATGGTCTGCCTGGGTCGAACGGGATCCGCTGGTCCATACGAAATCCCGAGCAGATGGTTCGCGAGGCGCTTTGCTTTTTCCGCATCGCAAGGATACAGCTCATCGGCATGTTTGCGTATTCGCGAGACGACCAATCTCCAATGTGACGTTTCGATTGACATGGGAAATCTCCTCAGGCCACTGCGGCCGACTCCAGTGCACATACTCGATTTGTTGAAGAGCTTTGTCAATAGCGGTGTTGATTGCGCGGCCCGCTGCGGGCCGCGCATGGTATTTTATAAGCATGACCTCGCATTTCAGCTCTCCGCAGGAGAACGTGCTTCAGCTAGGCTTACACGAGGGTATGAAGGTCGGCGACTTCGGTGCCGGAAGCGGCCATTACGCACGCGCCGCCGCCGCTGTGGTAGGGCACGAGGGCAGAGTGTATGCGATTGACGTGCAGGAGGACGTGCTGAAACACCTCAAGTTGAACACCCACGCGCATCACCAGGGGATTATTGAGCACATATGGGGCAACATAGAGAAGTCGGGCGGCACGCATCTGCGCGATGCCTCGCTCGACGCCGGTATTCTCGCGAATGTCCTCTTCCAGATTGAACACCGTCCCGAACTTCTCGGCGAGCTGAAGCGAGTATTAAAGCCAGGTGGCAAGCTCATGGTGGTGGACTGGGCAGGGAGCTATGGCGGCATGGGCCCCGCCGCGGAACAGGTGGTGTCAGAGCATGACGCCGAAGCGCTCTTTATCAATGACGGCTTCCACAAGGTGAAGTCGTTCCGCGCTGGTCCGCACCACTACGGAGTAATCTTTACTGCACCATGAAAATGTCACTCTTTCAGGTGATTCTACTTGCCGTGTTCGGTCTCGGCGGGGTCATCGGTCTCTTTGTATTCTCAACACAAACCAACAGTGGTGCGAAAAACGCTGTCGGCTCGGTCGTTATCTGGGGCACACTACCCAAAGACGGTGTGACCGCCGTCATCGCCCTTGCGTCCCAGACCGACGCTACCTACAAAGGTGTCTCTTATGTGCAAAAGGACCCAGCGACTCTTGCCGTCGATCTTGCTGCTGCGATAGCGACCGGCTCGGGACCCGACCTCCTGCTCGCCTCACAAGAGGAGTTGCGCGGACTCGCGAAATTTGTGGTGCCGCTCTCGCTCCAGACGCTTCCGGCGAGCACATTTACCACCACCTTCATACAAGGGGCAAATATTTTCGGTACAGCAAACGGTTATTATGGCGTACCGTTTCTCGTAGATCCGCTCGTACTCTTCTATAACCGCTCAATACTCTCGAGTAGCGGTATCGCGAAGCCGCCGGCCACCTGGGAAGCGCTGACTGGTCTCGTGCCAGCGGTCGCGACTCTTACTCCGACCCGGCAGGTCACACGTGGTCTCATTGCGCTCGGTACGTACAACAATGTCCATAATGCGCGCGGGATACTCTCCACACTCTTTCTCCAGACTCGCGTACCGATCGCGACCTACTCAGCGGGGAGTGGAATGCTCTCTGCCGATCTTGGCACGAAGGCACAGACTGGTGTACCAGCAGGGCAGGCCGTCCTCGGCTTCTACACCCAGTTCGCCGACCCCTCAAAGATTTCTTACACCTGGAACACTTCACTCCCAGACTCGCGTCAATCATTCCTCGCCGGCGATCTCGCACTCTATCTCGGCTACGCATCTGAAGCGCGGTATCTCTTGGCGGCGAATCCCAATCTCAGCTTCAACGTCGCCCCTGTACCACAGCCTGAGACGGCGCAAGTTCGAAGTGTGTATGGCCTGGTCTATGCGCTCATGACCCCACGCGGAGCGAAGAATGTTGCGGGCGCGCTTCAGGTGGCGACATATTTCTCGGGCCAGGCCGCACAGTCGGTCGCCGCGGGCGCCGCCGGGCTCGCTCCCACAAACTTGAACAATCTCGCAGTGGTGCCCGCCGACCCGACCGCCGCGGTCGCCTACGCCGAAGCGCTGTACACGAAGGCGTGGCTATCCCCAGCGCCCGCCGGCACAGACGCAATCTTTTCAAGTATGATTGTGGATGTGATAAGCGGTCGTTCCACACCTGACGTTGCGCTCGCCGCCGCTGAGCGCTCATTAACCGCTCTGCTCCAACAATGAACACACGCCTTCTCATCATCTCCGCGTTCGTCTTCTTCGCTTTCGCACCTTCGGCATTCGCAGCTTGTCCGGGTACCTGCAGAGCAACACCAGTTTGTCCTTCCGGTGAGATTCCGGATACCGCATTCTCCTCCCTCTGCGAAGGTCTTGGTGTCCAGTGTTGCATCCCGAATAGTCTTGGATCCGGTGCTGGCGGTAGTAACTCTTGCGGTCTTAATGGTGCGGGAAACTGCCAATTAAGTTGCGCACAGATTACCCAGACTGAAGCTGTGGCCTACGCCAGTCAGTGTTCTGGTATTAGTTCGGGTATATATGTTGGGAAATGCTGCATGCCGGTCGCTCTTCCTAGCGGTGGACAACCCAGTGGTGGTGCTGTCGGTAACGGGCAACCCAGTGGTGGTGCTGTTGCCCCCGGCGGCGTCACCCTCATCAACCCACTCCAGGGTGGAGGAACTCTCGAGAGTTTCTTGCTCAACATCCTCTCATTCATCGTGCGCATCGGCGCTATCATCGTTGTCTTGATGATGGTCTTTGTCGGCTTCAAGTTCGTCGCCGCTCGTGGCGACCCGACCAAGATTACCGAGGCGCGAAACATGCTGCTGTGGACCGTCATCGGCGCCCTGGTACTGCTCGGTGCAGAGGCAATAGCGAAGGGTATTGAGGCGACGGTCCAGGCGCTCGGCGGCTAATATGAATCTCGCTGGGGGCACCACGTTTAAGGGATACGTCGACGGCATCGTCGGGGCGATCAACACCATTGTCGTCCCGGTTATATTCGCACTCGCCTTCCTCGTCTTCGTCTGGGGAGTTGTAAACTACTTCTTTCTCAATAGTGGAGACGAGAAGAAGCGTGAGGACGGACGTCAGTTTATGCTGTGGGGCATTATCGGTCTCGTCGTGCTCTTCTCGGTGTGGGGGCTCGTGAACCTGTTGTTATCCACGTTTAGTATCAGTCCCGCTTAGTACCATGTCATACTTACCTAATATGAAATCAATCACACGCTTCACCTCGGCCCTTATAGTGTTTGCCATAATCACCATCCCAGCATCCGCATCTGCCGCAGGGGCTATCTGGGGGAATGGTTGGGGTGTCGAGTGGGGCGGCGGCGCAGGAGGAGGAGGAGGTCTTGGTTGTGCCCTGGGAACTCTCTGTGGGATTGGCCTCACCATTTTGAACATCATCAACGGTATTCTGGTCCCCGTCCTCTTCGCTCTTGCCTTTATCGTCTTTCTTTACGGAGTGGCTACCAAGTACATCTTTTCTCACGGCGATGCCGACAAGGTCTCTGAAGGGCACAAACTCATCCTCTGGGGCCTTATCGCCTTCGCAGTCATGGTCTCGCTGTGGGGGCTGGTAAATGTCGTCGCCAACACATTCGGCCTTACCGGCTGGGCCCCACCTGATTTACCGACATCGTATTAACGATAATCTTGATCCGTTAATCGCTTATGAAAAAACTCTCTTATATCGTTAGTCTTCTCGCGGCCATATCATTCAGCGCACCACTTAACGCTCTTGCCGCCGGTATCGACACAAGCTACATCACCCCGTACTCCAACGGCATTATTGGTGTCATCAACAACATTTTGTTGCCGGTGCTCATCTCTATCGCCTTCATCGTCTTCCTCTATGGTGTGTTCAAGTACTTCATCAAGGGTGCCGACAACGAGACCGAACGGGAAACAGGACGGTCGTTCGTCCTCTGGGGCGTTATCGGCTTCGTTGTCATATTCTCGGTCTGGGGGCTCGTCAATCTTGTGATGGGCACATTTGGCTTCTCTGCTAACACTAATGCCCCGAACCCCCCGACGATTGGTGCACCCGCAGGAAATCAGGGGGGAGATGGGGGAGGAGGTTCTGCCGCCACTTGTCAGAACATGTTAGCCAAAAATTTTGGTCAACCCCTACCGTGCGTCTTTAACTTTTAAATAGCACGGGTTTGCCAACATCTGTTTTGGCAAATAAATCCACGCTATCCACAAGAGCCCTCTGACCCCATTGACCTTGTCTCTTACAGAGTTACAATTCAATCTATTAGCCACTTATAAAAATTATGAACAAAGTACTCGCCCTTACCACAGGAACAATCGCCGCTCTCGCACTGCCGCTTATATCATTTGCTGCAGTGAACGACATCACGGGTGTCGGAGGGTTTATCATTGACACCATTAACAACGTCCTTGTCCCGGTCCTCTTCGCTGTCGCCTTTATCGTCTTCATCTGGGGCGTATTCCAGACATTCATCTTCGGTGCCAACAACGAAGATGTGAAGGAGAAGGGCAAGAATCTCATGCTCTGGGGCCTCATCGGCTTCTTCGTCATGGTCTCTGTCTGGGGTCTTGTGAACATCCTTACCGGTTCTATCCAATTCGGTAATAAGGATAACGTTGATGCACCAAAGACAGGTGTGCCGCTAGGTGGGTAGTAGATGCCTGCGCTCAACGCATTCCTCGACAAGGTCGTTGTGGAGATTATCAATCCGATAATCCTGCTACTCTCGGCCGCGGCGTTTGTCCTCTTCGTCTGGGGTGTGTTTGAGTTCATCGCTCACGCGGGCGACGAGAAGGCGAGAGAGCAAGGGAGAAATGCGATTCTCTGGGGTCTGGTGGGTCTCGTCATAATTTTCGGTGTGTACGGGATACTCAATGTTGCTCTCGGTACGTTCGGTATTGATCAACTCGTCCCGGGCACCTAGCTTCGCCTCTAGGGCAGGCGAAGGAGTTAGAAAAAGAAAAAAGGCCGCGACGGTGTAATAACCGCGCGGCCTTTTGTGGGCTCACCTGAACCCGAAAGAACCTCAATCTGCCTCGTAAGCGTAGGAGACGATGTTCGTCTCCGAACTTAGGTTCATCGCGTAGCTCCCCGTCGAACCCAGCGGGCAGGGCTGTCCTGCCCGGTAGGGGCAATCGTCCCCGTTGGTATACACTTGATGATGTTGGAACTGATCTCCACTCATCACGATGTGCATACCGTCCGGTCGTCGCACAAACTCTGATCGTTCTCTTGCCGCCACTACCAGTTTTTTCCACTCGGCTCGTGGTAAGTTCGTACGCGGAAATTCCGCAGGCGAACTGGCAACTGCCGGTGCGACCGATACCAACACCGACTGACTGTCCCTGTGTCGATCGGACAAGACAAATCCCATCCTGACGAGTATGGAGATTACCAGCAAGACGCCACCAATTATCGCCGAGGATTTCCGCGTTGGCATCTGTGTCACCAAACTTTTACTGGCCTCGGTGTATCCCGCAAGCGCAATCACCACCAGCACAAGGCCAATGATGAGACCGCCGACGGCGAAGGCAATATTAAACTGCAACATAGCCGCCTCCCTACTGTTTGCCAAGGTTGATGGTGCCAAGCACGTTCGCGAGGTCCTTGCCGACGAGTGTGAGTGTCGGCTTAGTCCTCTCGAGCGTACTTAGTCCGCGTTGGGTCTCGTAGATGCTACGAGCCTCTTCAACGGTAACGTGGAGCTGGCCTTGAATTGCCTTGATAGCCTTCCAGTAACCAGCCGCCTCGTTCTCGCTCTCTTCAGCGCGCTTCTGGCCCTTGAGTACGAGCGATCGCATCTCGATAATCTCAGGAGGCAGATCGATATCCTCAATGATGAGTCGCTTCTTGCTGCTTGGTGCATAAGCACCGAACTTCACCATCTCCGGAACAATCGCATCCATCACCTCATCAGCGATACCGTTGCGGTCTTGATTCGCCTGGTCAATCTTCTTGCGTTGGAACAAGGGCCGTAGCTCGCCGTCGACGAGGTTGTAAATACGCTCCTCCGGCTTCTCATAGGTATAGACCCACGCTCTAATAGCTTCGGCGACCTTATCCCACGTGCCGGTGGCGATATCTGCAGGATCGCCAATCTGGTACCACATACTTGCGTCGATCGGTGCCGACGCGTCGCTGAAGTCCATCTTCGATCCCTTCTCATCCGCGTACAGTTGAATCCGCTTGGCGCGCAATTCACCGCTTGCGCGGACACGATCTACACCAATGACGCGTACGTGCCAGCCGTGGAAATAGACGGTCAGAAATCTTCCGAGCCGCTCGATGACGACAAACTCCTGTTGCTTGACGATGATTGAGCCCTGGAACACACAGAAACCGAGCCACACGAAGGCAAGGCCGACTCCCGCTCCCCACACACCGACGGATATGCCGACGAGGGTAGAGATAAATGCCGGCAGAATCCAGACAATGAATTGCCACATGTTAGTTCCCCTGGTTGTTGAGTAACTTAAAAGAGCCGTTTCCTGTTGTGCAAAATACGGCAAAATACACATTTGTCAAATACGCGCGTTTCTGCTCACCATGAATTTCTTCATAAAAAAGAAAAAAGACCACACGGTTATTACACCGCGTGGCCTTTTGAGTTCACCTGAACCCAAAGATCAATCAATTGACAATCAACTGGTATGCATACGAGACGATATTTGTCGTCGACAACTCGTTCGTCGCGTAAACCCCGATCACATCTCCGTTTGGACACGGAGTGCCACTAAAGGCGCAGTCCGTACCGTCTCGGTATACTGTGTGGCTTGTGAAGCCAACTCCGTCCATGTAGACCAGTTTCCCTTGCTTGGCTGGAATCAACTCCGACCGTCCACCTGCCGGTATCACCAGCTTGGGCCACTCCCATTGCTTCCACTCCGACGGTCGTGAACTCACCACAGGAATCTCCGCAGGCGAACTGGCAACCTTCGAATCTGGTGCGGATGGACTCATAAACCACCCACCGACCGGTGCCCCGATGAAGAGAATCACCATCGCAGCTACTAGGACCCACTGCAGCTTTTTTGCCAGAGGCTCTTTTTCCTTCGGAATGAAGGATAGGAAAACCCAGATGGCACCACCAACTATAAGAATCCATAGCCAGTAGTTTTTTGCAGTTTCCCCGACAGTTTCGAGAGACGGTGATTGCAGAGAGCGAGAAAGGGTACCGTGCGTGCCCCACACTCCCCACATAACGACAATGATCAGAACGATCACCCCGACGATTACTCGTCGTACGATTACGGATTTCGGGAGGAATCCCGTTAGCCTTGTTCGTAGTCGTTCAACATCCTCGGCTGGCGTGATACCACGCGCCTCCCAGACAGTGTTCCGCCAGAGAAGTGCGAAGACTCCGATTACCGTCACCAGGCCGATCGCTACCCACAGAAAGGTTGACGATGTGAGGAACTCTTTCATGACGATCCTCCTTTTCCGGTGCTCACCTCACCAACAGTGATGATCTTCTGCAGGTTGTCGATGTCTTTGGCGATGAGCGTCACGTTCGACGGGGTTCTTTGGAGCGTGTCAAGGCCTTTTTGAGCCAAGAACAGACGTAATATGTCACCGTCTGTTAACTCCATCCTCCCGGGTCCGGCACCGACGAAACCAGTCTTCATTTCTGTCAGCGGTTTCCAGTAGACCTGCGCACGAGCGACCGCTTCCTTGGCATCCATTTCACCCCGCAGCACTTGTTCGCGGAGTTGGATGATGATAGGCGGCAGAACGATATCGCGAACAATGATGCCTTTCCCGGGAAACGGGAAGACACCAATTTCCGCAAGTGCGACCTTCGCACCTTCACGCTCAGGAATGCCTTCAACTGCTTTGTTAGCGAGATCTTCTGCCTCTGCTTGGGCTTCAGCAATGGTCCTGGTCTCGAGATACGTTCGGAACGATCCTCGGAAGATGTCGGCAACACGCGCGGCACGATCTTCGGCACGAACACGATACGTGTATTTCAGGACCTGGCTCCTGACTCTCTCTATTGCCTCTTCGTCGCCATCATCCAGGTCGGCCGGATTTCCGACTTGATACCACGCGTCGGCAAGAACAGGGGCAGAGCCACCCACAAAGTCGATCTCCATGTCCTTAAACAACTCGACTGACTTTTGAAGGAAGTTTTCACGCAGGATCTGGTTGTCGATATAGGGGATGATCAAGCGGAGTCCCGCGAATTTGACGTCCCAAAGCTTACCGAACCGCTCGATGACCGTGAAGGTCTTCTTCTGTTGAATACGAATTGTCACAGCGAAGAGGCCTCCAATCCAAATGATTGCCAGACCTGCTGCCGTATTCCAATTTCCGAACCACAAGCCCAGTAGTGCGAGTACAAATGCCGGCACTACAAAGGCCGCTATCGATATCGCGTGCCCAACAATTTGACTCATGTCCTCTGGCTTAGACCCCGGTATTGATGCCGTCATGATGATTCTCCATATGTAGCAACTCGAAAGAGCCGCCTTCTGTTATGCAGAATACACGAAACTACAGAAAAGTCAAGTTCTGGGGGAGCGCGTGTTCACGCGAATTGCTTCGCATTCGAGGGTTATGGGTGCTGTGGGAGAGACTCGAACTCTCAACCCTTGCGGGACATGGTCCTAAGCCATGCGCGTATACCAATTCCGCCACCACAGCAATGCAAGCACTATACCAAGTCGAACGTGTTTTGTGCGCCTACCTGGACCCAGCGCGTCAATACTCCGTATTTCAGTGCGCCTACCTGGGCTCGAACCAGGGACCGTCTCCTTAAGAGGGAGCTGCTCTACCAACTGAGCTATAGGCGCA
>Ga0172379_10003273_pt1 | contig 26193 bp, 28 predicted proteins | sample GrowelOW334metaG_FD_119756 | JGI IMG/M metagenome (GOLD analysis project Ga0172379, IMG submission 119756) | Groundwater microbial communities from an aquifer near a municipal landfill in Southern Ontario, Canada - Groundwater well OW334 metaG | ecosystem: Environmental > Aquatic > Deep...
CCACTTTGTACCAAGTTGCCCAAAGGGAGCGACCCGTCCGCCTCAAAATCGCGAAAGTTGGAATCCTCGAAAACCCCTTCAAAGGTCGCTACAATTTTGGTACTTAACCCCTCCGTCCCGCCACGTAAAAACACCAGCTCATCTGGTGTTTTTACGTGCCACGTGAGCAGCTGTAAGCCATGCTGCTTTTACGTGGCTTGGTGTTATCATCGCTGGTGTTCACGTGGCAGGCCACGCAGCCCAGTGCCGAAACGACGCCGGCCGTAGCGATTCGCGATGATCACTGTGGGATGTATGATAGCTTCAGTATGTTTTACGTCTATGTGATCGAGAGCGAATCGACGGGCTCCTGGTATATTGGATACTCGTCCGACCTGCGCGCGCGGGTGGCAAGACATAACGCAAACGGAAATGCATCGACCTCCGGCCAGGGACCATGGAGGCTTATCTATTATGAGGCATATGTTGAGGACAAGGACGCACGGGGAAGGGAAAAATTTTTGAAGAGCGGATCAGGCTGGAAATTTCTAAGGAAGCAGATGGTCCATTATCTTGAAGGTCGATAAGATATGTCGCTAATCGTGATAGTAAAAAAATTGAGGGAGGCCACCGCTAGAAAAAGTCAAAATCGATATCGAATACCGATTGATCTTCGATATGTCACCCGTGTGCAATCTGACGGAATTGCTCATGTCGGCGACCTTATCCACGCTATCGATTTCGACGCGCCCGAAGGCACGCCCATTTATGCCGGACTTGCAGGCGTCGTGATTGATGTCAAAGACGATTCTCGGATTGGAGGGCTTGAACAATCATTCGAGGAATTCGGAAACTACGTTGAGATCCTCCATAAAAACGGCGAGGTCTCTGAATATGAGCATCTGAAATTTCGTTCTTCTTTCGTGCATATCGGCGATCAGGTAGCGACGGGCCAAATGATTGCCGAAGTCGGCAATACGGGATGGAGCGAATGCCCGCACCTTCACTTCATGGTGTATCCAAAGGATTCGCCATACAAGACGCTTGAAATCACTTTTGAGCAGCCACTCGAAAGCCTTATTTATCATTCAAGTCTCTATGAAGCCTAAACATGAAGAAGTCAACTACCAAAGCTTCCCTATTCATGAATGTCTGATTAATCCATCCTGGCAAGAAATTGGTCAGGCAAGGGTGCTTCTTTCTCGAAAAATATCAAAGGGGGAAATTGTTTTCGCGACGTTTCTTGTTGATCTGTATTGCCTTGGGGTGAAGGACGTTCTCACCCCCATGGTGACGCCAAAAATCGGATATGAAAGCATGAAGCTTATGGCGTACTTTGATGGACGGCCGTTAGCCTGCGATCCTAATCTTGCCCATACCATTATTTATGGGAGCATTGAATACGCGCAAAATTTGGGCTTTCAACCCCATGAAGATTTCAGCGGGAGCAGCTCTATACTCCTGCCGGAAACAGACATTACGAAGGACACCTCTGTGCGGTTCGGTCAGGATGGCAGAGTCATATACGTCGAGGGGCCAAATGATAATCCCGAGTACGTTATTGCAACACTGAACGGAAGTGTAGGAAAGGGTAACTTCGACGTTGTTAGCGTAAATGATCTTTTCAATGTGGATGAATAGTTAACGCCCTACTTGACGGAAACATGGTGGCCGAGAACCTAAACGAATGTCCAAAAACCCCTTACAATACCCCGCAGTTAGTGGCACCTAACTCGTGTACACCGCCATAAAATACAACCCGAACGGGTTGTATTTTATGCTCTGAGCGAACGCAGTGAGTTGAAGAGCGGATGTCGTGCCACATTCTGCAGAGAGATAATCTCCTACATCGACGATAGGAGATTATATGAGATTACAAATCTCATAACTCAATGACCCGTTCCTTCCTCAAGCGGCTCCCACCAATACAGGCGGGAGGTGGCAGACTTTTCTTGCGACGGCTAGCAGGCGGTGCTTTGGCACGATGAAGGTTTTGTATTTCTCGCCCGGCACGAGCTGCACGCGCTGATTCAGAAGCTCCTCGGACACTGCCGGAATGCGAACAGTGAAGCCGAACGCGCGTACCTGCGCGGACACGCGCACGTCGCGCGACCACAGGCCCGTGAGCTCCCATTCCTGGATCTTCCGGCGCTGGCAGTCCGTCAACAGCCAGAGCGTGCCAGTCACGCGCCCGCGCGGATGCGGCACGATTCCGTAAGAGACGAACCGGTGGTCCCACTCCCCGTACAGGATGTCGCGCGCCTGCTTCGGAATGTTGCGCATGGATTCCACGCACAACTGGAAGCCTTCGACCGAAGCCGGCACCCCAAGTGCCCCGCGCCCCGTGATCGCGCGGATCATCTCCAAGTCCCGGTTCGCCCCAAAGCCGAAATAGAAGATCATAGTTGGTTAAATGATACCAGAGTTCGGTCTTGGTCGGCACCTTGCGACCAGCGACTGTGCTATCCTCGCTTTGTCACACATTCCCCGGCCAACGCGTAGTACTTGCAGAACCAGCTGATTCACCGACCGTATGGACCTCTCGAAAAAACAAAGGCTGTTTGCGTGCGAGTATCGCGGGCTGTTTGATTTTGTGTACCGCTACGTGCGGTACCGCGTGCCGAACGTCGCGGATGCCGAGGACGTGGTGTCCGAGGTCTTCGAACGGACGTATGCGAAGCTCGAATTGTTCGATCCAACGGTTGGGACGCTCCGGCAGTGGACGTGCGGGTTCGCGCGGCACGCGGTTGCGGACCATTGGCGAAGGCATCGCGCGACCGTCTCGCTCGATGACCTTGCGGAAACACTGCCGTCGCCCGCGTCGCTCACGCCCGCAGACGAGCTCGATCACCGATTGGGCGTCGAGCGCGCCATTCGAGCACTTTCTCCCGAAATCAAGGCACTGCTTGCCATGCGCTACGAAGACGACATGACGCACGCGGAAATCGCGGACGCGACCGGAAAGGATCCGGCCGCGGTGCGCAAGTTCTTTTCGCGCCTGCTCGCCTCGCTGCGCCTTTCTCACGAAGACAATCCGTATGATGAATGATGTTTTTCACAAACTATACACCAATGAATTTCTTGCAACGCGGCCAGACAAAAGACTGCGCTCGCGCATCAGGAAATCACTACGCTCGGAACGTGCCTGGCAGCCATTCGCGTTTGCCGGGGCGGGAGTTAGCCTTGCCGTACTGGCACTACTCACGTTTTCGCTTCGGCCTGGAGCAACGATCTTGCCGTCGTCGGGCGAACCGATTGACGATTGGGAGTATGGAGGAACCCAGGTCGAATTGGAGGGCGCTTCCTCAGCTTCGTCGACGACGCGGACGTATGGCCTTTCGGTCTCGGACATGTTCGGCAGTGCCGCAAGCGTCTCAAGCCTTGGACGTTCGTCGGGGGCCGGAGACATGGCCGCGGAATCGCAGCGCCTGGGCTACTCCGTGGGCGGCGCGAAGGATTCCAATGCGTTCCGCGACGACATCGCGAACGGCTACGTGCCGCTCCCGACCGACCTCACCTACGAGGGACTGTTCTACGAATACTATTTCGACACGGGCGAGCAGATGCCGTGCGCGGAACTGTTCTGTCCAAGCTACGCCACCGCGACCGCGCCGGACCCAATCTCCGGTGAGACCGATTACTACCTCACGGTCGGGCTCAACTCAGGCATGACCGAGGCGGACTTTGAGCGCAAGCCGCTCAACCTCGTGATTGCGCTCGACATTTCCGGATCCATGGGCTCCCCGTTCGACGAATACTATTACGACGGGAAGGCCGCAACCATGAATGGAGAGCCCCAAGAAGACGAGATGGAGAGCAAGCTCAAGGTGGCGCAAGATTCGCTTGTCGCGCTCATGGATCATCTGCGGCCCGACGACCGCCTCGGCATTGTGCTGTTCGACGATGCGGCAGTAATCGCGAAGCCATTGCGTCTTGTATCCGAAACGGACATGGCAGGCATCGAACGGCACGTGCGCGAACTGACGCCGCAACAAAGCACGAACATGTCCGCGGGCATGGACCTCGCGACAACGCTGTTCGCCGACGTCGAGGATGCGGGGTACGAGAACCGCGTGATTTTGCTCACCGACGCGCAGCTCAATACGGGCGACCTCTCCGAGTCCGGACTCGTCGGCCGCGTTGAATCGAACGCGGAGGACGGCGTTTACTCGACCATGATCGGCATCGGCGTCGACTTCCAGACCGAGCTCGTCGAGGCCATGACAAAGACGCGCGGCGCCAACTATTATTCCGTTCACTCGCCTTCCGAATTCAAGATGCGCATGGACGAGGGATTCGACTTCATGGTCACCCCGCTTGTGTTCGACCTCACGCTCGACGTGAAGTCGGATGGGTTCGACATCGAGCAAGTCTACGGCTCGCCGGAAGCAAACCGCACGACCGGAGAAGTGATGTACGTAAACACACTGTTCCCTTCTCCCACGAACGAAGGTGAGACAAAGGGAGGTATTGTTCTCCTCAAGCTCAAGCGAACCGAAGGGAACGCCAACCTCACGCTCAGCGCATCGTATGAGGACCGCGACGGAAAACGGTATGAGAACAAGTCGACAGTCACGTTTCCCGACGGTGCTGAACAGTACGACAACGCGGGCATCCGCAAGGCCGTGTGGCTCGCGCGATACGCCGACATCCTGAAGGACTGGATGATCGACGCGCGCGCCGAATCGCATTGGTGGCAAGCGATCGATCCTGAACCGCTCGTGAATGAAGAAGAAGGAATCACGGTTCCGACGGACGTCGACTCAGCCATGATCTCCAGATGGGAACAAACGTCAGTCCCGCTCACGGTGAGCGAAGCGTACATCGAGGCACTCACGAAATTCCGCGACGCGTTCAAGGCGGAAGTCACGGCCATCGGCGACGCGACCATGGAACGCGAAACCGAAATCCTCGATCAACTGACGCTCCAGCGGATATAAGCAAAAGCCGGTCCGACGAACATCGGACCGGCTTATATTCGTGGTGATCATTTTCCCAGGGACTTTTCCGCCAGAGGCGGATCCGGCTTTGCCGGAAAAGTGGCTTTGAAAAAACTTTTCCCAGGGACTTTAGTCCCGTCCCCCGATCGCGAGGAGGATGTCGCCCTCGCGCATGGCCATGGTTTCCTTCCACCAGAGGCCAACGCCGGAGGTTGGAGCGGGGATTTTCCTTTCGCCGGTTCCGTCGAGCTTCGCGCACGTTCCGATGACGGTTCCCTGAACGATCGCGTCCGGGGAGAACTCCGCGGGACGCCAGATGCCGGCGAACGGGGCGTAAACGTATCTTGCCCGGCGAAGAATACGCGGAGGGTCGTGCGCTTCGACTCCGCCTTGAATCATTCCGAGCTCCCGCATGAGGGCTTCGGTCCAAGCGACATGACGTTCGATGTCCTCCTTGTCCCGTCTGCCGCGAGCGCCCGACTCGGCAAGGGCGTACATGCAGCCGCCGCGCGCTAAATCCACGGCCTTTCCAGCACCGACGCAAGGTTCAAACAGCACGGTGTCCGCGCCGCACGACCTCAAATACGATTGCGCGAGCAAATCTGCCTCTCGCACGCCAGTCTCAAACAGCCAGAGAAACGGGCGCACACCCTCGGTGATTGCGCCGCCGTGCAAATCAATCCAAGCATCCGCGCGCAACGCATATGCGTCCGCGAGCCAGCGCATGAGCCGCTCCGATGCCGTGCCCCGGACCTTCCCGAGCCCGACCATTTTTGGAAATCGTCCATCCATCGGATTGACGCTGCATTCTGCCTCAAAGCCCGGAAGGTTCAGGATCGGGATCACGACGAGACGTCCGGCAATGTCGCCGGACGCGTACTTGTCGACGAGCGCGTAAGCCGCTTCCACGCCCGCGTACTCGTCGCCGTCCGTGCCGCCGGTCACGAGGAGCGTCCTACCAGGACGATTCCCGACGATTTCCGCGACCGGGATCCGGATCGAACGTGTCCCAAGATCAACCGAAACAAGCTTGATCGGAGAAGCGCATGAGAAGAGTGAGGCGATGTGGCGAAGCATGGGGGTACGATAGCATGGGGGTGTACAATCGAGCCACGGCGAGGGGGGGTTACGAATCTACGAATCGGCTACTAATCTACGAATATACGAATCAGCTACGAAATACACAAAATATTCAACTCAAGGCCAATATTCGTAGTTTCGTAGCAAATTCGTAGATTCGTAACCCCTAGCCGTAGATTCGTAACCCCTAGCCGTAGATTCGTAACCTCGAGTCTTCTCCACCCCCCCCGACGTATGAATCCAACTCTCTCCGACCTGCAAAACGATCTCTTTGACCTTGCCGAGCTCGCCGAAGCCTGCGGGGCGCGGGCCTGGTCGTTTCGATATGCACTTCAGGAACATCCGTTCGTGGACGCGGAGTTTGAGTCGTTCTGGTGGGAGACGCGGTCGCTTGCGAAACGGTTGCGGGAGGAGGCAGGGTCGGTCGGCGCGGCGGGGTGCGGGGACCCCGCCTATTTCGGCAAAATCAGACGTGACGGCACGGACATGCTGCGCGTCCTGCATGGGAAGCTTGGATATCTGCTTTCCGCGCTCGACTGGCAGTCGCCCTCGTTCATGCATTCGATGAAACATCAGGCAGGCAAGCAGGTGGGGCGCATCGTTGGGACGGAAAACGATTACAAGCGCGACATGCACCTCGACGCGTTCGCGTATGAGGCGGCCTGGAAGTCGGCCTATGTGGACGCGACGCTTCGTCTCCCGCCGGTCGCGCATGTGACCGCCAGCGGCATGGCCGCCATGACCACCTTGGTCGCGACGCTTCAGTACGTGTACAAAATTCGAGGACCCGTCGTGGTTGGGCGCGGATGTTATTTCGAAAATCGCTGGCTGCTTGAACGCGCATTTCGCGACCGTGTCCACTTGGTCGATGAGATGAACGCGGATGAGGTGCTCGATACGGTCCGCCGCGTGCAGCCGTCCGCTGTATTCCTCGACACGCTCTGCAATACGGCAAACGTCGCGATGCCGAACATGCCGGCGCTTCTCCCCGAGCTCGCACGATCGCTCGGACCACGCGGAATCCTCGTTCTCGACAACACGGGGCTTGCCTCAACGTTCCAGCCGTTCGCACACCTGCCTCTTGTCGGCGGACCGCGGCTGTTTGTTGTTGAAAGCCTCAACAAATTCCATCAATTTGGGTTTGACCGCGTCACCGGCGGAGTCGTTTGGACGCAAGGCGGATTGCCAACCGGGCTTATCGGGGTGCGTGAACACCTGGGAACCAACATGCCGGACGCATCCGTGCTTTCCATGCCCTGGCCGAACCGTAAGCTCATGGACCGGCGGCTCGCGCGCATCGGCCGCAACGCGCTCGCGATCGCGCAACGACTCGACGCGTTCGCCGTGGAACATCCGAGCTCTCCACTGCTTCACGCGGTCTATCCAGGACTCCAGTCGCACCCGGCATACGAATGGGCGAAAGACTATCCGTTCCAGGGCGGATATCTCGCGCTTGCGTTCAAGCCCGCCTTCGCCCGCGTCGGCTTCTACAAATCCCTCATCGCGCGTATCATTTCCGAAGCGACGCGACGAAACATCCAAATCATCGCCGGATCGAGCTTTGGCCTCGACGTGACGCGGTTCTACCTCACGGCCAGACATGCGACCCGCATCACGACCTCATTCGTCCGCATCGCCGTTGGCACGGAGACCATCGACGAGATCGATGCGATCGGGGATGTCATCGAGGAATCAATCCGGGGGTAAGAAAGACTAGTGGTTACGAATCTACGAATGGGCTACGAAACTACGAATCGAGGGATGGCGAGGGGGTTACGAATCTACGGCTAGTGGTTACGAATCTACGAATTTGCTACGAAACTACGAATATTGGCCTTGAGTTGAATATTTCGTGTATTTCGTAGCTGATTCGTATATTCGTAGATTAGTAGCCCATTCGTAGATTCGTAACCTCTAGCTTTCTTGTACCCCCACCTTATGGACCTCCTCCTCTCCCAACGCAACCTCCTTTCTGACCACAACGGTGAGATTGTCCTCCGTCGCACCTTGCGCCATGGGCTTGGCGTCTATGTGAACGGTTTTCAGCAGTCAGGTCCGCATCTGTCCGAGGTTTGGCGCAAGTCGTTCTTGGCCGTGCCAGACTCGCATTCGATCAAACAAATTCTTGTCTTGGGACTCGGCGGCGGAAGCTGTCTGCGTACGCTCCGAAAACGATTCCCGCACGCGCACGTCACTGCGATCGAGTGGGATCCGGCCATGGTGGAGCTGGCAAAGTCACACCGATTTTTCAGTAATAAATGCGCTCCGGAAATCATCGTTGGGGATGCTTGCGAGATCGTTCCTAAACTCAACAGAAAGTTTGACCTCATTGTCGTGGACCTGTTCACGGGCGGCGAGACAGAACCTCGCCTTGCGTCTGAAGAAATGATCGGGTCGCTCTCCCAAACCCTTGAACCAGACGGATACTTATTTCTGAACGTCTTTCGAACCGTCTCGCTTGTTCCAGCGTTCGAGCGGCATTTTACGAGATATTGGACGTTCCGGTTCAAGGACGACCTCGTCGTCCTATTTCGACACAGGGGCCAGGGACGGGTCGGAGATAAAATTCCCGACGGGTTCGTCCACCAAATGCAGTCGCCGGACTATCTTGTTGGCGGGTGGGAAGTGGGCGCGCAAAACGTCGCAATGGTCGGCAAACCGGGTTGTCTCGGAATGCGCTGGCACTTCGGGCCTATCTGGTTCGAAGCGTACACAAGCGACATCCAGCCAGAAATTGACCGGACCGCGCACAGCCGCCTCGTCATTTGGCAGCCAATCACGAAGACGGGGAAGCCTGCCGGGTGGCACCGCTCTTGGATCCAGATGAATCCGCAGCAGCACGGGTTTGCTGATGTTCTTGGCAAGACGGAATATTGGAAGGAATGGACTGATCACGCGCAGCGGCACCGTAAAAAATGGCTGAAGGATGAAAAATACGAGATCGTTGAGGTGGCTCTTGAAGAATTCGCGGCCGCCTATAACAAAACAGGCAAGCTGCCCATGATCCGCGGGGACTTCATCAAGCTGCTTGGCCGGCGCATACGTCGGCATGGCGACCGTGTGCACTTGTTCGCGGCGCGCGACAAGCGGACCGGGCAAATTATTTCGGGGCTCGGGGTCGTGGACGTTCCGGACGCGTCCGTGTCCATGCACCTGGTGGCGTTCATCCATCCGAAGTTCGAAAAAACGTCCGTGGGCACGGGCCTCATCGACCACTGGTACGCCCACTGCCAGCGCGCAGGCATCCGATTCCCGCACTTCGGCTTGGTCTGGGCTCCCGGCGATCCGGGATCCTGGAAGGGTTACTCAAAATTCAAACGCCAGTTCAACCTGTTCCTGCTGCACTATCCCATGCCGCTCATCCGCTTCGTCAGACAAAGAAAATAAGCTATACTAAATGGGACATAGGGCTCATTTGGCGCAAAGGAGACCGAAGAAATTTCTTCTCTCAACCCCCATACGCCTCATGCGCCCCATGCGCCCATTTTTCTATCTCTATGCCCATTCGAAAAGCCATCATCCCGGTCGCAGGCATGGGAACGCGGTTCCTTCCGGCGGCTAAGGCACAGCCCAAGGAAATGCTCTCGGTCGTGGACAAGCCTGTCATCCAGTACATCGTCGAGGAGGCCGTGGAAAGCGGCATCGAAGAAATCGTCTTCGTGACTGCCATTGGCAAGCGTGCCATCGAGGACCATTTCGACCGCAACTTCGAGCTTGAGTATCGTCTCGAGCAAAAGAAGAAACTCAAGGAGCTGGAGGCTATCAAGGCCATTGGCAAGCTTGCGAAGTTCGCGTTCGTGCGCCAGACCAAGCCGCTTGGCGACGGACACGCGGTGCTCTCTGCCCTTCCGTTCGTGGACCAGGACGAGCCGGTCGCCGTGCTGTTCGGGGACGACATCATCGACGGCAAGGTTCCAGCGCTCCGGCAGCTGCTCGAAGTGTACGAGGAATACCACGATCCTGTGGTCGCGCTTCAAAAAGTCCCGAAAAAGCAGGTCTCAAGCTATGGGGTGATTGGGGGGAAGGCCGTGCGCAAAAACGTTTGGGAAGTGAGGGAATTCGTGGAGAAACCCGCGGTCGAGGACGCGCCGTCCGACCTCATCGTCATCGGACGTTACGTCCTGACGCCGGAAATATTCTCCCTTCTGCCGAAAGTACGGGCAGGCAAGGACGGGGAAATTCGGCTCGCGGACGCATTCGCTGCCTATCTCGAAACGGATCGCGCGCTCTACGGCTGCGTCTTTGAGGGAACGCGCTACGACTGCGGCAACAAGCTTGGATTCTTGAAAGCCCAAGTCGAGCTTGGGCTCAAGCACCCGGAAATCGGAAAAGACGTGAAGGCCTACCTCAAGTCCCTCACCCGCTAAGGACCTATGACCATTTTCAAACGATCTTTCTCTCTCGTCGCGCTTGCTGCGCTGCTCGTCACCACCGGCGCTGGGTGCAGCGGCTCATCCGCGGCTGAGGTGGCCGCGTCGCAGCCGGTCACGCTCACGGTTTGGCGCGTGTTCGACGACGATTCCACGCTCGAGCCGGCCATGGACGCGTACCGCCAAATCCACAAGAACGTCTCGTTCAAATACCGGACCCTGCGCTACGAGGAATATCAGGACGCGCTGCTTCAGGCCTTTGCTGAGGGGACCGGGCCGGACATCTTCTCGATCAACAACGCCTGGATCGGGCAGTACGAACCTCTGATTCTCCCGCTTCCGAAGACACTCACCATTCCCTACTCCGAGGTACGGGGCACCATCAAAAAGGAAACTGTGATTACGCTCAAGGAAGAGCCGGCCATGACCGTGCGTGAGTTGCAGACCGACTTCGTAGATGTGGTAGCCGCCGACGTGGTGCGCGACTACCAGCCGAATCCGAAGCAAGAAGCGGAGCAGCGCATCTTCGGCCTTCCGTATTCCGTGGACACGCTCGCGCTTTACTACAACAAGGACCTCATGAACGCGGGCGGAATCGCGCAGCCTCCGAACGCCTGGACCGAATTCCAGGACGCGGCCGCGAAACTCACCGCGGTCGGGACCAACGACGCGGTGGTGCAGTCCGGCGCGGCCATCGGAACCTCGCGCAACGTGGAGCGGGCCGCCGACATCCTGTCGCTTCTCATGATGCAAAACGGCACTGTGATGACGGACGCGCGCGGCTACGCAACCTTTGGGAACGCGCTTGAGGATAAGACGGTTCCTGGCATGGACGCAGTGCGGTTCTTCACGGAATTCGCCAACCCCACCAAGGCCGTGTATTCCTGGAACGTGGAACAGCCCGACTCGCTCGACGCGTTCGTCTCAGGAAAAACCGCCTTATTCCTGGGCTATTCCTACCACCTGCCAATCATCCGTTCCCGCGCGCCAAAGCTAAGCTTTGGCATCGCGCCCGTGCCGCAGATTTCCGAGGGGCGCACGGTCAATTTCGCGAATTACTGGGTCGAGACCGTGTCAAAGGCTTCAAAAAATTACAATTGGGCCTGGGACTTCATCCAATTTTCTTCCAAAGCTGATCAGGTCGGTTCCTACCTTTCCGCCGCGGCAAAGCCGACCGCGCTTAGGTCGCTCATCAATGGCCAGCTCGAGGATAACGATCTTTCCGTGTTCGCAAGCCAGTTGCTCACCGCGAAGTCGTGGTACAAGGGCAAGGACGCGGACGTGGCCGAAACCGCACTCCTCGACCTCATCGATGCGACAAACGCGGGTAGCGACCTTGAACGATCGATCCGCGACGCGCAAAATAAGGTCAACCAGACGTTGTGAGGGGGGGCTCGGGGTTAGGGGCTCGGGGTTAGGGGCTCGGGGTTAGGGGCTCGGGGTTAGGGGCTCGGGGTTACGAATCTACGAAATGGCTACGAAACTACGAATATGAGGAAGTTAATTGTTACTTTGATCCTGGGGATTGGGGTTCTGGTGCCGGTGGTGGGGGTTCTCGCCTCGGTCGACTGTCCTTCCAGCGGGTGCACGGTCACGGAGGTTGGACCGTTCATGAGCGGGATTTCGGAATCGTGCGGGGAAACCGGCACCTGCTCGTTCGCGGACATCGAGGCTGTGTTCTCAAACGTGGGAAACTGGATCCTCGGCGTGGTCGGAGCGCTCGTGCTGCTGGCCTACGTGGTCGGCGGATTCTACTTCCTCATCTCCGGCATGCCGGGCATGGAAAAGTTCCGTGAGAAGGGCAAGACCGCGCTGAAGCAGTCCACGGTCGGGCTCGTGATCGTGTTCGTCGCGTTCGCTGCCATCAAGACGCTCGACTCCGTGCTGAGGGGAGGAGATGTCGGCAGCACCGATACCTACGTAAGCTGCGGCCCGGGCAACGTCAACTCCGGCGAATCCTGCGCGCTCAATTCCCGTTGCACGGACGCGGGCATGTGCGTCTCGCAATGCGAAATCGAAAACCCCTACTCAAGCAATGCTGGGGTCGTCTCTTGGGCAGCATGCAAGGATGTAAACGATGCCACGACAAATTACGGATATGGATTGGACGTCCAGAAAGTCTCTGGTCCGACGCCAAACAAATGTCCTGGCAATGAAGACATCCAGTGCTTTACCTTCTCCTACACCCTAAATTAATGACTGATCCGCGAAGGATATGCGACTTTTCAAACGCTTGGTCATCGGAACATTCCTTGCAGCCGCCCCGTTCGCGACGCTTGCGCAGGTTGAGCTCTCAAACCCGATCGGCACCACGAACATCCCGGTCATCATCGGCAACATCGTGAAGGCGCTGCTCGGACTTTCCGGGGCTGTCGCGCTCCTGGTGTTTGTCTGGTCCGGGGTGCTCATGATCGTTGCGGCCGGCAATGCCGATCACATCAAGAAAGCAAAGAGCTCAATTGTTTGGGCAACGATCGGACTTGTGGTAATATTTACCGCATACACGATCGTCACGACCCTCGTGACGGCCTTATCCACAGGATCGGGCCAATAAAAGCTTTTTTTACTCACCAAGCCATTAATTTTTTCCCAAGTATATGTCGAAAAAGTTCCTCGGTTACGTCCTTGGCGCGCTGGTCGCCGTCGCGATTGCCGCCCCAACCCTGCTTGCCGGTAATCATGTGGTGCACGCGCAGCCGCTCAGCGAAGATGAATTCTTCGGCGGTGAAATCACGGGATCGGACTTCGCGGACACGGCCGGCCTTTCTGCTGGCGACCTGCCAACCACCATCGCGTCCATCATCCGCGTGGTGCTCGGGTTCCTCGGCGTCGTAGCCGTGGTCATCGTGCTCATCGGCGGCTTCAAGTGGATGACGGCCGGCGGCAACGACGACAAGGTGAAGAGTGCCAAGAAGGTGATGGTCTCGGGCATCATCGGCCTCGTGATCGTTCTCTCGGCCTTTGCCATCGCCCAGTTCGTCATCTCGTCGATCGTGACGGCCACGACCTGATTTTCAAGAAATCTTCGTCCCGTCTATGCTGACGCCACTCAAGTGGCTTTGAAAATAGACGGGACATGATCCGGATGCGCAACGTGGTTGTTCCTCCGGATTATGCGAACCTTACTAGCTTCCGCTTCCAGCTCGATACAATCCGGCCTGAGCGCGGCCGGTGGCGCGGCCGGTTACGCGTCGAATCTCCCACTCACGACCATTGTCGCGAACGTCATCAAGGTGGTGCTCGGTCTCACGGGAATCGTCTTCGTCTGCTTCCTCGTGTACGCCGGGTTTCTCTACCTCACGGCCGGCGGCGTGGACGACAACGTGAAGAAGGCCAAAAAGTTGATCGCAAACTCGGTTATCGGTATCCTGATCATTGTCTCGGCCTATGCGATCGCCTCCTACCTGTTCGCGGCCCTGAACACCATCACGACCGCGACCGGATAATCCAAATTATCAACTCTAAGACAGATATTTAACCAAACCTATGAAGAACCTCTACTACAAGCTCGGCGCCGGACTTTCCGTGCTCCCGACCCTCGCCCTCCCGGTAGCTGTGCACGCGCAGCTCACACAGGCTCAGTCTGACATCACCACCATCGGAACCGCGATGGGGGGAACGCAAAGTGATCTTCCGACCATGGTTGGAACCGGCATCAGTATCATCCTCGGAGCCATGGGTATCGTGTTCGTCTGTCTCGTGGTGTACGCCGGCTTCCTCTATCTCACCTCAGCCGGAGTGGACGACAACGTAAAGAAGGCCAAGAAGCTCCTCACCCAGTCGATCATTGGCCTGGTCATCATCGTGGCCGCCTACGCCATCTCAAGCTTCGTCATCAACGCGCTCGTCACGATCTCCGAAGGCTAAGCGTCAGAAAATTATAAGATACAAGATACAAAAACGTGTCTTGTATCTTTTTTTTGGAAACGAAATACTCCCGTTCCCTTCCGACCCAGATGGGCCGAATGGAGAACGGGAGCAGTTGCCGTGAGGTCACTGCACGCGCAGGGGCACGCACGCGGTGACAGACTTGTTCGCGACCCGCCCGGTCGCGGTCGAAGGCGGGTCGCACGTCGCCGCCTTCTCGACGACGTACACCTGGCGGGCCGGGTCATACTTCGCCAGCAGGATCGTGGACCCTGCCGGCGCGTAGACGCCGTCGACCATCGCGATGCCCGCCGGGCACGCGAACACATCAGCGCCCCGTTCGTGCGAGAAGGAGAACGGAACGTCGCTGCCGATGGGCAACGGAGCCCCGTCCTTCATGACGCACACCCTCTGGACTCCAGGAAGCGCTGTCCCCAGATTCCAGACCCGCATTCCGGTCCATGGGGCTGCCGGCATGGAGAGGCTCGCCACGTGGTCGTACCCGTTGGGTACGTCGACCAGGATGGGCGCAGGCTCGCTCTCCGGCTGCCCGAAGGTGCGGACGCGATGCGCGACGGGCGCCTCGTCCTCTTCCCCATCGTCCTCGAGCCAGTTGGCCGAGGTGGCCTTGGCCGGAGGCGCCGAGGTGGTTGTCGTCCTCGCCGCGATCTTCGTCGCGGCGGGGGGCGGAGGCGGCTCCTGGGGAAGAGTCTTGTTGCGATCATACGCGCGCTGCGCTGCGTCGAGCGTAACCGTCTCAGCGATGATCGCCTTGCAGGCGATCATGCGATCGAGCGATCGATCGCATCGCATGCGCTCGAGCTCCAGGGTTGCAGCGAAGCTCGACGTGCCCGCGGCCTGTACGGCCATGACACGGGCTTCGTTGAACTCCGCGGCCGTGGGGCCCGGGGTTCCGAAGGTCGCGACGAGAAAGGCAAAAAGACCTGTGAGGATAGTCATTCTGATACTCCTGTGGTGCGAATGATCTCTTCGATGTCCGCCTCCTGGCAGGCATCGCGTTCGGCCTGGGTGGCCGGGAAACGGTCGTGGGGGCACTCCGCGGTCATGTCGACCGCTCCGGAACTTCCGGCGGCCGAAGCAGCTGAGACGTACTTGACCCAGGACACGGTCCCAGGTACTCCACTGTTCTTCTCGAGCCAGGCCGTCCGGTAGACCTCGCTCAAGCGCGCCTCCTGATCGAGCCCAGCCCGAGAGCTGGAAACGAACGTGACGGACGGAGTGGTCTCGACCACGTGAACGTGGTGCGTGGTCGCGCAGCCCGCGACCAGGGCGATGATGGCGAACCACATGGCACGCCTCCTTTGGAAAGGGTTAATCGAACCGATCTTTTGAAGGACCGATTAAGGCGACGAATGAAATCATCGACTTAATCGGAACGTCAAAGTGTTTTTGTATCTTGTATCTTCCCATTTTCCCTCCCCCCTCCCAAGTACACTCTTTGGCGATCCGGAAGGAACTTCGCGCGTGACGCGAGAGAACCTTCCGGACCGCAGATGACTACCTGCGCCCGCACCCGGCCGCCTGGGCAGCGACCGGACTCAGTCTCCCGCACTCGATCCTCAGTCGCGTGACCGGGACGCGGTGCGGGGAAGCCGCGCTCGCTGTCGCGGCCTGCGCCGGGGCCTGGCGCGCGACCGGCGAACCCGCGGGCGCGCTGGCCGGCGGTGGGACGAACCCGAGGGCGGTCCCGGCCGGCCGACCCAGGTACAGGCCGATCAGGAGCGCGATCGAGCCGAGCCCGACCGCGACCTGGAGCCCTCGATGGTGGTGGAACCAGTGCCCGACCTCGTAGGCCAGGAACAAGATCCCGATCCCGCCGAACGGCAGGAATACCCACCGTTCGTCTCGAGTGAGGGCCATGCGCCAGTCCCACACCGGCGCGAACAGCACGTACGCTGCCCACGCGCCGATGAAGACCGGCAACGCGTAAGTCCAGAACTTCCCGAACCAGTGGCTCAGGACGTGACCTACATGCCACCCGAGCCACGCGACGCCGATGGCGCCGAGCGTCCCAAGGATGAACACCCACGGGTGCATCCCATAGGACGCCGCAACCGCGACGCCGAGGACGTAGAGGATGGCTAGGACCAACCCGAGCCACCCGAGGAACCCGAGGTCACTTCCGTGGCCAGACGATGCAGACATGGAACCTCCTTCCCCACGAACCAACCGTGGTGAAAAATCGAGATGAAACGTTCAGCGAACATCGCGAATTCCGCGAATCTTCGCCCAATCCTCACCTTGATTTTGGTCACTAACTATAGCACAAAAAGGGGGGTTTGTCAATCGTGGGTACGTCCGTGGGGGGCTTTGGCTAGGGGTTACGAATCTACGAAATGGCTACGAAACTACGAATATTGGAGTTACCTACGGAACACACGAAATTCCTATCTCCAGACAACTATTCGTAGTTTCGTAGCCTATTCGTAGATTCGTAACCATTCGTAGATCCGTAACCATTCGCCCCGGATTAGCCAGGAACGAAAAGAGCCGGCCTCCCCCAGGTGGGGGAAACCGGCTGTGTGCTAGTGGCAGCCCGCGGTGGCAGCGCGGGACTTTGGCGAGAGTGCCGAGCAGTTGAGCTGCGCGGAGCGCGGCGTCTTGGACGCCGGCTTGGCCGGGGCCGGGGCAACCTTCGTTGTCACGACCGGGGCCGGGGCCGGGGCCGCGACCACGGGTTCCGTGGTCGTTTCCTCGGCTTCGGCCAGGGTGGCTTCCACCACCTGGCTGAGCTCCCGTTCCTCGCGGTAGCCGTCGAGGTACAACGCCTCGAGCGAGGCATACTCGACCGCCCCCTCATCGAGGAACCGACCAAACAGGTGCTTGCGCACCGCGTACCCGACCCCGCCGGCCTGGCACGCGCCCTCGACCTCGTGCTCGACGTACCCGGGCAGGTCGATGTCCGTCCCCTTCGGGACGCAGACCCGTCCGATCGCCGCGCGGTCCGCGCTCGCCCGGCCGAGGATGTCCTCAACCCGGAACGCCCCGCCGCCAGGAGCTGCCACGTACCGCACCGTCTCGTTGGCCCCATTGATCGAAACCATCTCTTGCGAGACAGCCACCGGGAACACCGTGGTCGCGTTCACGTACTGGAGATACCCCAGAGGAGCGATCGCCAAGGCCGCGAGTACGGAACCCACGAGAGACAGGGTGCGGATGTTCCTCACGGTCAGGTCCTCGAGCAGGTGATGAACCTTCTCGCTGCCGTGGTTCGCCGCGCCGATCCGGTCGTACGCGATGAGCGCCATGGCGATGAGCGCCACCGGAACACGAACCATCGTGGTTCCGTACCCGAAGACGATCCCCGAGTACGCGATAACGCCGGACACGACAGCGAGGCTGAACAGGAAGGCTGTCACCATGCGCGCCGTATTGGCGATGGTCGGCGACTCGCGCTCGTCCATCTTCGCATGGTAGAAGCCTCCGAACACGAGCTTCAACCCGGGTCCGCTGTACCACGGGATGAACCAGAGGAGCGCCGCGAGCGCCCCACTGAAGGCGAAGATGATGTTCAAGTACGGGTTTTGCCACCAGCCAAACAGACCCATGCCATAGGTGCCAACGATCGGCACCGCGGCCGCCAGGTACAGCAGAAGCGCCACGACTGTCAGGATCACGGGGATCCAGACAAGGGTTCCACCGTGCTCCCACGCGCGCTTCGCCTTCTCCCACACGTTGTGGGCGGCATCCTCGACCTTGTTGGGAAGCTCGAGGGTTGCGCCGAGCCGCTTGAGGCCGGCGAGAAACTCCTGGACCGCGTCCTCGGGAAGCTCCCAGTACTCGACCACGTTCGGGTCGGCCCCGTACCTGGGGATCACGCGGGGGTGGATCCTCTCGAAGAGGGCGAACACCCCATCGAAGGGAAGCTTCGGCAGGTCCGCTGCCAGGTCCCTTACAATGTCCGACCGCGAGCTCGAGACTGCGTACCTGTCGACTGCTGCGAGGACGTCGCGGATCGCGTCGATTCCCTGGACCTTTTCGTAGAAGCCCGGTTCCTTCGCGGCCGCGGGGGCCGTGGGGACCGTGTCGAGGGAGTGGGACCCGCTCTCGCAGAACGGGCACTCGACGCGCTTGATGCGCATCGCCGTCCCAGCGTCCGAAAGCTGGACTCCGATCTCCTCCCTCGGACCGCCGCCCCTTCCGCCGCCACCCCGACTGATCATGTTCCGGAGGACAACCTCGTTGACGGCAACGCCGAGCAGGTGGCACCGCGATCGCGGAAACGCCTGTCCCGGATAGGGCACGGGCTGCCCGTTCGCGTCCAGGACCACGTGATGCGCGAAGTCGCTTCCTGGCCCCTTGTCGTAGGTGAGCATGTTGATCCCACCCGTGGGGTTGTCCTTGGTCGGGACCACGGCGCCGATCGCCTTCTTGACGGCGTCCGTGCGCTTGGCGTCGTCCGCGAAGAAGGAGGACATCTTGTCGATGCCTGCCTCGGCCGCTCCGGCAACCGTGCTTCCGACCATCATGCGCAGGAGTGTCTTCGTCACGGGATCCTTGATCCCGGCGAACTTGGCTACCTCGCTCATGACGAGATCGGTGACGCCGTGCGCTCCGCCCTTGGCGAAGATACTCTTGAAGTCAATACTTCCGAGGATGAACGCTGCCGCCTCGGCTCCGGTCTTCCCGGACGCGGCCATCGAGGCCTTGGCCAGTTCCTTGCCGAACTCCTCGGCGATTTCCTGACCGAGGTTCCTCGCGGCGCCGCCAACCGGCGAACCGGCAACGAGGGACGACGGACGACTGGTTTGTGCCATTTCAGACTCCTTCGTGTGCGGCATTCAGCCGCGTGTGTGTTGTCAGAGAGCATCGCGAAAACGTCAAATGTCTCCCATACGCAAGCCCAAGGGCCGCACACGGAAGTGCGTATATTTACCATAAAAATACGGAAATGTCAACCGAAAATTCCAACGCTTAGCGTTGGAATTCGGTCGAAATAGCGTCCTTTTCGACGTAAGATCATTGAATTTCCCTTATTTTTCGCTCACCGGCTGCTGACGCTTAGCTTTGGTAATCGGAGAGGCGGAGGCCGGTTTGGATGGCTTTTGTGGCTGGCTGGCGATCCTGGTTCCGGTTTACGAGTGTCGCACCAACGATTCTTCCGCCCCTCACGAACAACTGGGTGACGCCGCCTGCCTCGTGGCTGCCGATAACGCGTACCTCGTCCGCTGCCGTCCTGTCCGTGTCCCCGATGAACACAATGTCGAGTCCCGCAAGCTTGGCGGCGTAGGATGAGACCGCGCGATACTCATCGCGTGCCCCGGCCATGTTCCGGGCCGCGACCAAACCCTGCTCACGCGCCGCGGTCCAGTTGCCGGCCGTGCGTTGGCGGCCGACCGCAAGGTCGTCGAACTCAGCGATGTCACCAGCGACGTACGCGTCCTTCACGTTCGTCTCAAGCCGCGCGTTTGTGAGTACACCCTTCCCGACCGCGATCCCAGCGTCGCGAATCCACCCAAGATCTGGTTCCATGCCGGCCCCGATGCTGACAATGTCGCCCGTGGTCGCGCCGAGCGAATCAAGATCGTCGACGTTCGCGCGAACGTCGACGTTCGCGCGATGCAACGCGTCGTTGATCAACTCTCCGCTGTCCGCGTCAAGCGTCCGGCGGAACATCCACGGGCCGCGGAACGCAGCGACCGTCGCAGCTCCGTGATGCAGAAACGCGTCAATCAAATCCGCCGCAATGAAGCTCCCTCCATAGACAATCCCACGTCCGCCCGCGCGCGACCTCAAAAGCGAGATCAGGTGCTCCGCGTCGCCGAGCGAATGAAAGTACGCGACGTTCACGCTTTCGTACGGCAATGTCCGAGGCTCGCCGCCGGTCGCAATCAGCAGCCTGTCGTATGGAATCTCACGCCCGTCGGAGATGGTGATGAACCCGTTCGTTGTATCAATCGACTCGCAGCGCGTGCCAGGAAGCCATTCGATTTTCTGTTCCTGATACCAGGATTCTTTTTTCAAAAATAACTTCTCGCGCGGAACGATCCCCTTCACATAATGTGTGAGAAGCACGCGCGAATAGAGGGGTTCAAACTCCTCGCACACGAGCACGATCTCCGCGCTTGCGTCGATCTTTCGCAGTTCCTCCGCGGCCGTTGTCCCGGCAATGCCGCCGCCGACGATCACGTGCCTCACACGTCCGGAAACAATTGAACCCCTTCCTCGTCATAGATGAAGACGGCAAGCGTGGGACACGACTGCGCGGCCAAAATCAGGTTCTCCTTTTCCTCGTCCGTCACCTCGACGACGCGCTCGAATGTCCTGGACACAGGCTCCTGTCCGTGATCGAGCACGTACGCCTTATTCTCCTCGTTGAGCTGAAATGTTTCCGGAGCCACGGTCACGCAGGAGGCTGCGCCAATGCAGAGGTCTGGGTCGACTTTGATGGTGAGCTTGGACATAGAAAATATGTCACGGATTACGGATTTTCTCGGATATACGGATTAGAACCTCATGGATAATAGGCGGGGTCTCCGTCAGGGCCGGACAGGCCCGCACCCCGCCGAGTTCATGCTCGCGTCTGAGTACCTGATCCGCAAATCCGGCGAAATCCGTAATCTGTGACAATTTAGTTCAAATTTGAATTATACTTTTCGATATAAAACCGGATCAGTTCCTCGACGGCTGGAAGCACGCCTGGGTTGCCGATGCCGACTTTGGTTCGTGCCTGCACGGCCTCGAGCGTGGTCGCCCCGTCGAGCACGGCCGCCTCGATGTCGCGGTCCGTGACGTTCGCGACCGAGTCCACGACGCGCGCGGACTCCGCTACAATCTTATCCGTTTTTCCGACGCAGCGATAATAATCGTTGATCGCGTCGCGCAAAGCCTTGTCGCAGAGCACCGAGCAGTGAAACTTGCGCGCGGGTAGCCCGCCGAGACGGTCCATGATCTGCTGCGGGCGGATTGCCCGCGCCTCCCCAAGCGTAAGCCCGCCGTTTTCCGTGACCATTTCCGAAGTCATGGACGTTGACGCGATCGCGCTTCCGCAACCAAATGTCCGCCAGCGAAACTCAAGAATCCGCTCCGTCTCGGGATCGACCCTCAGCCACACGCGCAACTCGTCCCCGCATGCCGGAGAGCCGACTTTGCCGATTGCATTGAACCGCGACGTGTCCTCCTCGTCCGTCAAAAAGTTGCGCGGATGAAAAAAGTGATCCTTCACGGTGTCGGAATAGAACCAAGCTATGGATCCATCCTTGGACGTGACGTCGCTCATACGAAATATTTTTCATCAACGCGAATCGGACTGATCGAGCGTAGCTTTTCGACGAGCGGCGGCAACACGTCGAGCACGTAATCGATATCCTCTGCCGTGGTCGCATGCCCGAGCGAAAAGCGGACCGAGCCGTGCGCGACCTCGAACGGAAGGCCGAGCGACAAGATCACATGCGACGGGTCGAGCGACGAGGATGCGCAGGCAGATCCGGTCGAGACATACACGCCCGCGGCGTCGAGATAGAGGACAAGTGCCTCGCCCTCGATGTCCATGAACGACACATTCGCATTGTTCGGCAAGCGATTCGTCGCGTGTCCGTTGAGCCTGGTCTTGGGCACTCGCTCGCGAATTCCGGCGACCAGCTTGTCGCGCAGCGCGACGAGCCGAGCCGATTCGCGCGAACGATCGGCCTGCACGAGTTCCAACGCCTTTGCCATGCCGACAATGCCGGCCACGTTCTCGGTTCCAGGACGAATCCCGCGCTCCTGCGACCCTCCGAACTGCAAGGGCTGCAGCTTGATTCCGCGTCGAACATACAGCGCCCCAACTCCCTTTGGCCCGTACATCTTGCTGCCATTGATCGTCATCAGGTCGACATGCAGCTTCTCAACGTCAAGATCGAGAAACCCAGTCGCCTGACACGCGTCCGTGTGAAAAATGGGGTAACTCTTCCCTAACTTTTGACTTTTGACTTTTGACTTTTGAATCGCGTTCCCTATCTCCCCGATCGGCTGCACGGTGCCAATCTCATTGTTCGCATACATCACTGAAACGAAAATCGTATCCGGTCGAATCGCCTCCATCACCTGCTCGACCGATATCATCCCCTCACGATCCGGCAATAGACGCGTAACCTCGAAGCTCTCGTGTTTTTCAAGATGACCGACTGCCTCCAAAACCGCATGGTGCTCGAACGCGGTCACGACCATATGTTTTCCGCCCGCCGCATTGGCCCGGCAATAGCCAAGGACGGCCAGGTTGTCCGATTCGGTCCCCCCGGACGTAAAGACGATTTCCTCGGCCCGCACATGCAGCACGGCCGCGATTCGAGCCCGAGCACCCTCAATCGCGTCCTTCGCTTCCTTGCCGACCGAGTGAAAGCTCGACGGGTTCCCGCATGCGTGCCCAAGGTACGGCAACATGGCCTCGAGAACGCGGGGGTCAAGCGGCGTGGTTGCGGCGTGGTCGAGGTAAACGTGTCGCATGGGATTGAAATTGAAAGTCAAAATGTTCGGAAATTCGTTTGCTGTAACGCTGAAAATCTATCAAAAATCGGACTTTTCGGCAAGATTTTCACTGGAAATGAAAAAGAGGTCGGACAGGGTCCAGACCTCAGGTTGCCTTCTCGGCCTACGCCGACTTGCCCGCCGCCTCGAGCCTCGCGATCTCGCCGAGCGCGGCATCGATGCGCTGACGACAAGTCTCGAGACTGAGGAGCTTCAACCCGAGAAGGTCTTTTGCGGAACCGAGGACCACAGATGTGCCGAGCGGCGTGCGGAAAGGCACGTCATTCGACAACACCTCGCGGAACCCGTCGCAAAGGTAGATGAACGGGTCGGCTTCCGCGACCGCGAGCCTACACGCGGCCCAGATCTCCGAGTCCTCACCGGAGCCGTCGCTCTTGGCCAGACGGTCGGCGGCGGCCTGCAGCGCCTCAACGCGCCGATCCCACCACGCGGTGTGCTCAGCATACTCGCAGAAGAACAAGGTGCGCGGATCCGCGTTGATCGCGCTCGCCTGCTTCTTGATTCTCAAGGACCACTTGAGTGGAAAGCGGTATGCCTGCACGACCAGGTATGGGTCGAAGAAGGTGCATAGGGCCGCATCGACCAGAACCAACCCGAAGGAAATGGGGTAGATCGTGATGATGGTGATGTACCGCATCACGACATACCGCTTCATGATACCCCACCTGGCCTCTTCCGCGTCCGTGTTCTCCGTAAGGTTGAACCATCGGGCGAACGGGATGAAGGATCCAGGCAGGAGATATGCCCAGATGACCATCGCGAGGATCGCTGCGACGAACAGACTTTCCAACACGAACACGGCGAGGAAGAAATGATCTCTGCCGATGAGGTGGACGTACAAGAGAATGCCAGAGACCCCGAATAGACACCCGAGAGATCCAAAAAGGAACAAGAAGAGATCCTTTCCGAACCCCTGCGCGCGAGTCTCGTCGCGCATCCGGGCGATGCTCCGCGCCGCAGTCGCGGCCCTCAGCGAGGTTTTGAACGGACCCGTCAGTTCGGGACTTTTTTCGAAACGACAGTTTGCCATGTGCTTCCTCCAAGAAGCGGGTGAACGGTTGATGGAGCGGGTGAATGGTTGATGGAGCGGGTGAATGGTTGATGGAAAAGAACAGTCGGCCAGCGTAGTCGTTTTCGACCGAAATGTCAAGGAAACCAGCCAATCCCAACACCCGGTGTTGGGTAAAGAAAAAAGGCGGACTTTCGCCCTGCCTTCGTATCAGACCTGCGCCGCCTCAAGCCTCGCGACCTCGTCGAGAGCATCGTTGGTGTTCCGACGAAATCCCTCAATTTTCCGAACGGTGTATTCGATGCTGCGCCACGAACCGGGATCCAACTCTTCGCACCCAAGCCGCCCACCCCTTTGAATGGAGAAATCAAGCGCCCCGCTAAGTACGGTCATTTCCTTGACGAACCCCGCGGCTTCCAAGCAGGCAAACCTGCTTGTGCGATGCGTCGGATTGTCTACATCAAAGCTGCAAAGGCTCAGACGGTCGGCGGCGGCCTGCAGCGCCTCAACGCGCCGATCCCACCACGCGGTGTGCTCAGCGTACGCAAGAAGAAATGCCGTCCGCGGATCAGCGAGGATCACGCTGGCCCGACTCCTGACCGTGTAGGACCACCCATCAGAGGTGCGGAAGACCTGCACCGCCAGGCGCGGATCATGCAAGGTACAAGCCATGGCGTAGGCCAGGACGACGCCACCGGAGAATGGAAATACTGAGAAGAATCCGATCCACCTCCAGGTACTCATCGTACTTCCCTTCGGAACCTCCTCGATGAAGGAACGTCTGCCAGCCTCCACGAACCACCCAGGGAAGACATTGGCCCACATGATGAAGACCAGGCCGGTCCCCACGAACAGCGAGTGCCCCCTGAGCGTGTTGTGAATGTATTCCTCCGTCATGCCCGGATAGAAAAGGTACAGAACGGCTGATGCCACGATACACCAGAGCATGGTTCCGACCATGTATTTGACACAGACCATGAGCAACCCTTGGGCACGACTAACCTCACGCATCAAGTTGATGTGCCGCGCTGCAATTGCGGTATTGAGGGAGGTCTTGAACAGACCCGTCGGTTCAGGACTTTTCACGAAATTCCACTTTGCCATGTGCTTCCTCCAAGAAGCGGGTGAACGGTTGATGTAATGAACGGTCGGTCAGCATAGCTGTTTTCGACCAAAATGTCAAGGAAATGAGTCAATTCCCAACACCCGGTGTTGGGTTCCAGTTCTGGATCAGTACCCAACACCGGGTGTTGGGTAAAAGAAAAAAAGCGGGGTCGTGGCCCGCTATGATCTGATCCCGCACTCGCCAGCCTCAGGCTTCGCGTTCCTCCGAATGACTCGGCGCCGGCGCACGGCTCAGAGTCTGTGCCATCATGTGGCTGATGCTCTGCCGATAGTCCTCGGCGCGACGCAGATCAAACCTGTCGGCCTTCCTGCCCGCCCGGGTACCAAGGCTCCGATGACCCGCGACCAGTTGAGACAACCGGTCCGTCACATGAAGGATCGCCAGATAGTATGACTCCGCGTCCTGGCACAGATGCCGGGACCAGGCTGGATCGAATCCTTCATCTTCGCCCGGATTCTTATTCTCTCGAACCTCGAAGAGAAGCGAGATGCCTCGGTTCCAGCCGGCAACCACGTTGGCGAGGTCGTCGAGATGCCGCACGCGCGGATCCGCGAGCACAGCCTCGGCGTCGGCCATGATCGGCTTGCCGTTGCGCCCGTATCCGACGGTCACGCGCGGACGAATGAACATCCACGGGCACAGGGCCCGAAGGCGTGAGCGTCTTGCCGGGATCGCGATCCGGCTTCCGCGAAGACGACGTGCCTCCGCCAAGGCTTCGAACGCGATCCGAAGGGGTTCATTCTCGTTCAGATCGATGACATGAAATGTCTGGACTTCCATGCTTCCTCCTACTCACGGTTGGCGGAAAAGAACAGGTCGAGAGTATGCGACGGTTCACGCGAAAAGTCAAGGGAAACCGCTCAAAATTTCCCAAAAAAGTGTTGGGTAAAAGAAAAAAGGCGGGACCTGAGTCCTGCCCTGTGGTTAGAGCCGGACGACGCGCAAGGCGTCGTCGAGCGTCCGGCGACTGCTGGACGCGGCGCCGTCCACCAACTGGAGGCCCCAGATCAACTTCGCTCGATCGAGGGCCTCGCAGCCGAGGCTCGCGTTGTTCTCGAACGACTCGTCGAGCTCGACCGCGAGTGCGTTCAGCGCACTGAAGTGGTGCTCAGCCTGACACGCGACCGTGTTCCAGGACGCGAGACCCTCCGTCGAGGTGTTGTACTGGTCCTCGGCAGACTGGGCGCGGGCGACCTCCGCGTTCCAGCGATCGACGAGCTCGCCGAGCCGGAGAACTGCCTCGCAGCGCGGATCTGCGAGGATCGCGCTCGCGCGGGCCCGGATCGGACGATCCATCTCCTTCCCGACCTGGAGCATGGGATTTCCCAGCTCCCA
>Ga0172379_10003274_pt1 | contig 26190 bp, 19 predicted proteins | sample GrowelOW334metaG_FD_119756 | JGI IMG/M metagenome (GOLD analysis project Ga0172379, IMG submission 119756) | Groundwater microbial communities from an aquifer near a municipal landfill in Southern Ontario, Canada - Groundwater well OW334 metaG | ecosystem: Environmental > Aquatic > Deep...
CTTTGACCTCGGTACAATTCGACCTGCTCGCGCTCATGGCGGGGAAGCCCGGCAAAGTATGGACCCGCCTTGAAATTCTCGACGGAATATCGGGATCGGCCCACGAAGGCTACGACAGGACCATCGACGCCCACATAAAGAACGTGCGCAAGGCCCTCGGGGACGAGATCGACGCGCCTCGCTTCATCGAGACGGTTCGAGGTGTCGGCTATCGCTTCATGGAGAGCGGGGATGAGGCTTAAATACCGCCTATCCCTCCTTTTCCTCGTGGTCATCGTCGTGGGCGCGACCACGACCCTCATCCCCGTCAGGCGTTCCACGGTGAGCCTGTTCAAGTCCTTCGTCTTCGAAGGTGACGCGAAAAAGGCCCAAGCCTACGCGACCATCCTCGCCGAATACGGCAAGGAAAAGGGCAATTGGGACGAAGCGCAGGGCTTCCTGGCGGAGTTGCCCGATCTCATCTCGCGTCTCATCGATTCCAAAATACATGGCGAGAGCGGCTGGACGGGATTGACCGGATATCCCGCTCAAACCCTGCGCTCGCTGATGGCCGATCGCGTCGTCGTGGCCGATTCCCGGGGCTTGATCGTCGCCGATACGGCGAACGAGATCTTGGGAACCTTGCATCCCGCCCGACATGTCGACCACGGCGTTCCGATCCTCGTCGAATCCAAGCGGGTCGGCACCGTCCTCGTCGGCTCGATGATCGACTCCTCGCTCACCGGCATCGACGAACGCTATCTCGATTCGGTGACCGCTTCGCTCGTCCGCTCCACCGCCGCATCGGCGGCTATCGCGCTATTTTTGGGCCTCCTGTTCGCCGCTCGGATCACCAAGCCGCTGGGCACGCTCGCCATCGCGGCCAAGCGCGCGGCCTCCGGAGATTTTTCGGCCCCGGTGCCCGTAATCGGACGCGACGAGTTGGCCGATCTCTCCACCTGCTTCAACGAGATGCTCGCGGAGCTCAAGCGCCTCGACGCGGCCCGGAAGCAGGTGATAGCGGATTCCGCCCACGAGTTGCGCACTCCGGTGACCCTGATCCAAGGCACCGTGGAGGGCATGATCGACGGCATTTTTCCGCTCGACGTCGCCACTCTCGAATCCGTCCACGAGGAGACGCTGCGGCTCGCGCGGCTCATCGATACGTTGCGCGAACTCGAGATAATAGAATCGGGCGAGCTGGAGCTTTCGATCGAGGGCGTCGACCTAGGCGAGACGATCCGCAAGGCCGTGGCCTCGTTCTCCTCGGCCGCCGTGGCGAAATCCGTCTCGCTCTCGCACGAAAGCGGCTCGAGCCGCCCCGTCGCGAGGGGCGATTACCTGCGCCTGGGGGAAGTGGTCTACAACCTTCTTTCCAACGCGATCAAGTATTGCCCCGAAGGCGGAACGGTGATCGTGCGCGAACTCGCGCGCGCGGACGGCTTCGTCTCTTTCGGCGTCGACGACTCGGGGCCCGGCATCGCGCCCGAGGATCGCGCAAGGGTATTCGACCGCTTCTTCAGGATAGACAAGTCGCGCGCCACGGACACGGGGGGCAGGGGCCTCGGCCTCGCGATCGCCTCGGAGATCGTGAAGGCCCACGGCGGTTTCATCTCGATAGGCGATTCGGAGCTCGGCGGTTCTAGCTTCGTCGTGGTCCTTCCTCGATTCGAAGGTTAGCGCCTACCGCGGCCTCTATCGGTCCTCGATAGCCGAGTTATGCGGAACAAGCCGCGCGAGCCGGGCCGCGCGGTTCGAGAAAGCGCGCTCATAACTCCAGCTCGAGAACGAACTTCGTTCCCTCCCCTCGTTCCAGCCGAATACTCCCGTTCCTCTGCGTCGCCAGGGCCCTTACGAGCATCAAGCCGAAACCCGAGGAATTTTCGAAGTCGATCGATTCGGGAATGCCCGTCCCGTCGTCGCCTATCGTGAATATGGCCTTCGTACCCTTTCTCGCGGCGGAGACTCGAATCGTACCCTCGCTTCTTCCAAGAAAGGCGTATTTTATCGAATTGGCAACCAGCTCGTTCACGATTATGCCGAGGCCGGACGCGAGGTTAGCGCCTAACGCGAAATCCTCGAGCTCTCCCTCGATTTTTATGAGCGCTCGATTCGGGAAGCCTCGGACGATCTCCCTCACGAGAGTGGACAGATAGTCTTTCACGGAGATCTCGACATAATTCTCGGATCGGTAGAGCTTGTCGTACAGCACGCCCATACACCTCAACCTGTTCTCCGATTCGCGCAGGGCCTTGATCGCCGCGGGGTCCTCCAGCATATCCGCCTGCAGGAGAAGAACGCTCATCATGGTATTCATATTGTTTTTTATGCGGTGATGGACTTCCTTGAGTATAAGCTCCTTCTCCGCGAGCAGATCCCTGATCTCCTTGTCCGCCCTTTTCTGAAGCGTTATGTCCCTGAAGAACGACACGAGCCTTTCGCCTTCGTTCGGAAGGGTCCGGGAGCTAACCTCGAATTCGATGACGCTCCCGTCCTTGCGGCGATGCCGCGTCTCGAAGCGCTCGCCGCCTCGCGCGACGATTCGTTCTATCCTTTGCGACAGCCCCAGATCGTCCTCGTAAATCGATATTTCGTCGATTCTCCTATTTATCAGCTCGCTTCTGTCATAACCGGTCAGCCTGCGATAGGATTCGTTGACGTCGAGGATGACTCCGCGAGTATCCATGAGCAAATACCCGTCCATCGCCGTATGCAGGATGGTCCTGTGCAATTCCTCGCTTTCGCGCAAGGCTTCGTAAATCCGCTTCCGCTCGGTGATATCACTAGCCGTGCCTTCGAAACCGACTATCTTTCCGTCCGAATCGAACAAGGGCACCGCGCTCGAAGTATGCCAACGCCAGGAGCCGTCCCTATGGCTCACGCGATATTCCACGTTCTCGGCACGAGCCTCCGTTTCGAGGATATTTCTCAGCCAAGCATGGCAGGCCGCGAGGTCATCGGGGTGGACGAAATCGGAAAACGACCGCCCGACCACGTCCTTCACGGGATGCCCGATCAAGGTCGTCCACGCGGAGGATACGAACGTGAAAAAACCTTCGGCGGACAGGGTATAGATAATATCGTGGCTGTTCTCGATCAAGAGGCGATGTTTTTCCTCGCTCGCTTTCAGCGCGGCTTCCATTCTCACGCGCTCGGTGCTGTCCATGAAGGTCACGACGGCCCCGATCGTCTCGCCTTCCTTCCGCTGCGGATAGGACCAGTACTCGACGGGAAAGGCCGTTCCGTCCGCTCGCCAGAAGACTTCGTCGTCGACGTGCGTTCCTATTCCTTTTTGGAAGGCGCGGAAAATATGGCAGGTTTCTACCGGGAAAAGGGTCCCGTCCGCGCGCTTTCCGTGAATCTGCCAGTGCATGTTCTTGCCGAGCAGATCCTCGGGGCGATCGTAGCCGAGCAGGTCGAGGCAGGCGTTGTTGCAGAACGTGCAGTTGCCGCTCATGTCGATGCCGTATATCGCCTCCGCCGCGGAGTTCAGTATTAGGCGGAATTTCTCGTCGCTCTCCCGCAAGGCCCGCTCGGTTTTCTTGCGCTTCGTGATGTCGAAGATCGACATGGCCAATTGCCCTTCCTGCGGCTTGTAGATGGCCGTCTCGGAATAGGTATCCGCCTCGACGTCGAAGCTTTCGATCGTGACGTGAACTCCCGTCGCCGCGGTCTTCTCGAGTTTTTCGAGCCGATATCTCTCGAAATCGGGAAAGGCGGAGAGGAGCCTCGTTCCAATCAATTGGGATGTTTTCTTTCCGACGAGCTCCTCGAAGGCCGAGTTTGCCTCCAGGAAAAGAAAGTCGACGGGCTTTCCCTCGCCGTCTTCCACGATCTCGAAGATCGCGTTGGCCGAGCTCCTATGCTCGAACAAGGAGCGGAACCTCGCCTCGCTTTCCATCAGCCTTCTTTCGCGATTCCTAAGCCCCGTGATGTCGGTGGAGACTGCCAGGATACCCGTCACTTCTCCCTTGGAATCGATGAGGGGAAACTTGCAGGTATCGAGGATGGCCGCCTCGCCGTCGACGAAATGCTCGATTTCCTCGTAGTGCGTTTTGGGCGTCCGCGTGCCCATGACCTCCAGGTCGTCGACGCGAAAGGATTCGACCTCCGCGAGAGGGAAGGGAAAGCCCGCTTCCCTCTCGCTCCTCCCGACCAAATCCTCGGGCTTCGAGAAACCGCGTTTTCGGGCGAAAAGAGTGTTGCAGCCGAGAAAGCGCGAATCGGTATCCTTCCAGACGACGAAGCCGGGAAATGTTTCGACGATATATTCGAGAAGCTGGGAATGATCCCGCAACGTCTCGTAACTGGCCGTCGCCTTTCGATTGGCGGCGAATAATTTGAAGGCCATCTTGATCGAGGCGTCGAGCACGGTAATGCTCGAGTTCTTGATGACGTAGCCGTATGAAGTGATTTTTTCCGTCTTCTCCACTATTGCCCGCTCGCTGTGCGAAGACAGGAAGACGATGGGAATATCGCGGTCTTTGAGGATCATCTCGGCCGCCTGCGTACCGTCGATGCCCTTGCCCAAATCGATATCCATGAGGATGAGGTCTATATGAGCGGGACCCTTCAGAAGTTCGACGGCTTTTTCGCCCGAGGCCGCTGTTACGACCGAATACGCGTATTTCTCGAGCGAGTGCTTTTCCGCCATCGCGATGAGCGCTTCGTCTTCCACGAGGAGAATGGTTTTGACGCTATCGTTTTCCATGCCTTGCCTTTTCCGAAAATTCGTAGAGGGCGGCACTCGGCTAATGGAATGTCGCCTCATTGGAGTATAGCAGTTTCCCGCGAACGGAGAAGGCTTTTTCTGTCGATACTATAGTGGCGCGACATATTGCCCGCGCGCGGAAAGGGGAGACTGGGCGTGATTGGGGCCAAAAAAAGAAAGACTCGAGTACGTCTATCGCCGATGGAAAAATGGAAGCTGATCGCGCCTTATGCCTGGCGCAAGATCCGCGAACAGATCAAGGCCATAGCCCTCATCGTCGCTTATCTAGTTTTTTTCCAGACTCTCGTGCTCGGAATAGCCATCGCGGAAGCCCTCTCCATCGCGATCGGCATCGCGGTCATCGTCCTCGGCTTGGCATTTTTCATGGAGGGACTCTTTCTCGGCATTATGCCTTTGGGCGAGACCATCGGCTTGAAGCTTCCGCGAAAGGTCAAGCTTCCGACAATACTCGTCTTTTCTCTCGCGCTGGGCATTGGGGTCACCTTCGCCGAACCGGCCATCGGCGTGCTCCAGGCGGCTGGTTCTTCGATCAAGGCCTGGAACGCTCCCCTCCTTTTCCTGGTGCTGAACAAAGATGCTTCTTTGCTCAAGTGGGCGGTCGGGATAGGAGTCGGCCTGGCGGTCGTCGCGGGCATGCTGCGCTTTATATACGGCTGGTCCCTCAAGCCCTACCTCTATGTCGGCGTCCCCCTCGCCCTCGGCTTGAGCCTCTGGTCAAGCTTCGAGCCCAACATGGCCTACTTGAACGGCGTAGCCTGGGATTGCGGAGGCATAACGACCGGCCCGGTGACTGTCCCCCTCGTGCTGGCCCTGGGCATCGGCATTTCGCGCATCGTTTCCAAGGGCGATTCCGAATCGGGCGGCTTCGGCGTCGTGACCTTGGCCTCCTTATTCCCGGTGTTCACCGTGCTCCTCCTCGGGCTTATCCTCTTGCCTTCGGTGCCCAAGCCCATGGAGCAAGCTTCTTTTTTCGCTGCCGAAAACCGCGAAAAAGCGCTCGCGCTCTTCGAGGACGAAGACAGCTTACGCGGTTATGCCTTGAAAAACGCAAGGGTATCGGAGCAACTCGCCCTTTTCGACGGCGATCCGACAAAATTCGCCGCGTATTTAGAAAATCTGGGCTCCGACGAAAAGCTCAGGGAAAAGGTTTTCGGGACTTCCTCGCGCGCGGCCATCGAGCGCTGGGCCATAGACAAGGGCTCGGACGAACAACGCCTCCTCGTCTTCGGCTCCACCGAGGCGATCGCCGACGCCGTGCTCGCCTCCGCCGCGAAGGGAAAGGATAGGCTCGACCTAGCCGGCCTTCTCGGGCGCAACGGGGCGCTGGCCCTTCAAGCCATACTCCCCCTCGTGCTATTTCTCCTTTTCGTGCTGGTTCTCGTACTTGGGGAAAAACTCGTCCATGGGGACGAAATTTTCATCGGCCTAGTCTTCGCGCTGGTGGGAATGCTCCTTTTCAATATTGGTATCGAGCTCGGTCTGACCAAGCTGGGAAACCAAGTGGGCTCGACCCTGCCCTCTTCCTTCAAGAAAATAGAGCTCGGCGACCAAGCGCGAGCCATTCCGAATTTCGATCCCGCCCTGGTACAGACCGCGATCAAACCCAACGGCGAGACGGGCCGCTTTTTTTACGCCAATTTGAACGACGCCTATATCCAGGTGCCCTATGAGGAAAAGCGGCTCGACACCACGACGAGGCGCTACCTTTGGGTACCCACGAAGGGACCGCTTTTCGGACCCTCCCTTGGCAGCGCGGGCTTCCTCCTTGTCGTTCTTTTCGCCTTTATAATGGGTTACGGAGCGACCCTCGCCGAACCGGCTCTCAACGCTTTAGGGGCGACGGTGCAAAACTTGAGCGCGGGAGCCTTCAAAAAAAGCCTCATAATGCACTCGGTGGCCGTGGGCGTGGGCATCGGCATAGCCGTGGGCGTCGTCAAGATAATCTGGGACCTGCCGCTCCTCCTCCTCATAGGCCCTCCCTACCTCCTTCTCATGCTTCTCACGAAGCTTTCCACCGAGGAATTCGCCACGATCGGTTGGGACAGCGCGGGGGTCACGACGGGACCGATCACGGTCCCCCTCGTCCTTTCCTTGGGGCTGGGTATCGGCGGGCAACTGGGAGCGGTGGAGGGTTTCGGGATACTCGCCACCGCCTCGGCCTTTCCCATCCTTTCGGTTTTAACGGTGGGACTCGTGGTGAACGGCACGAAGAAATCCACCAAAAAAAAGAGCGGGGAGCTATCTCATGGCTAAGAGCGTGAACGAAAAGCTCTACAGTGTCAGAATCGTCGTGGACAAATGGAGCACTCATGAGGTCCTCTCCTGCCTAAAAAGCATGGGTTTGCCCTATGCCTACGACGAGACGGGGCGAATCATCATTCTCGAGGAAGAAAAAAGCCTTCGCGCCCTTATCTCCAAAAAGCTCCTTCTGAAAGAAGAGCAGGTTTCCGTAATCACCTTTTTGGTGCCGGAAGCCTTCGGGAAGTCCGTCGTCAATTATCTGACTTGGAAACTGGACTTGGACCTGCCCGGAAAAGGAAGCATAATCGCGCGGCACGTGACGAGGCTCCGCGCCGCCGAGGGACTTGAAACGGGGATGCCCACCTTGGGACCCGCCGAACCCAAACTGATCGGCGAGAACCTAATCGGCATCGGCTGCATCACCGTCAAAGGCGCGGGTAACCAGGTCGCCTCCATCGGCTTGACCACGGGGACAGCCATTCCGGACTTCTCCTACGGCATAGGCACGGGCTTACGAAACCGCCTCGGGGCATGGCGCATTTTCATACCCGCCGAAAAAGAGGTGGCGAACCTCGTCTTGGCGAAGGAAGACGCCGACACGATCATGGATATGATGATCGAGGCGGGGCGGCTCGACCATCCCGGCAAGGGTTTTATCTTCCAGTACCCGGTCGCCATGGGGGTGCTCGAGACGAAATTCTCCTCCGGCGAGGCGAAACAGGCGGCGAGCCTCGAGCAGATCATCTACGCGATAGACGGGATGGAGGGGAATACCGCGTGGCGCCGCAAAGGACTCGTTCATTCGACGGCCAGCGACGAGCGCAGCTATATTAAGTCCCTCGTAAATTACATAATTATTTGTAACGAGGGCCTCTGCGAGGGCCTCACAAAGGCCGCCATGGAAGCCGGCGCCTCGGGCTCGACCATGCGGCGGCTCAAGTATGTACCGCTCGCCGCCTCAAAAGACTCGATTTCGCCCGCGCGTGAAATCAGCGACATGACAATCGGCGAATCCCAGGTCGAGGCGGTGACGCAAGCCCTTATCGAAAACGGCCTACTCGAAGCGGCCGCCTCCGGCGAGGTAATCATGAGCCCGGTACCCAAGGCCTTCACCTTTATGCAGAAAAAATAAGCTCCGCAGGCCGGGGCGGCGGCTACGGGCCAAGGTGACCGTTTTGTACCGGGGCGGCGGCCTGCGAGCCGGGGCGACAGAGGTCAAGCTAAGGCGGCGGCTTCGGGCCGGAGCGACGGCCCGACGGCCGTCGCCGTCTCCACGCTAGGTCGCCTGCCCGTAGTACGCGCCCGCTCCATGCTTGCGCAGAAAATGCTTGTCGAGCAGTTCTTGCGAGATCGAGAGCGCCGGGCCGATCGCGCGAGAGAGAATAGCCATGCGCGCCACTTCCTCGAGAACGACCGCGTTGTGCACGGCATCCTCGGGGTCCTTGCCCCAGGTGAAGGGGCCGTGGCCGCGCACGAGGACTGCGCTCATCATCGCGGGGTCGATGCCTCGGCGCAGGAAGGTTTCGACGATGACCCTGCCGGTCTCGGCCTCGTAGGCCCCGCCGATCTCGGCCTTCGTCATGGCGCGGGTGCAGGGTACCGAGCCGTAAAAGTGATCCGCGTGGGTCGTACCCTCGGCGGGGATGTCCAAGGCGGCCTGGGCGAAGGCCGTCGCGTGGGTGGAATGGGTGTGAACGACGCCCCCACAGGCAGGAAAGGCCTTGTAGAGCTCGAGATGGGTGGCGAGGTCCGAGGAAGGCTTGTAGTCGCCCTCGACGATCCTGCCCTCGAGATCGACAAGGACCATGTCCTGAGCCTTCATGCCTTTATAAGGCACTCCGGAGGGCTTTATGGCGACGAGCCCCCGTTCGCGGTCGATTCCGGAAGCGTTGCCCCAGGTAAAAAGAGCCAAGCCATAGGCGGGCAGCTCGAGGTTGGCCTCGAGCACTATCTGTCTCAGCTCCGCATTCGTCACGCTATGCCCCCCTCGCGCATTCTTTCGAGCATCCACGCCCGCGCGCTCACGATTTCAGCGACCGGGTCCGGCGCCTTGTCGGTCCACATTTCGATGAGATAGGAACCCCGGTAGCCGATCGCGTCGAGGGCCCTGAAGGCGGCGGGAAAATCGACGCAGCCCCGGCCAAAAGGCAGGTCGCGAAATTGGCCGGGAAAATCGGGAGTGACGGCGAGGCTGTCCTTGAGGTGGACGGCCGCGATACGTCCGCGCGCGAGGGCCAACTCGACGGGCACATTGTTGCCCCAGGCGGAGAGATTGCCGAGGTCGGGATAGACCTGGAACCAGGCGCTCGGAATCGCGTTCGCGTAGCGCAGCCATTTCGTGATCGAGCCCATGAGCGGCGTGTCCATAATCTCCATGGCGAGGCAAACCTGGGCCTGCTCGGCCAGGGCGACGGCCCAGGCCAGGCCCTCCTCGAAGCGCTCCAGGCTCGCTGGAGTCGAGGGCTCGTAGTAAACGTCGTAGCCGGCCAACTGCAGGGTCCGCAGGCCGCAATCCACGGCCAAACCGATGGCCGACTCCATTATTTCGCGGGCGCGCGCACGCACCGAGGGATCGGCGCTGCCAAAGGGATACTTCCGATGCCCCGACAGGCAGACCGAAGGAACGCGCAAACCCGAAGCTCCCACATCGCTTCTGAACCGCGCCCGCTCCGAAGCCGTCCAGGCCAGCCTCGAAAGCCTCGCTTCCGACTCGTCGATCGACATTTCCACATAGTCGTAGCCTGAGCTTTTTGCCGTTTCGAGCATCCGCGGCCAGGAGAGCCCCGGCGGCAAAGCCTTTTCATAGATGCCAATCACCGGCTTGGTTCTTTCCTTCATGCGGATTCTCCTTTACAGAGACGCAGGCTGGCCATTCGAACAGATAAATGATCGATACGAATGATATTCGATGGGCAAACATCATTATTAGCATATTATCCGAAAATAACAATCACAAAAAAGATCGAACGACCATAATTATATATCTTCCAACCCGAACATGGCGCTTAAGGGTATCTTCCGATTGAGGGAATTTTAAAAAGCTCTTTCCTCCGTTGTCCGCAAGTAAGATTTCTGGCTTTGGAAGGCGGGATTGAAAAGACGGCTCAACAATACCCGTAAAGTATCGAAAACCGATAAAGGTAAATAATACGGAGGGATTTAGGTATTTGTAGATTATTATCTACAAGCTTTTTAGGTGCATTTCGATGGACAGATTACTTTAAAAATAAAAGGATTAGCGCCGAGGCGGCGAAATGCATAGTGGACCGCGGCTTCTGCCTCGAGCTGCGCTCTTTTTTATCCACATACACCCGGAGGATATTCCCTTGAAACATGAACTTCTTGTCATTACCTGCCTGCTCTTCCTATCCCCCTTGATTGCCGCGCAAAGCGATGATATCGACCGCGAGACGGAAAACGCCATTATACTGGGTATCGAAGACAGCCTGTTCTACGCCAAGACGGCATCGAGCGATTTTCTCCTGCTTTCGCTCGAGCCCTCTCTGTCGATGGAATGGGGCGCATCGGCTAACGCGGGAATCTCCGCCTCGGGAAAAGCCTTGGTTCATCTGCTCGGGGCGGGCGGCGAAAGCCTCGCCTTCTCGGCGCAATCGCTCAGCGCCTTCGGACGATTGAGGCTATTCGAATCCCCCACGGGAGCCACCTTCGGCTTCGTTTCGGTGGGCATGCCCGTCGGGGTCGAAGTCGGCGGCGGAATTCGGAAAAACGACATACTCCTCAACCAGGGAAGGATTTGGCATGCGAAAATGGGCGGGCGAATCGAACACCTCGACGATCCGGTCCTCCTTGGTATCGATCTATTTTTCGGGCTCGAGCTGGCCCCAGACTGGGATACCAAGGAAAGCTCCATGGTCACGGGAGGCTCGATCTTCTCGGTTTTTTCCATCGGCAAGTCGATAGCGGTAAAGTTGCTCCTCGACATGAGGTACACGCTACCCCTCGAGGGAAGTTATGTGAATACGATCACCTGGAACGGTATGGAAAACTCCATCGGCCTGTTCCTGATCCACCGGACGGATCGAACGCTGAACGAGGGCGGCGTCAGGAGATCTACGGCTCCCCTCGGACAGAGCTCCTTCGGCGGAAGCACGCGATACGCGATCCCTCTCGGGGACCGCTGAGCCGGCGATCGTTTTTGGCGGCATCGCCGCGGATGCGGGCTTAAGCGCCTTTCCCGGCCGCCCCGTCCGTGTCCGAGCAGGCGGCTTCGAGCACATAGCGAGTGATCAGGTTTTCGACAGCGTCGATGGCTTCGCGATTGCGGCGGGAGAGCTCGGACACCGCGCTCGAATCGCTGGAGATCGAGCGCATGCTCAGCTCGATCCCGCCCGCCGCCTCCTTGAGCTTCAGCGTCGCCCGCTCGAGTTCGCCCATCTCGACGCCGATGGCCTTCGAGCCGTCGCTCAATTCGCGGGAGCCGGAGCGGACCTTCGCGGTGACCTCGTTGATGGAAGACAGGCCTTCGAGCGCCTGTCGCGAGCCTTCGCGCTGCTCCTGGAGCGAGGCGTTGATCTCGCGCTCGAGAGCTCCGACGCTCCGCACGAGACCGGCGACCGTGCCGAAGGCGCTGCGCGCCGTATCGGCGCTGCCCACCGCCTCGGCGATGGCCTTTCCGATCGCGGAGATATCCCTGGTTATCTCCCCCGACTGGACGGCGGCGCTCTCGGCCAGGTTACGGATCTCGTCGGCGACGACCGCGAAGCCCTTGCCCGCGTCGCCGGCGTGGGCGGCCTCAATGGCCGCGTTCATCGCGAGCAGGTTGGTCTTCGAGGCGATGCTCGCGACGGCCTCGTTGGCCTCGGTCAGCTTTTCCGATTGGCCGGCTACGTTGTTGATGATGGTCGTGACGCTGTCCAGTTTCGCCCCGCCGTCGTCGGAAGCCGCTATCAGGCTATCGAAGCTCGTGCCCAGCCTTCCGATGCTCGAGCCCACGGATTGGATGTTGCCGATCATCTGCTCGATGGACGAGGAGGACGTGGCGACGCCCTCGCTCTGGCGCTCGATGACGCGATCGAGTTCGGCTATCGTGCCGGTCATCTGCCTGACCGTCGCCGCGGTCTCCTCGACGCCGGCGCTCTGGCCCAGGACCTGGCGGCCCACCGACTCGACGCCGAGCATTACTTCCGCCACCGCCCCGTCCACGCGCGCCATGCGGGCCGAAAGCTCGTCGCCGACCGCGGCCAACTCGTCCACGGAGGCGCGTATCGCCTTCATGCGGTCCCCGAGGTCGGCGGCCATCGCGTCGATCGCGCGCGCGAGGTCGCCCAACTCGTCGCTTCGCGCGACGATCGCCCTGTCCATCGAGACGCAAAGATCGCCGCCGGCTATCTTGCCGGCCGTCGCCGCGGCGAGCAGGATGGGCTTCGAGAAGGAGCGCGCCACCCCGAGGCCGAGTGCCAGGGAAACGGCGAGCCCGAAGGCCGAGATGACCAGCATGACGAAGCTGGAGCGATATGCGGTCGAGGCCGAGCTTTCCGAGAGCTCGGTGCCGCGCGCGACGAAACCGTCGAGCATTTTAGTCATGACCTGGTCGAGCGTCGCGCCAGTTCCGCTCAGAAAACTCGTGGTGAGCTCGGCAGCTTCCTTCTTATCGCCCTCGATCGCGGTCGAGGTGATCGCCTGGAGACCGCTCGAATAATCTAGCCAGACCATTCTGAACGCGCCGACCGAATCCTTGAAACCGCCTTCGGGCAAGCCCTCGAACAGGTCGGAGGATCCCTTCTCTATGGAGGCGGCGTTCTCGGCGAGGATCGCCGCCGCGCCTTCGAGATCGACGCCGTACACGATATCGCGAATCGTCGATTCGGTGCGCAAGACCAAGCGATAGAGCGTCAAGATGCGATTGAGCGGGGCCGTCGTCTCCTCGTGCATGGCCATCGATTGATGCGAAAGCAAGCCCACGTAGTACATGCCCATGAGGCCCACGCTCGCCCCGATCAGCGAAACCGCCACGAAAGCGAGGATTAGCTTGAAACGTATCTTGAGACGAACGGCCATGCGCCTACCTCCGGCTTGCGTTCCCGCGATGATCAAGGACCACGAAACGAGTTAGCGGATTCCGATACGGCCCGCGGCTTCCGGCGAAGGCCGCGGGCGAGAGGTCTACGAGAGTTTTTCCGGGTTGAGGCCCTCGAGCTCGGTCACGACGAAACGGCCGTTTTTGCGAATCAGCTTTCCGTCGAACCAAATCTCGCCGCCGCCCCAATCCGGCGTCTGAATTAGGACGAGATCCCAGTGCAGGGCGGAACGATTGCCGTTGAAGCAATCGTCGTAGGAATTGCCGGGCGTAAAATGGATGGAGCCCGCTATCTTTTCGTCGAAAAGCGTCTCCTTCATCGGCTTCGTGATGAAAGGGTTCACGCCGATCGCGAACTCGCCCACGAAACGCGCGCCCTCGTCCACGTCGAGAATCCTTCGTATGCGCTCAGAGTCGTTCGAGCTCGCCTCGACGATCTTGCCCGCCTTGAAAACGAAGCGGATGCCTTCGTGCGTGAAGCCCTCGTGCTCGGCCGGCGCGTTATACGTTATCACGCCCTCCACCGAATCGCGCGCGGGGGCGGTATACACTTCGCCGTCGGGTATGTTCATCGTCCCGTCGCATTTGATCGGGGGGAGGCCTTTTATCGAGAAGGAGAGATCGGTGCCCGGTCCGACGAGTCGAACCCTGTCCGTCTTCGCCATATAGTCGACGAGGGCGTCCATCGCCTTCGACATTTTCGCGTAATCCATCGTGCAAACGTCGAAGTACCAGTCCTCGAAGGCCTCCTCGCTCATGCTCGCGAGTTGCGCGAAAGCGGGAGAGGGATAGCGGAGCACCACCCAACGCGTGTGGGGCAGCCTGATCTCCATATGCACTTTTTTTTGGACGAGGCGGTTATAGAGGTCGAGCTGGCCGCCAGGCATGTCGGCCCAGGCGAATTGGTTCCTGAGCGACGTAAAGCCGATAAAGCAGTCCATTTCCTTCATGCGGTCGGCCTCGAAGCGGGATTGAAGCTCCAGTTGCTCGGTAGTGGCGCGGCGGTAGAGAGCGCGGTCGATCGTCCGGTCGCGGAGGGTCACGAAGGGAAGAGCGCCAGCGTCGTGGATCGCGTCGACGAGGCAGGAAATGAAGGCGGGTTCGGCATTGGTATTCTGGATAAGGACCTTTTCGCCCTTTTTCGCTTTTACGGAATAATTGACGAGTATTCTGGCCAACTTTTCGAGTCTAGGGTCTTTCACACGCGCTCCTTTTTCAGCCCCCGCCGTCGCGCGGGCTAGGAAAAGGATACACGAGCTTCGGCTATCTGTCGACCGCCGAGTTCATTATGCGCGGGAGCGTTTAAATTCGCGCCGCGCGGTTTCAGGGCGGAATTTCGTCGCTATCGCCTCCATTCGCGCTCGGAATGGGATTATCAAGCGCACGCGGGCGGTCCGCCCAGCGCCCCAGCGCCGATTCAATTCGAGGGGCCACCTTACGAGAGAGAGAAAAATCCCACTGTCTCGTAGAGACTGGCCGCTTGGGCGGAGAGTTCCTCGGCCATCGACGCGAGCTCCTCGCTCGAGCCCGCGTTCTCCTGGACTACCCCGTCGAGTTGATTGATCGCGACGCTGATTTGCTCCGCGCCCGAACTCTGCTCCTTGGTGGTCGCGGAGATCTCGCGGACCAGGGAAGCCGTCTCGGCTATGCCCGAATCGACCGCGGCTATCATGTGGCCAGCGGTATCGGCCACTTCCACGCTCCGCGAGGAAAGGGCCGAGATCTCGCCGGCCGCTATCTGGGAGCGCTCGGCCAGCTTGCGCACCTCGCTCGCGACGACCGCGAAGCCTTTGCCCGCCTCGCCGGCCCGGGCGGCCTCGATGGCCGCGTTGAGCGCCAGCAAGTTCGTCTGTCGCGCGATGTCTTCGATGATCGCTATCTTGTCGGCTATTTCGCGCATCGCGGCGACGGTCTCGGTGACCGCCTCCCCGCCCTCCCTCATATCCTTGGCCGCCGCGTCGGCCGAGGCCTCGGTCCGCGACGCGTTGTCGGAGTTCTGCCGTATCGAGGAGGCCATCTCCTCCACCGAGGCCGATATCTCCTCCGCCGAGGCGGCCTGCCTCGTGGCGCCCGCAGATAGATCCTGCGCGGTCTCGCTGATGCTACGCGATCCTTGCGCCACCTGAGCCGAGGCTTCCCGTATGCCTCCCGTCACCTGCCGGAGGGCCTTCGTAAGCTCGTCGAAAGCGATCGCCAAGATGCCTATTTCGTCCCCTCGCCCAAGAAAGGACGGAGGGATGTCCCGCGCCAGGTTTCCCCTGGAAAGCTCCGAAGCGATGGCCGAGGCGATGCCGATCGGCTTGGCGACGCTCCGGCCGAGAAGCAACGAGAGCAGGGCTGAAACGGCTAACGCGACGGCGGTGAGGCCGACGAAAATCGTTTTCAGCCGATCGATGCCCGCGAAGGCCTCTTCGATCTCGAAGGTCGCGCCGATCGACCAAGCGCCGCCCTCGACCGGCGCATAGGCGGCGAACTTGTCCATGCCGTCGAAATGGTACTCGCCGAATCCGGCTACTCCTTTCGCCATGGCCTGGATAATGACCGCGAGTTCCCGCAACGAGGGCTCTTTCTCGGCCTCGGCGATAATATTACGTTGCGAGAGGACATTCTCGCGATTCGGATGGCCGATGAAAGTTCCCTTTCCGTCGACGAGAAACACATAGCCCGTGCGCCCGAAAGACGAAGCCGCGACGATTTCGTTGAAGGCGTCGCCGTTCCGCTGACCGACAAGGAGGCCGACCACTTCGCCGCCCCGTCGTACGGGAGCGGCGACGACCAGCACGAGCTTGGCTTCCTCGCCCTGGACGACGGAGAGCAGAGGCTCGGAAACCGTGGGCTTGCCATCGAGAGCCTTCTTGAGATAATCCCGGGCCGAAAGATCCACCGTTCGCCCGTCGGAGAAACGGCCGATGCCGTCCCTGCCGGCGAAAATGATAAAATTGTAGCCGAGACGCTTGGCCTCGGAACTCAAGCGCTCGCCCGACGCGGCGATATTCGGCGCGTCGAGGTTTTCCCCGACGCTTCCAAGCTCGCGCAACGCGGCCGACGCCCAGGCGCTCACGCGCGAGGAATAATCCTCGGCCTTCGCCGAGAGGAAGCGAACTTGATCCGCGCGCACCGTCGATGCCGCTACGAAATAGCCGACGATTCCGATAGCCGTCGCCGTCATGGCGACAAGCGCGCCCGCGAGAAGCGCTATTTTCGTTCCGATCGATTTAACGCGCATGGTCACTCCTCGATCCGCCGCCGGGCAAAATATACATACACAGAAAATAAATCCTTATTGTTAAGTATAGCGATGGGGACTCGATCCGCAAGCGCGAAATATCGGCGCCCCGTACCCGCGTGCCGCGAGCCCTCCGCCGCCTATCGCGGACATTCAGTCGCTCGCGGTTCGGCGGCCGCTTGCGGCTTGGCGGCCGCTTGCGGCTTGGCGGCCGCTTGCGGCTTGGCGGCCGCTTGCGGTTCGGCGGCCGCTTGCGACAAGCCGAGCCGTCGTGCGATGCTCGGCCCATGGACAAGAGGACAATGGATGAGGATGCCCCTCGGATCGGTGGCTCAAGCGCCGCGGATGGGGCCCAATCGCCTTTCGGGGAGGCCGAGGTCCAGTTTCCCCAATCCTTCGACCTCCGCGTCATCTACATCCTCGCGGAGGGCGGAAGCATCGTCGAAGACCTCGAAGCGCTCTACGTTCGCCTCGGCGTCAAATGCGCCATGATCCAAGGGATCGCGAAGCCAGGCGCGAAATACGGAAAGATGGGTAGCCGGCTCACCTTCGCCACACGCGAGCAAATGTACGCGACCTACGAAGCCATCGGCGAACTGCCCTACGTAAAAGCCGCTATCTAGGCCTTCTCGGCTTTAGGCGCGAGGGCCTTCCTGCGCTGCTTGTCCTTGTACATTTCCTCATCGGCGCGCGCGACCAGTTCGTCGGCGCCGCTCGGCCTTCCGGGAACCGATTCGGCGAAACCGAAGGACACCGAGCGAGTGAAAGGCCGGTCGCCTTCGGCATTGATTCGGGCCAGATTGGACTCGACGCGGCCCATGAACGCGCGGGCTTGCTCGGCCGAGCAATGGGGCATTATCACCAGAAACTCGTCGCCGCCCAAACGGCACAGAGAATCCAGCTCTCGCAGCGAATCCTTCAACGCGGCAGCCACATCGACGATAAGGCGATCGCCCTCGATATGCCCGAGCGCGTCGTTGACGGTCTTGAGATTGTCGATATCCGCGAAACACACGGCTAGATCGTTTCCCGAGCGTCGAACGAGGCGGAGCTGCTTTTCGAGGACCGCGAGGCCCATGCGGCGATTGAATACGCCGGTAAGGATATCCGTGGTCGCGTGCTGCAATAATTCGTCCTCGAGCCGCTTGCGCGCGGTGACGTCTCGAAGGAGGTACAAGCTGCCGAGGGCTTGTCCATGCCGGCTTACCAGGGCCGACATACGGGTATCGATCCATCGATATCCCTCGCCAATCTCGATTTTTACGTCGGTCTGCCCGTCCCTGGCCGCGCGCAGGCATTCCGCGATATCGGGCCATTTCTGAAGAACTTCGGCGGCGCGGCGTCCGACGACATCGGTCTTCGTTCCGAGAAGCCCGAGAGCCGCGGGATTGATATTGACGATCCGACCATGCTCGTCTATCACCAGAACGCCGTCGCTCATGCAGGAAAAAAGCATGTCATGGGCTATCGGCACGACATCCAGGATGTGATAGCGCACCAGGCCCCATGCCATGAAGGCGCTCGTGAGCGTGAAGGCGAGCGGCGTGATGTCCAAGCCCGAGGGGCCAAGGCCGCTCACGTATACGGCGTGGCAAATCCACGGCGAAACGACCGCTCCGATGATCGTGCCGTATTGCCGTTTCATGAGCGGCGGCGAGCGAAGCATCGTATGGATAAATAAGATCGTTCCGGCGAGAATGAGAGAGTAGGAGTATGCGATATCGATCCAGACCACGGGGCCGTGATCGTACACGAGCCTGCTCTCATCCAAATTCGGCGCGACCGTCACGGAATTCCACACAAGTCGGTGGGTATCGTTCGTGAGGGCCGCGACCAGCGTCGCCACGGGAATTATCCAAAGGAGGGCTTGAACCCAAGGCTTCAGCCATCGATCCCGACGACAGTAGCGTAGGGTAAAAAGGAACCACAACGGAGCGACGGAGGCTATGCCCACATAGCAGATCGTCGACCAAAAGACCTTCATCGCGAAGGCCGTCATCACGTTTTCGAAAAAAGCGCAGAGGCTCCACCACGCCACCGCCGCCATCATCGATGAAAGATGATAGCCGCCCGGCATCTTGCGCCGCCGCCAAGTATAGACCGCGCAATACGCGGCACCGATCCAAGAGACTAAAAATACCAACCCGCTCGGAGTAATCTGCATCGATATCGCCTGCCTCTCGCGCCGCCACGATTACGCGGGGCCTCTCCTCGTCGGTCTCGCGTCTCAAGACCCCTGCGTCAAAGCTGTCGTAGGTCTATCGCGATTCTGCCCGCCCTGGAAAGAATTGCGAGCGCGAGCGCGCTCAGATAGGGCGAGGGCTTCTTTTTTTGGCCGAAATCGTACTTTTTCCAAGCGAGGTAGACAGACTCGGGCGTGAATCCGAACTCGGGATCGGCCTTGGCTTCGAGTATATCGAGCATCTCCTCGAGGCGCGCATCGCCACGAAGCCAGGGCGCCTTCGTCAGGGCTTCGAGCAGGTGGAGAAGATCGTACCAGAGAAGGGGCGCCTTGAGTTTTCGGAAATCGTCGCCCATATAGAATATATAAGGATGGCTCTCGCGGCTTCGCTCCCACAGGCCAAGCAGGCACTCGGCCGCCCAACGTGCCGCTTGGGAGCCGCGACCTTCGGCGAGCCCCTCGCCACGGCCTCCGCCGGCGTGACGAGCGCTTACCCTGCCAGCCTCGCCGCCCCCTTCGACCTCAAGGATCAATTCGAGCATTATTAAGGTCGCGAAGGGACAGGGGTCGGCCTTGCGCCCCGGACCCCGCCAGGAACCGAGGCTGGCTGAGACGGCGCAGGGAAAGCCATTTTCGCGCGCGAGGCCCACGAGGTATTCGTAAGCTTTCGTAACCGCTATTTCGTCGCCATAGCCCATCTTGACGAGGGCTCGCAGAATGATCGGCGCGTCGCAAAGCGCCCAAGCGCCCAGCTCTTCGCCCGTGCCACCATAGGCCTCGCCTATTTTCATCGGCAAGGCGAAGGGACCTTCGGCGGAAACGACCGACATGATCTTTCGAGCTATCGCGTCGGCGCCCGGGTCGCCCTTTCGAAGCCCAAGCGAAGCGGCCATCATAAGCTTATGGAAAAGCTGCTCGGCGCTTTTATGGCTCGCAAGGGGCGTCCCAGGCCATGCCTCGAGCTCCGCCACAAGCCGAAGCGGAAGGCTCGAAGCGATCGAGGCTTTTCGCGCCGCTTCTATCTCCTCAGGACTCTTTACGGCGCCGGGAACGCTAGCCAAAACGGTATAGGCAGTCCATGGATCGGCGGCGCGGAGCGACTCGATTAGCCGTGGTGACACTATTCGCGACATCGATCCTCCATCGAGCAAGCCTTTTCCACCGCCGGCTCAGCGAAGAAACTCGGGAAAGCGGTACGTGGTTATTCCCGTGGGAATATCGAAGTCGGCCGAGGCGGCCCCTTTGGCCACGAGTTCGTCGAGGGCGGCTTGTGCGTCGTCGAGGCCAACCTCGAGGCTCATCGCGACGGCGCTCACCGTCAGAAGCCCGGATTTGGCCTCGGCCAGCTTCAGGACGCGCACCGGGAGAATCGGATCGATCGCCCTCCGCGGCTTGCTCGGTTTGCTGGAGCTTAAAAGCTCCCGCACTCTCGACATGAGGCGTCCGTTCGCTCCCATCGCCCAGACGCCCGCCGCGATGCTCAAGCCTCCCACGATGAAGGCGGATAAGCCGACGGTCGGAATGGGTACGGGGCTATAGAAATTGAGAATATTCACGACGCCGAAGGCGATGAGTCCGTAACCGAGCACTTTGCGTACTGTCATTCCATGTCCCTTGGGTCAGGAAATGCCGGTCAAAGCCTGGATGTACTGCAGCCTGAGGTAGGCCGTCGGGTCGGCGGACTTCCACTGCGCCAGCTTGCCGCGAAGCTCGTTTACGCCCTTCCTGCCGTCCGCGTCGAGTCGTTCGCCCATCGCCCGCGCGATTTCGCCGACCACGCCGAAACCTCGCTTGTAGATGACCGAGCAGAGCTCCACCGCGCGCGCCCCGGCCGCGATTAGCTTGAGAGCGGCCTCGGCGTCGTGCACGCCCGAAGAGGCGGCCAAATCGCAGGGTACGCGGTCGTAAAGTATGGAAATCCAGCGGAGACTTTCGTGGAATTCGTCGCCGGAACTTCTCACCGAGCCGGCTTTGAGGGCCAGGCTGCCGAGATCCGCGTCGAGGCGATAGAATCGATTGAAAAGGACGAGGCCCGAAGCCCCGATCTTGCCCAATTCCTGAGCGACATTCGCCAGGCTCGACCAATTCGAGCCGAGCTTTACCGCGAGCGGCAAATTCGAGCTGCGCTTTGCCTCGCGAACCGCTTCGAAAAGGCGGTCCTCTATCACCGAGCCCCGCTCCTCGAGCGATGCCGGCAATAAACCCACGTTGAGTTCGAGGGCATCAGCTCCGGCTTCGGCGATGCGACCGGCGAACTCTCCCCAGTTATGGGCGCTGACGCAATTGAGGCTCGCGATAATCGGAAGCCCCTCGGCCTTGGCGCCTTTGATTAAGGCGAGATAGTCGCGCGCACCTTCGTCCATGCCAGCTTTGCGCAGAAAAGCCGCCGCCTCAGGATGGGCGCCTTCGACGGAAGCCTCGGCCTCGGCCAGCTCGGCGCGCAGTTGCTCCTCGAAAAGCGACTTGAGAACCACGGCGCCGGCTCCGGAGGCAGCCGCTTTCCTGACGCCTTCCACCGTGGAGGTGAGGCCCGACGCGGCGATTATAAGCGGATTCTTCAGGTTAAGCCCGAGATAACAGGTCGAAAGGTCGGCCATGATCGCTCCTTTGAAAAGGCGCGGTGCTACTCGCCGCGCCGCCTGGCTTAAATGTAGCTTGAGCCTCCCCCGAAGGCAAGCGCGCCGATCTCTCCTTATGCCTGCTTACCCTACTTCCGCGCATCCGCCTTTAAAACCATTGTGCCCGGCGACTTGAACGGCGGACGGCCATCGGCGAGACTTGAGGAAGCGAAACCTCGAAGAGGAGACAAATCTTGAAAACAAGAGCGATCGAACGCGTGTTCAGGGGGAGCGAAACCTTCGACGGAGCGGGCGTTCGCTTGCTTCGTGTCTTCGGCCATCGCGAGACCTCCTTGATGGATCCTTTTCTCCTTCTCGACGCTTTCGGCTCGAAAGACCCTTCCGAATATCTGCCGGGCTTTCCCTGGCATCCTCATCGCGGTATCGAAACGGTGACCTACCTGTTGGAAGGCTCGGTCGAGCATAGCGATTCTCTGGGCAATTCCGGGGTAATCGGGCCAGGCGATATTCAATGGATGACGGCGGGTTCGGGAATCGTGCACCAAGAGATGCCTCAAGCTTCGCCGACGGGGGTACGGGGCTTTCAGCTCTGGGTCAACTTAGCCCGGGCGGAAAAGATGCGCGACGGAGCGTACCGAGGCGCCATTGCCGCACAGATCCCGGAAACGACCCATGACGAGGCTCGCGTCAAGGTCATCGCGGGCGAGCTCGGAGGCGTTCACGGGCCGCTCGCCGGCATTTCGCGCAGTCCGAGCTATTTCGACGTCTGGATGCCTCCCACGGGAAAGTCATCCTTCGAGGCTCCCCAGGGGAGGACCTGTTTCGCTTTTATCTACGAGGGCTCGATGGCCGCTCCCGATGGCTCGAAAGGCTCGGGGGCCGCCGATACGAAAGAAGGCGATTGCGTACTTTTCGGCGACGGGGAGCGCGTCGAATTGAGGGCGGGACCAAAAGGCGCGCGTTTCTTGCTCGTTCAGGGAGATCCTCTACGCGAGCCGATAGCCTGGCGCGGTCCCATCGTGATGAATACCGAAGCCGAGCTTGACATCGCCTTCAAGGAGTATGCGACGGGAAAATTCGTTAAAACTCGATAAAGCGCGAATAGAGAGGCCTCGATCCGGGAGCGCCCACTTGACGCAGCGTCGAGAAATGATTTATTCAGATAACGGAGTCTGGATTACGCTTTGACAAAGGAGAGCGCATGGATAGAATTCTCGGAATATCGGATCGAGCGAACGCGGCCATGCACGCCCTCGCGCTAGCCTCGGCGCGGGGAGGAACGATCTCCGCGACGGAAGCGGCGGCCGAGCTCTCGGTTTCCCCGAGCTACCTGGGCAAGGTGCTGCAAGCCATGACGAAATCGGGAATTCTCTCCTCGTCGCGCGGCGCGGCGGGGGGCTTCACGCTCGAGCGCGAGGCTTCCACCCTGAGTTGCCGCGAAGTCCTCGAATGCCTCGACGGCAGCCTGCCCGAGCGGGACTGCCTTTTCGCCGTCGCGGTCTGCCAGAAAGGAAGCTGCGCCTTTTCCGGCTTCTGCGCCGAAACCGCGCAACGTCTGGCGGCGCTTCTCGAGCGCACGAGCGTTTCGGACATCGCGGCTTGCTTCGATACGGGCCAAGCCTGCGAGAACGCGCCGCCGCCACGGGCGTCGCGCCGCTAAAAGCCACGCCGAAGGCCGCGCGCGAACCCTGCCGAGACGTTGCGCGGCAACGGAAGCGAAAAAAGACCGCGGACCAGGACGAGTAGTTCTGCCGCGGCGAGAGCCGCCGAGGCTCGGACTACGGCGCCGTCGGGGCTCGGCCGCGACGCGGATTTCGAAAGGGCCATGAAAAGCGACTCGCCAAGCGAGCGCCATTACGATAGGAGGACCACATGTTTTGCAACCAATGCCAGGAAATGATGAAGAACACGGGCTGCGCTTTAGCCAAAGGCGTCTGCGGAAAGACCGACGAGGTTTCGAATCTCCAGGACCTAACGCTCCACGTATGCAAGGGCCTGGGCTTTTGGGCCACGAAAGCGCTTACAAAAGGCGTCTGGAACGAGGAGAGCGCCCTTTTCGTGGAACGCATGCTTTTCGCCACGATCACCAACGCCAACTTCTCATCCAAGGATTTCGAGCGCTGGATCGCCGAGGGCTTGAGCCGACGCGACGAGCTTCGCGCGGCCTTCTCCGCTGCGGGCGAAACGGTCGAGGGCACGCCCCCCGACGCCGCCACCTGGGGCGCGGCTAACGTAGACGCGATACGCGCCGCCGCCCGCTCCGGCAAGGGCGGCTGGGCCGAGACCGCGAACGAGGACGTCAAGGCCCTCCGCGCCCTGGTCCTCTTTGGCTTGAAGGGCACGGCGGCCTATATCGAGCACGCTTGGGCTCTCGGCAAGACATCCCGCGACCTCTTCGCCTTCACCCTCCGCGCGATGGGCGACCTCACCAACGACGCGATGGGCGCCGACGCCCTCACCGCCCTGGTGCTCGAGACGGGCAAGTACGGCGTGGACGCGATGGCCCTCATCGACGCGGCCAACACGAGCGCCTACGGCTCGCCGCGCATCGCGAAGGTCCGCACCGGCGTCAGGGATCGCCCCGGCATCCTGATTTCGGGCCACGACCTGCGCGACCTCCACGACCTTCTCGAGCAGACCAAGGGCAGGGGCGTGGACGTCTACACCCACGGCGAGATGCTGCCCGCGCACTATTACCCCTATTTCGAGAAGTACGACAACCTCTACGGCAATTACGGCGGCTCCTGGTGGACCCAAGGCGCGGAAATCGAGAAGTTCAACGGCCCCGCCCTCTTCACCTCGAATTGCCTCGTTCCCCCGAAAGAAAGCCACAAGAACCGCGTTTTCACGACCGGCGTCGTGGGCTTCGAGGGCTGCGCCCACATCGCGGATCGCGCCGGAAACGAAATGAAGGATTTTTCCGCCATCGTCGAGCTGGCCCTAAAAAGCCCGCCGCCGACCGAGCTCGAGAACGGGGAAATCGTGGGCGGCTTCGCCCATGACCAGGTCTTCAAGCTCGCCGACGCGGTGGTCGGCGCCGTCAAGTCCGGAGCCATCAAGCGCTTCGTCGTGATGGCGGGATGCGACGGTAGGCAATCGGGCCGCTCCTATTATACCGACGTCGCCGCGGAACTGCCCAAGGACGCCGTCATCCTAACCGCGGGCTGCGCGAAATACCGCTACAACAAGCTCGCGTTGGGCGACATAGGCGGCATTCCCCGCGTGCTCGACGCGGGGCAGTGCAACGACTCCTACTCACTGGCACTCGTGGCGCTCAAGCTCAAGGAGATCTTCGGCCTCGACGATGTCAACAAGCTGCCCATCTCCTTCGATATCGCCTGGTACGAGCAGAAGGCCGTCATCGTGCTGCTCGCGCTGCTCTATCTAGGCTTCAAGAATATCCGTCTCGGGCCGACCCTCCCCGGCTTCCTTTCGCCGGCCGTCGCCACGATCCTGGTCGAGAAATTCGGAATCAAGGCGATCGGGGAGGCCAAGGCGGATGTCGCGGCCATGATGACGGGGAACTGAATAAAAGGCCTTTTACTTTCCGGGCGTGTCGAAATTGGTCGGAGTATATCCTTGCGCGCCAAAAGCGCGGGATATACTCTGAACCATGGTTTCGACAGGATATGGGGAAGGCGAGAAAGCCATCGCGGCGGGCGAGAAATCGTCCACTGGGGTCTTGGCGACGGACAAGACCTCGGTGGGGGTTTGCGAAAAAACCTCGCGGGCTGGCGACATAACCGCGCGGGCTGGCGAGAAAACCTCGCTGGCTGGCGACATAACCGCGACAGTGAGCGGCAACCTCTCCGAAAACGGGCTCTCGGATAAGCTCTCGATCATTCTCGAGGCGACCGCCGACCTCAACACCATGCTGTCGGACACTGAAGCGCTGTATTCGAGCCTGCTCGAACGCCTTTCCCGCGCCGTCCCATTCTATTCGGGAAGCATCCAAGTCCTGGACGGCGATTCGTTTCGAATTATCGCCTTCCGAGGTCCGATGGACCCGGCCGTCGTCATGGGCTTGCGCTTCCCCATCGATCCGCTCTACCCGAATTTCCGCGTCGCCTCGGCGCGCGAGCCGATACATTTCGCGGACATTCGCGAAGAATACCCCCACTTTCTCACGCGTCAAGCGGAATTCTGCTCGGGCCATATTCGCTCCTGGCTCGGCGTCCCGATGATCGTGTCGGGCTCGATAATCGGGATGATTGCCCTCGACCGAAATATCGTGGATCGATTCCTGCCCGAAGACCTCAGGATCGTCCAAGGTTTCGCCAACCACGCCGCGGTCGCCATTCAAAACTCCATTACCTATCGGAAGCTCGAGGAAGCGCTCGCCTCCAAGGACCAGCTCATGCGCGAGCTTCACCATCGCGTCAAAAACAATCTGGTGCTCGTCGCGAGCCTCATCGCCCTGCATTCCAGCCGCATTGTGGGCGAAGACAATCGAGACATCCTCGAGGAACTGCGCTTGCGCATCGATTCCGTCGCCGCGGCCCATGCCCGACTCTGCGATCAAAAAGACCCGTCGATAGGCGTGGATTTGGCCGCCTACCTTTGCGATATCATCGCGGATTTCGAATCCTCGTTCTTGGGACCCGCCTCGGGCATGGCTATCGTTAAGGATCTGGCAACTCTGTTCGTGGAAATGAGCACGGCCGTGCCTCTGGGTTTGATACTGAACGAACTCCTCACGAACGCCGTCAAATACGCTTTCCGTGGAAAATCGGTTGGAAAGGTATCGGTCAGATTGCGAGGGGAAGGCTCGAGGGCAACGCTCGGCGTGGAGGACGACGGTATAGGAATTGCCGTCATTAGCGAAAAATCGCCCGAAGGGTTCGGAACCCAGCTCGTGCGCAGCCTCGCCCTCCAGGTCGGAGGCGGCGCCGAACTCGAATCCCGCCCGGGGCGTACGGCCTGGACCGTATTTTTTCCCGTATCCTGAGGCGAGGCGGTCCTGGATACGAACGGGCGGGGATTATACACCCGCCTCCGCGAGGAGTCACGCGGAATCCGATCGACTACTTGATCCTTCTTCTCTTTGCCACTATACTGCGACAGTGTAAGGGGTTTTCTAGCATACGTAGAAAACCGCAGTAGATGCGATAAGTTTGCGCCGTTAGCTTCGTCAAAAAGGCGAGAAAAGCGCGCGGCGCGCGATCGGACTTTAGGGTCCGCGGTACGGCCCCGACCCCCTTAGGACAGCATTGA